>MDTD01036799.1_pt1 | contig 105162 bp, 105 predicted proteins | sample 811221 | NCBI WGS metagenome assembly MDTD01 (sample SAMN05326646, study PRJNA326480) | marine metagenome | isolation source: seawater | place: Pacific Ocean: South West | collected 2011
TGGGGTGGGTAACGAGACTCGAACTCGCGACGACCGGAATCACAATCCGGGGCTCTACCAACTGAGCTATACCCACCATAAAACTCACAAATATGGCGCGCCCGGCAGGAGTCGAACCTGCGACCCACGGCTTAGAAGGCCGTTGCTCTATCCAGCTGAGCTACGGGCGCTTAATTTTTTAAGTGCGTCTACCCAGGCGACATAAATGGTCGGGGTAGAGAGATTCGAACTCCCGACATCCTGCTCCCAAAGCAGGCGCGCTACCAGACTGCGCTATACCCCGAATTCTTACACAAAAAGGTGAAAGCATGAAATGATACGCTCTGGCCATACGGCTGGTCAAATTTGCTTCAGCGCAAACACTCTTTAAATTTAGTCTGTTAATTCTTTTACCTCAAAAAAGAAGTAAAAATGTGTACTACTTTTTGAGACACTATCTTACAGCGGTCAGAAACCGGATATCAAAACATTACTTTATTACTAAGAATTTCAAATTAAGAATCAAAGCCATATGAGAGTTATATTATGAAATATCGGACATTGGGTGCCAGTGACATTTTAGTATCAGAGATATGCCTAGGAACAATGACCTGGGGAAGTCAAAACAATCAATCGGATGCTGATGAACAATTAGAAGTTGCTTTTGATGCTGGAATCAATTTTATCGATACCGCTGAAATGTATGCAATACCACCAAATGCAGAGACATATGGTGTGACTGAAAAGATTATAGGTAATTGGCTGAAACGAAATTATTCAAAACGAGACAAACTTGTTTTAGCAACCAAAATAGCTGGAAATGGATTGCCGTGGATCAGAGAAGGAAATGACATTGATGGTAAAAGTATAAAAAAGTCAATTGAGGGCTCCTTAAAAAGGTTGCAGACGGACAACATAGACCTCTACCAGCTTCATTGGCCCAATAGAACTTCCCCTCATTTTGGAAAACACTGGCCAGCAAAATTAAACTTTTCGTCTGTAGATATCAAAAAGGAAGAGAACAAAATATTGGAAATACTTGAAGCACTTGATAAGTCCATAAAGGAGGGGAAAATACGTTACTTTGGTCTTTCAGATGACACGCCCTGGGGTATCCACGCATATTTAAAAATCTCTGAAAAAAATAATTTACCCAGGCCCATATCGATTCAAAATGAATTTAATTTAATTCACACAAAAGACTGGCCTTACCTGATAGAAATGTGTGTAAATGAAGATATTGGCTTTCTTCCCTGGTCACCACTGGCGGGCGGGGCACTTACTGGAAAATATCTAAATGGTGCTCGTCCAAAAGGCTCCAGGTGGTCTCTTAATCCTGGTAGCGGGTTTTTTAGAGATACCTTAAAAACGAATGAAGCAATTAAAGAATTTAACAAAATCTCTAGGGAATATAATTTACCAATTACCGAATTAGCTCTGTCTTGGTGCAAAGGAACTGATGGCGTAACTTCTACCATTATAGGAGCTACAAATTTAAGGCAATTGAAACAAAATATATCTGCTTTTAACTTAGAACTAAAAGATGAAATAAAAGAACAAATAAATGACATTTTAAGGAAATACCCATTACCTTTTTAGTCAATTTTAAATGTCCAATCGATAGAGGTAGCTGATCGGAATGGATGGACCTTCCCCTCTTCTTTACCAATCAAAGTTTCTATTTTTTGACTCTTTTTTTCTATCGTTATTTTTTCTTTATTATAGGGAAGACCATAAAAATCTGGGCCATTTAGAGAAGCAAACTTTTCGAAATTTCCAATAGCATTTTCTTTATCAAAAACTTCAAGGTAGTGCTCTATAGCTTGAGGAGCACTAAAAATGCCCGCACATCCACAAGCACTCTCTTTATCGCCAATGAAATGTGGTGCTGAGTCGCTACCCAAAAAAAACTTTTTATTCCCAGAGGTTGCTGCTTTTACAAGCTCGAGACGATGTATCTCCCTTTTCGCAATTGGCAGGCAATACAAATGAGGCTTAATTCCACCTGATAACATATCATTTCGATTTATATGAAGATGATGAGCAGTTATCGTTGCCGCAATATTGCTATCTTCCGACTTAAGGTAATCGACTGCATTTTTTGTTGTGATATGTTCAAAAACTATCCTTAATTCCGGCATCTGTTTGCGTAGGGGCTCTAAAATTTTATCAATAAAAACTGTCTCTCGATCAAATATGTCTATATGATTATCTATCACCTCCCCATGAACTAATAAAGGCATTTTTATTTCTTGCATAATTTCAAGTAAGTGGTAAATGTCTTTTATATCTTTAACTCCATGCGCAGAGTTCGTAGTAACATTTGCTGGATAGAGCTTTGCAGCTGCAAAAACACCGTCTATGAATCCAGATCTCAGGTCGTCTGAGTGTAAATCTTTATTTAAGTATGCGGTCATTAATGGTTGGAAGCTTGGATACCCAACTGCAGCCTCTAAGATTTGATTTCTATAGTCATTTGCCTGTTTGATCGATGTGATCGGTACCTCTAAGTTTGGCATGACTATTGCTCTGGAGAATTGGCGCGCTGTATATGGCACTACCCACTTCAATAAGCTGCCTTCTCGAAAATGGACGTGCCAATCGTCAGGTTTTATTATTGTCAAACTATTCATATATTTTCTGCGCTCCCCCACCTTTTTCTGACGTAATTTACTACATTTCATTCATCAATCTAAATTTATTGAAGAACAAAAAGTCCCCTTATTTCCAACTTGCTGATTTTTCTTTATATATTTAATCATATAATTCTAATATTGGCTCTCAATTATGTTACCTATTCTGCTATTATTTTAACCAAAAATTTCAGGGACCATTTATGTCTGCTCAAATATTAGATGGAAAAGCGATTGCTGCAGGTATTCGCAATACAGTAAAGGGTGGTGTGGAAAAACTCACGCAAGCAGGACATCGTGCTCCAAGCCTAGTGGTTATTCTTGTAGGAAATAATGCAGCTTCAGAGGTCTATGTTAAAAATAAGGAAAAAGCTTGTAAGTCAGTTGGATTTAAGTCCTCAATTATGAAATTGCCGATTGACACTTCACAAAATGAATTATTTTCAATAATTGATAACCTAAATTCACAAAACGATGTGGATGGAATATTGGTTCAATTACCACTTCCTGAACAAATAGATGAAAATCTTGTTAATGAAAGAATCGATCCAAAGAAGGATGTTGATGGGTTCCATCCATTCAATATTGGAAGACTGGTGCTCAGGAAGCCAATATTAAGGCCCTGTACACCAAAGGGCATAATGACGATGCTCGAACATACCAATATTGATTTAGTTGGAAAAGATGCAGTCATTATTGGTCAGTCGAATATCGTAGGTCGTCCGATGTTATTAGAGCTATTAATGGCTCGGTGTACTCCCACAATTTGTCATAGTAAAACAAAAAACCTAAAAGAAAAAATGAAGTCTGCTGATATTATTATTGCGGCTGTTGGTGTGCCTAAATTTATTATGGGTGCGGATTTAAAAGAAGGTTGTATTGCTATTGATGTAGGAATTAATAAGATAAAAAATAATGGACTTTGTGGAGATATAGATTTTGAATCTGCTAAAGAGGTTGCTGAATGGATTAGCCCCGTTCCAGGAGGGGTAGGTCCGATGACTGTAGCTACCCTTCTCTCAAATACGATGCAAGCTGCAACACTTAAACAAAATTAGCTCGAGATAGAAAATGGCTCAATACATTTTTACGATGAATCATGTTGGAAAGATTGTACCTCCAAAACGAGAAATTTTACGCGATATATCATTATCATTCTTTCCCGGGGCAAAAATTGGAGTCTTAGGTTTAAATGGTTCTGGTAAATCAACTTTACTAAAAATAATGGCGGGAAAAGATCATGAGATAGAGGGTGAAGCTCGCCCACAGTCAGGAATTAGAGTTGGTTATTTATCTCAGGAACCGGAATTGGATGAAGCAAAAGATGTTAGAGGCAATATAGAGGATGCTCTGAGTGAGGTTAAAGACGCGGTTACCGAATTAGATCAGGTATATGCGGCATATGCTGAGCCAGATGCAAATTTTGACGAATTGGCAAAAAGACAAGCAGAGCTTGAAAATATCGTACAGGCAGCTGATGGTCATAGCATAGAAAGGCAACTGGATATTGCAAGTGATGCCCTTCGTCTTCCTCCATGGGAATCAGCTGTATCCAAACTTTCAGGTGGTGAACGAAGACGAGTTGCGCTATGTAAACTTTTACTCTCAAAACCAGATATGCTTCTTTTAGATGAACCAACTAACCATCTAGATGCAGAATCGGTGGCGTGGTTGGAGCATTTTCTTCATGATTATACGGGCACAGTGGTGGCGGTTACCCATGATAGATACTTTCTTGATAATGTCGCCGGTTGGATTCTTGAATTAGACCGTGGGCATGGTATTCCCTACGAAGGAAACTATTCCTCATGGCTTAATCAAAAAGAAATTAGATTAAAACAAGAGGAAAAGGCTGAAGTTGGGCGAATGAAGGCAATGAAAGATGAGCTACAATGGGTGCGTTCTAACCCAAAAGGTCGGCAAGCAAAAAGTAAGGCAAGACTTGCAAGATTTGATGAATTACAAAGTTCCGAGTTTCAAAAAAGAAATGAAACGAATGAAATTTATATTCCTCCAGGTGAAAGATTGGGCGATCTGGTCGTGGAGGCGACAAAAATACAGAAATCTTTTGGGGAAAAATTACTCTATAAGAATCTTAGCTTCAACCTTCCTCGAGGTGGCATAGTCGGAATAATTGGACCCAATGGGGCGGGTAAAACGACATTGTTCAAAATGATCATGGGAGAAGAAAAGCCCGATTCAGGCGACTTGAGAATTGGAGATACTGTACAAATAGCTGCAGTCGATCAAAACAGAGATAGTTTAAATGATTCTCAAACAGTTTGGCAGGAAATATCAGACAATCAAGATATCATTACCGTAGGTAACTACCAAATTCAATCCAGAGCATATTGCTCCAGATTTAATTTTCGAGGATCAGACCAACAAAAAAAGGTTGGGGATCTTTCGGGGGGTGAGCGCAATCGAGTACATTTGGCAAAACTTCTTAAATCAGGCGGTAATCTTCTTTTACTTGATGAGCCCACAAATGATTTAGATGTCGAAACACTGAGGGCTCTTGAGGAGGCTATTTTGGCGTTTCCTGGTTGTGCGGTTATTATTTCTCATGACAGATGGTTTTTAGATCGCATTTCAACTCACATATTAGCATTTGAAGGTGATTCCGAGGCCATTTGGTTTGAGGGAAATTTTGCTGATTATGAAGAGGACAAAAAGAGACGTCTCGGAGATGAGGCAGTTAACCCAAAACGAATAAAATATAAAAAAATAAGTAAATAAGTAAAATGCTAGTAATGTGGAGGTTTCTCAGGTAACTCAGCGACCTCAGATTGATTGCTTCTTAAGCCTGTTAACTTTTTCTCCAAATCTCTGACATAGTTAATTAGTTCATTAATTTGTTTTTTTTGTAAAAGCGATTCAGATGTTAATTCGTCAATTGCCATATCCTGATGCATTATTTTTTCTTCAAGCAATTTAAGTTTTTTTTCGATCAATTTATCCATTTTCTGGCATTCCAAAACATTCTCATCCATGGCCCATATTCTTTTTCTTTATATTCTCTTGGGATCCATGAATTTGTTACAGTTCTTATTACTCTCTCTGGGTGAGGCATCATTGCTAAAATTCTTCCATCCTGATTTGTTAATGCAGTAATGCCTTCGGGAGAGCCATTTGGGTTGGCAGGATATACTTGCGTTATCTCACCATTATTCCCTAAAAAACGTAACGCCACCAAATCTTGTACATCACTCAAATCACTTTCTTTATCAAAACATGCTCTCCCTTCCCCATGCGCGACTGCTATTGGCATCTTGCTACCCAACATCCCCTCCAAAAGAATCGAGGACGAATTTTGAACTTCAACCATAACGGTCCTCGCTTCGAATTGTTCTGATCTATTTGTCATAAATTTCGGCCAATATTTTGTTCCAGGAATTATTTCTCTCAAGTTTGCTAACATTTGACATCCATTGCACACGCCCAATGTAAATGTATTTTTATTGTTAAAAAAATCCTCAAATTGGTCTCGAGTTTTAGAGTCAAAAAGAATTGACTTCGACCAGCCCTCGCCTGCCCCCAAAACGTCACCAAAGCTAAAACCCCCGCAAGCTACTAATCCATGAAATTCGCTGAGCTTCCTGATTCCTTTACTTAGATCGGACATATGTACATCTACACACTCAAATCCTGCTTTATAAAAAGCTGCTGCCATCTCAGTATGTCCATTCACACCCTGTTCTCTCAAAATTGCAACTTTAGGCTTAGTCAATTTTATAAAAGGGAATGTAATGTCATTCTCTATATCAAATGTTGGTGAATAAAAAAGACCTTTATTATCTAAAAAAATTTGATTGAACTCCTCAGTCGCGCAATCGGGATTATCGCGAAGACACTTTATCTCTTTTGAGGTTTCTGACCAAAAGCCTCGTAATTTTTTCTGACTTGCAGAGAATATTGATTTATTTTTTTTATTGAGGTTAATAGTTTGATCGATAGTAGGTAGACCAATACTATAGATGTCATCACTTAAATTCTTATTAACGAAGATTTCCATCACTTTTGTAAGATCTATAGACTTTATCTGCAACACTGCGCCAAGTTCCTCGCTGAAGAAAAAGGATATCTCATTATCGAATTTTTCTGGCATAGTGATATCTAAACCACAGTTGCTAGCAAAAGCCATCTCACATAAGGTTACAAAAAGACCCCCATCTGAGCGATCATGATAAGCTAAAAGTAATCCCTTTTTATTTAACTCTTGAATCGACATGAAGAAATTTTTTAACTTTTCTGGATTTCTAACATCAGCACCAGATTCGCCAATTTTTTTATGAGTCTGAGCTAAACAGCTACCGCCTAGTTTGTTATTGCCCTCTCCTAAATCTACTAATATAAGAAGAGTATCTTCTGATTCTAGACTTAACTGAGGAGTCAAAGTTTTTCTGACATCCAATACGGGAGCAAAAGCAGTGATTACTAAAGATAATGGCGAGGTCATTTCAAGGCTTTTACCTTTCTCTTCCCATTTTGTTTTCATCGACATTGAATCTTTACCTACAGGAATTGCAATACCGAGTGAGGGGCATAGATCTAAGCCTATTGCTTTTACTGTATCGTATAGCTTTGCATCTTCTCCTCGATGACCAGAGGCCGCCATCCAATTTGCTGAAAGCTTGATATCCGACAAATTTTCGATAGGTGCAGCGGCTATGTTAGTTATTGCTTCTCCAACTGCCATTCTACCCGATGCTGGAGCATCGATAATGGCAAGAGGTGCTCTTTCACCAATACTCATGCCCTCGCCATAATAGCTTGAATAGTCGCTCAGAGTTACCGCAACATCTGAGACGGGGACTTGCCATGGGCCCACCATCTGATCTCTATGAACCAATCCCGATATTGATCTATCGCCTATGGTTATTAAAAAGGATTTATCTGCAACAGTGGGCAATTGTAAGATTCGAATCGCAGCTTCCTCGAAGTAAATCTTTTCAACCTCAAATCTTTCATATTTTTCTTCTTCGTGGTCAGCATTTCTTTCAAATTTAGGTGGTTTGCCAAGCAATAAATCCATGGGTATATTTATTGGGTCATTTTGAAAATGTTTGTCTGACATCTTCAGATCTGGTACGTCTGTGGCATACCCAACTAAAGCAAATGGACATCTTTCTCGATTACAGATTTTTTCAAATAGCTTCAATTGATCTTTGTTAATTGCCAGAACATAACGCTCCTGAGACTCATTACACCATATTTCATGTGGAGCCATCCCAAGATCATCATTTGGTATCTTTCTTAATTCAAGAACTGCACCTTTTCCAACATCATGAACCAATTCTGGAAGAGCATTTGATAGGCCTCCTGCACCAACATCATGAATAAATAGTATCGGGTTTAAATCACCAAGAGCCCAACATGAATCAATAACTTCTTGGCAACGTCTTTCCATTTCAGGATTAGCTCTCTGGACTGAGGCAAAATCTAAATCCTCATTTAAAGCTCCCGCTGACATAGATGAAGCAGCTCCACCACCAAGACCTATTAGCATCGATGGTCCTCCTAAGACAATCAGGGGTGTACCAGTAGAAAAATTAATTTTTTCTATATGGTTTTCCCGAATATTACCAAGCCCTCCAGCCAACATTATTGGCTTATGGTACCCAAATATCTGATTATTATGTTTCTCTTCGTAAGTTCGAAAATAACCCAGTAAACTTGGACGACCGAATTCATTATTATATGAAGCAGAACCTATTGGTGCCTCTATCATAATATCTAACGCCGAAGCAATGTGTGATGGACGACCGAAATCTGATTCCCATTTTCGTTTTAACTTAGGGATATTTAGATTCGAGACTGAAAATCCTGTTAATCCAGCCTTTGGCTTTGCTCCCCTGCCAGTCGCCCCTTCATCTCTTATTTCACCACCTGAGCCGGTGGCGGCACCCGGATTTGGGGCTATCGCAGTGGGGTGATTGTGAGTTTCAACCTTCATAATAATATGGATATTTTCTTCATTTTCTGAATAGATCATTGTCTCTGATGAGGGGAAAAATCTCTTCGCATTATGCCCCTCGATTACTGACGAGTTATCTTTATATGCCGAGAGCACTTTATCCGGAGAAGACCTAAAGGTATGTTTTATCATTTCGAACAGGGAATATTTTTCACTCTTCTTGTCGATAACCCAATTTGCGTTAAAAATTTTATGGCGACAATGCTCTGAATTTGCTTGAGCAAACATCATTAGCTCTATATCACTTGGATTTCGATTTAATTTTTTATAGCTATCGATTAAGTAATCTAACTCATCTTGGTTTAAAGCCAAACCTAAATCGTTATTTGCTTTGTCAAGAATATGAGGACCTTTATTTTTTATATCTAATTCTTTGAAAGGCTTTGGACTTGATTTCATGAATAAATTTTTTGCTTCTTCAATATTATGAAAGACTGTCTCAATCATTGGGTCAAAAAGAATTCCATTTACCTGATTTAATTTATTTTGATCAATCACATCCTCATAAATACGATAGATAATTCCACGCTCAACCCGATTTATACCGGCTAAACCACAGTTTTTTACTATCTCTGTTGCCTTCGATGACCATGGTGAAATAGTTCCAAAACGTGGCGTTACAATTACTTCATGAGATTCAATTTTTCTTATTTTTTTATCGTAATGCCCTACCAAATCCTCAAGTATTTTTAAGTTAGTTTTATCTATATTTTTAGGACTATCAATGAAATAAACAAATTGAGCATGGAGGTCAATCTGCAATCCAGTAGTTTTTTTTATTCTGTCTATAATTTTATGCAATCGAAATTTAGAAAGAGCGGGAGCGCCAAACAGAGTGAGCATTCAGACAACCTCAGAGAATATAATTAAACTAATTGTTATAAGATGTGTATGTGACAATTTTTATTGTGCTCTTATATCAAACCAATTACTTATTCGATCTTGTTCTAATATAGTCAAATAATTAGTTACGTTAGGTATAGCTTTACTTAAAGTTCTTCTAATAATTTCTGGTTCATTATTCTTTTCACTTATATGCCCAATCACAAGATGGCATAGCTGAAAATAATCGATAGATAATAAAAAGTCAGCTGCCTGATCGTTACTAAAATGACCATATTTCCCCCCGACCCTAGCTATGAGAGATTTCGAATAAGGCCCCTCTTCTAACATTTTTTGATCGTAGTTACATTCTATTAATAATGCATTTAGCTTGGAATACTTATCAACCAAATAAGGAGTTTTTTTCCCTAAATCGGTAAGAAGCCCCAAAGTTAGATCATTATGCTCAAATATAAATTGTGTGGGCTCTTTTGCATCATGAGGTACTATTGTCGGAATAAAGTCAATATCTCCGATTGTAAATCGTTCATTTGTGCTATGAAAAAGACAAAGATCTGCAATTTCACCTATATCAATCGCTCGATATGTTCCATAAGTCATCCAAACTGGTATATTGAAATGCCTTGATAGAGCTCCAATTCCTTTTCTGTGATCAAAATGCTCATGAGTAAGCAACAAAGCATCAGTTTCCGCTAAGTCTACATTTAGTAAGGCCGCTCTTTTAATTACTTCTTTAACTGAATAGCCACAATCAATAAGGAGTGTTGTGTGCTCGCTTTGCACTAAAGTGGCATTACCCCTACTACCAGACCCTAATGACGCAAATCTAAACATTAAAAAATATGGTTGTCTTTATAAGTCATAAAAAAATTCAGTGCCTATTGAACTTCTTCTTTCAATAGGGTCAAGATACGTTTTCCCGTGTCGCCAGCGCTTTCTTTTCCATTCTCTCTGAAGACTCTTACTACAGTTCTGTCAGACTCTGAACGAATTATTATGCTGAAGGATTTAGATTTTTCTTTTTTATCGTTGCCCCAAAACTTTAGAGAAGAAACAATCCCCGAATTATCTGCTCTGACGGCAGGATCGTTATATCTCACATAATAAATACCCTGAGACCGATTCCTATCTTCAACAGCAAAGCCAATTCTATCTAACGATAGGCCTATTAATCTCCATGATCGAGCAAAATCGTCATCTATTATTAATTTTGTGCCATCTGCTCCCTGCACTAATTGTGATAGGGCTCTTTTTGCTTTTTTTGCAGAAGCGACTTGGGCATTTGCTCGGGCCTCTGCTGCTCCAAGAAAAACCATAACCCGCTTAATCATTACTATTTCAAGCTCAGGATCTCGCTCACGTGTAGTCCAGGCAAAAGTTTCTCCTCGCTCATTGGCGTTACTTGTAACAATCTCTTCCATACCATAATGAGTCATAAAAATTTCGGTTTTCCCCTGGCTAATTCGTTCTATTCTCAGCCTGTATTGATCGCGTAAACTAGTATCATATAAGCTGTCTAAAGCACCTCTCAAAACATCGGTGATTGGACCACCGGCTATATTTGCACGGTTTTCAATCCAACTGGTTCTCATTATTCCTAATTCAGGGTCTTGCTCCTCCAGCAATATTCCTTGATCTTGCCAAAAATCAATAAGCCTATCCCAAATAATATCAGCATCCGCATCTACCACTATCCATCTCTTATTACCGTCTCGTTCAAGCTGAATATTTGGATTTTCCGGCATTACTAATTTAGACCTTCCTGAACTACTCACTCCTCTGATTTTTCGATCAGTTGCATATTCAGAATAATTTGTAACGACACCGCTTGAGCTTCCTGGGATGGCTAGTCGATCATTGATGCTGCGAACTATTAAATCCGGAGGTATTTCCAAATTCCTCTCGGCTTGTTTCTCGCGCTTGTACTCAACCGCCTTGTCAGGAAGATATTTATTCACTTCAACAGTCCCACATCCAATCAAAAGAAAAATACTCGTCAGCATGAATTGAAAATATATAAATTTCTTCAACATCTTATTTCTTTTCCAATTTATTATTTAAACTAAAAAAAATTTTTACTTTATTCCAGTGTTAGAAAGTGCTTTATCGATTATTTGATGATAATCCTCAGACAACCAGGTTAAGGGTAGGCGGATACCATTTTTAATTAAGCCCATAGAATATAAAGCATATTTTACTGGAATTGGGTTAGCCTCTAAAAACAAATCATTATGTAGAATATCCAAATTAGCATTAATTTTATTTGCTCTATCAAGATCACCGTTTAGTGCGGCATGACACATTGAGTGCATAAGATCTGGTGCTACATTTGCAGTTACTGAAATATCGCCATTAGCTCCTGAAAAAATTGCTTCCTTAGCTGTAGCGTCATCTCCACTATAAATAGCAAATTCTTTACTTGTCAGTTTTCTAATTTCTATAATTCTACTTATATCTCCAGTTGCCTCTTTCACTCCTACGATATTCTCTATTTTTGAGAGTTCGCCAATTGTTTCAGGCAACATATCTACTGCTGTTCTTCCTGGGACATTATAAAGTATCTGAGGTATTTTCACTGCATTCGCAACCGCTTTATGATGCAAATAAAGGCCCTTCTGTGTCGGCTTGTTATAGTATGGCGTGACAAGCAAACAAGCATCAGCTCCGACGGACTCCGCGCATTTCGTTAAGTTAATAGCCTCATCTGTAGAGTTTGCCCCTGTTCCTGCAATAACAGGTATTCTTTTAGCTGCAAATTCAACTGTCTTTTTTATTGTTTCACAATGCTCTTTCTCATTTAAGGTCGCAGATTCACCGGTGGTACCGACTGAAACAATTGCATCAGTTCCTTTGTCTATATGCCACTCAATCAGGTTTTTTAGCAATTCATAATCAATACTGCCATCAGATAGCATAGGGGTTACTAGTGCTACAAGGCTGCCTTGAATCATATTCGACTCCAAATTCAATACGATATGTTATTTATTGCTATTTGATCTGCATTCATAAACTAAAAATATTCGCACGATGTATACTATATACCTATTTATAAAATTTACAGCTCCGGTCAGCAAAACTGATGCTTGTCTTAATAGGAGGCTCACAATGACGAATGCTCTTCTGGCCCTACTTCTGCTTGCGTTTTGGGCTTTATTATCGGGTTATTATACTCCTTTGTTGCTCTCTCTGGGAGTGGCATCTGCTCTTCTTGTTACGTGGCTTAAAATGCGAATGGATAAAACAGATGGTTATTATATCCGTATTCGTCCATCCTTATCTTTGATTAGATATTTTGTCTGGTTATATGGCCAGGTAATAATCGCTAATATTGCAGTAAGTAAGCGAATATTGAGTTTAAAGCTTGATATTCAACCAACTTGGGAACCTTTGAGCGCAGATCTAAAAAATGATGTTGAGATGGCTTTTTTGGCTAGTTCCATAACACTTACCCCCGATACTTTTACGACTAATATAAATAACAAAGATCTTATGATTCATTCCCTATGGCCTGAGAGCTATGAAAATTTAAAAAGCGGTGAAATGGAAACGCGTCTTAAAAAAATAGGAATCTCATAATGTTAATGGCAATTTCTATATTGGTTTTATTTTTATGTATGTTAATTATCATTACTCGTGCTTTAAGCGGACCAAGTATTTATGACAGAGTTTTAGCAGTAAATATGTTTGGAACAAAAACAGTTCTTATCATATCACTTGGTGGCTACATGCTTGGATGGACAAGCTTTGCAGATGTTGCATTACTTTATGCTCTAATTAATTTCATAGGGACTATTGCTGTTCTTCGTTTTGTGGAGGCTACTGTAAATGGGGAAGAGGAAAATCAAGAGGATAATTCAATATGAATCTATTTCTTGATTTATTAAGTGGATTTTTCATCACTACTGGCTGTTTTTTTTGTCTAATAGGCGCTATTGGTATTATTCGTTTTCCTGACATTTTTTGTAGGCTGCATGCATCCAGTATCAATGAAACATTAGGAACGCCCCTGATATTACTTGGGCTTATTATACAGATAGGACCTAATTTAATAAGCTTGAAGCTCTTTATAGTCGGCGTTTTTATCCTTATCACAAATCCTACCGCTACACATGCAATCAGTCGTGCATCTCTGCATGGGGGACTCAAACCCCTTATAGATAATAAAATGAGGAGGGAAAAATCATCGAAATCTTAATAAATATTATTTTCCTTTTTTTATTATTGATAATTGCGATATCGGCTTTAAGAATAAGAGATCTTTTTATTATTGCAATGTTATTTGGCATATATAGTCTCCTGACGGCTTCCCTATTCATGAATCTGGATGCCGTAGATGTCGCATTTACTGAAGCCGCTGTAGGCTCAGGTATATCGACCATACTTCTACTTGCAACTTTAAAAGTTGTAGGTAGATATGAAAGTGCCCATAAAAAAAATTCAATCGTATCCCTCATCATAGTGATCGTCACTGGAGCTGTTCTAGTTTATGGATTGCAAGATGCGCCACTCATTGGCAACCAAGAATCACCCGCTCATCTGCATGTAGCCCCTTCTTATATTGAAGAGGCTTATAATAAAACAGGGGTTCCAAATTTAGTAACAGCAGTATTAGCTAGCTATCGTGGATTCGATACACTCGGTGAAGTTGTTGTTGTTTTTACAGCAGGGCTATCAATAATACTTTTGTTGGGGGCATCTAAAACTGACCCTGTGAAAGACTATGGAAGTATTTCTGATCAAAATATTCAAAAAATAGTCACAAAGATAATTATCCCATTTATTCTTATTTTCGCTCTTTATGTGCAATTCCATGGTGACTATGGAGCCGGGGGTGGATTTCAAGCGGGAGTAATATTTTCCTCAGGCATTATTATCTACGATCTTGTATTTGGTAACCAGTTTGCAAAAAAAATAATCCCCTCTTCTCTTTTAGTGCGCCTTGCATCACTGGGAGTTCTCCTATTTGGGATAACAGGATTATTAAGCTTGCTTGAAGGAAAAGAATTTTTAAATTATTCCGCCTTATCAGAGGATCCTATACATGGACAGCATCTTGGCATAATTTTGATTGAATTTGGAATCGGACTAACCGTTTTTTCAGTAATCAGTCTTATTTATTTTGCCTTTTCAACAAGGCGGATTGCGCGATGAATATTTCTTTTTTGGGTCTTTTTAATTACTGGGTGGTCATCATTTTAATGATGACTGGATTTTACGTAGTAATAGCGCAAGGAAACTTGGTCAAGAAATTAATTGGACTCGGCTTATTTCAAGCGTCTGTCTTTATTCTATATATTTCGATAGGAAAGATATCAAATGGATCTCCCCCAATAATAATCGAAGATGTATCTATTTATTCCAATCCATTGCCGCATGTTTTGATTCTTACTGCTATTGTTGTTGGCGTTGCTACGATGGCAGTTGGTCTAGGCTTAATAATTAGAATAAAAGAATCATATGGGACAATAGAGGAAGACCTTATTCATAAAAAGGACCTAGAGGTTGAAAAAGATTTAGAAAAAGAGATAAAAAATGAACTGGATTGAGCATATTCCAATTTTAGTTATTATAATTCCCTTGCTAGCTGCTCCCTTATGTCTTCTTGCAAATAATCAAACTATTTCATGGTTTGTAGGCATTTTTTCAGGTGTAATTGGTTTTTCTTTTGCAGTTATATTATTAAATCAAACAATTGATGGATCGATATTGTCATATAGTCTTGGCGGATGGAATGCTCCTTTAGGAATAGAATTAAAAATAGATCTTTTAAATGCCTTTGTATTTCTTGTAATTAGCTTCATTGCTCTTTGTTTATTCTTTTATTGCCGAGATAGTATAAAAAAAGAAATTGATCAAGAAAAGCGCCCAGCATTTTATGCTGGACTACTCTTAATTTATGCCGGATTAGTTGGTATCACGCTTACGGGAGATGTTTTTAATGCCTTCGTATTTTTAGAAATTTCTTCGCTATCTTCATATGCTGTTATAAGTATGGGGAAAGATAGAAGAGCATTTTATTCAGCATTTCAATATCTCATCATGGGAACACTTGGAGCCACCTTTTTCTTAATTGGTATCGGCTTTATTTATGCAATGACCGGCACGTTAAATATGTCAGATCTAGCCCAAAGACTCGATGATGTAAGTAATACCACGACCGTACGAACAGGCATTGCATTTATCTTTGTTGGTCTTGCATTAAAATTGGCGATGTTTCCTTTACACCTATGGTTGCCAAATACATATACATTCTCTCCTTCTGTGGTGAGTATATTCCTTGCAGCAACATCTACAAAAGTTGCGATATATCTTTTATTACGCATGTTGTTTATGGTGTTCGGGGTAGAACTAACGTTTTCAAAAATGCATTTAGGATATTTACTTATTCCTTTATCTATTATTGCGATCTTAAGTGCTTCTTTAGTTGCTATCTTTCAATCAAACTTAAAAAGAATGATGGGTTATTCCTCAGTAGCTCAGATTGGCTATATGCTAATGGGTTTGAGTTTGATGAATATAACTGGGCTGTCTGCAACACTTATTCATATTTTTAATCATGCTCTCATGAAAGGTGCTTTATTTATGGCATTGGGTGCAATCTTTTTTCGTCTTGGTACGGTAAGTTTAAATAGTCTATCTGGTATTGGTCGGCTGATGCCATGGACAATGGGAGTACTCACTATTGGTGGTATGTCGTTAGTTGGATTTCCATTAACAGCAGGCTTTATAAGCAAGTGGTTTCTTGTGACGGCTTCGATAGAGGCAGGTTTATGGTGGCTTGTCCCAGTGGTTATTCTGGGGTCTCTTCTTGCCGCAGTATACATATGGAGAATGATTGAAGTTTTATGGATAAGAAATAGTTCAAGCCAACTCACTTCGGTAAAAGAAGCTCCTATAGGTCTTTTATTGCCCGCATGGGTATTAGCATTGGCAAATATTTATTTTGGGATAGACACAAGTATTTCAATTGATAATGCAGAAAATATAGCTATATTTTTACTGGGCTCAACACAATGAGAAATGAAATACTTTTATTAATAATCGCTTTTCTCCCTTTACTGGGAGCATTTTTGATATCTGTATCTGGCCGTTTAAAGATCGTTCGTGACTTTTTCATAACTAGCATTCCATTTGCCTTCTTAATTACTTTTATGGCCTTTTTCGACCAACTTATCACTACAGAAAAATCTAATTTATTTTTTGAAATAATCCCTGGGTTAGAATTATTCTTCTCTCTGGATAGCTTGGGATTAATCTTCCTCGGTTTAATATCTCTTTTATGGCCGATAGCGACCATCTATTCCATAGGTTATTTGAAAAAAAATGAGGAAAAAAATCAAACTCGCTTTCATTCATTTTTTGCATTTTCCATAAGTGGCGCAGTTTGTGTTGCATTATCCGGGAATCTTTTAACGTTATTTATTGCATATGAAGTTTTAACACTTTCGACTTATCCCTTAGTTGCACATAAAGACAATGAAAAATCTAGGAATGGTAGTAGGACTTATTTAACAGTTTTATTGCTGACTTCTATTGGAATTTTCTTACCAGCAATTATATGGATATATCAAATAACAGGTACTTTAACTTTCACTCAAGGGGGAATATTTAGTAACGCTACAGTTGATGAGTCCGTTCTTATTGCTTTAATTTTAATGATAATCTTTGGAGTCGGTAAAGCTGCTGTCATGCCCTTTCATAAATGGCTTCCTGCAGCAATGGTAGCGCCAACTCCTGTTTCAGCCCTTCTTCATGCCGTTGCTGTTGTAAAAGCTGGAGTTTTTAGTATTGCAAAAATATTTATTTTTATATTTGGGGTTGATCTAATTGCCAATATAAACCTAATCGATTGGATTTTTGGAATTTCTGCGGCTACGATAATTATCGCTTCATTAATTGCGCTCAGGCAAAATAATTTAAAGCGTTTACTTGCATATTCAACTATAAGCCAATTATCTTATGTTATTTTTGGAGTCCTTATTTTAGCTCCTCTTTCGATTGTCGGTGCTTTATTGCACATTATTTCTCACGCTTTTGGAAAAATAACATTATTTTTTGCAGCAGGATCTATTTATTCTATGTCGAAAAAGACACAAGTAAGTGAGCTCCGAGGAATTGGTCGACTCATGCCATGGACTATGGGCTCCTTTAGCATTGCGGCATTGTCGATGATTGGGGTGCCTCCACTGGCCGGGTTTTTGTCAAAATGGTATTTCCTCTTGGGTGCATGGCAAGCCGAGCATTACCTTGCAATGGCAGTTATAATTGTAAGCACTTTATTAAACACTGCATATTTTTTTCCAATTTTATATGTAGCATGGTTTTGTAAGCCGGAAAAAAATAGTAATTTTGGTGAGGCGCCACTATCGATAGTTTTAAGCTTAGTTTTTACAGCTCTGCTTACAGCCTCATTGTTTGTTTGGGTGGACTTTCCACTTGAGCAAATATTTTTGGTAACAGGAAAACCATCATGATGAAAAAAAATGATCATTGGTTAGTAAAAAAAACAACAATCAGAAAGCTATGGTTAATTTTTTTTATCATTCTTTCTATAGCTATTCTAAGTAATTTTTTTGTAATTCAATATAATAATTTCGGTATTGATTCTACCTTCGGATTTTACTCATGGTATGGGTTTTTCGCGTGTGTAATTTTGGTTCTTGTCGCAAAAATACTCGGTTATTTAATTAAAAGACCAGATAATTTTTACAAAAAAAAAGAAGAAAATGAAGAATAAAATCAATGAGTGATGAATTAATTTTTTCACCGGGTCTATGGCTTATCTTTAGTGGTATTCTATTTTTATCACTAAAGCAGAAATGGCGACTGATGCTTATTATAATGGGACCCACACTTGCTTTATTAAGTGTATGGGTTATGCCCGAAAGCATGAGCTGGAGCTTTAATGTTTTTGGGCTAGACCTCCAACCAATTCGTAATATCGGCCTAGGAAGGTTGTTTGCTACGGTATTTTGTCTAATGGCATTAATGGGAGGGATCTTTGCTTACAAAGTTGCAAATAATCAAGAATTGTCATCTGCATATATTTATGCTGGTAGTGCTATTTGTATAACATTTGCGGGTGACCTAATCACTTTATTTGTTTTTTGGGAGCTAATGGCCATCGCTTCCACAGTTGTTATTTGGTCAGCTGGAACATCAAAGGCACGAGCCGCTGCCTTCAGATATATCTTAATACACTTTTTTGGCGGGATGCTTTTATTGACCGGTATTGCTGGGCATTTCATGAGCACTGATTCTTTATTAATAGTACGAATGCAAACGGATAATCTCTCTCAATGGTTGATTTTAGCTGGAATTTTAGTAAATGCAGGCGCGCCCCCTATTTCAGCTTGGATAGCTGATGCTTACCCGGAGGCAAGTCCTAGTGGAGCAGTTTTTTTATCGGCGTTCACGACGAAAACTGCGGTATTCGTATTAATAGTAGCCTTTCCTGGAGCTACGATTCTCATTCCTGTTGGATTGTTTATGATTTTTTACGGAATAATATATGCTCTCCTTGAAAATGATATGAGACGAATCTTGGCATATAGCATCGTTAACCAAGTTGGCTTTATGGTTACAGCGATTGGTATAGGCAGTGAAATGGCTTTAAATGGAGCTGCAGCGCATGCTTTTGCTCATATAATTTATAAAGGCTTGCTTTTGATGTCAGCTGGAGCGGTCCTCTATAAAACAGGAAAGCGAAAATGTACTGATCTGGGTGGTCTTTTCAGAACTATGCCCATAACTGCATTATTGGGTACTGTTGGCGCGTTTGCAATATCTGCTTTTCCAATGACATCTGGCTTTACTACTAAATCAATGATTCCTCAGGCGGCGGCAGACCAGGGCCTTATGGTTGTGTGGTTTGCGCTGATTGCTGCTTCGGCTGGTGTATTTCTTCACGCAGGAATTAAGTTCCCTTGGTTTGTTTTCTTCCAGAAAGATTCGGGACTTAGGCCCAGCGAACCGCCAAAAAATATGCTTTTTGCCATGTGGATTTTAGCTTTTATTTGCATCGCGATTGGGGCTTACCCTGAGCCTTTTTATAATCTTCTCTCATATGATGTGGAATACAAAGCATACACTCTCGCGCATCTTTCCTCTCAGTTTCAATTATTACTTTTTTCTGGTCTAGCTTTTTTTGTGTTGCTGCCTTTGATGAAAAGAACCCTAACGATAAGCTTAGATTTTGATTGGTTTTATAGGAAACTTTTTAAGGATATATTCTTTCACCTAGAAGGGAAAGAAAAAATTTATGAGACAAAAATTATTAAATTTCTGTTGAAAAAATGGAAAATAATAGTTGCAGATCTTTTCTTTCATCATGGTCCTCATGGATTTCTCGCCAAGAGCTGGCCAATTGGAAGTATGGCTTTTTGGGTAGCTATGGTATTGGTCTCTTCCCTTCTTTTATTTTTTCTGGCTTCGTAACGTAAAGGTGAGTAACAAAAAGCATCGTTGCGAGTTACATTTAACTATAATTTTTTTTGACATAATTCAAGACAATATTTTGAAATTCTGATGCTATATCGTCACCTTTTAAGGTAATAGTTTTCTTACCATCCACAAATACTGGTGCAGACGGAGATTCGCCCGTGCCTGGCAAACTTATTCCAATGTTTGCATGTTTGCTCTCACCTGGCCCATTAACAATACAACCCATGACTGCAACATCCATATTCTCAACTCCTGGGTATTTTTTCCTCCAAACAGGCATTTGATCTCGAAGGTAAGATTGAATGTCTTGGGCAAGTTTTTGAAAGTAAGTGCTCGTTGTTCTTCCGCAACCAGGGCAAGCTATTACTTGGGGCATAAACGCTCTAAGGCCTAAAGATTGCAGAATTTCCTGGCCTACTTGAACTTCTTGCGTTCTTTTTCCGCCAGGTTCCGGAGTAAGTGAAATGCGTATTGTGTCACCTATTCCTTGCTGAAGAAGAACTGATAATGCAGAAGTAGATGCAACAATTCCTTTCGATCCTATACCAGCTTCGGTCAAACCAAGATGCAATGCATAATCACATTTCTTTGCCAAAAGTTGATAGATGTTAATTAAATCTTGAACACCACTCATCTTGCAAGATAGGATCAATTTATTATGATTTAACCCAATCTCCTCTGCTTTTTTTGCACTTCTTAATGCTGAAGTGACCATTATTTCTCGCATGATATCATCGGCACTCAGAGGGTCAGGAGAATCAGCATTTTTATCCATCATTTCAGCGACTAAATCTTTATCTAGTGAACCCCAGTTAACACCAATCCTTACGGCTTTATCGAATCTGATGGCAGTTTCAATCATACTTGCAAATTGCGAATCTTTTTTTTCTCCACTGCCGACATTTCCTGGATTTATTCGATACTTTGCAAGCGCTTGGGCACAGTCCGGGTGGTTCTTCAACAGGCGATGACCATTAAAATGAAAGTCGCCAATCAATGGGACAGTAATATTTCGCTTATCTAGACCATCGCGAATGAAAGGGACAGCTTTTGCTGATGCGTCATTATTCACAGTTATTCTGACTAATTCTGAGCCAGCTAGCGCCAAATCAACAATTTGTTCAATTGTTGCATTTATATCAGCAGTATCAGTATTGGTCATTGATTGAACAACTACTGGAGCCCGTCCTCCAACTAAAACGTGACCAACTTGTACTGCTGTGGTGGTATGGCGTGAAAAAGATATGCCCATATTTTATTTTCCAACAGATTTAGACAAAATTTACAGAACTATAAAACATTTTTTTTTAATTGAGTATGTAAAAATCAATAAATACCCATTAAACTAGAAGGAGTTTTTGAGCCATAAGGCTATAAATGAATTAGTTTTGTCAATCATAGGCCTATTATCTAATATTTTATTCAAAAATTAGCTAAATATTCATTTCCTTTACCTGAAGATTAATCGGTCTCCAGTGAAAAGTTGGGCAAGAATTTAAACAAAGGAGAAGCAAAAATGTCTCGAGAAAAAAATTATATGGCTAATGATGCATTTGTCTCGAGAGCAAATATAACCTCAGATGAATATAATGACCTGTATAGGCAATCAATCGAAGAGCCTGATATTTTTTGGTCGCAACAAGCAGAAAAATATATAAGTTTTTCTAAAAAATATAATCAGGTCCTTGATTGGTCATTTCAAGAGGGCAGCCTTCATACTGAGTGGTTTAAAAATGGAAAACTAAATGTTTCCTTCAATTGTATCGATAGACACCTAGAAAAAAGTGGAAATCAAACAGCATTAATCTGGGAGAGTGATGATCCCAGTATCTCCAAATCAATAACCTTTAATCAATTACATGTGGAGGTGTGTAAGTTTTCTAATGTTCTAAAAAAATATGGTGTGAGTAAAGGAGACAGAGTTTGTATTTATATGCCAATGATTCCCGAAGCGGTGATCGCAATGCTATCTTGCACAAGGATCGGCGCGATCCACTCTGTTGTATTTAGCGCTTTTTCTTCTGAAGCATTAGCAAACAGAATCAAAGATTCAGATTGTAAAATATTAATAACAGCAGATGTTTCTCTTAGGGGTGGAAAAACTATTCCCTTGAAAGATCATGCTGATGAAGCATTAAAGAAATGCCAAAATATTGAAAAATGTTTCGTGTCGAAAAATAAATTTTCTGAATGCAATTGGAAGTCTGATAGAGATGTATGGATGCAGGGAGAAATGGAGAATGCATCATCGATCTGTGAGCCAATAGAAATGGACTCGGAAGATCCACTTTTTATACTTTATACTTCAGGTTCAACAGGAAAGCCAAAAGGAGTGCTGCATTCTACGGCGGGCTACTTACTACAATCTGCAATGACACATAAATTGGTATTTGATTATAAGAAAGGAGATGTTTTCTGGTGTACTGCAGATATAGGTTGGATAACAGGTCATAGTTATATTGTTTATGGTCCACTTGCTAACGGAGCAACAACGCTTCTTTTCGAGGGAGTTCCGACATACCCAGACTCGAGCCGATTTTGGCAAGTATGTGATAAGCATAATGTCTCACTTTTTTATACAGCTCCAACAGCTATTAGAGCTTTGATGGCCCAAGGTAATGATTTTGTTTCGAACACTAAAAGGAAATCTCTTAGACTGCTTGGAACAGTAGGGGAGCCAATTAATCCAGAAGCTTGGGAATGGTACTACCATGTTGTAGGAAATGGTCAGTGTCCAATAGTCGATACCTGGTGGCAGACAGAAACAGGAGCCCATATGCTGACACCTTTACCAGGTGTAAATACTTTGAAGCCCGGATCAGCTATGCAACCATTTTTTGGAATTCAGCCTGTCCTTCTTGATGATAATGGAAAAGAAATTGAGGGCAGTCCGGCTGAAGGAAATTTAGCCATAAAGCATCCATGGCCGTCACAAATGAGGACGGTGTATGGTGACCATAAGAGATTTTATGATACTTATTTTGGGGTATATCAAGGATATTACTTTTCTGGAGATGGCGCACGTCGGGATAAAGATGGTCACTATTGGATCACCGGCCGTGTAGACGATGTTTTAAATATATCTGGTCATAGGCTGGGTACAGCAGAAATTGAATCGAGCATCGTTTTACATGAAAGCGTTGCGGAGGCAGCAGTAGTTGGTTTCCCTCATGAAATAACTGGCCAAGGAATTTATGCCTTTGTAACGCTCATGAGAAATATAGAGCCAAGCGATGAACTGAAAATCGATTTGATAAAAGTCGTTCGGAGGGAAATTGGACCAATAGCAAAGATAAATATTATTCAATGGGCTCCATCTTTACCTAAAACAAGATCAGGGAAAATAATGCGGCGGATTTTACGAAAAATTGCCGCAAATGAAATCGACGATTTAGGGGATATTTCGACTCTGGCGGACCCAAATGTTGTTGATAAACTTATAAAAGAAAGACAATAAATATAAATCTATTTTTGTTTATTTGAAATAAATACAATGAGGCTTTCAATTGTTTCGAATATATCATCATTAATTTCTTCATCAGAAATTTTTATCTGAAATCTTTCCTCTATAGCAATAATCAAACTAACAACAGTTATCGAATCGAATTCAGGGATTGCTCCTAAAATTGGACTATTTATATCTAAATTATCGGCTTTTTCATCCATGTTAAGACAAGTGCGAAATAAATTTTTAATAATTTTTAATGTATCATCCATATCAATTCCAAACGAAGTACGCTTAAAGGCCCACATAAAGTTTAATCTATAAATTTATTAAAATCTTTCAGTGCATTAAGTCTTTTCAAGTCTGAAGGCCTATCAATATCCCAACATTCTGATAATTCGATTAGCTTTACCCCTAATTCTTTACATCTATCTCTAGTTATATCGGCGACTGCACTTGTGCCCCATGGTATGTCAATAAAAAGCTTTTTGTAGATTTTCTTCATCCCGAGCAGTACATACCCACCATCCTCAGCAGGCTGCATCACAATATCACACTGATTACTTAGTTTGAGCAAAGCAGTCTCTATATCTTGATTTTTTAGAGCTGGAGCATCAGTGCCAATCAAAATAATAGATGTAGTATCAATAATTTGCTCTTTCGCAGCATGATACATCCGCTCTCCTAAATTATTTCCTTTTTGATAAAATATATTTACCGGAAAATCTCTTACGATCTTTGAGAAAAAATTTTTACTTCCTCTTGATGTTATATAAAGCAATACAGGTGCAATATCTGATTTACATCTTTTCTCTAATGTATATTGAATGCATTTTTTATGGAATATAAAAGCACCCTTTGGGCCCAAAGTTGGGATCAAACGTTTTTTTACAGCGCCGATAATTGGTGATCTTGCAAAAATAAGAATTTTTGAATTTGAAAACTTCATCATTTATAAAATTTTGCAAGCTTTTCAGGAGAGATATTTAAGAAAAATCCTAATCTTAGTGCCCACATCAAGAATATCGTTTGCAAAATACCCTTTTGTTCCCATCTACGAGCTGATGTTTGAATAATTTTATTAGGGATAATTGGTGGCTGAATGGTTTTCAGCCGCTTACATATCTCTACATCCTCCATCAAAGAAATATCGGCATACCCTCCTATCTTATCAAAAAGCTGTCGGTGAATGAATATACCCTGATCACCGGTGCCAATTTTACTCACAATGGATCTTTTATTGATAAACCATTCAATTATTCGAAAATACCATTTTGGATTATTTAAACGGATTTGAAAAAATCCCCATGACATATTATTAGTAGTCAATGTTTCAATAAAATTATTTGGAGTCTCTAGCAATGTAGAATCAACATGTAAAAACCAGAGCCAATCATTCTCGCTGTTTTGTGCCCCTAAGTTCATCTGCGCAGCCCTGCCCTGCTGGCCAACTAAAAAACGATCACAAAGTTTTTTTGCTTTAGAAGAGGTATTATCAATACTTCCACCATCACAAACCACAATCTCAACATAACCACTTCTAATTAGTTGAAGTTGATTTAATAGATTGTCTATCAATGCATCCTCATTCAGAGAAGGAATAATTATAGAGACAGATGGTTTCAACTTAGAGAGCCGCCACAACTGCTCCCTTTCCCAGCAGTGCATCCAAAACAATGATCTGCAACTAATATAGTTTTATCAATTAACTTTTCAATGTCCAACGTAGATACATGCAATCGCTTCCCTTTCTCTTTTAGTGGCATATCAAGCATTTGATTAAAATCACAGTCATAAATATAGCCCTCCCAATCAACGCTTATTAGGTTGCGGCACATGACTGAAGTGAGATTATCTTTCTGAAAAGAAGTTTTAAGTAATTTTAAATAATCAGCGAATTGCCCCTTTGATAGAAGCATGCTTCCAAATCTTTTTATTGGCATATTGGTTATAGTAAATAAGTTACTAAATGCTATTCCCATTTCGCCCAATTTATTCTTATATTCTATTTCTAATTTTTCCTGATCTGGAGGAAGGTATGGGCCTAAAGGGTTATAGACTAAACTTAATTTTAAATCACTATCACCTTTTCCATAACCTAAATTATTGAGTTTCTTTAACCCTAAAATACTAGCATCAAACACTCCTTTACCTCTCTGTGAATCAACATTTTCCTCGGAATAGCATGGTAAGGATGCAACAATTTCCACTTTATTCTCCGCTAAAAAATTAGCAAGGTCATGATATTGCAACTCATTGAGAATGGTTAAATTACATCTATCAATAACGGTAATGTTTAACGACCTAGCAAACGTTACTAGATTACGAAAAGAAGGATTCATCTCTGGCGCACCGCCAGTCAAATCAATACATTTTATCATTCTTGTTTCCAGCAACTTTTTTATTTGCTTTATTATATCTTGTGACATGATTTCAGTTCTTCTCGGACCTGCATCAACATGGCAGTGCTGACATTGTTGATTGCATAGGTAGCCAAGATTAATCTGAAGAATTTTTAGTTCTTCCCTTACGATCGAAGGAAAGGTTCCAGGAAATAAATATGGAGTAGAATCAAGCATTTGGTTTTATTTTCCTAAAATATACTGGTATCTCTGAGAATGTTAAACTGTTCTAGATGCCCCTGTAGCTCAGTTGGATAGAGCAGCCGCCTCCTAAGCGGCAGGTCGGACGTTCGAATCGTCTCAGGGGCACCATATCAAAATCATTAGCTCTTGTAATTATTTATAAGCCTTTACTTACCATAAAGTTGAGACCGCATTAATGAATTTAATGGATATTCTTCTCCTGGCTAGTTTTGGATTTATTTCTGGCTGGATTAATACTGTTGCTGGAGGGGGTTCTCTCCTTAATATTTTGACAATGCTATTTATTGGTATTTCCGGATCGACCGCAAATGGAACAAATCGACTAGCCGTTCTCTTTCAGAGTATCGCAGCTATTGGTGCTTTTCTAAAGAGTGACAGAATTCATTTTAGACCATGTCTTCTTTTAGCGATTTTTACATCAGTGGGAGCATTTATTGGTGCGCATTATGGTGTGAAAATAAATGATATATGGTTCGATCGATTCCTAGCTTTACTTATAGTGATTATTTTTTTAATTATTCAAGGAAAACAAAGAGGCTTCAAAAAAGGAAAACTACAGGCGCAACTCTCAAGAATTAATCCGCTTTTGGGATACATTTTATTAATTGCAGCAGGATTTTGGGGCGGGCTCATTCAAGTTGGTGTTGGCTTTTTGTTAATTCCAATTCTCCATTTTATTTTTCGGTATGATTTAGTGGTAACGAATGCATACAAAACATTTATTATTTTTACATACACTATCTTTGCTCTTACGATTTTTGAAACCAACGATATGATCAATTGGCAGGTTGGGATGACTATAGCGTTAGGAAGCTTGATAGGCGGCTGGTACGGGGCGAAAGCAACTATGAAATTAGATGAGATTTGGATTTACAGATTGATTAAAGCTGGCTTAATCATTTTTTTCATTAAGTTATTGTTTTTCTGAAAAATTCCTAATAAATTAATTATTACAATTAATTTAGTATAATCGTACTAAAATAAAAATTTTGTAAAAATCATTTTTTTTGATAAATTTTTAAAATAATCAACAAGAATAGGCTAATCATCCTAAATTATGTCAAAAAATTCTAAACAGCCTGATTATTCTGACGCCTTTTTTTCCACAAATGCGCTTTTCATTGAAGATCTCTATGAGTCGTGGCTAATAGATCCACTAAATGTCAATAAAGGCTGGAGGGAGCAATTTGAGAAGTTAAAAATTATCTCAGAAAAAAGCGAGTACCAATCGTCGATGAAGCATAAGAAAATAAAACAAGACTTGATCAAGGAGAATAAATCGAGTTTTATTGGCAGAGAAAATTCATTGGCTCAAATAAATGAAGTTTCAGAAAATCAGGTAAAAGTTCTGAGATTGATAAATGCATTTAGAGTCAGAGGTCACCAAGCTGCAAATTTAGACCCTCTTAAGCTTTCTCGGCCTTTTCATCCTCCTGATCTAGATCCTTTAAACTATGGATTTAATAAGGATTCCATGGCCCAGCTATTTAACACTGGCTCTTTATTTGCTCCTGACAAACTACCCTTATCTGAGATTATCGAGATAATCCAAAAGGTTTACACGGACTCAGTCGGATCGGAGTATATGCATATTACTGATACATCTGAAAAAAGATGGATTCAACAACGACTCGAAACTTATCGTGGTAAACCAGAACTAAATGAGGAAAATAAAAAATGGCTTCTCCATCTATTAGTTGCCGCTGAAAATATTGAAAAATTTATGCATAAGCGGTTTGTTGGTCAAAAACGTTTTTCCCTCGAAGGTGGTGAAGCCCTTATTCCTTTATTAGATGAATTGCTTGCAAGAGCCTGTAAAAACGACTGTAAAGAGGTTGTTATAGGAATGGCTCATAGAGGTAGATTAAATGTACTGGCTAACATTATGGGCAAACCGCCTAGTGAAATTTTTCAAGAATTTACAGGTGATAGGCCCAATCAATCACAAGAAGAAATTATCTCTTCAGGAGATGTTAAGTATCATATGGGTTTTGCTAGCGACCTATGTTTTGAAGATAAGAAAATTCATGTCTCTTTAGGTTTTAATCCATCACATTTGGAAATTATAACTCCAGTAGTAATCGGGTCGGTCAGAGCAAGGCAACAAAGATATAAAGATAAAAATGGAAAAAGCATCATACCGATAGTGATTCATGGTGATGCTGCATTTTCTGGGCAAGGTGTAAATATGGAAACACTTAATATGTCCCAAGCTCGAGGCTATTCTGTTGGTGGTACCGTACATATTGTTGTAAATAATCAAATAGGTTTTACTACAAGTAATACCTTAGATAGCAGGTCAACCTATTATTGCACTGATGTTGCAAAAATGGTGCAAGCCCCAATTTTTCACGTAAATGCAGACGATCCTGAAGCGGTTTTGTTTATAGCTCGTTTAGCTTTTGATTATAGAATGCAGTTTAAAAAAGATGTTGTCATTGATCTAGTTTGCTATCGAAGACAGGGCCATAATGAAGCTGACGAGCCTGCTGTGACCCAACCTTTAATGTATAGCGTAATACGAAATCAAACATCGGTCATAAAAAAGTACTCTAAAAAAATAATCAATGAGGGGATCATCACACAACAAGAATTTATAAAAAAGAGTAATGGAATTAATGCTGCCTTTGAAAATGGCTATTGCGTAGGAAGGGAGACAGAATTAATAAAAGGAGGTAAAAATAAAGTTAATTGGACTAAATATAAAGGAAAGAAATGGGATGAGGTGGTTGCTTACAGTATAGATGAGAGAAAAATTCTAGAATTGTCGCAGAAAATATTGAAAGTTCCCGAAAATTTTTCTCCCCATCCAAGATTAAATAAAATTATAGAAAATAGGCGTAAAATGTCGGTTGGAGAGGTGCCACTTGACTGGGGCTATGCAGAAACTCTCGCATACGCTTATTTAATTTCAAATAATTTTTCAGTGCGGATTTCTGGTCAGGATAGCAGGCGTGGAACTTTTTTTCATCGTCACGCAATTTGGAGAGATCAAAATAATGGCGAAAGTTATACCCCTTTATGTAACTTAGGAGCAGATCAAAAGGAATTCTCCATTATAGACTCAGTGCTATCTGAAGAGGCAGTTTTAGCGTTTGAATATGGTTACTCAACAGCAGAGCCAACTAGTCTTGTAATTTGGGAAGCCCAATATGGAGATTTCGCAAATGGCGCTCAAGTTGTTATCGATCAATTTATTGCTTCAGCAGGAGCAAAATGGGGTCTCTATTGTGGTCTGACATTAATGCTACCTCATGGATATGAGGGGCAAGGGCCCGAACATAGCTCCGCACGAATTGAGCGATATATGCAATTGTGTGCGGAACACAACATACAAGTATGTATGCCTACATCGCCAGCTCAAATTTTTCATCTTTTAGTAAGACAAATGATACGTCCATACAAACGACCACTCATAATATTTACGCCAAAAAGTCTATTAAGAAATAAAAATGCATGTTCATCTATTGACGATCTAAGTAATGAGAAATTCAAAAATATTATTGATGATAACGCTATATCTAATAAGCTAGAAATTAGCCAGATAATTCTATGCTCAGGAAAAATATATTATGATTTAATAAAAGCAAGAAAAGAAAAGGGAATAACAAATGTTGCGATAATAAGAATCGAGCAACTATATCCATTTCCAAAATTAGATTTTATAAATGTCATAAAACTATATAAAAATGTAAAAAAATTTATCTGGTGTCAGGAGGAGCCTCAAAATCAAGGGGCATGGCATCAGATAAAACACCGATTCAATTTTATATACGAGCTAGGATTTAAAGTTTTTTATTCAGGAAGAAAATCTGCAGCTGCGCCAGCAACTGGATACTCAAAGATTCATCATGAGGAGCAAGAAGAAATAATAAATAACTCATTAAATGGAAAAATAGATACAACAATGAGGGACCGAGGTTAAATATGCTTCTTGTCCTTGCCAACTTAAAAATAGGGCCATAGAAATGACTGAAGTTTTAGTACCAACATTACCCGAATCTATAAGTGATGCTACAGTTCTAACTTGGCATAAAAAAACTGGTGACTCTATAAAAAGAGATGAAACCTTAATAGAGCTAGAGACAGATAAAGTGGTTTTAGAGGTCCCATCTCCAGTCGACGGAATTCTCACCAAAATTAATGCTGAAATAGGTGCAATAGTTTCAACGGATGATGTTCTTGCAGAGATAGATAGTACAGGTAAATTAAATTTAACAGATGATCATAATATGAATGAGGTGAAGGAAAAATCTCAACTTGCCCATAACGATAACGATATAGTACTTACGCCTGCTGTGCGCCGCCTTATTAAGGAGCTAGAAATTGATCCCTCAAAAATTTCTGGCACCGGAAAGGATGGAAGAATACTTAAAAGCGATGTAATGCAATATCTTGATGAAAACGGAAAGGAAGTCGATGCTATCGATATAAAAGCTACCATTTCTAAAACTGATTCTTCTGAAAAAAGAAACATTAAAAGGGTTCCAATGAGTAGACTGCGCGCTCGAATCTCTGAGCGACTGTTGGATGCTCAAAGAAATGCGGCAATTTTAACAACCTTTAATGAGGTAAACCTTGAAAGAATCGTTGAAACTAGAAGAAAATATAAAAATGATTTCCAAGAAAAATATGGTGTGCGATTAGGTTTCATGTCATTTTTTATAAAGGCAGTAATAAGCGCTCTGAAGAATTATCCTATAATAAATGCCTCCCTTGATAAAGAGGATATTATTTATCATAACTATTTCGATATCGGTGTTGCAGTTAGCTCCCCAAGAGGATTAGTAGTACCTGTTATAAAAGATGCTGACAACTTAAGTTTCGCCGAAATTGAAAGATGTATAAAAAACTTTGGCGAAAAAGCAAAAGAGGGAAATTTAGATTTTGATGAATTGACAGGTGGAACCTTTACTATTTCTAATGGAGGAGTATTCGGATCAATGCTCTCTACGCCAATTCTTAACCCCCCTCAAAGTGCTATTCTTGGTATGCATAGTATCGATAAGAGGCCTATTGTGCTGAATGATGAAATAGTCATTAGGCCTATGATGTATTTAGCATTATCATATGATCATCGAATCATTGATGGGAGAGAGGCGGTTCAAGCACTTTCTGATATAAAAAGAACCTTAGAAGATCCTACATGTTTACTTTTTAGTATCTGATATTAAAATAATGAAATTGATAAAACAAAAAGATATAGTAAAAAGTGTTGCTGATGCACTTCAGTTCATCTCCTACTATCATTCGTTGGATTTTATACAGGCTATTGGTCGCGCATATGATTTAGAAAAATCTCCAGCAGCTAAAGATGCTCTAGCCCAAATACTGACAAATTCTAGAATGTGTGCTGAAGGTCAACGTCCAATTTGTCAGGATACTGGTGCTGTTATTGTATTTGCAAAAATTGGGATGAACGCTCGAATTGAATCAATACAGTCACTCAATCAAATGATAAATGAGGGTGTTAAGCAAGCTTACATGCATCCAAATAATAAATTACGGGCTTCTATGGTTTATCCTCCAATTGGGAAACGAATTAATACAAGAGATAACACTCCTGCGATTATTTATCATGAATTAGTGCCAGGATCGAATCTTGAAATTGCTCTCTCAGCAAAAGGTGGTGGCTCAGAAAATAAAGCAAAATTAGCAATATTAAATCCAGGCGATGATATAGTTGAGTGGGTTTTAGAAACGGTCCCCACTATGGGGGCAGGGTGGTGCCCTCCTGGGGTTTTGGGTCTTGGTATAGGGGGAACTGCTGAAAAAGCAATGCTTATGGCAAAAGAGTCTCTCATGCAGCCAGTTGATATGCATGTAATTCAAAAAAAAGGTCCGAGCAATGATCTTGAACGTTTAAGGCTTGAAATATATAAGAAAGTTAATTCATTGGGTATCGGAGCACAAGGATTAGGTGGCCTAACAACGGTTGTAGATGTAAAGATTACTCAATACTCAACACATGCAGCCTCCCTACCAATAGCTCTAATTCCAAATTGCGCCGCAACAAGACATATTAAGTTCTCTTTGGACGGAAGTGGTCCAGCTAAGCTGGTTCCCCCGAAAATTAAAGACTGGCCAGATGTGACTTGGAAAGCTAGCCAGCAAGCCACAAGAGTTGATTTAGAAAAAATATCTTCAGCAGAAATAATAAAATGGAAGCCAGGCCAACGATTATTGCTTAATGGAAAATTATTGACTGGGCGAGATGCGGCGCATAAAAGAATTAAAGAGGTAATTGAAAAAGGTGATTCATTGCCAGCTAATGTAGATTTCCATAATCGTTTTATTTATTACTCTGGTCCTGTCGACCCGATCAATGGTGAAGCTGTTGGTCCAGCAGGTCCCACTACAGCCACTAGAATGGATAAATTCACTGAAATAATGCTAAGAAAAACTGGTATTTTAGGAATGATCGGAAAAGCTGAAAGAGGTCCAGAAGCATTAGAATCGATAAAGAAACATAAGGCCGTATATTTGATGGCCGTTGGTGGAGCGGCATATCTTATTTCTAAAGCAATAAGTTCCGCAAAAATTTTAGCTTATGAAGAATTAGGAATGGAAGCGATATACGAATTTGAAGTTGAGGATATGCCTGTGACTGTAGCTGTTGACAGCAATGGAACATCGGTTCATGAAACTGGCCCAGCTGAATGGGCAGTAAAAATATCCGAAATGACGAAAAATTAAAAATTATAAATCTCTCGTTTTTAAAAATCTAACTTCTGGCCATCTCTCTCTAGTTAATGATAAGTTAACTTTACTCGGCGCCAAATACACAAGTTTCTTGTCTCCATCCTCTGCTAAATTAGAAAAAACTTTTTCTGTAAAGTCTTTTAAAATTTTCTTATCTTCACATTCTACCCACCGTGCAAATTTAATCGAAGTGGGTTCTATCAAAGCATCGACGCCATACTCGCTTCCCAGTCGATGAATAGCAACTTCAAATTGCAAAATACCAACAGCACCCAACAAAATATCATTATTTTTAAATGGACGAAAAACTTGTGTGGCTCCCTCCTCTGATAATTGAACCACTCCCTTTTGTAGTTGTTTCAATTTCAGTGGATCCTTTAGAACAACACGCTGAAAAAGCTCAGGTGCAAAGTAAGGGACGCCACTATATTTAAGTGTTTCACCCTCCGTAAAAGTATCTCCTATCTGTATGGTGCCGTGATTATGGAGGCCAATTATATCTCCTGGAAAGGCATCATTGATAGATTTTCGTGTATCAGCTTGGAAGGTTATGGCATCCGAAATTCGAGTTTGCTTGCCAGTGCGTACATGATGCATTTTCATTCCTTTCTTATAACTGCCAGAACAAACTCTCATGAAAGCAACTCTATCTCTATGAGCTGGATCCATATTAGCTTGAATTTTAAATATAAAACCTGAAAAATTTTTCTCACAAGGCTCAACTTCTCTTTTTTCTGCATTGCGAGACATTGGCCTAGGCGCATAATCAGAAAATGCATCTAATAACGCTTTTACTCCGAAGTTATTTATGGCAGAACCAAAAAAGACTGGCGTAAGCTCGCCATTTTTAAATTGCTCCTGTTCGAAATTATGACTGGCTCCTTTTACGATTTGTATCTCTTCTCTTAGTTCATTTGCTATATCACCTACAAATTGATCCAAAAGAGGATTATTAAGACCTTGGATCTTTGATTCAGAATTTTTTTGACTATTATTTGTTGAATCAAAAAGATGTATCGTTTCATCGCGAAGATCAATAACACCTTTCAGGCGTTTACCCATACCGATAGGCCAAGTAATTGGCGCGCATTTTATATTTAATACCTTTTCCACCTCATCCATTAATTCAATTGGATCGCGCCCCTCTCGATCTAACTTATTTATGAAAGTAATTATAGGTGTATTACGCAACCTACAAACTTCCATCAACTTTATTGTTCTATCCTCTACTCCCTTTGCTACATCGATAACCATCAAAGCCGAATCGACTGCTGTCAAGGTTCTATATGTATCCTCTGAGAAATCCTCATGCCCTGGAGTATCTAAAAGATTGACAACAATATCATTATAAAAAAACTGCATTACCGAGGAAGTTACTGAAATACCGCGTTGTTTTTCGAGCTCCATCCAATCAGAAGTTGCGTGTCGCTCTGCTTTTCTACCTTTTACACTGCCAGCAAGTTGAATTGCTCCTCCAAATAACAGAAGTTTTTCAGTGAGAGTTGTTTTACCAGCATCTGGGTGAGAAATTATTGCAAAAGTTCTGCGTTTATCAATTTCTGAGGAAAGCTCTACCATTGGAATATTTTCATTAAAAGATTAATTATGAGCCTAGTTAATAGGCTTTGCATAAATAATTGCGTCTTCTCTGCCATTTGTTGCATGCGGGTAATATCCATTCCGCCTCCCCACTTCGCAAAAGCCCTCAGATTGATACAAGCTTTGAGCACCTACATTACTTATCCTTACTTCAAGAAATATTGTGTCCATACCTTGTTCGATAGCCAAGCGTGAGGCCCTCCTAAGAAGGATTCGCCCGATTCCATTATTTTGGTAGTCCGGTGCCACGCTTAAATTTAATAAATGAGCCTCACCATAGGACGCAGATAAAACAGCATGGCCAACTATTTTATTGTTAAATTCAGCAACTAAGCAGTTGTATCCAACTCGCAAACAATCATGAAAGATACCTTTTGTCCATGGATGAGTGAATGAATGTAACTCATTCATAAACACTTTATCGACATCATCAATTTTCATATCTCTGATGCTTATATTATTTTTCAGAACAGCACTCACTTTATTCACTTTCCTTTAAATGATCTTTAAATCTCAAAATATCTTGCCAAACTAATCTCTTCTTGCTTTGCTTTCGTAATAAAAAAGATGGATGGTATGTTACAAAAATTGGAATGTTGCTTTCATTATATTTTATTGTTTTCCCACGCATATCAGTGAAAGAATTATCAGAATTTACAAAAAGTGAAAAAGAAAAACTACCTAGTATCAATATTGATCGTGCTTCTGTAGTTTTTACTATATTACCTAAAAATTCAATCAACTTTGAGTTAAATAAACCATTTCTCTTACCTGCCTCTATAATTTCATTCTTTTTCAATCCTATGAGGCAAACTGCCTTTTCGTTGATTTTGAAAGCTTTTAGAATTCCTTCAAGTAATCTATATGCATCATTAGAAAAATTACCTTCTTTTTGATCTGGCTCAGGCTCATCCCATATAACTAAGAGACGGATATTTTCTTTTTTAGAGTAGCTTACATAGGCATCGAAAATAATATTTTTATCTTTTTCGTCCAATTCATTGAGGATTTCTTCTTTGCCTGCAAAGATTGAGTCACTATCTTTTCTAACCCAAATATCGATTCCTATAGATTGAAGATAAAATTTTTGGAGTCTAGTTAACATATCCCAAGTTCATATTTCCGATACTTAAATCTTAAACTTCTGCCTTTTGTGGGTGTTCTTTTTTTGTTTCAGTTATCAGTTTATTGCAACCATTTATATAAGCCTTAGCCGATGCTACTACAATATCTGTATCTGCCCCTTGGCCATTAACCAGTCTTCCACCTTTCTCAAGCCTTACTGTGACCTCTCCCTGGCTATCAGTGCCACTTGTAATATTGTTCACCGAATATAATTTTAAATCAGCTCCAGAGGATATAACTAGCTCTATGGCTTTATAGGTAGCGTCAACTGGACCTCCGCCCTCCGAAGAAATAGAATGTTCTGTTCCATCTACACTTAATACTATGTCGGCCTTTGGCTTACCTCCAGTTTCAGAAATAGTGCGTAGAGAGATTAACTTAATTCTTTCATTAGCCTCTTCAACTCCTTTTTCCGTAACTAGAGCCTGTAAGTCTTCATCAAAAATCTCATGTTTTTTATCAGCAAGGTCTTTAAAACTTTTAAACGCATCATTCAGCGCAGCTTCAGATCCTAAATCAATGCCTAATTCTTCAAGTCTAGATCGAAATGCGTTTCTTCCGGAATGTTTTCCTAAAACCATCCTATTTCTGGTCCAACCAACATCTTCGGCGCGCATAATCTCGTATGTTTCTCGATGCTTCAGTACGCCATCCTGATGAATGCCTGACTCATGAGCAAATGCGTTTGCGCCCACAATTGCTTTATTGGGTTGAACAGGAAACCCCGTAATATTAGAGACCAACCTTGAACAATTTACTATTTGAGATGTTTCCAATTTTGTGTCACAAAGAAATATATCTTGTCTAGTTCGCACCGCCATAACAACCTCTTCTAAAGAGGCATTTCCCGCCCTTTCACCTAACCCATTAATAGTACATTCAACTTGTCTTGCTCCATTCCTGACTGCAGCGAGTGAATTAGCAACAGCTAATCCTAAATCATTATGGCAATGCACGGAAAACACTGCTTTATCTGCATTAGGGATTTTTTCAATTAACTCTCTTATCGTAGTGCCAAATTGATTTGGAATATTATAACCAACCGTATCCGGAACATTAATTGTACGAGCGCCTGCTTCAATCGTAGCCTCAAATATTCTACATAAAAATTCTAAATCAGATCGCCCGGCATCTTCCGCACTAAATTCAACATCATCGGTAAATTTTCTTGCATGATGGACAGCCCATACAGCTCTCTCAATTACCTCATCTGGAGACATTCGTAATTTTCTTTCCATATGAATTGGGGACGTAGCAATAAAAGTGTGAATTCGACCTGAGTTAGCATTTTTCAAGGCCTCGCCAGCTCTATTAATATCATTTTCTAAAGCACGAGCAAGCCCACAAATTGTTGAATCTTTGACAATTTCAGCTACAGCCTTCACTGCCTCAAAGTCTCCCTTGCTTGCTATCGGAAAACCCGCCTCGATAACATCCACATTCATTTTCTCCAGACCACGAGCTATTCTCACTTTTTCATCCTTGGTCATCGAAGCGCCTGGGCTTTGCTCGCCATCGCGAAGTGTTGTATCGAAAATTATTAATTGATCTTTGCTGCTCATCTAGTCTACCTCAACAGATTTCCACATTCGGTAACTGCCGAAATTAATATTAGTGTGATAATTAGTTGACGAGTTGAAGCTCTCGTCTAGCTTTAGTATGTTGCCCCTTAGGGCAGGAGTCGTAAGATCCATAGACGAAGCATGCAAAGGCCCTGAAAGCTAGCCAGTGTGTCTGAGCATAAATTTTGCAATTTTTTATCGAACATTCAATACTTTCCTCAACAACTCTCTTCTAATATAGCTTACCTTTAGCTTGCTTGCCAAGCTATAAAGCAAATTAAAGTTATAAAAGTTCCCTTTTCCTCTTTTTTATTCTTCGACGAACAAAACGTTGGGCGGAGAGAATTGGTCCGGCTAGGGTATAGCCAAAGAATATTAAAAATAACACGATTGGTGGCTCTGAAAGTACCAAAGCAAAGAATAACATTACAAAAACAATTATAAAAAAAGGAACTTTCCCTTTAAAATCAATTCTTTTAAAACTATGATATAAAAAATTGCTAACCATTAATAAGCCGCAAATCACTGTTAATCCTGCTGCAAACCAGGCCCAATTATCTGGACTCAAGCTGTTATCAACTGCAACCCAAATGCCTCCTGCTAAAACTGCAGCAGCTGATGGGCTTGGAAGGCCTGTAAAAAATCTTCTATCGCTTGTATCAACCTGCGAATTAAATCTCGCGAGTCTAAGCGCTGCACCCGCAATAAAGATAAATGCAGCCATCCATCCAATTTTTCCTAAATTGCTTAATGTCCATTGATATATTACTAGAGCCGGGGCTAATCCAAAAGCGACCATATCGGAAAGACTATCATATTGAGCTCCGAAACTGGTTTGAGTGTTAGTGATGCGTGCCACTCGACCATCTAATCCATCTAATACCATCGCCAAAAAAATGGCCAACGAAGCTTTTTCAAATTGACCATCCATTGATGCAAGAACTGCATAAAATCCTGAAAAGAGTGCTGCTGTGGTAAAAAGGTTCGGTAGTAAATATATACCGCGTCCCCTCAGTTTAGAAGAGTCAGAAAGATCGTTCTTTTCTTCTTTGTTTCTATAATTGCTCATTATTTTTTAGACGATGATTTGCGATAGATTAAGCTATCATCCCAAAAAAAATCTAATTTTTTTCTTTATCAACAATTTTTTGTATCCAAGGCATCATAGCTCTTAGTGTCTCACCTGTTTTTTCGATCGGGTGTGCGGCATTTAACCTGCGACGAGCAGTCATCTCAGGATAATTTGACATTCCCTCTGAAATAAAATTTTTAGCATAATTTCCATTCTGAATATTTTTTAAACATTCTCGCATAGCTGCTCTAGAATTTTCGTTAATAATTTTTTCTCCAGTTACATATTCACCATATTCAGCATTATTTGATATTGAGTAATTCATATTTGCAATCCCACCCTCATACATCAAATCTACAATAAGTTTCAACTCATGCAAGCATTCGAAATATGCCATCTCAGGTGCATAACCAGCCTCTGTAAGAGTCTCAAAGCCAGCTTTCACTAATTCAACTGCTCCGCCACATAAAACTGCTTGCTCCCCAAATAAATCAGTCTCAGTTTCATCTTTAAAGCTAGTCTCAATTATGCCAGTGCGTCCACCACCAATTGCCGCAGCATAAGACAATGCAATACTCTTTGCTTGACCAGTTGCATCTTGATAGACCGCTATTAGGTCTGGGATTCCTCCTCCATTAACAAATTCATTTCTTACAGTGTGACCTGGAGCTTTTGGAGCAATCATAATTACATCTAGATCAGATCGAGGAATTATTTGATTAAAATGGATAGCAAAACCATGCGCAAAAGCAAGAGTTGCTCCATTTTTTAGGAAAGGTTCGATTTTATCGTTATATAACTGGGATTGAAATTCATCTGGAGTTAGAACCATGACTAAATCAGAACCAGACACTGCATCTTCCACGCTCTTAACCACAAGACCTGCAGCTTGAGCTTTTGCTGCTGAAGGAGAATTTTCACGCAGAGCCACGGTCACTTCAACACCTGAGTCCTTTAGATTGTTTGCATGTGCATGGCCCTGAGAACCATAACCAAGAATTGCTACCTTCATGCCTTTAATAAGTGACAAATCACAATCTTTGTCATAAAAAATGTTAACTGACATAAAAAAGTTCCTTAATATAAAATTTTTAAACCTTAAATACTGAGACGGCCCTCACCCCTTGCTATACCAAGAGGTCCAGACCGAACAGTTTCTATAATCACACCATCATCAAGAGATGCTATAAAGGCATCTAGCTTAGCACTATCTCCAGTAATTTCTACGGTACAGCTGGTATCACTCTCGTCTATGATATCACTGTCAAATGCTTCAGACAGCTGTTTCAACTTACTCTTCATTTCCCCTTCTACCTTAACTTTTATCATCATAAGCTCCCTTTCAATATGGGACCCCTCGGTTAATTCAACTAACTTCACAACATCCATCAATTTATTGAGTTGTTTTGTTATCTGTTCAATTATATTTTCATCGCCTGAAGTAACCAGTGTCATACGAGACAAAGTTGAATCTTCGGTTGGAGCAACCGTCAGTGACTCGATATTGTAACCTCGTGCACTGAATAAACCTGCGACTCTAGACAATGCCCCAGATTCATTTTCCATTAATGCTGAAATAATATGCCTCATCAAGCCAATTCTCTTTCCGAAGATAAATGAGGTGATAAATGCATTTCATGATGACCCTTCCCCGCCTCAATCATTGGATACACATTCTCCTCTGGGTCAACCACAACATCCAAGAAGACAAATCGATCCTTCATTCCAAAAGCTTCCTCATAGGCACTTTGCAAGTCAGACGGATTTTCAATCCGCATACCAACATGCCCATAACTTTCAGCTAATTTTACAAAATCAGGCAATGCATCTACGTAAGAATGGGAAAATCTTCCATCGTAGAAAAATTCTTGCCATTGTCTAACCATACCCATGTATCCATTATTTAGCATCAATACCTTGATCGGGAGGTCATATTGTCTACATGTAGCCATTTCTTGGATACACATTTGAATGCTAGCTTCCCCGGTAACACAACAAACTTCAGCATCAGGGAAGGCTTGTTTTACTCCCATAGCCGATGGAAGTCCAAATCCCATTGTCCCAAGCCCACCAGAATTTATCCAACGCCTCGGTTTCTCAAAAGGATAAAATTGAGCTGCAAACATCTGGTGCTGACCAACATCAGAGGTAAGATAAAAATCCGTATCTTTTGTGACTCGATGCAACATTTCAACCGCATACTGAGGCTTAATAGACTTCTCATTTTGGTTATAAGAGAGACACTTTACCGATCTCCATTCATCTATCTGTTTCCACCATTTATCCAATTCAGTTGTGTTTGGTTTCAATCGCTCTTTTTTTATAAGCGATAAGATGTCACTCAAAACACTTTGGACTTGGCCAACGATAGGAACATCTACCCTCACTGTCTTCGAAATGGAAGCCGGATCGACATCAACATGAATAATTTTTGCATTGGGGCAAAAGCTTGCAATCTTTCCAGTCACCCGATCATCAAATCGTGCGCCTATAGCAATTAAAACATCTGTTTCATGCATCGCCATGTTTGCTTCATAAGTTCCATGCATTCCAAGCATACCAAGAAACCTCTTATCACTGGCTGGAATCGACCCCAAACCCATAAGAGTATTCGTTACCGGAAATCCAGTTATTTCTACAAGTTTCCTGAGATGCTCAGATGCATCTCCCAAAACAACCCCTCCCCCAGTGTATACAATTGGGCGTTCCGCACTCATCATCATCTGAACTGCTTTTTCGATTTGCTTAGGATCTCCATTTCTGACTGGAGTGTAGGATCTCATAACAATATCTTTTGAATATTCATATTCTACCTTTACCGAAGGATCGGTGACGTCTTTGGGAATATCAACGACAACTGGTCCAGGCCGGCCAGATGTTGCGATAAAAAAAGCTTTTTTCATTGTCTCTGCTAAATCTTTCACATCCTTTACTAGAAAGTTATGTTTTACACATGGTCTAGTGATTCCAACGGTATCAACCTCCTGGAAAGCGTCAGATCCAATAACTGGAGTCGGTACTTGACCTGTAAGGACAACCATAGGAATTGAATCCATAAAAGCGGTCGCTATACCAGTTACGGCATTTGTTGCCCCTGGGCCAGAAGTAACTAGAGCAACGCCGGGTTTTCCAGTAGCTCTTGCATATCCATCGGCAGCATGTGTTGCAGCTTGCTCATGGCGAACCAATATATGCTTCACTTCTTTTTGATTGAATATCGCATCGTATATATGAAGTACGGCTCCACCAGGGTAGCCCCAAACGAACTCGACGCCCTCATCTTTAAGAGCCTGTACTACGATTTCCGCACCGCTAAGTTTCACTGTAATTGCCTCCGGAAACTAAAACTTTAAAATCTTTGGAATTCCAAAGAAGAAAACCCGGCTACCCGAGTATATGAGAACAGGTCAAAGTACTCATACTAAACCACTAGGTCAATAGGTAAGGCCAAAAATCCGTCTAGGTCTACTAAATTTCTTTGATTTTAGTCCTCATTTTCGCTCCTCGTCACTCGGAAGGCCTTTTTTGACATCCTCTATATGTAAATCTACTTGTTCGATTTTCTGGAACCGCCCACTTATTTTTTGTGCAGATATGTTTACTCGATCAACATCATCCTTAGCTTGGCGAATATGAGTAGATAATTTTTCCATTCGTTGTTGGAATCTACTAAAATCATCTGCTAACTCACGCAAATGCTCCCTAATTACATGCACTTGCTTTCTAGTAGCATCGTCTTTTAAAACAGACCTCGCAGTGGTGAGAACGGCCATAAGGGTTGTGGGAGACACAATCCAGACCCTTGCACGCTGAGATTCCTCTACAAGGTCAGGAAAATGAGCATGAATTTCCGCAAATATTGCCTCTGCTGGTAAAAACATTACAGCGCCATCAGAAGTTTCTCCGTTTATAAGATATTTGTCAGAAATATCGCGAATATGGGTTTTGATGTCTCTTCTAAATTGACTGGCTAATGAAAGCCGATCGGACTCATTAAGATTTACATCTACCATCTTTTTATAAGTCTCTAAAGGAAATTTTGCATCTATTGGAACATCTCCTGTTGGACTTGGTAATTTCAATAGACAATCAACACGCTTACCATTACTTAAGGTCGCCTGCATTTTATAGTGGTCTTTTGGGATTATGTTTTTAACTAGAGCGGATAGCTGTACTTCTCCAAATGCCCCTCTCGACCGTTTATCTGTTAATACTTCTTGTAAACTTACTACATTACCCGAAAGCTCTTTGATTTTTTTCTGTGCTTCATCAATTCTTGCTAAATGCTCAAGAACTTTTCCGAATGTTTCTGTAGTTTTTTCAAATCCAGAAGCCAGTCTTTTTTCAACTTGGCCTGTAATATCTTTAAGACGCTCATCTGTGATATTTGACAAGCTTTCAACACGCCTTCCAAGTTCTTTCGAAGACTGTTTTAATGATTCTTGTAACTGACCACTCATAGCGTTCATGGTCGTTGCCAGCGTTTCCTGTTGCGATTTTATTGCTTGAAGTTGCATTTTTTCAGATAAATTTCTATGCTGATTCAGAGATTGCTCTGTGTACTCTCGTAGATTTGATCCTTCTTTTTGATGAGATAACTTTAAATCCGAAATCATCTCCATAACGGTCTTTTTCTGTAATTCGAACTTTTCAAAGAGATTTAGCTTCAAATCCGACGCATCTTTTATTAGCTCTTTTTCAAGCGAGCCAACTTTTTCCCCAAAAACTGATTGAAGGGCTTGCAATCCAGTTTGAAAGAGTTCTAAATTCTTTTGTAAAATTTTTTCCTGACTAAGTGAAAAATCTGTTTGTGTTACAGAGTTTTTCTTTTTCCCTTGTATTTTTAGGCCAATAAGAAGCCAAATTAAAGCTATTATTATTAAAAACATCATAATCGAAACCGTGATCAGCCACTGCTCGATTGTGAATTCGAAATAATTTTCTAAGTTTTTCACCATATTATCCAGTTTTTTTAAAAAATTTCATTTCTACTGACTTTAAAGGGTACACTACTTAAACCTTCTATCAATACAAAATATTCATATTCAAAATGCATGTTTTTCTTCAAACCCTTGGTTGTAGGCTCAATGAAGCAGAACTAGAGACATGGGCGAGATCGTTTCGCGGTCAGGGAGCTCAATTAGTCAACTCAGCAGAGAAAGCAGATTTAATTGTTTTAAATACTTGTGCAGTAACAAACGAATCAATAAAAAAATCTCGTAATTTAATCCGCAGAGCAAAAAAAAATAATCCACAAGCTAAGATCATAGTTAGCGGCTGTTACGCTACATTAAAGACAAATGAGGTTCTTGAAGAGCTTGATGTTGAACTTGTTGTAAAGAATTCAGAAAAAGATAGGCTTGTTGAGATCTCAAAGAAAATTTTTCCAAAAGAAAGCAACCTTTTAGAAAATCCTAATCTGACTCGAAATTTAGAAAATTATGAATGCCGACATAGGGGCTTCATAAAAGTACAAGATGGATGTAGGTATAGATGTACTTATTGCATCGTTACCATCGCGAGAGGAAAAGAAGTTAGTCGCCCAGAAAAGCAAATTATTCAGCAAATTAATACATTGCATCTGGAAGGCAAAAAAGAAGTTGTTCTTACAGGAGTCCACTTAGGTGGATATGGAAGCGATATTGGCACCTCTTTGACAAGCCTAATAAAGAAAATACTGGAAGAAACTAATATTCCTCGAATTAGGTTAGGTTCATTGGAGCCGTGGGATATCCCAAAAGATTTTTGGATATTATTTCAAAACAGCCGCCTTTTACCTCATCTGCATCTACCACTTCAATCAGGCTGTGATAGTGTTCTAAAACGAATGTCACGTCGCTGCAAAACAAAAGATTTCGCAACCTTAGTGAATGTAGGATTAGAACAAGTAGACGATTTATCTATTACAACAGATTTAATTGTAGGCTTTCCCGGTGAGACAGAATATGAATGGGAGAAAACAAAGGAATTCGTGAGCAGCATGGAATTTGCACACGCTCATATTTTTACATTCTCACCACATGATGGAACGAAAGCAGCGACCTTGCAAATGCCTGTAGATAGAGCGATTAAAAGAGAACGAAGCAGAGAATTACATGAAATTCTAGCTAGACAAAAACACCAAGTTCTTCAGAAATTTAAAGGGCGGAATTTCGAGGTTTTATTTGAACATTCTAGCTCAATGGATTCGTTTGGAAAGAAAATCTGGAGTGGTTATACCCCCAATTACCTAAAGGTGAATATTGCCATGGACCCCCTGTTGTCTATTGAGAATCAAATCCTTTCAATAACAACTACACATGTGGATGAAACTGGAGAGAAATTAATAGCGAGAGTTTAGAAATCTATATCTACCCAAACTGGTGCATGATCAGAGGGTTTGTCCATAGCTCTGATATCATAGGCAATACCAGAATCTCTTATGTTTTCTTTAAGGCTATTAGTCGCTAGTAAAAAATCTATCCTTAAACCTCGCCTAGGATCCCTGTCAAATCCTTTGCTTCTATAATCAAACCAACTAAATAGATTATTTTCATCTGGATTCAATACCCTAAAAGAATCATAAAAGCCCCATGACATAAGTCGATCCATCCAAGCTCTCTCTTCAGGTAAGAAGCTACAGCTGCCTTTTTTCAACCATAGTTTCATATTATCACTACCTATCCCGATATCCTTATCATCTGGAGCCACATTCAAATCACCTATTATCATGAGATTTTCACTGGGTTTAAATTGATCGTTGAGCATATTTTGTAAATCTGAAAAAAATTTACGTTTGCTTGGGAACTTTACCTCATGATGTTTACTTTCACCTTGAGGAAAATATCCATTAATAATGGTTACCTCAGATCCCGAGGAACTTTGGAAGGTGCCTTGAATTATTCTACGTTGTGCTTTTAAATCATCCCCTGGGAAACCATAGTCAAACCGCAATGGCGGTTTTTTTGCCAAAATGGCGACTCCGTAATGTGACTTTTGACCGTAATAAATTACTTCATACCCAATATCCTTAATCATTTGCAGCGGGAAATCCTTGTCTTGTACTTTTGTTTCTTGCAAACCAATAATATCAGGGTCGTACACCTCTCTTATCTTTTGAAGCTGATGAGGTCTAGCTCGAATTCCATTTACGTTGAATGACATTATTCGCATTATTGATTCGTTATCTCATAAGTTTCTTTTTTGCCCATCTCTTCGCCATGTAGATAGGCCTTTCCCCAAGCCATAATCTCCTGACCAGCAAAATTTTCTTTATTATCTGGTTTTATTTCGATAAGGATTCCTTTTCCTAATATTTCTTGAAGGCCCAAGACTATGCCATTTGCATATCCTCTATTATACCATTTCTGGGCATCTTGTTGCTCCTCTAGATAGCTTTCACTCTCTTTCCTCAGCTCATGAACCAAAGAAATTAATTGATCTAACAAAGCTTTAGGTACTCTATTCATAGTTCATAAATTCAGATCAAATAAATAAAAAAAATATTCTTTAATATACACTTGTTACATATAATAGGGATTATGGAAATTTACAGTTTTTTTAAAAAAATTGGAACGATACGATCTATATTAATCGTATCTTCAATTTTACTCTGCCCCATAGTATTCTTGTCCGATATCGAACCCATTGGTGTAGGTATTCTTGCTGCCTATGTTGCTCCAGCTCTTGTTGTTATTTTTTTCTTTATCCTTTTATTAGACGCGTTAATGAATAGAGTTTTTATGATTGATCAAGAATTAGATCAAAAAAAGAGAAGTCTCTTATGCATCCGGGTAGATTTATTTACTGTAGTCTGCCTTGTTCTTTCGTGGTGGCCTTATTTTAGCCAAATAGGTGCACTTTAATTTCCTAACTTTGTCCGGTAAATTCTAAATTTTTCATCATCCAAAACGACCTGTTATATAGTCTTCAGTAAGTTTATGTGTTGGATTAGTGAAAATTTGCGAAGTATCTCCAACTTCAACCAAGCTACCTAGATGGAAATAAGCCGTTCTTTGTGAAACCCTGGCTGCTTGTTGCATAGAATGAGTGACTATTGCAATAGTATAGTTTTGGCGAAGATCATCTATCAATTCCTCAATTCTTGCGGTAGCAATTGGATCAAGAGCAGAGCAAGGCTCATCCATAAGAATCACTTCTGGAGAAACCGCTATTGTTCTGGCAATGCAAAGTCGTTGTTGTTGTCCGCCCGACAGACCAGTGCCAGGCTGAGTCAGTCTATCTTTCACTTCTTCCCACAAACCAGCTTTTTTTAAACTTGTCTCAACAATCTCATCTAATTGAGCTCTATTCGCCGCTAATCCATGAATTCGAGGTCCGTAAGCTATATTGTCATATATAGATTTAGGAAATGGATTAGGCTTCTGAAAAACCATTCCTACTCGTGCCCGTAATGGCACAACATCGAGTTTTTTATCATATATATCCTGCCCATCAAGCCTAATATCACCGCTTACCCGACATATGTCGATAGTATCATTCATTCTATTTAGGCATCTTAAATACGTAGATTTACCGCAGCCTGATGGGCCTATCATTGCAATGACTTCATTATCTGCTATGTCAAGATTTACATTTTTAATTGCATGTTTTTCATTATAAAAAACATTCACATCAGAAGTGGTCATTCTAGGGTTCGCTACCCTAACTTGCCCCACTGTTTGGAAATTATTATCAAACTCTCCATTTTGGTCTTCGGTATTCTGTGAAATTATAGATGATCCGTTCTCTTGACCCTCATTGAATTTGCTTGGTTTATTCATTGCTTCCTCTTTGACATTTTACCATCTTCTCTCAAATTTTCGTCTTAGGATAACAGCTAATGAATTCATTGAAATTAAAAATCCTAATAAAATAATTATTGCTGCAGAAGTGCGTTCAACAAAAGCTCTTTCTGGGCTATCAGCCCACAAAAAGACTTGTACAGGTAAAGCCGTTGAAGGATCAAAAGGACCGTTTGGAACATCGACAATAAACGCCACCATCCCTATCATAAGAAGTGGCGCTGCCTCGCCTAAAGCCTGGGCTAGTCCTATAATTGTACCAGTTAACATTCCAGGGAATGCTAGAGGAAGAACATGATGAGTAACTGTTTGCATTCTCGACGCACCGACACCTAGTGCAGCCTCTCTTATTGAAGGAGGTACAGATTTAAGTGAAGCTCGACTTGCGATAATTATAGTTGGAAGAGTCATCAACGTTAGGACCAGACCACCAACGATTGACGCAGATCGGGGTAAACCAAAAACATTTATAAAAATTGCGAGCCCTAGCAAACCAAAAACAATCGAAGGAACAGCTGCTAAATTATTTATATTTACCTCGATAATATCAGTAATTTTATTTTTTGGTGCAAATTCCTCTAGATATATAGCTGCTGCAACACCAATTGGAAATGACAATAACAGCACTACTAATATCATGTAAAAAGATCCGATAAATGCACTACCTATGCCTGCTAATTCTGGCTCCCTAGAATCGCCATTGGTAAAAAAATCAATATTTATTTTTTTTTCTATTAGATTTTTATCCTTTAGAAAATCAATCCAGGCTAACTTTTTATCGCTGACCACCCTCTCATTTTCAGGTTTCATTCTATCAACATAGCCCTTAATGACCATATCTACATCGTCGTCAGCGATAAGCCAAATATTTTTACTTTTACCAATCAAGCCTGGGTCACTTAGAGCCATCTTTTTTACCTGAAAGCCCGCACCACTACTTAAAATTGAGTAAAGCTCTTTTTTCTCGCGACGTTTTTTTACTTCAGGAAAAAATTCTCTGAGGGGCTGTCTTATTAGTTGTCGCGTATCTGCTTTTTCAATTGCACTTTTTTCACCCTTTCCGTCTGGGTCGAGCACAGAAGGGTCAAAAAATACCTCGAGTTGTATGTAAGTTTGTAAAAATGCACTATGCCCCTTACTAAAGATATCAATAAAAAGAATTGAGACAAACGATAAGCCGATAAAAATTGCCGCTAAGCCAATCATCTTAAAGCGCCTTTCTTTTGCATAACGCTTAGCCAATGAAGCTTCAACTAATTCATATGTTTTTGATTTTTTTCTCATTGATATTTAATTTCCAAAAAGTAAAACCTATCAATCGTATTGTTCATGATATTTTCTAACAATATTTAGTGCAATTACATTTAGAGAAAGAGTCACAACAAACAAAATAAGCCCAAGAGCAAATGCAGCTAATGTTTTCGAGCTATCGAATTCCTGATCACCAACAAGCAATGTTACGATTTGAACTGTTACAGTTGTAACCGCTTCAAGCGGATTTGCAGATAAATTTGCACTTAATCCAGCTGCCATAACTACAATCATAGTCTCACCTATTGCTCTCGATACAGCCAACAAAACTCCCCCCATTATTCCAGGCAAAGCTGCTGGCAATATTACTTGCTTTATAGCTTCGGAGCGGGTTGCGCCCAATCCATAAGCTGCATCTCTTAGCGATTGAGGAACGGAATTTATTACATCATCTGATAGAGACGAGATGAATGGAATTATCATTAGACCCATTACGAGCCCTGCAGCAAGAGCACTTTCAGAGGCAACCTCTAGCCCTATTGCTTCTCCAAAACCCCTTATTGATGGAGCTACGGTTAATGCAGCGAAAAATCCATAAACAACAGTTGGAATTCCGGCAAGTACTTCTAATACCGGTTTTGCAAGATTTCGAAAACTTGGGCTCGCATATTCAGCAAGATAAATTGCAGACATAAGTCCAATGGGGGTTGCTACCAACATTGCAATAAAAGATATAAGAAGCGTGCCAGCAAAGAGGGGAATAGCGCCAAAAGCCCCAGTGGCTCCAATTTGATCATCTCGTAATGCAGTCTGCGGACTCCACTCTAGTCCGAAAAGAAAATCAAAAAATGAAATTTTATTAAAAAATCTTATTGATTCAAAAAGAACCGATAAAACGATTCCGATGGTTGTCAGAATAGCGATGAGAGAGCTTATAATCAAAAGTAATTTTATGATCGACTCAACCCTATTTCTAGCCCTCATCCTTGGTTCAATCGAGCGCCAAGCAAAAATACTAGCAATTGCAGATAAAGAGAACATTGCCATTACCTTAAGCTCTTCGGCCGCTTTTTGAAGAGCAATATATTGTTCTGAAGCATCTTTTATTGCAATTGTTGGTTCGCTTGAAACGATACTGCCTGTCGCTAAATTTTTAATATCATTTATTATTAAATTTAACTCTGCTGATGGCATGTTCCGTATTCTTTCTGGCAAATCAGAGATCATCATGCTTGTTAATAGAGTATCTTCAAACAAGCCCCATGCCAGAAGTACAATGATTGCTGGTATTGCAGCCCATAGAAGAACATAGGTTCCGTAGTAAACTGGAGAAGAATGCAGCTTACGTATCCCTTTCCCACCGCCAACCATAGTTAACGATCGACGGCGTCCAAAGTGATACCCGATTGCCATAAGGCCTAGTAATATCAAAACTAATAATGAAATCTGCATACGTTAACCAACGCAATCTATGGACAAAAAATGTGTGGTAATTTGATTGCCCTTACCCATCCTGAAGTATGTCCTCATATACGATTATCATAGTGGCTTCATCGCATTAAAGTTTTTTGCATCATTATTAAACTTTTTACGTTCTGTTTTTGACATGGGAATTAATCCTTTTTCGCTAAGGTAGCCTTCTTCGTCCCATGCTTTATTTGAAGTAAATTCAACTAAAAATTCTGCGATACCAGGAACCTTTCCAATGTGAGCATTTTTTACATAAAAATAAAGACCTCTCGATACTGGATAAGATCCATCAGCGATGTTATCAAAAGTTGGGGCTACCTGGTTTACCAAAGATCCTTGCACCTTGTCTTCGTTTTGTTCCAAAAAGGAATAACCAAAAATACCCAGTGCCTTTGGGTTAGCAACCAATTTCTGTATAATAAGATTATCATTTTCACCCGCCTCAATATATGCGCCATCTTCTCTAATAGCATGAGCTATGGCTTGGAAAACCTTTTTCCCTTTTGCATTATAAGCCGTCTCTGAAACTCCAAGTTTTTTCATCAAGGGTTTGACTTCCTCTGGTCCATTAGCGGAACTCAAAGCTTTCAGGTCATTAAATTTTTTCGCACCTATTTCCAGAGTAAGCTCGACAAAAGCATCTCTTGTGCCTGATGTGGGGGGCGGTCCTAGAACTTCAATTTTTGTGTTGGGTAAGGACTTGTTAACATCGCGCCAATTTTTATTTGGATTATCAATCAAGAAACCATCAGGTCCAGGGATTTGCTTAGCCAGAGCTAAAAAAATATCTCTTTGAGATAATTCGTATTGGGAAGATTCGTTAGAATTTGCTATCACGACTCCATCATACCCTATCTTAATTTCAATGATATCTTTTATGCCATTTTTTGCACATTTTTTCTGCTCTGACTTTTTTATTTGCCGAGAAGAATTTGCAATATCAGGATGGTTTACACCAATACCCGAACAAAATAGTTTCAGGCCTCCGCCTGAACCAGTAGATTCTACTTTGGGTGTCTTAAATTTTGAAGTCTTTCCAAATTGCTCAGCAACTACCGTAGAAAAGGGATAAACAGTAGATGAGCCTACAATACTTATGTAATCTCGCGCACTGGACGAAAAAACACTTCCAGAATAAATAATTACCCAAAAAGTTAAAATTAAACTAATTTTTGTTTTCATCTGGATCTCCATGATTAAGGAAAATAAAAGTAAGGCCCCAGTGATTGTGAAATCACTAATTAGACGCTGTACATTTTCAGGTTGCTTTGTGAAACTAATGTTACAAATAAAAAAAAGAGAAAATAAAAAAAATGTTTAATTACATAATCTTAGGGTAAAATTGATCAGTGAGCGCTAATTATTCCTCGTTTAAAGCAACAAAAATGAGATGAAAATGACATAATAATTCTATTATTACTTCCTCTACCCAATATATCTAATTTTATGTAATTTTTACGCCAATTAATCTGAATATGCTTATTTCAAAAATTTCATTACAGACCTTTAAGGAGTTGCCTAGCGAAGCTGAAGCAATAAGCCATCAATTGATGCTTAAAGCGGGGTTAATTCGTAAAGTTGCCTCCGGTCTATACACCTGGCTTCCGCTTGGTTTTAGAGTTCTTCAAAAAGTCGAAGCGATAGTTAGAGAGGAAATGGATAAATCTGGTGCTTTAGAGATTCTCATGCCAGCAATACAGCCTGCTGATCTTTGGCAAAAGACGGGGCGTTGGCAAAAATATGGAGAAGAGCTGCTCCGGATAAAAGATCGACATAAAAGGGATTTTTGTTTTGGGCCAACCCATGAAGAGATCGTGACGGATTTAGCAAGAAGTGAAATTCAAAGTTATCGTCAACTACCTATTTGTTTTTATCAAATACAAACAAAATTTCGTGATGAGCGTCGACCAAGGTTTGGTGTAATGAGATCTCGTGAGTTTCTTATGAAAGACGCTTATTCATTTCATGAAAGTGAGGACTGCTTACAAAAATTTTATAAAAAAATGCATTTAACATATAACGAAATATTCAATCGATGTGGACTTGAGTTTAAATCAGTCGAAGCAGACACGGGGTCTATTGGAGGAAATCTTTCTCATGAGTTTCACGTTATTGCAGATACTGGTGAGGATTCAATCGCTTTTTCAACTGAGAGCAATTATTCAGCCAATATTGAATTAGCTGAATCTATAAATCTTCAATTGAAAATTAATGAAGAGAAAAAATTAAAAGAAAAAATAGAAACACCCAAAGTTAAAACAATTAAGGATTTAATAAATTTTTGCGACATACCGATTGAAAAAACAGCGAAGACACTCATTGCTTATGCCTCAGAAGAAGCATCTTCGGAACTTGTTGCCTTAGTGCTGCGTGGAGACCATACGGCTAATGAGACTAAAATAGAAAAATTAAAATTAATTGAAAAGCCTTTTAGGCTGGCGAGCGAAGAAAAGATTCTCTCTACTATTGGTGTCAATCCGGGTTCTCTTGGGCCTGTGGGCCTCAATATGCCAATAATCGCCGATAAGGCTGCAGCTAATTTAGTTAATTTCACAGTTGGAGCCAATGAAGATGCCAAACACTTTTTCAATGTAAATTGGGGTGAAGATTGTAATTTCACAGAAATCGCAGATATAAGAAATGTCGAGAATGGCGACGCATCTCCAGATGGAAAAGGGTCTATACAAATTAAAAAAGGTATTGAGGTAGGACATATATTCCAACTCGGGGACTCGTATAGTAAGAAGCTCAATGTTTCCGTTTTAAATTCGAAAGGAAAGAAATTTTATCCAGTCATGGGCTGTTATGGGATTGGAGTAAGTCGAATTATTGGAGCGGCAATAGAGCAAAATCATGATCAATCTGGCATTATTTGGCCAAGCTCTATTTCGCCCTTTCAGGTTGTAATAATTCCTATACAAATGCACAAATCAAAAGAAATACATGATAAAACTTACGAAATATATGAAAAAATGAAAAAATTAAATATTGAGGTCCTTTTGGACGATAGGGATGTCCGGCCCGGGGTGATGTTCGCAGATTCCGAGCTTATTGGAATACCTCATCGACTGATTATTGGAGAAAAGAGTCTAGCCAAAGGCCAAATTGAGTATAAAAGTAGAAATCAAAAAGCAAGCGAAATGATTTCGGTAGAAAAAATTATCGAATTTATCAAAGCATTAATTATTTAAAAATAAATAAAATATAAAAGCCTTATAAAAAATCACTATAATCCTTTTCTACTATTCAGCATGAACATTGAAAAATATGGAAACTATAAATAAAAAAAATAAGTACAGTAAAGAAGACCTTATCCGATGTGGTTTTGGAGAAATGTTTGGGGAAAATAACGCTCAACTTCCTGTTTCTAATATGCTGATGATGGATAGAATCTGTCTCATAGCCAGCGAAGGTGGTAGATATGAAAAGGGTCAAATTAAAGCTGAGCTCGATATATCGCCCGATCTTTGGTTTTTCGATTGCCATTTTCCTGGTGATCCTGTGATGCCCGGGTGTCTCGGTCTCGATGCGATGTGGCAATGCGTGGGATTTTATTTAGCATGGCTTGGTAATCCAGGTCATGGGCGAGCATTGGGGGTCGGAGAAGTAAAATTTACCGGGCAAGTTTTACCGACAGCAAAAAAAGTTACGTACAAACTCGACATCAAGCGAGTAATTTCCCGTAAACTGGTTTTAGGGATAGCAGACGGTCGCATGGAAGTCGATGGAAGAGAAATTTATACTGCCAACGAGTTAAGAGTTGGGCTTTTTACATCAACCGAGGGTTTTTGACAAAGAAGCACAAATTATGTTTAAAACGAAGATTGTACTTCATCATTATTAAGAAGAAAATATGAGTTTCATTTTAGTCCTATACTACAGCAAGAATGGCGCCACCAAGGAAATGGCTCAGCAGATAGCCCGAGGGATCGAAGCCAGTGGCCTGGAAGCTAAGCTACGTACTGTCCCGCCTGTTTCACCAGACTCAGAGTCATCAATACCTGCAGTCCCTGAAAGCGGTTCACCGTATGCAACATTGGATGATTTAAAAGATTGCTCTGGTCTTGTCTTAGGGAGTCCAACAAGATTTGGTAATATGGCGGCTCCTTTAAAGTATTTTTTAGATGGATCTGGCTCGTTATGGTTAGGTGGAGATTTAATTGGAAAACCCGCGGGTGTTTTCACCTCAACTGGAAGCATGCATGGAGGGCAAGAAACAACACTTATTTCAATGATGCTCCCTCTTTTACACCATGGAATGCTCATAATGGGCCTCCCATATAGCGATTCAGACCTTCTTGATACAAAAGATGGAGGAACTCCCTATGGGCCTTCTCATGTGGCTGGATCAAATGGTGAATTACCACTCAGTGATACGGAAAAAAGATTATGTCAAGCATTTGGTAAAAGAATTTGTGAATTTGTTTCAAAACTTGGAAAGTAAAAATGAGTAAAGCAAGTTTCATGCGGTTTCTATCTCTATCAAGTTATTTGGGTTTAATTGTATTTGGAATGGCATGGGCTATTTTTCTTGGAGATATTCCCGAAGGTCAAATATCACTCAGCTTATTATTCTTCCTTCCCTTGTTTATACCTCTTCGAGGAATACTTCATTGTAATAAAAGATCGGTCTTATGGGGAACCCTTATAAGTTTGCTATACATTTTACATGGGGGGCAAATCTGGTGGGCAGATCCAGAAAATTGGTTCTGGGGTGCTTTGGAGACTAACCTGGCAATAATTACAATGATTTCTGGAAGCTACTATATTCGCTGGCATACTGAATAAAAAAGTTAGTTAAAATGTATCAGCTTCCCTTAAAGCTTAATATGAAGTCATCTTCTAGAATTGATAAATTTATTTTTGGAGATGATCTATCGCTCAAAGATTTGCTTTCAAGACAATTATCAAATAGTGGTGAATGTCTTATTTACATCTCTGGTCCACCAAAAAGTGGCAAAACTCATCTTCTTTTAGGGCAATGTTATGCTGCACAAGACCTAGGTTTTAAGGTAGCCTATTTTTCTATAAAAGATCTCAAGAATTTGAACTCAGAAATACTCGACGGGCTTGAGAACCAAGATCTGATAGCGATTGATGATATTGATTATTCTGCAGGTGATGAGGTTTGGGAGAATTCTCTTTTCCGCTTTTTTAATAAGGCTAGAGAAAAAAATTGTCGGCTACTTTTTAGTGCAGAAAAAACTGCAAATAATATTCTCTTTAAATTAGCGGATCTAAGGAGCCGGCTTAGCTGGGGTATAACCTATAGAATACAAGAGCTAAACGATAAGTATAAAAAAGACCTTCTCAGGAATCTAGCAGAAAGGAAGGGTCTAAATATGTCCAGCTCTGTTGCAAGCTTCCTTATAGATCATCATAAAAGAGATTATAACAGCCTACTGCTTTTAGTTGAAAAATTAGATCACGATTCATTGGCTGAAAAAAAGAAATTAAGTATCCCGTTTGTTAAAGCAAGACTCAAGGAATTATTTTAATAAAAGCATAGTATAGTTTCTTTAAGTGACCTCATTCTTTTGGTACTTATCAATGGCAAATCTGAGTAGAACAGCTATAACAGCTGCTGCTGGAAGGGCTAACAAAATTCCAAAAAATCCATACAATTGACCACCAGCCATAATTGCAAATATAACCGCCACTGGATGAAGCCCTATTCGATCCCCAACTAATTTGGGAGTAAGAAAAATACCCTCAATTAACTGTCCTAATAAAAATACAAGTACGATAAAAGGAATTTCACTGAATCCTAAAAACTGAAAATAAGCAACAACGCTTGCAATGGCAATACCGGAAATAAATCCAAGATAGGGAACGAAGCTTACAAGGCCTGCAATAACTCCGATTAAAAGTGCAAAATCTAAACCAATAATCCATAAACCAATTGAATAGATTACCCCGAGACATAACATGACTAAAATTTGTCCCCTTAAAAAAGCACTTAGCATATTATCCGATTCTGTGGCCAAGCGTATCCATGTTTTTGCAGTCTTCTGTGGCAATAATAGCTTTAGCTTACTTATTAATTTATCCCAATCGAGAAGTAAGTAAAACGTCAAGACAGGCACAAGAAATATATTAACAATCCAGCTAACTACTGCCATACCTGATGTACTAAAAGCCTCCCATAATAAGGAAAATCCAGCATTGAATTCTTTCATATCAATCTGAAGTGCTTCTTTGGGTAAATTTGCCTCTATTTCAGCTGGAATATTATCTTTAATCCATAGCAAGTACTGCGGTACTCTATCTTGTAATACTAAAATTTGATTTTGAATAATGGGAAATAGAATAATGATTAGTGACAATAAAGCAAGGCTTAAAATTGAAAAGACTATTATGACACTTACTATTCGAGGAATCTTAATAGAGTCCAATTTATCAACGAGAGGATCGCCTAAATAAGCCAATAAAATCGCTAGAATAAATGGAGTAAGAATTGGAGAGAGTAGATAAATAATTCCGCCAGTAAAAATCAAAAAAAATATAAATGGAAAATCTATAGATTTTTTATCAGACTCAAAATTATTCATATTTTCTTCTCTGTTGCGTTATATCATTAACGCCTACTCCTTGGACCCAATCTTTAATGTACCCCATTCCACTAAGCAGCACAGTAAAGGCTATAGTATAAATAAATATATCTAATAGCCAGGCTGGTATAGAATAAAGTTCCAAATGCAGGACACCTAGGGCTGCTAAGATTATTTGCAAAAACGTATTAAATTTACTGATCAAACTTGGCTTAGGGTGAAATTTTGCAACTCTTAGATTATAAAAAATACCACCAAAGACGATCATTAAATCTCTCAATAATATCCAAAAGACGAACCATCCAGGAAAAACATGTAGTAACCACAGACATAGGAATGTTGAGATAAGTAAAAATTTATCAGCGAGTGCATCTAAAATACCGCCTATTCTGGAATGCCAACCAAAGCGTTTAGCCACAAAGCCATCAACGCCATCAGAAATTCCAGCAATAATGAATAATACTATTGCTAATTCAAATTTTTGTGAAAGAAGGGACCAAATTATAGGTATCACTAAAACTACACGTAATCCACTGATCATATTTGGAATGTGTTTCTTAGAAATATTCATTATTTATGTTCTAAATTATGCAGTAATCCATTATTAAAAATAAGTTTTACATTGATAGGAGAAAATTGACTTATCCTAGAGCTATCGATTTTTTTTGAATCCGAAAAATTAATAATAGGTTTCTCACCTTCTGGAATTATTGTTAACAAAGCTTCTGTTTCAGAAATTCTAATTAACTCATCTCTCCCGCCTTGAATCCAAATATCGAGGTATATGGTATCCAGCTCAGCGCCTCTTACATTTACAAAAGTAATTGATTCTTGCGTCTGTATAAGCTGCATAAGTCGTAAATAAGCTTTTGAAGACTTTACACCCTTAAAGCTTACTCGCATTCTTCTGGAGCGATTACCTTCGCTAGTAGGTGCATATCTCGATGCTAATAGATCTTGTGCAGCATCAATGCCGGTTAAAATAACATCCTCTCTACAACAGGCCTTTGCAACAAAGTTATCATTATTTTGTTTATCAAGTAATATCCAATTTGCTTCCCAGCCATCTAACCCCTCCCTTAAGCGGCCTGTAAGTATGGCTTGATGTGGGTATCTAATCGAGGCTTCTTGAATGGCTGGCTCATAATTTACCCAAAGGTCCGCAGCGCTCAATGAAGATTGATCTTGTAAATCCATAAGAGGAAATTGAATTGGCATGCCTCTTAATATGGCACGCTCGTTAATGGCATGACCCAACTCTTGAAGGTCATCAGCCGAGAATAATTGGCGCTTTCCAGACGTTTCTCCCGCAAGCCAAATTAGCACCTTCGGTCGATTGCCATCCCAAATAGGAATGTTTCCTGCTCTCATAAGATCATTCAAACTATTTTTATCAAAACTTGCCCACAAATATCGTTTTTTTGTTAATTCAGTTCCAGAGTTCGATTTATCCAATCGATATCTGAATTCCTGAACTAATTTGGGGGCTTTTTCTACTAAAGCAACTATGTCTGGGCCTCCTCCAATATCCATACTCCCACTTAAGCGAACAAGAACATTACGCAAAATCGACTTCAAAGCCTTATTTCTGACAGACTGACTGTCATTTTTCACTGAGACTTCCCCAGAATATAGGTCCACCTCGTTGGAGTGAGATGGCATTCCAAAGCAAAAAAACGTCAAAACAATAATGAAATATAAAACTTTTATCATAATAAAGCAGTGTAACAGACAATCACATTTTATCTTGGATAAAGAGATATATGCACTTAATCTTTTAAAGGAGTAAAATCTACTGAAATACGATGAATTTGGAGCCGCAATTGAGCAAAGACGAATCTTCCGCTGGTAAAAAGGGGTTTAGCTACAAAGAGTCAGGAGTATGTATCGACTCTGGAAATAAACTTATAGAGCTCATCAAACCAATGGTTAAAAAAACAAATCGACCTGGGATACTTTCAGGCTTAGGTGGTTTTGGGGGTCTTTTTGAATTGCCTAAAAATCTAAAAAATCCAGTGCTTGTTTCTGGGACAGATGGAGTGGGGACAAAATTAAAATTAGCCATAATGCTTGATCAATATGAAACAATAGGAATTGACCTAGTTGCAATGTGCGTAAATGATATTATTGTGACTGGCGCTGAGCCCCTATACTTCCTTGACTATTACGCGACTGGGCAACTGGATGCAACCAAAGCTGCAAAAGTTATAAAAGGCATAACAGATGGTTGCATTATATCAAATTGTGCCCTAATTGGCGGCGAAACAGCTGAAATGCCGGGAATGTATGATGATGGTGATTTTGATTTAGCGGGCTTCGCTGTAGGTATTATCGAAAAAGAAAATTTAATTGATGTGAACGAAGTTAAATCTGGTGATATTCTTTTAGGCTTGGAATCATCAGGCCCCCATTCCAATGGATATTCGTTAATTAGAAAAATAATTGATTATAATAAAATCGATTTGAATGAAAAAATAAATACATCTTACATTGGAAAGGCTCTTTTAGAGCCAACGAGGATTTATGTCGAATCAGTGTTAAATCTTTTAAAGGAAATTGAAATAAATTCAATTGCTCACATTACTGGCGGAGGACTCACTGAAAATATTCCAAGAGTAATACCGGACGGGTTAGATGTAGAGATATTCAAGTCAGCATGGGATATGCCTGAAATATTCGAGTGGCTGAAAGAACTTGGAAAAATCGAAGAAAAAGAAATGCTTCGCACATTTAATTGTGGTATCGGTTTAGTGCTTTGTATCTCAGATAAAAATCTATCTAGAGCTAAAAAAATACTAGAAGCATCTGGTGAGCGAGTTTACGAAATAGGTCGGATTATTAATTCAAAAAACGAGCCTTCAAAAGTTATCTATCGATGAATAATGGCAGCCAACTAAAAATTGTTGTATTGATATCAGGGAGGGGTTCAAATTTAGAGGCAATAATTAAGGCTTGTGGCAACAAAGTAAATGCAGAAATTGTCGGGGTTATTAGTAATCGCCCTGATGCGGCTGGGCTTAAAATAGCCAAAAATAATGAAATAAACCATATTGTGATTGACCATACCGCTTTTACAAATCGTGAAGAATTTGAAAATCGTTTAGAATTAGAATTAAAAAAATTTAATACTGATTTAATAATACTTGCTGGATTCATGCGGGTCTTAACTGCGAAATTTGTAAATTCATTTAGAGGCAAGATGATCAATATCCATCCCTCTCTTTTGCCAGAGCTACAAGGCTTAAATACCCATAGACGGGCTCTGGAATTGAAGAAAAATGAGCACGGAGCAAGTGTTCATTTTGTTACAGAAGACCTAGATGGAGGTCCAGTTATTATGCAAGCATCGGTACCAGTTTTAGATACAGATGATGAGGCCGCATTAGGAAGCAGGGTTCTTGAAAAAGAACATATTATACTGCCAAAAACGATAGAGTATTTTGCAAAAAACCGTATTTATTTAGATAATGAAAATAAGATCTATTTTGATGGAGACATACTAAAAGATCCCATTCACCTCGAAGAATAAAGCATTCAAGCAATTTCTTTTAAAAATTTGTAAAAATAAAATCCTTCAATCTTCACTAATTCTACTAGCAATCGGCCCTGATTGGTCTCTATATTTTGCGTCAGAGCGTTTCGTATAAGGTCTTGACGCGGAGTTACTCATAGTCTCGAAACTCATTGCGCCTATGGACATACCTGGCCTTAGGGCTAATGGCAATTTACCACTATTATAGAATTCTAAAACGATATTGCCATTCCAACCAGGGTCAATTCTATGGGCAGTAACATGTACCATCAAGCCAAGTCTAGCCAAACTAGATCTACCATCAAGCCAACCTACTAAATTATCTGGCATAGATATTGATTCCAAGGTAACCCCTAATGCGAGCTCTTGAGGGTGCAGTACAAAATTATCACTTGATTCTAATTGAACTTCATCTCCCATAACTTTCTCAACTGCTTGATTAACTTCCTCTCGACTTCCTGATAAATCGATAAAGGGGGTATTATGAGAACTAAAAACTCTAAATCTATTTCCTAATCGTAAGTCAATGCTAACACCTGAAATTTGGTCATCCTCAGGCCTTGGGTTGATCGCAATTCGACCATCATTTAAGGCTTGGATAATATCTTTGTCACAAAGTCTCATATTATGATTTCTTTTTATAATTTATTAAAATTTCGTCACAAAATTAGTAAATAAACTTTTCTTATTTGTTTTTTATTTGTGACAAGTCTCGAACAGCCCCTTTGGCAGCTGACGTCGTCAATGCGGCATATGATTGCAACGCTTTTGAGACAAAACGATTTCTTCCTTCCGGTTTCCAGCCTTGTTTGCCTTTTTTCATCATAACTTCCCTTCGGGTATTCAAAATTTCATCGTCAATGGCTATTCGTATTGATCTATGTGGAATGTCTATTTCAATTAAATCTCCTTCTTCAATGAGGCCGATATTTCCACCCTCTGCTGCCTCCGGCGAGCAATGGCCTATAGATAGTCCCGATGTGCCTCCAGAGAATCTGCCATCAGTTATGAGGGCACAATCTTTCCCCAATCCCTTTGATTTGAGATAGCTTGTTGGATATAACATTTCTTGCATTCCAGGCCCACCTTTTGGGCCCTCATATCTTATTACAACAACATCTCCTTTCTTAATGCGATCGCCAAGAATTGCATCAACGGCCGCATCTTGGCTCTCAAAAATGCGTGCCGGCCCTGAAAAGACAAGTATCGATACGTCTACTCCTGCGGTTTTCACGATGCACCCTTGCTCAGCTAAATTACCAAATAGCACGGCTAACCCCCCATCCTGAGAATATGCATGCTCTATGTCTCTAATACATCCATTCTTTCGATCGATATCTAAATTTGGCCATTTACTATCTTGACTAAACGCCACTTGAGTTGGTATCCCACCAGGGCCGGCTAAAAATCTCGATTGTGCTGCCACTTCCTGAGACTTAGCAACATCCCATTTATCTAAGGCCTCTCCAACAGTTGGTTCATGCACCGTATAGCAATCCCGATGAAGCAATCCTCCCCTATCTAATTCTCCCAAAATAGCTAGAACTCCTCCGGCTCTGTGGACATCTTCCATATGATAAAGTGGTGTCGCCGGAGCTACTTTGCATAAATTTGGTACTTTTCGACTCATTCTATCTATATCATTCATTGAAAAGTTTACTTCTCCCTCATGGGCCGCAGCAAGCAAATGGAGAACTGTATTAGTCGAGCCTCCCATAGCAATATCCAGTGCGATTGCATTCTCAAATGCATCAAAATTGGCTATCGATCTAGGTAAAACAGATTCATCATCCTGCTCATAAAATCTTTTTGCTAATTCAACTATTCTACGGCCTGCTTCAAGAAAAAGGCTTTCTCGATCTGCATGTGTTGCAAGCAAAGAGCCATTACCGGGCAAAGATAGCCCTAGAGCTTCGGTTAAACAATTCATTGAATTTGCGGTAAACATACCAGAACATGATCCACATGTCGGACAAGCTGACCTCTCAATTTGCTCCAATCCCTCATCACTTTGATTGGGATCTGCCGCAGAAACCATTGCATCGACCAAATCGAGTTTTACCACTCCTTTACCTGCAAGCTTGGTCTTACCAGCTTCCATGGGGCCGCCCGATACAAAAATTGTTGGGATATTAAGTCGTAGAGTTGCATTTAACATCCCGGGTGTAATCTTATCGCAATTAGAAATACATACGAGAGCATCAGCACAATGCGCATTGACCATGTATTCAACACTGTCAGCAATAAGATCTCTCGATGGCAAAGAATAAAGCATTCCTCCATGACCCATGGCAATACCATCATCAACTGCAATGGTATTGAATTCTTTTGCCACTCCACCGGCTTTCTCTATTTCGCGAGCTACTAATTGTCCGAGATCCTTTAAATGAACATGGCCTGGTACAAATTGAGTAAACGAATTTGATATCGCAATGATCGGTTTATCAAAATCGTCTTCCTTCATGCCAGTCGCCCTCCAAAGCGCGCGGGCACCTGCCATATTGCGACCATGCGTAGTGGTTCTTGACCGATATTCAGGCATTTAAAAATCTCCAAGTAGAATCATCATCAAAGGATTATCATGCGACTTTGCTATGTGATGCAATCTTAACTGACCCAAGACAACCTCTGCTAGATTAGGGGTTTCATCCTTTCGATTTATACTGTAATTTAGTACATTTATCCAACTTATCATAATTATGGCAAAAAAAAGCGAAAGAACGCGACAACGAATTGTGGAATCAGCAAACAGGCTTTTCTACCACCAAGGTTATCACAATACCTCTTTCACGGAGATTGTTACAGCTGCGGGCGTGCCAAGAGGCAATATTTACTATTACTTCAAAACAAAAGATGAAATATTAAAAGCTGCCATTGAATATAGACTGGGGCGTATAGCGCTTATGTTAGATGGTTGGAATGGAGAATTTCGCACCCCCATTGAACGCTTACATCGCTTTGTGGAGGTACTGGAAGATAGCGCAAATGTAATATCTAGATACGGTTGCCCGATGGGGTCGCTTAACATGGAACTAGGAAAAGCAGATTTGAACTTGCAAAAACATGCGGAGGCCCTCTTCGACTTATTCGAAAATTGGTTAAGTGATCAATTCTCAGAGCTCGGTTACGCCGGAAGAGCTCAGGAATTAGCATTGAGAGTTATAGCGATTGGCCAAGGGATAAATATAGTTACGCACCTGCACCATGATCCTGCGTTACTGAAGAAAGAGCGTGAACGTCTCAAAAACTGGATAGATAAGCTAGCCGAAGGTGAAAATTTTTCTTACTGACACATAGAGAGTGAGATCAGATTTTTCATCCACAATAATCAAACAGCATAGCGGCGACTGATTTATGCAATGTTATTTTGCCTCTTTGCGTGCTTTAACTTCCTTTATTACTTCTTCCGCCACATTTGTCGGACACGGGGAATAATGAGAAAATTCCATAGAGAACTGACCTCTTCCAGACGTCATCGTTCTAAGATCACCAATATAACCGAACATTTCTGATAATGGCGCATCCGCTTTAACTCTCACTCCTGTTGGCCCGGCATCCTGTCCCTGAATCATGCCTCTTCTGCGATTCAAATCACCAATAACATCTCCTACATGCTCGTCGGGCGTGAATACATCTACCTTCATGATAGGTTCCAGAAGTTGTGGGCCCGCCTTAGGAATAGAAGCTCGGTAAGCTGCTTTTGCTGCAATTTCGTAAGCAACCGCGGAAGAATCAACAGGGTGAAAACCTCCATCGATTAAAAATACTTTTACATCTAGCAGAGGGAAACCTGCAAGAACGCCCTCATCCATACTTAAACGGAAACCTTTTTCAACAGCAGGCCAGAATTCTCGCGGTACATTTCCGCCTGTCACTACAGATTCAAAAACGAAGCCACTATTGGTTTCTCCCGGTTCTACAGAGTAGTCAATCTTCGCAAATTGGCCAGATCCGCCAGTTTGTTTCTTGTGAGTGTAGCTATCTTCAACTTTTTTCGTAATAGTCTCTCGATAAGCTACTTGAGGCTTGCCAACTTGAACATCTATGTCATGCGTACGCTTCAGTATGTCCACTTTGATATCTAGGTGTAATTCTCCCATTCCCTTTATTATGGTTTCACCAGAATCTTCATCAGTTTCGACACGAAAAGATGGATCTTCTTGCATCATTTTATTCAGAGCTATTCCTAATTTTTCTGAACCACCTTTGTCTTTAGGGGCTATTGCTATTGAGATAACGGGATCAGGAAATACCATTGGCTCAAGGGTAGCTGGTTTGTTTTGATCACAAAGGGTATGTCCTGTTTGTGTGTTCTTTAACCCCACCAATGCAATGATATCGCCAGCTTGAGCCGAGTCTAATTCCTTTCTATCATCAGCATGCATTTCGACTATTCTACCAATACGCTCGGTTTTACCGGTAAACGTGTTGAGAACAGTGTCTCCTTTTTTTAATTTTCCAGAATATATTCGTGTGAAAGTAAGGGCTCCAAATCGATCATCCATTATCTTAAAGGCGAGTGCTCTCAATGGCCGATCGATATCGACAATAGCCTTTTCTCCGGTCTCATTGCCCTCCATGTCGACCTCTGGTTGGGGGTCGACCTCGATAGGATCTGGCAAAAAGTCAACAACTGCATCGAGTACTAATTGAATACCTTTGTTTTTGAATGCCGAGCCGCAATATGTCGGGAAAAAATCAAGAGCAATAGTGCCTTTCCTCACGCATCTCTTGATTTCCTCGATGCTAGGTTCTTCGCCCTCTAAATACGATTCCATTAAGTCGTCGTCTTGTTCAACTGCTGTTTCGATTAATTTTTCTCTGTATTCCTCAACTTTTGACTTCATATCGCTAGGGACATCCTCTATAACATATTTTGCCGGATCGCCAGAGTCATCCCAAATCCAAGCCTTTCTGGTGAGAAGGTCCACAACACCTTTAAAATCGTCTTCAGTCCCAATTGGCAAGACCATAACAAGGGGATTCGCACCCAAAACTTTTTCGACTTGATCGACAACTCTGTAAAAATCAGCACCTAGCCGATCTAGTTTGTTGATCAAAATGATTCTTGCGACTTCGGACTCATTTGCGTATCTCCAGTTTGTCTCTGATTGAGGCTCTACACCACCCGATCCGCAAAAAACACCGACCCCACCATCAAGAACTTTTAAAGAGCGATATACTTCAATAGTGAAGTCGACGTGTCCAGGTGTGTCGATTATATTAAGCTGATGGTCTCGCCAAAAACATGTTGTTGCCGCCGACTGTATAGTAATACCACGCTCTCTTTCTTGATCCATAAAATCGGTCGTAGCCTCTCCGTCATGAACCTCTCCTATCTTATGTGTTTTACCTGTAAGATTTAAAATTCTTTCAGTAGTGGTTGTTTTGCCCGCATCAACGTGGGCGAAAATACCTATGTTTCGGTATAAATTTAAATCAGTCATTTCAGTTCTCTAAAATCTAGGTAAAAAAATTACGTTAAGTTTCAACCTTACTGGCTCCAAAATAAGGCGGAAAAAGACCTAAATCGGTCGAAAATTCCTCTGCGAGCCCGCAAAATAAGCTTTTTTGTCTCTAAAAAAATAATAACATGCTGTTTTTTATATAATTTTTTAAGAGACGACAATCAACAGGCGCGTATCTTACCACCGACTGACAGAAAACACTCCAAAAATATGATTCTCTTACCCTAAAACATTCCTAGGCAAAGGCAACATAAACAAAAGGCTGAGGTTGTAACAAAGTATTTGGAGATAAGTACCTTTTGCGATGGTATAAATTATTAAAAGATAAAAAAAATACAAAGATTTTTCTTCTTTCTTTTTTTCAGAAAAAAATACATACTATTTGTCATGTCTATTTAACTCATTTTATGTGGTGAGGGTATGATCCATAAAATTTCTGTAGAGAATATAAAGTGCGGTGGTTGTGCGAACACAATCGAGAAAAAACTTTTAAAAAACTCATGGGTAACCCATGTCGATATAAATGTCGAGACTGGTGAAATAGCGTACGAAATACCCAACAACGAAAACACTGATCAAAATATCGCAAAAATTAGTTCGCAGCTTACCTCAATAGGATATCCGGAGATGGGGTCTGTCCAAGGCTTTAAATCAAAAACAGCTAAAGCAAAATCTTTTATAAGTTGTGCTATTGGTAAAGTCAGTAAATAAATTCTAAGGCTTCACAGCTATATTTTTTCTTTTTTTGAGAATAAATCTTGGTAGAAAAATCAAAGCACCTAGAAGGGCAAGTCCAATCATAATGCCTTTGATTAATCCGTCATTTTCCTCTAGAGCTAATTGACCAACATGGCCAACCCAAGTGTACGCAATGGATGCAGGTATCATGCAAACGATTGTTGTGATGAAATATTGCTTGAAAGAAATGGATGTTAAGCCTATTGCATAATTAAGAAAAACAAAAGGAAAAATAGGCACCAACCTTACGAATGCAACAAATCTCCAGCCCTCCTCATCAATTCCTTTTTTTACCTTTGAGATTCTACTCTCAGATTTTAGCCGTACAAATTTTAAACCAAAATTGCGACTTATTAAAAAAGATATTGCTGCCCCGAGAGAGGCGCCTGATAAATTTACGACCGTTCCAAGGAAAGGTCCAAAAAGAGCACCGCCAATGAGAGTCATGAATAAGCCAGATACAAAAAAAATTGATGAGACCCCATAAACTACAATAAATCCAACTGGGCCAAAAATACCTAAATTTTCAATTAGGGATGTTATCTTATTTGAAGCCTCAGAATCTTGATTAAAGTAGAAAAACAATGCGACCAGAAAAATAACTAAAAAGATACTTAAGTAAAATCTTAATGAATTAGAAAAATTTTTAAACATTACTTTATATCTATACTTAGTTTTTCTTCAAATGATTTTCTTTTTTTCTTAAATGGTAAAAATAACATGCCGAAAAAATTAACTACGTCTATTGGCTTTCTAAAGTCAGAAATACCGACTGTCATGGATAATTGGCCAATATCTGGATCCTTGCAATATGTACCGAATAATCTGTCCCAAAAAGAAAAATTGAAACTGAAGTTAGCATTAGACTCTTTCGACTTTATAGAATGATGAATTCGATGCATATCTGGTGTGACAAAAACCCATCTTATGAAATTATCAATGGCCTTCGGAAGTTGAATATTTGAATGATTGAATATTGACATACCATTTAAAATAATTTCAAAAATAATAACTGATATTACCGGAGCACCTAAAATTATAATAAATAAAAATTTTATAAGCGTCGATATTATAATTTCCAGTGGGTGAAATCGAAGGCCCGTAGTTAAATCAAAGTCGATATCAGCATGATGCACCTTATGCAACCTCCATAAAAATGGAATTGCGTGCATCAAGATATGCTGGAAATAAATAATCAGGTCTAGTAAAACTACAGCAGCGATGACTGTTAATGTGAAATGCCAGTTAAGATTATTCAGTAAGCCCCAATTATTCTGCTCAGCAATTACTGCTATACCAACAGCTGCCATCGGAAAAACTGCTCTCAAGAGAATGGTATTAAAAACTATTAAGCCAAGGTTATTGGCCCATCTTTTAGATTTTTTAATTTTAAGTTCGCGAAAAGGAGCGTACATTTCCCAAAGAGCCATTGATATGAAAACTACAGAAAATATCAAAACTCTCAAAAGCGTTTCGTTACTTGATATCCACTCACTCATCGTGTTTTCAGCCTTTTAAATAAATCAAAAAAAATTAATTAGATTTATAATAAAGAGTATAGACCATTAAGAAGAGGAAGATCAGACACTTTATATAAGCATCAGCTGAATTAGGTTCAAGTCGAGATCGTTAGGTGATGGGTAAAAATCAGTGTCGTGTATCTGTTTTCATGGCAGTAACATTCATCAACGAAGTAAACAATTTTACTCGTTTTTCTAAATTTGAAGATTCTACTAAAAGTTGTTTGTCTGATGCATCCATCGGTAAGACCATAACTAAATTATTCACAAGCTCAGAAACTTCGAGCTTCTCTAAGGCATTCCAGTCAGCCTCTATGTGATTCATTAATAGATATTGTTTCAGGGTCTTTCTGAATTGAATCACAGAATCCTCACTTACATTCTGTTTTTCAAAATCGTTTGCATACGAAGTCCAATCTGGTTGAATTATCCTGTAGCCCCTCAAAGAGGGTAACTCTTGGCTAATTTTAAACCTGCAGCTTCCTGTGAGAACTATCCTGATTTGTCCGTCGCTGGTCTTTTCGTGATGGCTTATGCGGCCCGCACACCCGACTTCGCTCAATTCCTCTGTGTCAGTTTCCTGTGGATTCTGAATCATCCCTATTAATCTGTTGTTGCGCATCGCATCTTCAACCATATTTAGGTATCGAGGCTCAAATATATTTAACGGCAATATAGCTCCAGGCAGAAGCACTACCCCGTGCAAAGGGAAGATTGGCAACGAGTCGGGCAACTGGTCAACCGGCTGAAAAAACTTCTTTTGCTCTTTCGACATTTTTTGAACCTCTGACTTTTGGAAAGTTTTCTTTCCCAATTATCGTTAATTAGGCATAATTGAGATACAATTTTAACTTTATTTAGAAAAAAATTAAAAACACTTTTACCTGGCTTCAGGTATCGGTTGTATGTCAGGGCCTTGTATGTCTAAAACAACCTGGAAAAACATTATTAAAGACAAGGCAATACAAACCCTCTTGGTTATCCTTTTGGGCGTATTTTTACTTTTTAAATTTGATCTATTTGTTTACCCTTTTGGGTCTTTACTTATTTTAACTTTAATAATTGCGCGAATTCTTTTTTTACAAGGCAAAATTAGAAATGAATGAAGATCCAAATTTAAAAGTCAGAAATCAAAGAAAATTGCTTATGAGCACACAAAAGCAAGCCGATACGGGATGTCTTATTTGGAATGGCCAAATATCTAACGCTGGTTACGGGCGAGTTATGTTGAAAACTGATAATGGTAATAAAATGTTGAGCGCTCCCAGGGCGGCGTATCAATTATTTAAGGGGGAAGTTGATAAAGACAAAATAGTTACTCAAAAGTGTAGGAATAGGCTATGCATAAATCCGGAACACCTTGAATTAGTTGACGAAATTCCACACGATTATTGGCATAAAAAATAAATTTGAATAGAAAAGCTTTTATTTTATTATGTTGTGCCGGTTTAGATCGATAGAGTTAGTGTATTAAGAGGCTGAAAAAATGAATAAAACTGAAATGCGAGAAGCAATTCTTTCTGCAAAAAAAACAAAAAACATGACCTGGGAGTCGATATCAAATGCCGCTGGACTCGCCCCTGAATATGTGGTTTCGGCATGTTTAGGTATGAATCATTTAGAGAAGGAGAACGCCGATCAGTTGACCCGAGCACTAGGATTGAGCTTTGAGGTTTCAACAGCTCTACAAGAGTACCCGACAAAGAAATGGGATCAAATTATCCCAAGCGATCCATTAATTTACCGATGGTATGAGATTGTCGGTGTCTATGGAGAGACTATCAAAGAACTGATTAATGAAAAATTTGGAGACGGAATAATGTCTGCAATTGACTTTACCATGCACATCGAAAAGGAAAAAGATCCGGCTGGGGACAGAGTGGTTGTTACACTTAATGGGAAATTTTTACCATATAAGTCGTGGTGAGAATATATAGAAATAACCTTTCAGTCGCTCTTGCGTCTTTGCGCCAATAGACGATCCAAGGCATTTGCAAAAGCCCTCACTTCAATTTTCGTAAATTGTTTTGGCCCCCCCGTTCTCACACCACTAAATCGCATCGTTTCCATAAAATCGCGCATATTTAATTTCTGATTTATATTTTCTTCTGTATACTGCTCCCCCCTGGGGTTAAGAGCCATTCCACCTTTTAATAAAACCTCTGAAGCCAATGGAATGTCAGACGTTATAACTAGCTCCGCAGAATTCATATTTTCAAGTATGTAGTTATCAGCAACGTCAAAACCTGAGGGAACCCGTATAACTTCGATAAATTTAGAAACAGGTAATATTAAAATTTGATTGGCCACAAAAATAACTTTAACCTTTGCTCGATTAGCGGTTCGAAGTAAAATTTCTTTTACTGGCACCGGTGTTGCGTCAGCATCTACCCAGATTTGCATTAATAATCGCCATACGAATTGAAGGTTTTTTCCATAACAATTTTATTATGATAGAAAAATAAAAATATTGAAGTCAATTATTAAGCAGAAAATTTAAAAATGCTATAAGATAAAAACTCATATAAGAAATTTTTCATTAAGAGGCTATCTTTAAGGGCATTTAAGCGCTATGTTTACAAGAGATAATATAATCGATGAATGGAGTCGATACGGTGGATAAAAAGGCAGTGGCTGATGCTCTTAAACGTGCTGAAGTTCTATGCAAAAAGCGGGGTGTTCGTTTAACTGAACAAAGAAAAACTGTTCTTCGTCTTATTTGTGAGGCGAAACGTCCGTTAGGTGCTTATGATATATTAAACAAACTACGTAAAAGTATTAAAAACCCCGCCCCGCCCACCGTATATAGGGCACTAGATTTCCTACTAGAGCAGGATTTGATTCACAAATTGGAAAGTCTACATGCATATATAAGTTGCATGCATCCAGAGCATCCGCATACTAGTAATTTCCTTATCTGCTCCGATTGCGGTGATGTCAGTGAATTTATGATCTGCTCCGATCGTACGGTTGATAATCATCTTCAAAATGATGCTGTTGCTCAAATAATAAATGACGTTGAAGATACATACAAATTCCAAACTCAGCGGTCAATCGTGGAGCTATTTGGAATTTGTTCTAAATGTTCTAAGCATTAAGTTTCCCAATGAGAGTTAATTCGCCAAATACAGATACATTTTCTAAAAAAAAAAATTCAAATACAAACGAGTTGATTAATTTCTCTATAGCTCCAATGCTCGATTGGACAGATCGTTATTGCCGTTTCTTCTTCAGGCAGTTAAGCAGGTATACTCTCCTGTATACCGAAATGCTAACAACAGGTGCTTTGCTACACAACAATCCTGAAAAATTTCTCGATTTTCATCCAGAGGAGCATCCCATTGCACTTCAACTAGGAGGATCAGATCCTAAAGAATTATCTTTAAGTGTGAAGATTGCTGATGAATGGGAATATGATCAAATAAATTTAAATGTTGGCTGTCCCTCAAATCGCGTAAAAAAAGGAAATTTTGGCGCTTGTTTGATGCAAGAACCACAACTTGTAGCCGATTGTGTTCAGGCCATGGGGGAATCATGTAATAGACCAATAACCATAAAGCATCGCATTGGTATCGACAATAAAGACTCATATGACGATTTATGTAAATTTGTTGAAATAGTTCGCAATGCTGGATGTAGAGATTTTATTGTTCATGCTCGAAAAGCAATTTTAGGCGGATTAAGTCCAAAGCAAAATAGGGAGATTCCACCACTAAATTACAATTTTGTTTACAAATTAAAGAATGATTTTCCGTCTATTAATTTTATAATTAACGGCGGATTAAAATCGATATCCGAGATTAAAAAGCAATATGAATATGTTGATGGCGTTATGATCGGAAGAGAGGCTTATCATAACCCATGGATAATTTCAGAAGTCGATAATCAAATCTTTGGTGCGGATAAAGAGTCGCTTTCGCGAAAAGAAGTTATTGAAAGAATGATGCCCTATATAGAAGATCAGGCTTTTAATGGCACACCTATTCATCAAATTACTCGGCATATGATGGGGCTTTATAAAGGCATGCCGAAAGCAAAATTTTGGAGGAAAAACCTCTCCTTGATTGGCAAAAATAAAACGAGAGATGTTAATGATTTATTAAAGATTGTAAGTGACATGTCGATTTAGAAGAATACATTTACTAAAGAAATTATTGAGAGATTTTAGGTAAAAAGTGTCTAGAAGCCGGACTATTTTTGATCTAATGTATGTTATTTGTTATGGTCTTAGGCCTTTTATTCCAAACAACCAACGCTTCTAGGTAGTAATACAAATTAGTTTAGATAACATTATATCAATCAGAATTTTTTAAGAGACAAATTATGAATCAGCCACTAGTGCTTCCTAAGTCTAACTTCAAAAATAATAAAAATAATGAAGAGTCGAGACGTTTTAAAGTTTACACTCAAAGAGATTTAGAAAAAATTGAACAAATACAAGGCCTCCCATCAGAAACAAGATTTGAAATGCTGGTAGTTTCATCTGTATTACCCTTCAGAGTGAATGAATATGTTGTTGAGGAACTTATAGACTGGAGCAGAGTACCTAATGACCCAATCTATCAGTTAACTTTTCCGCAGCGAGAGATGCTTTCTAACGAAATGTTTGAAGAAATGGCTGCAGCTTACCGCAATAATAGTGATAAAAATACGATCAAAATTTTAGCGAAAAAACTAAGATCGCAGCTGAATCCACATCCCGCTGGACAAATGCAAATGAATATTCCTACTAGCGATGAAGGGGAATATCTTAATGGGATACAGCATAAATACAGAGAGACTGTTCTTTTTTTCCCAAGCCAAGGACAAACATGTCACAGCTATTGCACTTTTTGCTTTAGATGGGCTCAATTTGTTGGTGATAAAGATCTAAAGATGGCAACAACTGAGGTGGAAAAGCTTCACGACTACCTAGAATCACACTCCGAAATTACTGATTTGCTTGTTACTGGCGGCGACCCGATGGTAATGAAAACAAAACATTTAGTTGCATATCTTGAGCCTCTATTGCAAGACCGTTTTAATCACATTCAAACAATTCGCATCGGCACCAAAGCTTTAACATTTTGGCCGTATCGTTTTACGTCAGATGATGATGCAAAAGAACTTCTTGATCTATTCCGACGCTTAAATGCATCGGGAAAACATGTTGCAATCATGGCACATTACAATCATTGGCGAGAGTTATCGACAGATATCGCGAAAGAAGCCATTAAAAAATTGAAACAAACAGGTTCGCAAATAAGGGCACAAGGGCCTCTCTTGGCTCATATAAACGATAGTGCTGATGATTGGGCAAAGCTATGGAAGTTGCAAGTCAAGTTGGGAATAATCCCTTATTATATGTTTGTAGAGAGAGATACAGGTGCCAGAAAATATTTTGAAGTCCCCCTTTCTAAAGCTTGGAAAATTTATCGTGATGCCATGAAGCAGGTTTCTGGCTTAGCCAGAACAGCAAGAGGTCCCAGCATGAGTGCTGGACCCGGAAAAGTCGAAGTTCAAGGTATTTCAGAAATTAATGGAGAGAAAGTTTTTGTTCTTCGTTTTGTACAAGGAAGAAATTCTGATTGGGTACAAAGGCCATTTTTTGCTAAATACGATTCAAAAGCAACTTGGCTGGATGATCTAATTCCAGCATTTAATGAAGAAAGTTTCTTTTTCGAAGATGAGTATAAGGATATGCAAAAACAATCGAAAGACATTAAAAATATTCAAATAGAGGTTATCAGCAAGCCAGTGATGACTTGACCATCATCCAATATTTCATCATAATTTCATTTTAAGGTGCCTTTTGTTTTCTCAACGAGAGGTTAAACGGGAAGTTGGTGAATTATCAAATTAATCCAACGCTGCCCCCGCAACGGTGATTGTGAATATCGTGAATACTAGCCACTGGGATCTTCCTGGGAAGGCTTCATGATTAAGTCGAAATGACTATACATCAGCCCGGATACCGGCCTTAATTCAAAGATAACAACCAACTGCGGTGGGCGGTGGGTGAAGTTTACTCAGCCGGTTAGTTCGCTGGCTGTTTTGCTTTGCCTTGCCTGTCTAATAAAAAGGCAAATATAAATGATGTTCAAACTTTTATTTCTTACGGCTATCCTTGCTCTTATTTCTATTTTTTCCAATGTAAAAGCCGATAATATAATTTATATTGGTGGGAAAAATTATCAATTAAGCTCACTTTCAAATACAAAGACTATTATTAAAAGTGATGAGTTAGAATCATCGAATGTGTATGATCTAGGAGAATTACTTCGCTCAACACCAAGTGTTGAGGTGACCTCTAATGGTGGTTTAGGTCAGCTCTCCTCTGTCTTTTTTCGTGGAACAGATAGTAACCATACTTTATTTTTATTAAATGGAGTAAATATAAATGATGGAGTTACCAATCAAGCATCACTTCAATTTATAAATCCGCAAATTGCAGATCAAATTGATCTTATCAAAGGTCCCAGCTCCACCATCTTTGGTAATGCTGCCATAGGTGGAGTTATTAATATTGATACAACTCAAATTACCTCGAGAGATTTGAAAGGCACAGCAAAATTTTCATATGGAAGCAAAAATACAAAGAATTTATTTGTAAAAAAAGCTTTTCTTTACAATCAAGATATTTTTTCTTTATCTCTTGGCGCAATAAAAAGCAACGGAATAAAACCAAAGCTTAGTTCAAGCTTTGATGCGGGGTACGAAAATAAAACTTTGGATATGATATATGTTAAAAACCTCGATAATGGGAAACTTACAGCTAATATTTTTCAAACGCAGGGTTTTGCTCAATACGATTCAAGTGGCAAACAAGAAAGAGATTTCAATATGCAAGTATTTTCATGGGGTTTGGAGAACTATAAATATAATAATAACTCATTAAGTGGAAAAATATCTTACTTCAAACAATATACAGATGAGAGCACGTCAAATCTTGGTGCAGATGATTATGCAAAAACATATAGGGTGAAAATAGATTTGGAGAATAAGAAATCATTAGATAAGAATAAAAATTTAGTTTTTGGGCTTAATCTCAGCAAAGAAAGAGTAAAATATGATAATTATGGTTTTTATTCTGGAAGTTTTACAACAAAGGAGACATATTTACAGGCAGATGTAAAAACAGATTTTGGTAAATTAATATCAGGTGCAAGAATTAGTCATGATGAATTCTTTAAATCACATAAGACTTGGAATCTAGGGTTTTCTAATGATCTTAGTAAGAATATATCTATCGGCGGTATGATCTCTACAGGTTATCAAGCGCCCCCAGGTACAGATAGATTTGATGCTAGCTATGGATCTAAAACCCTAAAGCCAGAGACATCGAAATCAAAAGAAATATCTGTAATTTATATACCCAATAAAGATACCAATTTTGAAGTAAATATTTTTAATACAAATATTAATGATCTTGTCGAGTATGGCCCCGCTCCAACATATAGGAAAAAAAATGCAGGATCCGCAAATATTGAGGGGGTTGAATTAATAGGTCAGAAAAAACTTAACAATTGGGTTATCTCAAGCAATATCCTATTTCAAAATCCATTGAAAGCAAACGGTAGCAGATTACTAAAGAGAGCAAAACGTAAAGGTTCAGTTATGGCGCTTTATAAAAGAGGAAAAATTGAATGGTCGACTAAACTATTGCATAGTGGTGAGCGAACAGATGCAGCAGATGCAGAAGATGACGATAAAATGGCTACATACTCAATAGTAAATTCCAATTTCGATTATGAGTTGTCCAACAGACTGACTTTTAATGTAAAAATTGATAATATTTTTGATACATTCTACGAAACGACGGATGGTTTTAGCGCTAACGGAAGATCAATATTTTTTGGACTGAAGTATGTAGGCTTTTAAGTGGCACGATTGACTAAAATATATACACGCTCTGGTGATGATGGCACTACAAGTTTGGCAAATGGAAATCGTATTCGTAAAGATAGCGCCAGAATTAATGCTCTAGGTGATATTGATGAGCTCAATAGTATCCTCGGGCTTTTAAGAACTCATACTGTCGACGACGATGAAATTGATACTGCTTTGTATGTAATACAAAACAGACTTTTTAATATTGGAGGCGAACTGGCGATTCCAGATCAAAAAACAACCGAAGAAAAATGGGTAACAACTTTAGAAACATGGCTTGATAAATACAATGAGGATTTACCAAAATTAGAAGAATTTATTTTACCTGGTGGAAACATTCCGGCCGCCAATTGTCATATAGCAAGATCTGTTTGCAGGAGAACGGAGAGAAGTATGCTAGAGTTATCTGAAAGTGAATTTGTAAACCCGTTAACACTAAAATATCTTAATAGACTCTCTGATTTTCTTTTCGTAATAGCAAGAATTTTAGCAAGAAAAAATAATGGAAAGGAAGTGCTTTGGGACAGGAGTATGTAAAAATGGACAAGCCAATAATGATAGTTGGTATTGGGGAAATAGGTGGTGTTTTTGCAAAAGGTTTTCTAAAAACTGGTTATATGGTAATACCTATTTCTCGTGAAACGGTAATCGATGATCTAGCGAAGAAATATCCTGATCCTGAGTTAATACTAATAGCGGTGAATGAAAGCTCTCTTCAAGATGTACTAAAAAAATTACCGGCAATGTGGTCTAAAAAGATCGTATTAGTGCAAAATGAATTATTGCCAAAAGATTACTCCATTCTTAATGATCCAACGGTAATTTCAATTTGGTTTGAAAAGAAAAAAGGACAAGATTCAAAAGAAATAATTTCTTCTCCCGTTAATGGGCCCAAAGCAGATATTTTAAAGATTGCATTAAATTCTTTGGGCCTTGCTGTGAACATTGTAAAATCTCATGATGATATGATTTTTGAACTTGTTGTAAAAAACGTATACATACTTACTACTAATATTGCAGGCCTTAAAGTTGGGGGAAATGTAGAGGGTCTATGGAAAGATAATAATGACTTGATGCAAAATGTTTTTCGAGACGTTATCTCAATACAACAAGCGCTTCTGAATAAAAAGATCAATGAAAAGAAAGTTCTTAAGTCTTTAGTAATCGCCTTTGAAGGAGATTTGCAACATAAATGCATGGGTAGAAGTGCTCCTGAGCGTTTGAGAAGAGCCATAAGCGATGCAAATAAATTTCAGCTAGAAATTCCCACCTTGAGAGAGATTCACAAAAATTCTCAATAAATTGGCCATAAATTGACGGATATTTCATTTTTTCGATCATGCCCATAATTATTTAGAGGTTATTTTTTACAATAAGTTATTAATTTACATATTTTGATCGAAAAAAATAAAAATGTAGGCATAATCGTACTAAGAAAAAACGAATGAAATTGTTTTAAATGGACTAAAAGTATTTTTAATAGAGGCGCCCTGAATGAAAGTTCTTCTTGCTAATCCGCGTGGTTTTTGTGCTGGCGTTGATCGAGCTATCGAAATTGTTGAAAGGGCCCTTGAAAGCTTCGGTGCTCCTATTTACGTTCGTCATGAAGTAGTGCATAACCGTTTTGTGGTTGATGGTTTAAGAGAAAGGGGGGCTATCTTTGTAGATGAATTAGCAGAAATACCTGACAAAAGTACAGTAATCTTCAGTGCTCATGGGGTATCGCAAACTGTTCGTGAAATGGCTATTTCTCGCGACCTCACAATTTTCGATGCAACTTGTCCATTGGTCACAAAAGTTCATTTAGAGGTAGTAAGGCACTGCAAAGCAGGTTGCGAGGTAATTTTAATCGGGCATCGTGGTCATCCTGAAGTAGAGGGTACGATGGGTCAGTATAGGTGTCTTGATAAAACAGATGGTGAAATATATCTGGTTGAAACGGTAGAGGATGTAAAAAAATTAAATATCAAAAATCCGAAGAATTTGGCATTTGTTACTCAAACCACTCTTTCTATGGACGATACTTCCACAGTCATTGATGCCCTAAGAGATCGATTTCCATCAATCCAAGGCCCTAAAAAGGATGATATTTGTTACGCTACACAAAACAGGCAAGAGGCTGTAAAAAAACTTTCATCCGCCTGCGATGTTGTTTTAGTTGTTGGTTCCCCAAATAGCTCTAATTCTAATCGTTTGAGGGAGATAGCAACAAAACAAGGGAAGGATGCTTATTTAATCGATGGCCCAGAGGATATTCAAGAAAATTGGATAAAGGGCGCCTCCACTGTAGGGGTCACGGCTGGTGCGTCAGCTCCAGAAGTTTTAGTTAAAAGCGTTGTAGAAAAATTAAATGAATGGGGAAAATGTGATGTAGAGGAGGATGATGGTAATAGAGAGACTGTTACCTTCGCATTGCCAAAAAATTTATTAGTCTCCTCTGAATCTGCTAATTAAAAAAAGACTAGCCATTAGTAATCACAGAAATTTCATACTCTTTCATCTGTATTAACTTAGAAATCGGACCATTAGGTGATGCATCAGGATATTGTAATTGTTGGTGGTGGAATAATCGGTATGCTCACCGCTCGTGAACTATATTCTTCAGGGATGAAAATCACCCTAATTGATAAGCAAGAACCAGGCAAAGAAGCCTCCTGGGCAGGAGGCGGTATACTATCGCCTCTATTTCCATGGCGCTATCTGGATTGTGTTACTGAATTAGCTTCGGATAGTCAAAAACGTTTCTCAGAAACCTGCCAAGAATTGAAGGAAGATACCGGCATTGATTCTCAATATATAAAAAGTGGGATGCTAATGGTTGCTCCAGATGAAATGAGTGAGGCACAAAATTGGGCTCTTCAGCATAATAAAAATTTAAAAACAATTGATGAAAATATGTTCCATAAAATTGAACCCCTTAAAAGCAACCCGCCAGAAAAAGGTCTTTGGATGCCAGATGTTGCACAAGTTCGTAATCCAGAATTCGGGAAAGCTCTGTTTGCTGATTTAAGAAAAAAAAATATTCGTATATTTTCAAAAAATTCAGTTACTAAAATTCTTCATGATAAAGGTATCTGTAAGGGGGTAATTACGAAAGAAGAAAAATTTTTTTCAAAAAAAGTTATAATTTGTGCTGGATGCTGGAGTGGAAGCATTCTAGAGTCATTGCCATACCCGCCAAAAATATATCCTATTAAAGGACAAATGATTTTATTTAAAACTCCTCCTGGGTTGATAAGAACAATTTGTCTAGATAGCCATAAATATATTATTCCAAGAAAAGATGGTCATGTTCTTTATGGGAGTACTATGGAGGATGTTGGATTCAATAAAATAATAACTAAATCGGCATTTCAGGAATTGTATTCAATTGCGATAGATCAATTCCCTATACTTAGAAATTACCCGGTAATTAAACATTGGGCAGGTTTGCGTCCTGCCTCGCCTGCTGGCGTTCCATATATATCGAGTCATCCTAAGATAGAAGGTTTATTCGTTAATTCCGGACAATTTAGAAATGGTGTAGTATTGAGTGTTGGGTCAGCTCGTTTAATGAGTGATATTATTTTAGGTAAAACTCCTTCAATCGATCATGCACCTTTTAATTGGAATGCGCCGAGAGGCTGATACTAGTCGAACTTAATTGGCTTATTTATAATTATCATTTGCCACCGTAGCTCAGTTGGTAGAGCAACGCATTCGTAATGCGTAGGTCAGGAGTTCGACTCTCCTCGGTGGCTCCAAGCAATAAAAAGTAAGGTATAAGAAATGACAGAGTTAAGGCCAGCTGTAAGCATGGAAGCAATAAATACAGCAAAGAGAGAAAGAGACACAAAGCAACCTATTCCAAAAATAGCATTATTACTAGCGTATGGTGGTGCTTTTCCATTCCTATTCTTATCATTTTGTCTATGGTTTCCTCAAAACAATCAAATTCCTCTGATACATGATGCGTTAAACACATATTCAGCAATAATTCTGTCTTTTGTTGGCGCAATTTATTGGGGTATCTATATTTCGGAAGGATCCGAGAGACTTAGTTGGCATTTAATAGTTAGCATACTACCGGCACTAGTTGGGTGGTTTGCATTGTTTGCTACTCACTTCCTTAGCTACTTTGTACTGTCCGCTGCTTTTGGAATAGTTTGCTTATATGATATCAATCAAACAAAAAAGGGATACTTGCCTGTCTGGTTTCCTAAGCTACGTGTACCGATTACATTGCTTGTAATTCTATCATTAATAAACGCGCAAATTTTTATACTAGTGTAAAAATTTCTACCATGGTAGTTTTTCGCCATCAAAACTCCAGAATTGGCCAGTCTGATCAGGTGTCATTTTTTTCACTAATTCACCCATATGTATGACGCTCTTTTCAGGACTAAAAATTTGGCTCTCTGGTACGTTCCTATGAAAGGGTGCTGATAGTTTTGTATCGGTCGTTCCTGGATGTAGGGCGGCGACACAAACATTTTTTAAATTTCTACTCCATTCAATTGATAATGTTTTTAATATTTGGTTTAAAGCGGCCTTAGAAGCTCTATAACTATACCAACCACCTAGATAATTCTCTTCAATACTACCGACTCGCGCAGAAATCGTTGCAAATACTGAATGCTCTTGATGCCGAAAAGCCTTCGTCAAATATTTCGCAAATAGCATAGTGGGTAAGGTATTTATTTCGATACTCTTTAACATGTATTCTCTATCAATCTGACGTGTTGACTTTTCAGGGCTATATTCTGAATTATGAAGCATACCTGCAGCATTTATAAAAATTTTTATATGCTCCAGGTTTGAGCAAAATTCTGCAACTTGACTCTCATTTGTTACATCAACTTTTTCCCATGTTATTGAGCCTTGGCTTAATAAATTTTTTTTTGGCTCAGTGTTGTTGTAGGTAGAAATGATCTCGCATTCAGTATCCTGAAGAAAATATTCAGTGAAGGCTTCCCCTAAGCCACCACTTCCGCCAATTATTACAATTTGCATTAATCTATCCTCAATAAAAGTAAATATTTTTTAGTAGGAAAAAGAACTTTTAAGCTTTTTAGCTGTTTGGCTGATAGCTTTCCTTTTTCCTGAATCCAGTCTTGTAAGGCTTCGCCATTGCATTGCGGCACGTGGATGATTCTTAAATTTACCATCATGTCTTATTAAGAAATCCCAGTATAGTGTTGTAAATGGACAAGCTGTATCGCCGACTGATTGATCGGGATCATATCGACATTTATCGCAATAATTACTCATACGATTTATATACTTTCCAGAGGCCACATATGGCTTGGAGGCTACAACTCCTCCATCAGCGAATTGAGACATTCCAAGGGTATTTGGAGCTTCAACCCACTCTATTGCATCGACATGGATCGCTAAAAACCATTTATGCACCTCCTCTGCCTTAACACCCAATAGTAGAGCGAACAATCCAGTAACCATTAATCTTTGTATGTGGTGACTATAGCCAGTCTCTAAAACTTGATTGATTACTTGATTTAAACAAGACATGTCCGTCTTTGCTGTCCAATAAAATGCCGGCAGCTGATTCTTTGCATTTAGTGAATTTGAACTAATCAGATCAGGCATTTCTGTCCAATAAATACCTCTCATAAATTCTCTCCAGCCAATTAATTGCCTGATAAAACCCTCTACTGATGCTATTGAAGCATTACCCTCTTCATAGGCCTTTACCGCAGAATCTATGACCTCTCTCGGGTTTAACAGCTTCAAATTGAGAGCTGCAGATATCCCTGAATGATAGAGCAAACTCTGATCTGTCCACATAGCATCTTGAAATGGACCAAAACTGGGTAGCCTATGGGTAATAAAGTCTTTTAGCAATTTAAGCGCTTGCTCTCGCGTAACAGGCCAGTTAAATTTTTCAAGTTGACCAGGATTTTTCGAAAAATATTTCTCTACATCATGAAAGACTTCCTTAGTTAACTTATTAGGTTTAAATCTAGCTATTAGAGGTACAAAGCCTGGGCCTTTCTTACCAAAAGTTTTTCTATTATCCTTATCAAAATTCCAGACATCACCAATAGGGTCTTTACCGTTCATTAGAATATTTAATTTCTTTCTTTGATATCTATAGAAATGCTCCATCACAAGTTTTTTTCGTCCATTCCTCCATGATTTAAATTCCTCAATTCCACATAAAAAATGTGAATCCTCTAATATCTGGAGACTCAGATTTTTTTCTTTACAAACCCTCTTAATTTCGCTTAATACTGAATATTCGCCAGGTTGGACAACAGCAATTCCTTCTGGTTGATTCTCGTTTATAAGGTGCTCTAAAGCTGAATAAAACGACTTAGAATGAGGGCTACCAATCTCTATATAATCAACTTTCCATTTTTTTGAGCGTAACCACTTACAGAAATGTCGCATTGCTGATAAAAATAGTGCTGTTCTAGCTTTGTGAGATAGTACTTTACTCGACTCATTATGGCATTCGATCATAACCACTCGATCGTATTTCTTATCACCATCCTTCAAGATGCTTGATTGGAAATCTAATTGATCGCCTAAAATAATCAGAAGTCTCTGGGTATTCATTTACCTCTGGCTCCTCTCTTGCATCTTTTAGAGCAATATCTAACATTAGCCCAGTCTCTCTTCCATTTTTTCCGCCAAACAAAGCTAAGGCCGCAAAATTTACATGTCTTCTCTGGCAGATGGAGTTTATTATGCGTCATCTTTGAAAAAATCCATTTGTTTGATTTTTAAATTATTGTTAATGAAACGCTTTTGATTTTTCCTACGTCTACTGCCATGTTTATTAAATATTTGTTTTGTCTCTAATTTGGATAATTGACTACCCCTCGCATCGATGATTTTCTTTCTAGCAAGTCTTGCTGTAATTTCATGATCAACAATTGGCCTTGGGTAATCTTTACCTATCTCGAAACCAGAGGATGGTTTATCCCATTCTGGCATTAACCATGGAGTATGTATCCAATAGTCAGAAACCTCTTTCAATTCTGGTACCCATTGTCGAATAAAATTTCCGTTGGGGTCTATGTCTCTGGATTGTTTAATTGGATTGTATATGCGCAGCGCATTAATACCGGTCGTGCCCGATTGCATTTGGACTTGGGGCCAATGAATACCTGGCTCATAATCAAGAAATTGGCGTGCTAAAAATAATCCTGATTCTCTCCAATGCATCCAAAGTTGATAACTGGCAACCGAAATTAACATAGCTCTCATTCTGAAATTTAACCATCCTGTATATTTCAAAGATCTCATACATGCATCAACAAAAGGCCAACCAGTTCTACCCTCAGCCCAAGCATTGAATTTCGTTTGATCGAAGTCCGCTCTATCTAACTTAAGTGTCGATTTGTGAAGATTCTGGAATTCAATTTCAGGTTCACTCTCTAGTTTTTGAATAAAATGACAATGCCAATGAAGTCGTCCCTCAAAAGCCGATAGGGGTCGAATCATTTTATTACTCCTTGTTATCTCGCTTTTTTTGGCTAACCTCACTGCTTGATAAATCTCTCTCATAGAGATGTTTCCTATCGAAATATATGCGCTAAGTCTGGAGCATGAATCTTTTGCTAAAGCTGGACTTGAGATATTCTTTAAGTAGCTCGAGCCCCGATGACTTAAAAAGCTATCGAGTTGATAATGTGCCTGCTGAATTCCTCCTTTCTGTCTATTTGGGCATAAATCACTACCTAATTTCTCATTTGGCCACCTAGGTATATTTCCTAATTCCTCTCCGACGATAGGACTCAAAGGCTCCGGGTTATATAGCTTCTTGCTCATTAAGCCTTCCCATTTTTTTGCCCAATCGTCTCTATTCACAGAGCCACGAATCACACCATGTTGACGTCTTTGATACCAAGGCACGCTTAATTTTTTTAAAGCTCTCTCTACCCTTTTATCGCGCTCAAAACTCCGAGAGTTTCCAGTCTCTTGATGAGACCACACTGCCTCGATCGAGTGTTTCTCGACTAGCTGCTTCAAAATTTCTTCAGTGTGTCCTACTCTCACAATTAAGGGTTGGCCCAAATTCTCTAAAGCTTCTCGTAAATCAATCAGCGCCTCTCTTAAAAATTCCCATTGTCTACCGGACACATCCGGTTGATCCCATAGGCTGGGTTCTATGATATACACTGGTAATACGGGGCCTTTTTGAGCGGCTAAACATAGGGGTTCATGATCGCGGACGCGTAAATCACGCTTAAACCAAACTAAATTAGTCATCGTTATTGTTTCCGCTAGATTTTTCAGTGGTCGATGCTTGAGACAAATATGGCTTGGCTATGGCTTCGACATCGATGCAAGCATTAATCTTCGTAAGCAGTAAGTACAGACCACCCAGTTTACGATGAAGGAATAAGATTTCTGTAGGAGGTAATCGACCAAAGCCCTGGTTTACCCTCATCTCGACAACTTGGTCACTCATTTTTTGAGCAAGATTAAGGTCTTTAAAATCCACTAATCCAGCAGCCCTTAGAGGCTCGGTAGCAGTTTTCAACAAATTGACAATCATTTCCTCATATTTATTTGAATCTTCATCAGCCAAATAACCAACTGATTGAGCAGCAGCTGCAACCTTTCTATCATCGGCCTCATAGCAAGCTTGTAGGAGTTCTTTTAAGGCATCTCTGCTATGTTGTGAGTAGCTCCTGGTTGCCCCAAAATCAAGTAAATTAATGATCCCGCTAGGAGTGTAGAGATAATTAGCAAAATTCGGGTCAGTTTGTGCCACTCCCCATTCAAACACCTCGCGAAAGGCTAACTCGGTAAGGTAGTGTGCTATTTTGTTTTTTAACTCTGCATTTTCTTTCTTAAGATCATCAATAGGAGATCCTTCCATAAACGACATTGTTAGGACTTCACTTGAGCATAATTCATCCACTACATCGGGAAGCCTAAATCTATTGTCCTCTTGAAGCAGTAAGGAAAAGTTTTTTAAAGATTGTGCTTCTAGCCCATAATCTGCCTCAGCATGTAATTGATCCTTGGCATCTACTAACAAATTTTCTACATCAAGATCTTTGGGGAGAAGTCTTAAGGCTTTTAAAAGTGTAGCAACATTACTTACATCACTGTCAATACTTGCTCTGATGCCTGGATACTGTATCTTTATTGCTACTTTTCTACCGTCTTTCAATTCAGCCTGATGAACTTGTCCAATAGAAGCTGCTGCAATTGGAGTAAAGTTAAATCTTGTAAAATTTTTATCCCATTTATCGCCCCAAGAGGCTTTCAAAACTTTTGCCACCTGGCCGAGAGGCATGTGGTGAGCACTGTCTCTCAGTTTTTCTAAAAGATTGGTAAGCTCCTCGGGTAGAACCTGACCACTATCCATTGACATCAGTTGGCCTAGTTTCATAGCCGCTCCACGCATTTCAGAAAGTTTGTCTGCGACTCTATTCATGTTTTTCGGAGTAAGAAAAACGTCTTCGATACTGGGTCGCCTCCCCTTCAAAAGCTGACGAACCCCCTCTGATGCCGCGGAGCCAGCCATACCTCCTGCCAAACGACCCAGCAGTGAGAGTCGACCCAATCGGGAAGACGTTATTCGTCTGTTTTGACTCATTGAACAAATCCTATACAAATCTGAAATATTTCTTGTTTTTTACCATATAACCTAAACAAATTCCGGACATATATTTATTTTTATAAAGAAATTTATATTTGTCCTGTACAATTAATGGTAATTGGATGAAATTTCATCTTTATAGCCATTTTTTCGTTATTATTTTAAATGAAACGATCATTTAGAATCTTCTCGCAATTGTTACACTAGTTTCATTTTGTAGACTCTATGATGCCTGATCTATTTGTAAATAAGCTCACTGTTATCGATTTCTCTTTCCTTGATCCGATAAGAGGGCTAGTTGGTGAAAGCTGGCAAGCTAACATTATTCTAAAAGGCTCTTTAGATCAGCAAGGGATGCTTCTTGATTTTGGACATGTAAAAAAAATAATTAAAACCTACATCGATGATAATTTTGATCACAAACTTTTTATTCCAAATAGCAAGAACCTTAAAAAAAATATTATCGATGATTCTTATATGGAGATTGAGTATATATTTAATGAAAAAGATTTGTTTTTTCACAAATCGCCATTAGACGCAATTGTAGAAATCGAGTCTGAGAAAATAACTACAGCCAAATGTGAGAAGGCTATTTCTGTAGGCCTCCTATCTATGATGCCAGATAACATTTCAGAACTCGATGTGAAACTTATTCCAGAGCATATCGATAAAGCGTATTATCACTATAGCCATGGATTAAAAAATCATGATGGAAACTGTCAACGTATTGCACATGGACATAGATCAAAAATAATAATAAAAAGAAATAACAAGAGAGATGAAAAACTAGAGGCCGAATGGGCAGAAAAGTTTAAGGATATATACATAGGTAGTCATGAAGACTTACTATATGAGGATAACAATCAAATGGTGTTCCAATATGATGGATCGATGGGAACATTTTTTTTAAAAATACCTTCAAGGAAATGTTATTTATTAAACAAAGATACTACTGTAGAAAATATTGCACAACATATCGCGGAGAAGCTAAAGATAAATGACCCGAAGGGAGTATTTCAAGTATTTGCGTTTGAAGGCATAGACAAGGGCGCTATAGCTAAAAATTAATGCAGTGAAAGCCACTAGTCGTAATCCTTATCCTTCCAGGTACGAAGAGCAAAAAATACTTGAGCATTGTTCTTCAAAGAATGGCCAATCCATTTCTCAGCTGCTTTTTTAACTGTTTTCTTGTTCGTGCGCAAAAATGGATTTGTGAGAGCCTCAATTTTTAAAGTGGAAGGTATAGTCGGCCTCTTCATCAAACGAAGAAGCCTCACCTCCTCCTCTCTTCTCAACAAATTAGTATTCAAAGGCTCGACAAGTTTAGCAAAACCAATATTTTCCTTGGTATATTCGTGTCCGCAATAGCACTCTGTCTCTTGCGGCAATTGGAGGAATTTTTCTAATGAACTGTTTAATTGGTCATATGAGCCACTAAAAACTCGCCCACACCCACATGAAAATAGAGTATCACCACAAAATAATGAATTTTCACCGTAATAGGCGACATGGCCTTCTGTATGTCCTGGTACATCCATAACATTAAAATTAATATTTAACTGCATAAGTACTATTTTGTCGCCGTCCTGAAGAGTAATATCAACTCCGTTTATTGGTTCTTTTGCTGGGCCATATACCACTACATCCGGACAATATTTTTTTAATTTCAAAATGCCACCGGTATGATCTCTGTGTTTATGAGTGATGAGTATTGCCTCTAATTGAAGCGATCTCTTTCTGAGAATATCAATGACCGGGGCGCTTTCACCTGGATCTATCACTACACAATAATCCGAATCTTTACTTGAAATCAGCCAAACATAGTTATCCCGAAGGGCTAGGATAGGCTCAATCTTTATTTTCTTTTTCATATAATCTGTCTGGGTTTATTAAGATGCTTTTGTCGATGAGTACTTGGTTGTCTATTATTTTTAAATAAAAGCATTCTCTCCGACCAGTATGGCAAGCGGGGCCAATTTGATCCACCAAAATCAGAACTGCGTCTCCATCGCAGTCGAGTCTTATTTCCTTTAATGTCTGGGTTTGGCCTGAAGTCTCCCCCTTTTTCCACAATTTTTGTCTGGACCGAGAAAAATAGGTGGCAAAGCCAGTTTCTAGAGTTTTTCTAAAAGCCTCGCGATTCATCCAAGCCAGCATTAATACCTCTTTTGAATCAAATTGCTGGGCAATTACGGGGATAAGACCATCCGATCCCCAGGGAATTGCTGATAAAGCCTCCTCCAATCCTACAGATTGACCTTCCTTAAGCGATTCAATGTCTTTAAAAAATCCCATTCCCATCTCCTATTTCCTGATATAGCCTACCATCAGTGTGGCAAAAGAAGAACCACTTACACAAATTCGCAAGCAGGAGTAAAATCTCAAGAATCTTTCACTTAACTGAGAAGACTATGCAAATATACAGAATCTCGTTTCAAAATAATGGAAAAGTATACCAATTGCATGCTGAAGAGGTTGTTCAGGGTGACCTCTATGGATTCATAGCGATTCATAATTTATTGTTTCATGAACACACATCAGTTGTTATTGACCCTGCGGAAGAAAAATTAAAAGACGAATTTAAGGGGGTCGAAAGCATGCAGTTGCCGATCCATGCAATAATTAGAATTGATTCGGTAGAACAGCGAGGAGAAAACAAAATATTAGATATGAATGGTAAAGTATCTAATATAACCCCTTTTCCTTTACCTGGTGATATGCCTGATAATTAAATAGTCAGTTATCTGGCTTCTACAAAGAGAATGGGAAAAAATGAGCATTCACGATAAAATTACAGATAAACTTACAAATGATTTTTCTCCTATCCACTTAGAAGTAGTGAACGAAAGTAATAATCATAATGTGCCTCCAGGTTCGGAGTCGCACTTCAAGGTTACGTTAGTAAGCGAATCCTTTAGTGATCTCACTCTTATTAGACGGCATAGAGCAGTAAATAAAAGCTTATCAGGTGACATTAGGTCCGCTATTCATGCTTTAGCGCTACACACTCTGACTCCAGATGAATGGTTTGAAAGACATGGAACTATTCCTGAGTCTCCTAAATGCCTCGGTGGGGGGGGGAAAAATGATTAAAGGCGTACGCTTCATTCTTGGGCAAATAATAATTTTTATTGATTGGATTACTCGTCCAAGACCGCCAAATTATTCAGTCGAAAAACAAAAAGAATTAGATTTAAAAACACAGAGTCTTAAGCTATATCAAATGCATAGATGTCCATTTTGCGTAAAGACTCGTCGGGCTATTCACTGTTTAGGGTTGAATATTGAAATGAGAGATGTAAAACGCAACCCTACTCATAAAGACGATTTAATAAAGCATGGTGGTACCTTCAAAGTACCTTGCCTAGCCATAAACGAGGATGGAATAACAAGGTGGATGTATGAATCAGAAGATATAATAAATTTTCTAAAAGAAAAATTCTCTTAAAAATTTAATTTTGACATCCAGCGCTGCCATGCGCATGACGATGAAGAAGCTCTTCTTCAGTTGCAGCCCTAATATCTGCAACTTGCAATTCAAATTTAAGATTTTTTCCAGCTAACTCATGATTTCCATCGATAGTGATCCACTCGTTTTCTACCTTTACAACTTCAACCACCATTATCGAATTATCATCCATTTCTGTTTCAAATTTCATACCAAGCTGAATATCTTCAACTCCCGGAAAATTCTCTCTTGAAATTCGCTCAACTAACTTTTCATCACGATGGCCAAATGCCTCTTCTGCTTTTAGTTCTACCTTTATCGCATCACCTATATCATGTCCATCTAAAGCAGCCTCGAGAGCGGGTAATAGCTCCTCAGCACCATGTAAATAAACAAGTAAATTCTCATCATTCGATGAGTCGATCAATTTACCTTCTCCATCATACAAAGCAAAATTCAATGAAATAACATTATTTTTTTCTATAATCACAAATAATTCCTCTAATTTTTTTCGAAAAGCATTGAAAAATCAATAGTCAGTAAATTTTTTGTCAAAGCGCCAATTGAAATCTGGTCAATACCAGTTTCAGCAATTTCACGAACATTTTTCAGGCTAATATTACCTGAAGCTTCCAAATTCGCTCTTCTCTTATTTATTTTAACTGCTTCATAGAGTTCACTCAGAGAAAAATTATCCAATAAAATATTTTTAATCCCATCTTTCAAAGCACTCTCAAGCTGAGGAATATTTTCAACTTCTACTTCGATTTTTATATCCTTCTTACCGATTATTTTTTTTAAGCCATTTAATGTTTTTTCTAGAGAGCCTGATGCGTTTATATGGTTTTCCTTAACAAGGATAGCATCATAGAGACCGATTCTATGGTTACTTGCGCCCCCGCATCTAACAGCATACTTTTGAGCCAGTCGTAAACCAGGAATAGTTTTTCTCGTATCTAAGATGGTGACACCAGTGCCCTCTACAGCATTTACATACTTTTTTGTTAAGCTTGCTATGCCAGATAATGTTTGCAAAAAGTTTAACGCCGTTCTCTCGGCTGTTAGGATCGACCGAGAGTGCCCTGACATATCACAAATTCTTTCATCGGCATAAAAAGAATCCCCATCACTCAACAACCATCTTACCTGAATGGAGGAATCAACTTGCTTGAATACCTCATCGAACCATTCAATGCCACAAAGAGTTCCTGGCTCTCGCGCGATAATGAATCCTTTCGACAAATGATCTCTATTTATTAGATCAGAAGTTAGATCGCCGCTCCCTATATCCTCGTTCAAAGCTTGCTCAACTTGTTTTATAAGCCTTTCTGACCTAGATTCAACCATCAAAGGATCTCAAGCAATTCCACTTCAAAAATTAAAGTTGCATTTGGCGGGATCACTCCACCAGCTCCACTGGGCCCATAGCCAAGTTGTGAGGGAATTGTAAGCTTTCTTTTTCCTCCGACTTTCATCCCCTGAACGCCTTCATCCCAACCTTTTATAACCATTCCTTGGCCCAGTGAAAATTGAAAAGGCGAATTTCGATCCTTACTTGAATCAAATTTACTTCCATCTGTTAGCCAACCGGTATAATGAACGGAAACATCTTGGCCGGCCTCTGCGGTAGGGCCTGACCCCTCGATAAGATCCTCATATTTCATACCGGAATCTGTAATTATCTCAGTCATAGTAATTCCTTAAAAAAATAAAACTCCCATTGGGAGGTAAGTAAAAAAATCACACAATCTCCATGGGCTGACTTGAAAATTAATGGAGCATTCAAATCACTGGATTATTTAAATTTTAGTAAAAAACCACTTGCAACGATACATATATTTATGAGAATTTAAAAATAATTGATGTTTTTACCTAAAAACTTAGATTTCAAGTAACACATGCTGTTTCTACAAAAATATTTTTGAGGAAAAATAATAATGGCTACTGATATTTGGCTTAAAGAGGCAGCCCATACACCATCGCCAAATTTCAATTCTAGGCCTTTAAACCAGTTGGTTGACTTAATCGTTATACATTGTATCAGCCTTCCTCCTGGTGTCTTTGAAGGTGACTCTATTGAAAAATTTTTTCAAAATAAACTTGATTTTGAGAAGCACCCTTACTTCAAAAATTTGAGAGATTTAAAGGTTTCTTCACATTTTTTAATTCGAAGAAATGGGTACACTCAACAATTCGTAGCGCTTAATAAAAGAGCCTGGCATGCGGGAGACTCGAGTTTTGCTGGAAAAAACGACTGCAATGACTATTCTGTGGGCATAGAATTAGAAGGCACGGAAACTGATTACTTTGAAGATGATCAATATAAGAGTCTTATGAAACTCACAAAAAGTATTTGTAAATATTTCCCATTAATTACACTTGATCGTATTATTGGACATGATAAAGTCTCACCGAATCGAAAGACTGATCCTGGTCCTTTTTTTGATTGGGATAAATATAAAAGCAATATTAAGCTTTGAGAAAAAATATTTATTGTGAATTTTTTTATTATTTTAACAGCTATGTTTGTGGATAAAGTATTTTGGGATATTTCTCCCTATAGAGAATATCCAATATTTTCTAGATATAATGATTTATTTTATAATCAATTGAAAATTAGTAACCCATATATACTATTAGCTGTTTTGCTTTTACCTTTTATTTTTTTAGTCATATTTCTTCAATCATTTTTACTACCAATCTTTGGTTCGATAATTGAAGTGATAATAAGTTGCCTCTTACTAATTTTTTGTCTTGGGCCCAGCGAATTGGGTCGAGATATCAATCGCTATATGGATGCTAAAGAGTCGGGTGATCAACAAAAGATCGAGAAAATTGCCCATAAATTTAATGACGTAATATATTCAGATAACTATGACAGAGCCATTATAGATGGAATTTTTTGGAGCATATGTCATCGATTGATTGCACCAATATTCTGGTTCCTTATAATTGGCATAGCTGGTGCAATGGTCTATCGATTCATTGAGATAATTTATCAAGAAACAGAAAAGACTGACTGTGAATCAAAAATATATAAATTATTGGCGTCAGTCTTTTATATCCTGAACTGGGTTCCTGCTAGAGTAACTGTAATCGGTTATGCCGTAATTGGGAATTTTGACTCAGTCATAGAAGTTTGGAAAAATCTAGGAGAGCAAAGTACAAAAACCGATCTACCAGATGATAAAAATTTTTTAATTAATGCTGGGTATGCAGCCTCTCACCAATCAATTGAAAAAAATAAACATTATCAATTAGATACTGCGATTTCTATGATCTGGAGAAATCTTACTCTATGGATTTTCTTTGTGGGCATATTATCCTTGTTTGAAAAATTATGAAACAAAAGATACCCTCTTTTTTCTTTTATTTTATATTGTTATTTCTTACAGCAAGTGCTAGCTCACAGGCGGAAAAAGAAAAAATAGAAAGCATCGCTCTTTCATATCAGAGAGTTATTACGCTAGCTCCCCACTTAACTGAAATTTTATTATCGATAAATGGAGGCAAGCAGCTTATTGCCACACCATCATATACGAAAAAATTACCATCTCATACAACCATCATTAAAGTTCTGGGGGGTATTGATAGAGAGTTACTCTTAGCGCTCCAACCAGATTTAGTTTTAGCTTGGACATCTGGTAACAAAGCATCTGACTTATATTGGATCGAATCTCAGAAAATACCGTTATTTAAAAGTGACCCAAAAAACATTGATGAGATAGCAGAAAGTTTCGTAGAAATTGCAAATCTCATAGGCCAAAAAAAAGATGGTGAAAAAATGAAAATACAATTTTTGAATGATATAAGAAATTCCTGCTCAGAAAAATCTAATCAGGAAGCGCTTATAAAAATCTGGGGCAAACCCGCTATAGCCTTAGGAGGAAAACATTGGATCAATGACGCAATAGAGAAAATTGGAGTAAAAAATACTTTCAAAAAAATAAATAAAGGAACTTTTTTTATAGAAAGAGAAGCGCTAGTCTCAAAAGGTGACATTCTCACTATTTCTACATATGAAAAAGAAAATATGAATGAAGAAAATATTTTATCTGATCTCAGTCGTCCGGGTCCGGATTTACCAAAAGCACTTTCAAAAATATGTACACAATATCTAACGATCAATTAATTACTTTCTTCTCTCTCAATATTTCTAAAACTTTATCGGAGTTTAAATCGACAGAATCTTCTCCGGTATTACAAATTAATTGAGGATTAGTAGGGATTTCGTAGGGAGAAGAAATTCCGGTAAAATCCGCTATCTCTCCTATTCTAGCTTTTTTGTATAAGCCTTTTGGATCTCTCTTTTCGCATACATCTAAACTCGCATCACAGTAAATTTCTAAAAAATCACCTTGAGGAAATAAGTTCCTCACATACTCTCTATCTTTTTGGAATGGAGAAATAAAAGCTGTCAAGACTATTATGCCAGCCTCGGACATTAATTTTGCAGTTTCCCCAATCCTACGTAAATTCTCGCTCCTATCCTCCTTACTGAAACCTAAATCGGAGCATAAGCCATGGCGAACATTATCACCATCAAGGACATAAGCTTGACAGCCCAATTTATGCAACTTTTCTTCAACTGCCAACGCTAAAGAAGATTTACCAGATGCAGATAGCCCAGTAAACCATACGACTGAAGATCGATGCCCATTATTTAATTCTCTATCACTTTTTTTGACTTTATACCTATGCCAAAAAAGATTAGGCAATTCATCCATTCAAGGTCCCTATATTAAATTTTAAGGAAATTAATTAAGTAAATTGACGCGACTCACCTTTACCGCTTAAATTTTCTATACATCTGCCGCAAATTTCAGGAAATTCGTCGTTTAAACCAACATCTTTTCTATGGTGCCAGCATCGAGAACATTTTTTCTCTTTACTAGGAAAAGCGGAGATCCTTAGCCCTGGCATATCAGTATCTGAGTACTTTTCTATTTCCACTTGATTTTCTTCTTTATGCAATCTTACATCTGAGGTGATTAAAACAAATCTCAATTCATCTTTGAATTTATCTAAGTGAAAGAATAAATTTTTATTGCACAGTAAATCAACCTCTGCATTTAATGAAGAGCCAATAACTCCGTCTTTTCGCATTTTTTCAAGGTACTTACTTACATTGGATCTAACAAGGTAAATTGCATCCCAATCACTTTTATCAATAACTTGATCTGTTAGTGGCTCTAAATTTTCATACCAAGTTTCTAGAAACACTGACTCAGAATGTTTGCCTGGTAGATATCCCCATGCTTCATCTGCAGTAAAGCTTATTATTGGAGCTAGCCAGCGTATCATTGCCTCAGCGATATGATACATAGCACTTTGACAAGATCGACGACCAAGGCTATTCGCCCCCATCGTATACTGACGATCTTTAATCACATCTAAATAAAAGCCACCTAAGTCAGCTACACAAAAATTAAGTACTTTTTGGTAAACAAGGTGAAAGTTATATTCTTCATAAGCAACTTTAATCTCTTCTTGGATTGAGTAAGCCCTATCGAGAACCCATCGATCTAGTAAAATCATGTCTTGATTTACTATTAAATTTTCAGATGGATTAAAGCCATTCAAATTAGATAATAAAAATCTTATTGTGTTTCGCATTCTACGATAAGCGTCTGAGGTCCTTTTTAGAATTTCATCGGACACTGTCATCTCTGAACGATAGTCTGTAGCAGCTACCCAAAGTCTAATAATATCTGCGCCTAAAGAATTCATAACTTTCTGAGGGCTAATTACATTGCCTAATGACTTTGACATCTTCTTACCATTTTCATCTACGGTAAATCCATGGGTCAAGCACGATTTATATGGCGCGCAATTTTTCATTGCTATTGAAGCAAGAAGGGATGATTGAAACCAGCCTCTATGTTGATCAGATCCTTCTAAATATAGATCTGCAGGAAATTCTAATTCTTCCCTTTGTTCCAATACACAATCATGAGTGACGCCAGAATCGAACCAGACATCTAAAGTATCTGTGACTTTCCGGTAATTAGGAGCATCATTGCCTAGTAAATCTTCTATGTTTAAATCAAACCATGCCTGAATTCCTCTTTTCTCGATATGGTTAGCAACTTTTTCCAGGTATATTTCCATTTTTGGATGAATTTCACCTGAATCTTTATGAATAAAAAAGGTTATAGGGACGCCCCATGTTCGCTGTCTCGAAATACACCAATCTGGTCTATTAACGATCATGTTATTGATGCGAGCTTTACCCCAGCCTGGAAGCCAGTTTATTTTTTCGATCTCTTTCTGTGCTTTTTTCCGTAATTTTTCCGAATCCATGCTAATAAACCATTGAGGCGTTGCACGAAATATAATGGGTGTCTTGTGTCTCCAGCAAACAGGATAACTATGATTAAACTTAGTGTGATTAAATAATTTTTTTTGATCCTTTAGAGCTTTAATCACCAGTTCATCAACTTGAGTTACGTGCTGGCCGGGAGAAAATTCCGAATTCTTACTGAAACAACCATCATCCCCTAATGGACTCCGAACTGGTAATTGATATTTTTTACCAATATTAAAATCATCTATTCCATGAGCTGGGGCTGTGTGAACACATCCTGTTCCAGCATCTAAAGTGACATGCTTTCCTAAAATCACAGGTACATCTTTGTCGAATAATGGATGCCTCAAGGAAATAAACTCAAGCTGTTTTCCGCTAAATTTTTTAATGATACTTACATCTTCCAAGGCGCACCTTTGAATAGTCTCATCGAGCAGGCCCTCTGCTAGGATGATTTTTTCACCATCAGCTTGAATAAGAGCATATGTTAGATCTGGATTAAGAGACACTGCTTCATTTGCAGGTATAGTCCATGGTGTTGTTGTCCAAATTATTATTGAAATGGGCCCCTCTATACTACATTCACCAATATATTCTGATAGCCTAGTTGGTTCGCTAAGTGTAAACCTGACATCAATTGCATGGGAGTTTTTATCTTGGTACTCCACCTCCGCTTCGGCTAATGCAGAGCCACAATCGATACACCAATGTACTGGCTTTGAACCTTTTTCTATATGGTTGTTCTTTAAAATTTTCCCAAGAGATCGAACTATATCTGCCTCTTGCTGAAAATTCATAGTTAAATAGGGGGTTTTCCATTCTCCTAAAACACCCAAACGTTTGAAATCATTACGCTGTTTATCAATTTGCTTCAAAGCATATTTTCGACATGCATCACGAAATTCAGAAGAGTTAAGCTTTTGCCCTGGCTTGCCAACTTTCTTTTCAACCTTTAATTCAATTGGTAGTCCGTGACAATCCCAGCCCGGTACATATGGGGCATCAAACCCATCCAGTGTGCGACTTTTAAGAATAATATCTTTTAAAATTTTATTAACCGCATGGCCTATATGAATGTCACCGTTCGCATATGGCGGCCCATCATGCAAAATAAATTTTTCTCGGCCTGCGCAAATTTTCCGAATTTTTTCATACAGCCCATTGTCCTCCCATGACTTTAAAAGCTCTTGCTCTCGCTTTGCCAGATTAGCTTTCATTGGAAAATCTGTTTTTGGGAGATTTAATGTATCTTTATACTCAGTCATGTCTTAATTCGCACTTTTCAAATAATTTTTACAGGCAAAGATTGCATTTTTTGCATCAATGCTAATTTGTTCTTGAAGAGCATCAAATGAATCATATGGCATTTGATCCCTTAATTTTTCAATGAATCTCACAGAAACATTTTTTCCATACACGTCTTTTTGAAAATTAAATAAATGCACCTCAAGGATTACCCGATCGTCCTCATTTAAAATTGGTCTATTTCCTATACTGGCTACCCCGCTGACAGGCTCTTCATCCAAGCCATTGACAAATACCGCAAAAACCCCGAATAGAGGACTTTTGAGCCTAGCAAGTCTAATGTTAATTGTTGGAAACCCGATAGCTCTTCCATTCTTATATCCATGTTCAACTTTGCCGCTCATACTGTAGCTTCTACCTAAACATTTTGAGGCTACGTCAAAATTACCCGAAGAAAGCTCCTTTCTAATGCGCGTGCTACTTATGCGTCCCTGTTGATCGCTGATGGTCGCTAAATTTTCAACGAAAAATCCATGCCTTGAGCCAAACTGTTTTAGAAGATCAAAATCTCCTGCTCGATTTTTACCAAAATGAAAATCATCTCCAACATATAGATGCTTTATATCTAATCCAGCAATTAGAATTTCTTTTATAAAGTTTTCTGGTTCCATAAAAGCTAGGTCTTTATTAAATTTTAACAAAAGCACTCGATTTAGACCAAAGCCACGAAGTAATTCCAATTTCTCCTTAACTCTAGTAAGTCGCGCAGGTGCCTCGTTTAACTTAAAATATTCCAGAGGTTGAGGCTCAAAGGTTATGAGCACAGAGGGCAAATTAAGCTCTTTGGCTCTTATTTTGAGCGCATTCAATACAGATTGATGGCCTAAATGGACTCCATCAAAATTACCTATGGTGGCAACGCAACCGCGATGCTGTTTCTTAAGATTATGTTTTCCTCGTATTACAAGCACTTTATGAACTCAAATCCTTAAATATTTAATTATATAAGGAACACAATTAAGGTGCTCCTTTTCTTTCATACTATTTTTTCTGGTCAGATGTAAGAAAAATATCCAAAATAAGAAAAATCACGCCCAAGGTTATGGCACTATCAGCGATATTAAAGGATGGGAAGTAATATTGACCCCAATGCCACTGAAGGAAATCCGTGACTTTACCATAAAACAAGCGATCGATAAGGTTTCCGACAGCGCCCCCCAGTATCAAAGATATCCCGATAGCCTGTTTAATATCTTCCTTTTCTAATTTAAGTAGCCAAAAAAGCAAAATGCATGATACTACGATCGAAATAAATGAGAGAAAATATACTTGCCACCCCCCAGCATCAGCTAAAAAGCTGAATGCCGCTCCTGAATTAAATACTAAAGTTAAATTAAATATCGGCAATATTTGCAATACTTCATATTCCTGAAAATTCGAAATAATCCAAATTTTTGTATACTGATCAAATACCACCACAAATAAACTGATTACTAAGAAACGCGCCATGACTACTTATCTATCCTATAAAAAAAATTCTTTAGGCGCCAACCTAGTAGTAATAAAATAAAAAAATAACTTAATATTCCCAGTATTATTAACCCAATTAAAAGGAATATTTTTTCACTCAAATCTTTTTGTAGCCAAATTACTAGATCAGGAGAAATGAAAAATAATAGAAGTCCCATTAAGGACGATGCAATGCAAATATGAATTATAAGTTTTATGAATTTCTTATCCCATTCACATAGATTTAATTTTCTCAAACCTAGCCATAATAAAAAGGCATTAACATAAGCCGCTAAACTTGTTGCTAGCGCCAAGCCTGCATGCTGCAAGGGAACAATAAAAATAAAATTAAGGACTATGTTGGTAAGCATGGCTATAATGGCTATCTTAACTGGTGTTTTTGTGTCTTGCTTTGCATAGTAAGCAGGGCTGAGCACCTTTACTAAAATAAAGCCAAACAATCCACTAGAATATGCTATCAAACTTAATTGAGCCATTTTGACATCATTAGAAGTAAAAACTTCAGAAAGAAATAAAGTTGAAATCATTGGTCCAGATAAAATAGCTAGGCCAATTGCAGAGGGTAGCCCAAAAACTAGAGCCATTTTTATTCCCCAATCTAAGGTCTTTTTGAAATTATTAGGATTACTCTCAGCATTTTCATGGGATAATCTGGGCAGTAATACAGTTGCAAGCGCAACGCCTAAAATTCCAAGAGGAAATTCCATTAAACGGTCAGAGTAGTATAGCCAGGATATGCTGCCTGTAATTAAAAAAGAAGCTAAAATTAAATCTATAAGTAAATTTATTTGGGTTACTGAAATCGCAAACAACGCCGGGACCATGAGCTTGAAGATTTTACGAACTCCATCATTTTTAAAATCAACTTTTGGTTTAGGTATTAAATTTAGTCTACCTAAAAATGGAAACTGAAAAAAGAATTGTGCAAAACCAGCAATTAAAACTCCCCAGGCTAGGGCAAAAATAGGTTCGTTCAGTTGTTCACTTAACCATAGTGCACACCCTATTAATGAAATATTTAAGATAATAGGCGTAAAGGCTGGGATGGCAAATCTTCCATATGCATTCATTATGCCTCCTGCAAAAGCAGTCAAGGAAATAAAGAATAAATATGGAAATGTAATCGTTAACATGTTTGATGCTAATTCGAGCTTCTCATGTTCTTGATCAATTACCCAACCAAAAGCAAACAGTGATATTATCAATGGAGCGATTATCATTCCAAGGATTGAAACCATTAAAAGAATGAGGCCGAGCGTTCCAGCGACGCTATTAATAAAATTTTTTAAATCGTTTTCATCTTCTTTGCTCTTGAATTCGGTCAGTATTGGGACAAAGGCTGTGGCAAATGCCCCCTCACCAAATAATCTTCGTAAAAAATTAGGGATTTTAAAAGCTACGAAAAATGCATCAGTAAGGGCATTGGCACCAAATACATGGGCCAATACAAGATCTCTCATAAAACCAAATATACGAGATAAAAAAGTTATTGAGCCAACAATAGACAAAGAGCCAGGTAAAGTCAGTTTATTTCCCCTTTTATTAGCAATAAGGCCTTAGTATACTTCTCAATATAAAAAATCGCTTTACTAAACAATAAGTTTTCAACTTGACAGCCCTCCAATGCGGTTGGATAATCCCGATTCTTTTTAATTTATAGCTAAAAGGACAGTATCTTGGCAAATTCATCTCAGGCTCGAAAGCGAGCTAGGCAAACTGAAAAACGTCGTCAACATAATGCTAGTCGCAGAAGTATGATGCGAACGGAGTTGAAAAAAGTGATCTCGGCAATTAGTGCAGGAAATCGCGAGGAAGCAGAGAAGGCTTTCAAAACCGCAATGCCATTACTAGATCGAGCGGCTAATCATGGATTAATACACAAAAATAAAGCCTCTAGACATAAAAGTAGATTAAATGCTCAGATAAAATCTCTATAACATACAAACCTTACAGTCGCTTTATTTAAAGCGTCTCAAAATAAGACTAAATTGTCCCGATGTATTAATTCCTTCTCATTAACATAGCCTAAGATTAATTCTATTTCGCTCGATGCACATCCTTTCAAAAGTCTAGCCTCCTTTGCTGAATAATTTACTAAGCCTCTGGCGACTTCTTTATTGTTTTCATCCACACAAGAAACTAATTCTCCCCTAAGAAAGCTTCCTTCGACATTTTTTATTCCTACGGCTAATAAGCTTCCACCTGACTGCAAAAGTACTTCAACTGCCCCATAATCAAGCTGTAATTTTCCTTTTATTTGCAATTGTCCGGCTAGCCAATTTTTTCTGGCTGTTTCAGGTTCTTGTTTTGGTAGCAACAAAGTACCGACACTCTCTCCGTTGGCAACTTTATTAAGAATATTATCCAAATCACCAGGGCCAATCAAAGTCGCGGCCCCAGATCTCTCTGCCAGACGTGCCGCTTTTAGTTTTGTAAACATACCGCCACTACCAATCTTACCTTTACTTTTACCAGCCATCTTATCCAGCTCAGGGTTATCTAAGTCTGCTACTTCGACTAACTCTGCCTGAGGATCAAGTCGCGGATCTATCTTATAAAGGCCCCTTTGGTCTGTCAGCAAGATCATAAGATCAGCCTCAATCAAATTGGCTACCAGGGCGGCCAATGAGTCATTATCACCAACACGAAGCTCCTCATTTGCGACAACATCGTTTTCATTAACAATAGGGATCACTCCCTGTTTGATAAGTAATTTGAGAGTACCTTTTACATTCAAATATCTTTGGCGATTTGAGAAATCCTCGTGAGTAAGTAAAATTTGCGCAGTTTGCATGCCTTTTATATTAAATGAGTCTTCCCAAGCATGAATTAAACCCATCTGTCCGATAGCAGCTGCTGCTTGAAGCTCATGAAGAGCGGTTGGCCTTGCCTTCATACCAATACGATTCATTCCCTCTGCTACAGCTCCGGACGATACTAATATTATCTCAATGCCTTTATCTCTCATATCAGCAATTTGGTTTGTCCAGGATTGTAGACGATCGACATCGAGGCCCTTGCCATTCTTTGTAATTAAAGAGCTGCCAATTTTTATTATCCATCTGCGCGTCGATTTAATATCAGAATAATTTTTCATATCTCTAATTATATTGGATTATAAGTTTTACTTTTTTCAGAGTTTTGGTTTTGATTATTTTCTTTATACTCTTCATGTAAATACTTCATCACCGCATTTTGTAAAGTTGTCAGCCCCTCACGGGAAATTGATGATATTGCAAATATTGGTTTTTCCCAATTAAGTTCTTTTATGATTCGTTGCCTTAGCTTAGCCAAATCCTCCTCAGCAAGAAGATCTTTCTTTGTAAGGACAAGCCATCTTTCCTGATTAGCTAAAACTTTATCAAATTTTTCTAGCTCATCAACAATATCAACGATTTGACTCGGCAAATCAACCGCCTCATCGATAGGCGCAATATCGACTAAATGAAGTAAAAGCCTTGTTCGAGATAAGTGTTTTAAAAATTGCAATCCTAGTCCGGCGCCTTGCGATGCTCCTTTTATTATTCCCGGAATATCTGCAACCACAAAACTATTATCAGACCCCGTGCCAACTACACCAAGATTTGGGTACAAAGTAGTAAAAGGGTAATCAGCTATCTTAGGTTTTGCTTTTGATATTACATTAATAAGACTTGATTTTCCGGCGTTAGGCAGCCCCAGAAGCCCTACGTCTGCGAGCACAATCAGCTCTAAAATAATCTCTTTTGATTCTCCGGATGTGCCCATTGTTGACTGACGAGGAGTTCTATTGGTGCTACTCTTAAAGTGGACATTGCCAATCCCATGAGTTCCGCCTTTTGCTACAAGCAACCTTTCATGGTGTTTTATTATTTCTCCTATCATAACTCCAGTATTACTCTCAATTACTCTCGTTCCTACCGGTACCTCGATAACTTTATCCAGCCCTTTTCGACCATACTTTTGGCGACCCATTCCATTCTGTCCATTTTCAGCCTTGAAGTTTCTTCTGTGACGAAAATCTACTAGGGTGTTCAATCCATTATTACCAACTAGATATACACTGCCTCCATCGCCACCATCGCCTCCATCAGGACCACCACGAGGAACAAATTTTTCACGTAAAAAAGAGGCTGCTCCATCGCCCCCCTTACCGGCTTCGACTTTGATGTGTGCTTCATCAACGAATTTCATATTTCAATACCATAAAAACAAAAAAGCCCCGTCAATTGACGAGGCCTTAAGGTTAAAATTAAGATGCAGTCAGGCCGCAACTACACTAATAAATTTCCGACCCTTGGGTCCTCGGGTTTCAAATTTTACGACTCCATCTGCGATTGCAAACAATGTATGGTCTCTGCCACACCCGACGTTTCTTCCAGCATGGACTTTTGTTCCCCTCTGCCTAATAAGTATATTGCCAGCCAAGACATTTTCTCCACCGAATCTTTTCACGCCCAAGCGTTTGCTTTCTGAGTCGCGCCCATTCCTTGAACTACCTCCTGCCTTTTTATGTGCCATTTTAATTTATCCTCATTTTAAACTTATTCCAGTTACTTCAAGCTCAGTATAGGCTTGTCGATGACCTTGTCTTTTCATGTGATGCTTGCGGCGCTTAAATTTCAAAATATTAACTTTCTTACCTCTTCCATGAACTTTCACAGTTGCGGTTACCTTCCCACCGTTTAAGTAAGGGTCACCAACTTGCACGCCATTATCATCAGAAACCATCAAGACTTTATCCAACTCAATGCTAGCACCTTCGTCAGCTTGGATCTTCTCAACCCTAAGCATAGATCCCTCGGATACTCTATATTGTTTTCCGCCAGTTTGGATTACAGCGTACATTCTATGTCCCCGATCTTTTGTTTAGGTCATTTTAGCCTAAATCTCTCAAATCTAAAAATAAAGAAGCGAAAGTCTATATAGCTGCAAGGCGATCGTCAACTGCCTCTCCTGCAAAATAAAGAGCTTATTCTTGACATCTGGAAGGGGTCGCCTCTAGGATCTTTGGCTATAAGTCTTAAAAAATCAAATTAAAAGCATTGGAACCATGGATATAGAAGGAATTCGCAAGTTAATAGAAGCTGATTTTAGGGCAACCGATAAATTGATCCTTAGTCGTCTAAAATCGGATGTTGCTCTCATTAATCAGGTCGGGCATTACATTGTCGGGAGCGGAGGAAAGCGTCTTCGGCCGCTTATTGTTCTCCTCTCAGCAAGAGCGCTCAACTATCAGGGTAGCCGTCATGTTGATCTTGCCGCGATTGTAGAATTTATTCATACCGCAACATTGCTTCATGATGATGTTGTAGATGGGTCCGATCAGAGGAGAAGTCGGGATACAGCGAATGCAGTATGGGGGAATGCTGCAAGCGTATTAGTTGGAGATTTCTTGTATTCTAGGGCTTTTGAAATGATGGTGACGGTTGATGACATGAAAGTTATGGATATTTTTTCAACTGCAACAAATAAAATTGCTGAGGGCGAAGTTTTACAGCTCCTCAATTGCAACGATCCGGATACTACCGAGGATCGCTACCGAGAGGTGATTTTAAGAAAAACGGCGACTCTATTCGAGGCTGGGGCACGGTTAGGCGCAATCGTAAATACAACAAGCGAAGCAACAGAATCGGCATTAGCAAGCTATGGTCGACATTTAGGAATGGCTTTTCAGATAATTGATGATGCTTTGGACTATGGTCCGTCTAATGGCGATTTGGATAAAAATGTTGGCGATGACTTAGCTGAAGGAAAGCCTACGTTGCCACTAATAAGGGCAATGCAAGTCGGTGATGACGAAATAAAAAAACTTCTTGTTAGTGTAATTAAACATGGCAACAAAAATGACATCAATAAAGTGCGCAGCGCTATCGAATCAACAGATGCGATAAGGTATACAATGTCCCTTGCAAAAGCAGAGGCAAAGATCGCAAAAGAGTCTCTTAATGCTCTTCCAAATTCGAAATACCGCGCAGCCTTAGCTGAAATTGCAGACTTTTCTGTTGAACGTTCCTTTTAAAGGCACCAATGCTTACCTACACACAAGCAACATCAATACTTTACCTTCCTCAAGTTATTCGTCAAGAGGCACAAATTGTCTACGATTTTGTCTACTGGGATTCTTGCTGCCACTCTGGAAAAGGATCAGGCAGCTTTACCCATTCTGCCTTTCCTTGCAAAAGCTCATCTTCACTCAACAAGCAATCATTAAGTGCGCCAACCATTTCATCCTGCTTTAAATTTTGACCAATAAAAACTAATTCTTGTCGCATATCACCAAACGGCTCAACCCACTCTTTTTCAATAGACGCCAAGTAATCTTTATCAGTAGGCCATCTTTCTTTAGGAACTGCTTTCCAAAACATACCCCCAAATCCGTACCTAGCAATTCCACCAGCTTGACTCCATTGCCCAGCAAACTCTGGTCTTGTCGCCAACCAAAAATATCCCTTTGATCGAATTAATTTGCCGTAGTTTTTTGTATTATGTAGAAAATGAAAAAATTTTTGAGGATGAAATGGACGTCTTGCTAAATAACTGAAACTACCTATACCGTATTCTTCTGTTTCTGGTACGTGCTCACCTCTCATTTCTTTTAGCCAGCCTGGTGCTTGCTGAGCTTTATCAAAATTAAATAGGCCTGTATTTAAGACAGAATCAATATTAATATTTCCATGAGATATTGGAATAATTTTAGCAGTCGTATTCAGTGTTTTAAGAATCGCTTGTAATCTCTCTATTTCAGTTTGATTGACTAAATCAACTTTACTGATGAGTATGACATCAGCAAATTCAACTTGATCTACGAGAAGATCAGCAACACTTCTTTCATCTTCTTCACCAAGAGATTCTCCAGACTCTTGTAAGGATTGTGCCTCGTCATAATCCTTTAAAAAATTTACTGCATCGACTACAGTTACCATCGTATCGAGATTGGCTACATCAGATAATGAAACTCCATTCTCATCTGCAAAAGTAAAAGTCTCAGCTACAGGTAAAGGCTCAGAAATCCCTGTCGACTCAACTACCAAATAATCGAAACGTCCTTCTTTGGCAAGCTTATTAACTTCATCAAGCAAATCTTCCCTAAGAGTACAACAAATACAACCATTGCTCATTTCAACTAATTTCTCCTCACTACGATTAAGAGAAACATCATTTTGCACTATAGCTGCATCAATATTTATCTCACTCATATCATTAACAATGACAGCGACTTTTTTTCCTTGCCTATTATTTAAGATGTGACTGAGAACGGTTGTTTTTCCTGCCCCAAGAAATCCAGACAAGACTGTAACTGGTAATTTAGTATCAATATTTGTATTCATAAAATTAAGATCTAAAAGTTAAAATGATATGATATAATATAACATTATCTTCAAATAAGGCACATTTTGTCTACTTTCAAGATAAAAAAAGAGAATAGATTATTTTTTTCAATAGGTTAACTAAGAGATTTGGTGCCGAAGGCGTGTTAAGACTCTTCTTAAAAGAAATCGGAGTGTAGCTCAGCTTGGTAGAGCACTGCCTTCGGGAGGCAGGGGTCGGAGGTTCGAATCCTCTCACTCCGACCATACTGTTTTATAAAAAAACCGACACTCCAGTTACTGAAGTGCCGGCTAAGGAGGGGAGTTTCAATGAATAAAGCTTTATCAGCTATTTAATTGAATACAACTTTTAGAGCTTAGGATTTACAAAAAGTTCAAAAATATTTTAACCTATTGATTTACAATATTTTTTTAAATAAAGTACTTCTCACACATTGTATTGTTATAGATGCTAAGTTAGCTATGAGAAACATCCGCGCATACCTAACTTGAGCCACAAAATGGTAGCAAGGGGCAGATTTGAACTGCCGACCCCATCATTATGAGTGATGTGCTCTAACCAACTGAGCTACCTTGCCAAAAAAAGTATAAA
>MDTD01149325.1_pt1 | contig 104952 bp, 70 predicted proteins | sample 811221 | NCBI WGS metagenome assembly MDTD01 (sample SAMN05326646, study PRJNA326480) | marine metagenome | isolation source: seawater | place: Pacific Ocean: South West | collected 2011
AGGTACTGTGTTCGTTCTCTCGTGAGGATAGGACTTCAGTCCGTAGCTCACGAAACTTCCCCTAACCTACCGGCTTCAGCCGGTAGTGGTTCAGTTACGTGCCAAGCATCAACTTTGCCTACGACTCATCCAACCGACCCTTTCAGGCGATTTACCTTGCATCCCATGGCTTTGTCCGATTGCGCACGCAGGTGCGTGACAGTTTCCTGGCAGGCTTTAAACAACTGAATCTCTCGACATGGAATGACATCAATGAAACCATGCTCATGCCTTCGACGCGAAATGTCTACGGCTACAACGTCATGCTCAATTACTATCACCAGTTGGCGCAAACCGGCAAGAGTCCGTACCCGAAGTCAAAAATCCTCATCGCAACTCAGCCCCAGGTACTCCGTGGTGAACAACTGGAAATTCAGGCGTTGGCCATCCCCGCCACCGAGACCATCAGCACGGACTTTATCGTCAACGTTCGACTCGAAGACATCACCGGCAAGGAAATCATCACGCTCTCAGATCGACTGTACGTTGAAAATCAACAGTCCGATGATCTTGCAGCGATGCGCTGGGATACGTCGCTATTGCCTGCCGATGTACAGGTGATCGTCCCGTTTGTGACGGTGCATCAGATTGCCCGCAATTCACAGCATTCACGATTACTCTACAAAGACAAGCAACTTCAGCCCATTGAAATCCGTTACAACAAGCTTCAGTTTTTCAGCTATCAGACGTGGGATCTGGACCGCGTGGATACTGTGCCGATGACCTTGCAGGTGGCAGGGGAAACATCGCCCAACGTGTCGCGTCAAAGCCGCAGCCTTGTTGATCTGGTTGCCCAGGTCAAGGGGCAAAAGCCCTGGCGACGTCTTGCTGTCGTCCAGGCCAATACGCAGTTGGCAGGCTTTCATCCCGATGATGTGGTTGACCAGAAGCAGAAGGTGTATTACTTGGCGCTGCGTTTACCGAAAAACGTTGGGGCGAACGTTGCCGTCTCAGACGGGCAGTTGGATTACCGTTACAAACCCCATTGGTGGCTTCACAAAATGATGTACACCAAGGCCGATCAACTAGAACATGTCCCGGCAGATACACAGCGAAATCAGCGTTGGGCTTATCGCCTGTTGGGCAATCAAAACACGCAGGTGACCCTCACGGCCATCGACAGCAAAGCTAAAAATTTAGCCGAGCCGATCACCATGAGTATTGGGCAGCTAGCTGACCATGCCGGTTATATTCCGGTGTCCGAGGATCGTACCCAGGCGGTGAGTGTTCAACTGACCGTTGATGGCACCGATGCGAATCTTGACTTGCCGTTACCGGAAACGGGCAGCTATGTCCGCACGATACGCGTGGATCCGCAGCAGCAGGCCCGGCGTTGCTTCTACCTCGTAGGGATCACGCAGGACAATCACGTGGCCTACTCGCGCCCGATTATGCTCACGCGATCAAGCAGTGTCTCTCCGGATCAGGTGGTTATCCATGATGAAAACCAGTTGCTTGATGTGCCGATGATTCGCACACGCGCTTCGTTTGATGACTTTATCAACGACTCGACAGCCAACTGTGAAAACAAGTTTGAAGCGTCGGATGTGTTGATGATGAAGCTGCCTGCCGCCGATGTGCCGTACTACCTGCTGGACATGGAAGAGGGGGCCGGGTCACTTCTGAATGATTGTGCGATGGGTCACAACCTGGGGCGTGCCTGGACCAAAGGCAAGACACAATGGGTGGCCGATGGCTTTAAAGGTTATGGTCTGAAAATTGATGATGGGACCATTGCGTATCGCTCCAAGACTTTCCCGCATGGCGCGGTGACGGTGAGTATGCGTGTGAAGATGCAACCTGCCGATAAGCCGCAAGTCCTCATCGCAGATGGCGGATACTGGCAGGAAGCACGCTTTGGCATGATCGACATGCGCCTTCATGCCGACGGCACCATCGTCGCGTCCCGGCATCACATCAATGGCAGTGAAACCGTCAAAAGCAAAACACCCATCGGAACCGATTGGCAACACATTGTACTGGTCTACGATCTGACTTGCATGAAGCTTTATCTCAACGGCAGCAACGTCGGGCAGATCGACAATCTCAAACCAACTTACCAGCGGACCCATTCTGTACCGTCCATTGGTTTTTCTGACGTCGCTCGGGGCGCCAAAGAAGACACCTCGCCATTCACCGGGATACTCGATCAAGTGGAAATCATTGGTACAGCATTAACTGAACAGCAAGTTAAACAGCTTAATCAACGCGGACAATGGATGGGGCGGTAAACAGTTTGTTTTGTCAGGGACTAGGGAAAGGCAATAAAACCAGGGGGATACGCAAGCACAACCCTAGTCGCTAGTCGCTAGTCCCTTTTTTGAGCAACGAAACGCTCTAACCAAACAAAAACCCCGCGATCATTGAATCGCGGGGTTTTTTTGTTTGGTTTGCAGATGTCTGCGATGTCTTACACACAACTTGCTGCGATCAGACTCTTGCCGGTCATTTCGTTGGGGACTTCCAAACCCATCAGGTCCAAAGCGGTGGGCATGACGTCGGCCAGACGACCGTCTTCACGCAACTCTTCGCTGGCCTTGTCGGGGTTGCCGGTGGCGATCACCTTCAACGCTTCATCGACGAGGATGCATTCGACTTTATACGTTGTATGCGCCGTATGCGGGCTGTTGGTTTGGGGGTTCCAGGTCTGTTCGGCATTGCCATGATCAGCGGTGACGATGAGTTTACCACCACGTGCGAGCGTCGCGCGGGTGATTTTGCCAACACATTCGTCGACCGTTTCGACAGCCTTGATGACGGCGTCGAGTTTGCCGGTGTGCCCAACCATATCACCGTTGGCAAAGTTCACCAGGATGAAGTTCTCACAATCATCGGCAGCCAGGCGATCAAGAATGATGTCACAGATTTCGTAAGCACTCATCTCGGGCTTCAGGTCATAGGTGGCGACCTGTGGCGATTGAGCCATCCCGCGACTCTCACCGGGGAACGGGTCTTCGCGGTAATCGTTAAAGAAGAAAGTCACATGCGGGAACTTTTCGGTTTCGGCACTGCGGAACTGGGTGAGTCCCTGGTCGGAAATATACTGTCCGCCGATGTTGACCATCTTGGGGGGCTTGGGATAAGCCACCTCGACCATATCCCCGAAGCTTGCGTCGTAGGCAGTCATGGTCACGTATGCCAGGTCGAGTTTATCGCCACGGTCAAAGCCTTTTTCACCTGAATCCGGTGAGGGGGGGACGTTGCCATAAAACTCATCCATGCGGAACGCGCGGGTGATTTCACGGGGGCGGTCACCGCGGAAGTTCACGAAGATCACGCTGTCCCCGTCGACGATGCGGGTCGATGCCGGATCGGCTCCGACGGGCAAGGGCATGACGAATTCATCGCCAGTCTGTGAGTCATTCGTGGGGTTGTCATAGTAATGCTGCATCGCGGTGGGGGCATCAGGATAGTTGGGGACATCGGTGTTGCGACCGGTCATCAGATCGTATGCCATGCGGACACGTTCCCAGCGGTTGTCGCGGTCCATGGCATAGTAGCGCCCGATGATCGAACCGATTTGGCCGACACCAATTTCCTTGCACTTGTCCTGGACTTCGGTGAGGAACCCCTTGCCGGAGAATGGGCCGGTGTCCCGTCCGTCGGTAAAGGCATGAATGACGACTTTGTCGACACCTTGTTTTTTGCACAGTTCCAGACAGCCGTAGAGATGGTCAAGCAGGGCATGGACGCCGGCATCGGAAGTCAGTGCCAGCAGGTGGACGGTCTTGCCGTTGTCCTTGGCACGATTGACGGCATTGAGCAGCACTTGGTTTTCAAAGAACTTGCCTTCACGGATGGCCACCGAGATGGCAACCGAATCCTGGAAAACCACGCGGCCGGCACCGATGTTCTGGTGACCCACTTCGCTGTTACCCATCGTGCCATCAGGCAGGCCCACGTCTTCGCCGGACGTGTCGATCAGCGTCCAGGGGTAGTCACAAAGCAGCTTGTCACAGACCGGTGTCTTGGCAAGTTTCACAGCGTTATAGGCATCATGCTCCGGATTGGGATTACGTCCCCAACCGTCACGTACGATCAGAACCACGGGTTTGGTGCTCATGGGAAAAACTCCATTGCTTATTTGTTTCAAGGTGTGCGGGAAAACACAAGATCACCATTGTAGCGTCATCAGCCAATTTTGCCTCTTGAGTCCCCCGGAAGCCACCTCGCAAGTCCCCAGAGAGTTGCTACGACAGTTCTACTGCCATGGCGCCATGGCGGTAAAAATTGCCTTATGAATTGAAAGATTGGCAATATGTCTCCGTCTGATCAATGGAAGAGCCATGTCGGAAAAGGTATAACATTCATATGCAGCCAATGATCTGTGGAAAATGTGGTTATGACTTACGGGGCCTGCCTGAACGGGGCGGATGCCCGGAGTGCGGTAATACCTATGACAAGAATAATTTCTCAGGGATCGCCAAGCCGGACAATATTTATCGTAAGTCAGAGACCATTGCGTTCTGGCTTAAAATTCTGACTTTGGTCTTTGGCGGAATTGTCATCATGGGTTGCTCCGGGGTACTGTCACTTTTTGCAGTTAATCCTCAGAAACCACTGATCACCGGCGGGGTGATTTGCTGCATGATGATGCTCATCGCCATCGCCATGATTACACTTAAATGGATTGAAGACCGGGAAGAATAGTGATGGGATTTCAATACCCACATTACGATGCCGAATTTGTAATCGGTGTGCTGTTTATCCTGCTGCTTTTGATTGTTTTAAAACCAATTTCACATGTTGTACCCCAATGGTGGGGCACGACATTGATGTTTCTTCCTGTGGTTCTGCTGATTAGTTGGTGTGTCTGGTTTGTGGTTCGATTTCGCAATAAATCGTGAATGTAGTACAACCAGTGGTTGTGTGACTTTTGTCAAATGAAAATGACAAGGTGATGTATTGCAACCTTACAGGAACACTTCATACGGGTTGGCGTTTTGAGTAATCAGCGACTCAATCTGTGTTGCTGAAAGGCTGGGGTTGGCAGCCTTGAGTAACGCAGCGACGCCGGAGACCAGTGGGGTGGCAAAGCTTGATGCACCGACTGTTGCAAATCCACCGCCAAGTGAGGTCGTGTAAATATCGTTACCCGGCACGACGACGTAGTCTTTGGTCGCACTGCCCGCACGGTTGGTCCAACTCGTCAGGTAGCCCGATGAAGTGATGCCACCCACTGCGATGCCAGTGCTTGTTGCATATTGAGCCGGATACAGTGGCTCGGAGTCACCATCATTGCCGGATGCCATCACAACGACCACGCCACGATCCTGAGCGTATTGCAATGCAGTCTGCAGGTAAGGGTGTCCGCCATTAAAGGTCAGACTTAAATTGATCACATCTGCCCCGTTGTCAACTGCGTAGTAAATGCCATCGAGTACGGAGTAGAAGTCGCCGCCACCAAAGCCATCAAGCACGCGCACGGGCATGATCAGTGCGTCATAGGCTACGCCGATAGCGCCGTTGCCGTTGTTCTCAGCAGCGACGATGCCGGAGACAAGTGTGCCATGCCCATTGGTATCAGCCACGTCGGCATTGTCATTGACGAAGTTATAGCCGTTGACGTCATCAATGTAGCCGTTACCGTCATTGTCGATCCCGTCACCTGCGATTTCGCCGGTGTTGATCCAGATATTGCCATCCAGATCCGTATGATTGATGTTCACGCCGGTGTCGATGATGGCAACGACAACACCTTGGCCGGTGACGCCTGCTGCCCATGCTTCAGGTGCGTTGATGGTGTTCAACGCCAGTTGCCCGGACTGGCCATAGTACGGTTGAGCAGGTACATCGGTGCCTAGCACGTCAGCAACTGCTGCTGCTGCATCGACGAGTCCGTAGCCATATTGCGAGTTGTAGGTTGACGTGAAGTCCGAGGGAATGTCATCGTACAGTGAGACGTTGGCGTAGTAGACTTCTGAATTGGCACCGGGGATGTCATGATCATTGGCAAAGAGTAGATAAGCTGAATATCCCGTGTAGAACTGACCGACGGGGATTTGATAATGCGTCCAGCCATCACCTGTGGTGTAGGTTGCGAAATCCTGGATGCCGTATGTTTGTGTCCCGTCGATCTGGAAAAACTTTGCATCGTCGTTGTCAGGATCAAAGTCGTTGTTGGTGTCAAAACCAATGCCTGTGACTTCACCTTCGACTTTGCCGAAGTAGTCAAATTCCAAGATGGTGTAAGGATTGACATTGTGCGGCAGGGCGACTTTTTGCCAAGTATTACCTGCCAGATGCAAAGTCGTGCCACCGTATTCGATCGCGGTCACACCGTTGCCTTGTTGACTGGGATCGTAGTCGGTCAGATCAGCGGTATCAAAATCGATAATCTCCAGATCAGTGTCAGCTGTTGGCGGATCGGAGACATCCACAGGTGGGGCGGTGTTGTAGACTGCGACGTTGGCAAAGTAGCTTTCACTAATTGGCAGGCTGATATCGTTATCCATGCCAAAGGTCAGGTAACTCGTCACGCCGGTGAAGTAACTTCCCACTGGGATACTGTAATGAACCCAGCCGTCGACACCATCGGCATATTCATAGTCATCAACGATGTATTGGCCCCATGCCTGTGTGCCGAAGACTTGGAAGAAGGTGTCGGGGGTGACGATGTCGTCGATATCAAATCCGATGCCATGGACTTCACCTTCTGCAGCAGAACGGAAGTCGAATTCCAGAACTGTGGAATCAATGATGTTGTAGGCGAAGTCGATTTTCTTCCAGCCGTTGCCTGCCACATATAGGGTTTGGCCGTTGTCGAGAATCCATTTAATGGAAGTGACATCCTGAGCGCTTCCGCCATAGGAAGTGACGTTAACGGATTCAAAATTGATAGGGAGTAATCCAGTGGGCGCAGCCGGAGCATCGATGGGATAGCCGGGATTGCCACTGGACCCACCGGAGGTTGGTGTGTTCTGGTAGAGCTGGACGTTGGCAAAGTAACTGGTACCGGTGGGTGTAGCCACGTCATGATCCATCCCGAAGATGACATAATTCACATTGCCAGTGAAGTGTTGGGCGACCTGAATTTCATAATGCGTCCAACCGTCAGCGGTGGTGTAGGTCGCATAGTTTTGGATGCCGAAGGTCTGCGTGCCGTCGATCTGGAAGAACATGTCACTTCCCAGGTAGTCATCGGTGTCAAAGCCAATGCCATGTACTTCACCAAGGCTGTCTGAATAGAAGTCAAACACCAGTGTGGTGTAGCTGTCAATGGTTGTGGCCAGGTCAAGCTTTTTCCAGGTGTTGCCTTCCAGTGCCAGAACCTGTCCATTATTGAGGACAGTCGCCGTGCCGTTGACATCCTGTGATGCGTAGCTTTGGAGCGTCAGGGATGAGAAGTCGAAGATCGAATGGTCGGTCGGTTCATCAGGGACGGTTGGCAGCGTTGATCCACCGGTATCACCGCCTGTGTCTCCGCCTGTATCACCACCGGTGTCTCCAGTTGAACCATCACCCGGTTGGATGATTTGGACGTTGGCAAAGCGTGACGTGGCAGTGGGGGAGTTCACATCATGATCGTTACCAAAGACCAGATACTGGTAATTGCCTGCGGGAATGTCGTTGAGGGTGATGGTGTAATGAACCCATCCATCGCCCAGGTCATAGTTGTCGTAGGTTTGAATGCCCCATGTCTGGGTTCCAAAGAATTTGTAGAACAGATCCGCACTTGAGGATTGGTCGTTATCCAGTCCGATGCCGTGGACTTCGCCTTTGGTTTCGGAGTAGAAGTCCAACTCGATTACCGTGTCTGAGGTGACGGCAGTGGGTAGATTGATGTATCGCCAGACATTGCCCGCGAGATTGAGCGTGGTCCCGTTGCCGGAGACAAGTGATGTGCCGTTGTTGGTTTGTTTGAGTGTGTCGAACGCGTTGATGCTGTAGTTGTCGAAGTTGATGTCGATGGTGGTCGTTGTTGAATCGCCGGTGTCTCCGCCTGTATCGCCCCCAGTATCTCCACCTGTGGAGGGTTCGTAGAGTTTGACATTGCTAAACGCTGCGTTGGCATTGGGGCTTGAGACATCATGGTCATTGCCCAAGACCATGTATTGCACCAGTCCGGTGAAGTACTGCCCGACGGGGATCGTGTAGTGGACGGTACCTTGAGCGGTGGTGTAGGTGTCGAAATCTTGGATGCCCCAGCTTTGTGTGCCGAAGACTTTGAAGAACTTATCGCCGCTTAGAGCCAGATCATTGTCAAAGCCGATGCCTTGGACTTCACCTTCCTGGGTGGATGCAAAGTCGAATTCAAGAATGGTGTCCGCAGTGATGTTGTAGTTAATGAAGACCTGTTTCCAGGTATTGCCCGATACGGATAGTTGGGCCCCACCGTTACTGATGGCAAAGCTCTTGGTGATGTCTTGATTAGGATCGTAGCTGTTGACAGCATAGTCGTTGAAGTTGATTTCACCGGTGGTCGTGTCGCCGCCTGTATCACCACCAGTGTCACCCCCGGTATCCGTGGTGTCTTCGTAGATGGTCACGTTAGCAAAGGTACTGTTGCCGTTGGGACTTGAGATGTCGTGATCCATGCCGAAGGTCAGGTAGTTGAATTGGCCGGAGAAGAAGTCTCCGACATTGATGGTGTAGTGTTTCCAACTGCCTGCTGATGTGTCGTATTGTTCGATACCGGATTGGATACCCCAATTGTTTTGGCTGCCGTAGAGTTGGAAGAAGGTTTCAGGACTCAGCACATCGTCTGTGTCAAAACCGATGCCATGGATTTCACCTTCACTGGTGGACTTGTAATCAAACTCGATGACGGTGTTGGCAGTGACGGTGTAGTTAAATGCGGTCTTTTTCCAGTTGTTGCCATACTGGTAGAGTTCGGTGCCGCTGTTCTGTGAGACAGCATTGCCTGCGACATCCTGGGATGAGCCGTTATAGGATTGGATACTTTGGGCGTTGAAATCGACCACAACCGCTGTCGAAGCAAGCGTAGACTCAGGCGTAACCGCGCTGAGTAGTTGACGATTTTCCAAACCGTCAACCCACATGGTGCGTCGCGCCTGATGCCAGTTTGCCTGGCGTCGTGACTTATGTGCCTTGGCGACGGATTTACAGATACGTCGCAACTGTGGCGAAACGCGCGTGCGCCAATGGTGCCAGAATAGATTCCAGTTCAAGCGTCTTCCTCCGATTCCCTGATCAGAGCTTTCATCCCCTCAGATTAAAGCTCTATGTCCCAACTGAACGTGCAGCCGGGACTTGAATGTAATCACATTGAGTATGATTCTTCGATCAACTCGCTACAAGCGCAAAACACTGGTTATCGGTTATTGTCACTGCTTGTGGTAGGTTTGTATCGGTTGTGAGGCCAAACATACGACGAATCACAGGTTCGGTCTTTTTATTACGACATGTAGTGGGTGCTGTATCCGACAGTTGCATATGTAGGTAAATGTGGATCAGTAACACTGTTAAAAATAAACTAATGGTTTTCTAACGCATTTCTGACCGATATAATGGTGGCAGGCATACGGCTCGCACATTTCACATATGCCTGCAGTGAAAGGATACGACTCATGTCTACACAGCAATGGCGCCGAACACTGATGTTCATGTTTCTGTTTTTGACAGTAGCATGGTCTGCCCTTGGATTCACCCCCGACAAATCGATGGCATTAGAGCAGGAACTCAACTACTTCCCAGCACCAACGGCTCAGGAAATTCAAGCGGTCCTTAAACATGTTCACCGTAAACGTCTGGCGATGAGTCAATCTGAACGGTCATTCTGAATTTGGCCCCGCAATACATTTGTCCTGCTTTTTGACCTGCAAAGGTTTGGTCTTAAGACAAAGTCCTGTCATTCGGTTGACAGTCTCTAATGAATTATTATCATATATGTCGCGCGTGAGTCATCACGCTCCAACGCCTTCTTAGCTCAATTGGCAGAGCAGCTGACTCTTAATCAGCGGGTTCAAGGTTCGAGTCCTTGAGGAGGCATTTTAAACCGTCACATGTTGGCGGTTTTTTTTATGCGCCTCTCGCCATCTGTCTGAGCAACAGTCAGTTTTTATACTGTTTGGATGTCCTGTATATCGCATCAAACTTTTGTGCGGTGATTTCGTCTACGGCATGTACAAAATGCCCATCGGATTGAAAGTTGGACAGGTCGTCGGTTGGGGCATAGGTGTGTGTACTGACATATGGAATATGATTGTCTTCGAGGGTTTGTCCTAGTTCCTGATACAGGTGATCCGCAAAGCCACGATCATTGATGACATAGACGATCGGCAGCCGTCCATCTTCCCGAACTTTTTTAGCCCAATCGACCACTAAATATCGTGCAGTGTTGGCAATGCCAGTCTTGGGGTTAAAGCCGTCCTTGGTGTGATAGTGTGATTGCATCGCCTGCATATGTCGTTGGCCCCATGCACGTCGAGTCATCCGTGCGAGGGTGGATTGATCTGTCAAACTGCTATTGAAAGTTGTCGGGTCAAAAAACGCATCATGTTTGCTGACATGTTTGAGTAGCTGATGCCATGCCGTCGGATCATTGAGCGTATCTCGGAACTGCTGCATGGAATGAATCGTCGGGTCGATGATGTTGAGCTTGCCATCGACGACCGAGTATCGCGGGAACATGAATGTGTACGGGCGTTCAAAGCTCCATGTCATGCCAGCGATGGTATCCAAATAGGGCAGTGAACTTGCGAGGATTCCGAGTACACAGACCTTGGCATCATGTTTATCGCGGTCTTCAAGAAATTGTGAATAGGAGTGATTCAGCGGTGCGCCAGGGCCGAGGATCATGCGCATGGTCAGCGTGTCGTTTTGCTTGGCCCAGGTATTACAGGCATGTTGCGTGAAGCTTTGGCCGTAGACTGCGACGAGTGTGCCACCGGATTTGGCAGCGGTGGTTGGACGTGTCTTACCATCATCCATCCATCCAGCAAGACTCACGGATGCGGTGGTATTGTTGGTTTGGCCAACCATGTAACGGATCTTGCCTTCGGTGGAACGCCCGTATTCAAAATATTGTTGAAGGCGAGAAGGTTTGGCGTTTGGGCTCTTGGGATAAGGGAACATGACGTTCATAGCTACATCCATCACAACCAACCACAGCGCGATCCATAGCAGGACATACGCCACGCGCACCACCGGCGACTTGCCTGGCTTGCCGTCCACCACATCGTTCCCCATCTTGCCAGGGGCAACTTCCGGGGGGGGGTTAGAATTGGAAGTAGATGAATTGGACGGGGGCATTGCTGGTTCCCATGAAGATGATAAAGATCATCGTGGCATAGAGGCCCGCGCGGATCGGCACGGGAAAACGCTTGTAAAAACAGGTGTCCTTGAGGTTGTATTCAGTGAGTTCATACACGATCAGCAATAACACGCCGAGCATGCCAGCGAGGGTCGGTTTACGCATGGTCAGGTGCAAACTGCTTGCTCCCCAATCAGTAAGGAGTTGGCCGGTGAAGCTGACGATCTGGTCGAAACTCACCGCACGGAAAAGCAGCCAGCCATAACAGGTGACGGCGAAGAAAAACATCATGTTGAGCATGCCCAATACACGTTGTTTGAAGCTCAGAACGATTTCTTCCTGCCCGGCACGACGTACGCCGATTCCTAGCAGTCGGTAGATGCAGAGGATTGCGCCTTGGTAGGCACCCCATAAGACAAAATTCCATGCTGCCCCATGCCAGAGTCCACCCAAGAGCATGGTCAGTGAAAGGTTGCGGTAGATCATGAATCGGTTGCCACGGTTACCACCCAGTGGGATGTACAGGTAATCGCGAAGCCAGCTTGAAAGACTGATATGCCAACGGGTCCAGAATTCACTGGGGGTCCGCGAGACATAGGGGATTCGGAAGTTGGTCATCAACTCAATGCCCATGATCTTGGAACAGCCACGTGCGATATCCGAATAGCCTGAGAAGTCGCAGTAGATTTGGACTGCAAAGAGGGCTGTTGCCACGATGATGTCCAGCTGTGTGACATCGCCTTGAGTCAAATAGACACTGTTAACCGCGATGGCCACACTGTCTGCAACACCGATTTTTTTGAATAGGCCAATGAGGATCAGAAAGCAGCCTCGCATGGACTGCTCCCAATTCATTTTGCGTTCGTGCAAAATACTTGGCAGCAGATGTGTCGCTCGTTCAATCGGCCCGGCAACCAACTGCGGGAAGAACGAGACGAACAACGCAAAGTCCAGAAAGCGATGCGTCGGCTTAAGGTGTCCGCGATAGATGTCGATGGTGTAGCTCATCGTCTGGAAGGTGTAGAACGAGATACCTACTGGTAAGACAATGTTGAGCCGAAAGTCCGCTGCATGCATCCCCATGCCGGTGAGTATGCCCTCAGCTGAGTCGATGAAGAAGTTGCAATATTTGAAGAATGCCAGCAGTCCGAGATTCGCTGCCATGCTGATAAACAGGAACACGCCGCGTCTTCGAGCTTCGGGAAGATTGGCAAGCAGGGGGTACAGCAGATTACCTGCGATGACCAGTAGCAGGACGCCGCCGCAGTATTGCATGCCGATGGGGTGTTGGATTTTTTGGGCAATCTCCGCAGCATCCCAATTGATCCCAAGGAAGGCAATTGCCGAAATGAGTGTCCAGGCCGAGGCTTTGATGCGGTTGCGTTTGCTTAGCGTACCTTCGTCGATCATGATCCCCGAACAGAAGTCGATTGCTGTGGAGAGGACGATCAAAAACAGGAACCGTTCGTCCCACCAGCCATAGAACAGATAGCTGGCGGCAAGTAACATCAGGTTCTGCAGGCGCAGGTTCAGCAAGCGATATAGCAAGTATACCGTTGGCAGGAAGATCAGAAATTCAATTGAATTAAACGCCAAGTCCTGTCCCTTGCGTGATCCGTATAGACGTACAGTTACAGGTACTATCGGACAGAAACGGTCGCGTCTTTTGCGTCCATCGGTGAGTTATACGCTTTGGATTGCCTGGTTCATCTCTGTGTCTTTATGATTCTGTGGCTTATCCAACTACCTTGGACTAAGCATCAAACCCCACGTTCAAATTGCTGCTTGGCCCAACTCCATGCGGCAACGGTGCGGGGGAATCCGACGGTGTTCATCGCCTGGACAATGGCCTGTTCGATCTCCGCTTCGGTGGCGCCGGCCTGCATTGCTTTACGGATATTTGCTTTCAGGGCCGACTCTAAACCAGCTCCGACGCAGATGCCGACTTTCACCAGCATGCACATTTTCTTGTCCAACGGCCCCGCAGCTTCGGCAGCTTGTGCTACTGATTCATGAGCATCACCTAATTCGGGGAATCGTGCGACGAACTGTTTGAACGTGCCGGGAAGTTTGGAACTGTTCTTAAGGTTATCGGCAGGGGAGGGGGTCATGCGATGGGTCTCCATATTGATACAGGCCATACAAATGCAACTTGATATACATATTGCATCATAACAGTCCAGATTGATAGTGGGCGTCTATCCTTTTATGTCGAATGATATGAAGTAGATTTTCCAGTCGTCAATTTTGACGGTTATGACTTGGGGACTTCATGAACGCGCGATCCGCATCAACATTGCAGAAACTTGAACCTGAAGAAATTCCTTTGGGTCAGCAGTTACCGTTCGATGTGTTCGACGAACATGGCAGTTTATTCAAACGCGCCGGTTTGACGCTCCGCAAAGTTGATCTGGCTAAAGCAAAGTCACGGTTGCGAGCAGGTCTATTCATCCGGGTCAATGAAGAGGAACAAGCTCAACGCAGGTCCATCGCCGAGACATCCGCCAAACAGGTTAAAGCCTTGCAGGAGGGGGACCGTCTTTCACATGATGTACTCGATGATCGCGGGCGACTCATTCAGGCAGCAGGCACACCGGTTACCAGGCAACTGATTCGTTTTCTGGATCGCAGTAGCTTCCGGGCTGTTCGTGTTGAACAGGAACCTGTGTCATTACCTGCTAATCCAGTTAAGACACTTCCCAAGGCCGGAGAGCCTGAAGATTTCTCGCCCTTTGCCGCAGCTCAGCTTGAGCAGGAAGTCCGGCATTTACTCAACACGACGCTTAAAACCCAACTCGTTGAAAATCCACAGGAAAACCGGCTGGAACTTAAGCAACTTCGCCAGGAGATGGCAACCGGTCAAGCCAAAATCAAGAGTAATGTGGCTCTCTATGCCGACCTCGCCAGCCAATCCCTTGCCGGCAAAGTTCCCAATCTCGTAGCGACTGAAACGATGATCCACGATATGACTCGCGTGGTGGATCGTGATCCGAATCTGGCCTTGCTGATGATGGATATGCACAATACCCATGAAGGCGACTACCTTTTTAACCATGGCATGAATACGTCATTGGTGGCCATGCGTGTCGCATCACGCTTGGGTTGGGATAAGCCTTCGGTTCAGGCATTGGGTGTCGCGGCACTGTGTCAGGACTTGGGCATGCTTCAAATTCCAGATGAAATACGATTGGCAAGAAGACAGCTTAATGCAGATGAAATCCAACTCGTCCGTCAGCATCCCTACTACACCGTCAACCAACTCCAACGCAGTGAACAAATCAACCCGCTGACCATGCTTTTGGTTTTTCAGGGACATGAACTGGCTGACGGCACAGGCTATCCTCGCAGTCGACACACCGGGACGATTCATCCTTTGGCACAAGTCCTCCATGCTGCGGATATGTACGCTGCGATGACCTGCCCAAGACCATTTCGTAAAGCCCATTCACCCTACAACGCAGTCGTCGCGATTCTGAATCATGCGCGTGATGGCAAACTCGATCGCAATGTCGCTCGCGCCTTTGTCGATAGTGTCAGCCTCTTCCCCGTTGGCAGCTATGTTCGACTCAATAATGGAACCGCAGCACGGGTTATTCAATCCAATGGGGCAGCACATACCCGGCCGACGATCATCCCACTTAACATGGATGGCACTGAAGTCGACACGACCGTCAACCTGCTTGATGAAGAGGATATCAAGATTACTGCTGCCATTTCCTCTCAGGCCGCAACGGGACAATTGATCCTTGATGCTGAATTCAAACAGGCAGGCTAAACACCACTGATACTGTAATGTTGGTCTAAAACGGACATCAAGAAAGTCCGCATCGCTATCAATTCCTGCGATTACCCATCCCCCAATTTGCCCCATCCGCCTGTTTTTGAGACAATTGCAAGGCTGTATCAATTAACCGATACATCAAGCAATAAAATAAACAGAACACGTGAACATCATTGATGCAAAGGACACGCTGTGAAATCACAGGAAATCCGTAGAGGTATGGCTGTTGAGATGGACGGGTCACCATGGCTGGTCATTTCAACTGAACAAGTGAAACCCGGTAAAGGCCCAGCCTATATTCAGGTGAAGCTCAAGAATCTCATGACTGGCTCGCATATGGAAAAGCGTTTGCGTACCAGTGAGGTCATCGAACAAGTCAATCTCGACCGACGCGAAATGGAATACCTGTATTCCGAGGCCAGTGGTGGCGTGTTCATGGATTTGGAGACCTACGATCAGGTCACCATCCCCGCTGACATCCTTGGTAATACGTTGGACTTCATCAAAGCCAATGGTCAGGTGACCGCCCATGTCCTCAAGGGACAGGTGATCAATATTGAACTGCCCCCGGTGGTCGATCTGGAAGTCACCGACACACCTCCGGGTATCAAGGATGCGACCAAAACCAACCAACTCAAGGAAGCAACCTTGGAGACCGGTTTTAAGACGCGTGTCCCCCCATTTATCAAGATCGGCGAAGTTGTCCGTATCAGCACCGAAACCGGTGACTACCAATGCCGTGCCGGTGAATAACATGGCTTGGGTTCTTTGACCGACAATTGAAATTACGACAGACGCCGAGCATGAATTCTCGGCGTCTGTTATTTTTTATATGATGTCCCTAATCCCTAATCCCTAATCCCTAATCCCTAATCCCTAATCCCTAATCCCGGTCACCATGCATAAACTCTATCAAGAACTCGCTTACCTTTGGCCGCTGCTTTCACCGCCTGAGGATTATGAACCTGAAGCTGTGGCGATCAAGTCGGTGATTGACCGCTATCTCAAACGCAATGGTGAGGCCTTACCCGTGCTTGTGGAGATGGGCGCAGGGGGTGGTCATACACTTAGTCATCTGGCCGGGGAGTTTGAATTGCTTGCGGTGGATATTGCCCAGCCGATGTTGGTGAACTGCTCGTTGATCTGCCCCGAAGCGACGACCATTCTCGGTGACATGCGGACAATCGATCTTGGCAGACAAGTGGATGTGGTGTTGATCCATGATGCGGTGGATTACATGCTCACGCCCACGGATGTAAAGCAAGCCATCACCAATGCAGCCAAACACCTCAAGCCCAGCGGCTTGTTGATTGTCGCACCAACCTACACGACCGACTCCTTTGAGGATGGGCAATCCATCAGCGATGAACACGAAGACCGCCAACTGCAAGTAGCATTCACAAGCAAGGTCGATCGCGCTTCGGATGCTCCAAACCAATTCCTCATGCAGATGGTTTTCGATATCACCGAAAACGGTCAAACCACTCGTCTTGCCGACGAACACTGTTGTGGCTTGTTCTCCGAATCAGACTGGCTGGATTGGATCAAGTCCGCAGGTATGCAAACACACATTATCGAGGAACTCGAAGAGCACGATCACATGCCTTGGCATGGATATGTCGGGATCAAGTAATCAAGCAGTGATCGTGGCAATATACGCATACCGTGGGCCAACGGATTGGACTTGCAGGTTCAGTGATTTTTCGGCTGCGGTCTTCTGTAAATAGTCCAACAGTTCGGGGCGAAAGTGGACGCCAAACCAGTGCAGCCAGGTTTGCAATGCCTTGGCGGTAAAGCCGGGGAGTTTGCCTTGATCCCAGAAGTCCACCACATACAGTCGGCCACCGGGTTTGAGATTGGCCAACGCCGCATCAATGGCGTCCGGCCATGTTGGCATCATTGACAGAGAGTAGGAAAAAAAGATCACGTCGAATTTTTCTTCAAGGCCGAACGTGTTTTGGTGATCCAGTTTTTCGGCATATTCGCAAACAAGTTTGGCTTCACAATTGTGTTTAGCCAGACTTTTTTCAGCAGTCTCCAACATGACCGCCGCCGCATCAAGGCCAAAGAGTTGGCGGTCTGGATGTCGCTTGTTGAACTTGATCAGGTTCCGAGCGGTGCCGCATCCCATTTCCAAGACAAGGTCGCCGGGCTTTGAATCAATCTGCGCGATGAGTCGGTCGCGCCCCAACAGGTAATAGCGTCGAGACAGATCATAGACATGTCGGGTGAAGCGATACATCCGATCCATGGCGTGGGCGTGATTTGGAGTGATTGTTTGGGACATATTTTTTTGCCGCCAAGACACCAAGAGCGCCAAGGTCGGAGGAGAAGAATTTGTTATTTCAATTCGATTACGTTTGTTAAAAAAACAGATTAAAAAAATCTCTGCCTTGAAAACTTGGTGTCTTTGGCGTCTAGGCGGTTCAACTGTTTTACTTATTCAAATGATACATATGAAACATGCCATAAATTGCCGAGCGATCCTGGTCGTGGAGTTTCTGGGAGAGTTCACGGTCGTAGGAATACTGACGCATCAATTCAGCGGGGAGTGCAGGTTCGATGGGACTTTGGTCGCCTGCTGTGCGGAAGATGACACGGCTACCGGGTTGGCCGACTCTTGCCATCTGGCCCCATAGTTCAGCGATGACATTGGGGGGCATCCAGTCCTGTGAATCCAGGAGTACAAAACGGTTGAGTGAGTTGTCCGGCTGCTGATGCAGGTATTCGATGAGTGAGACGATATGCGTCTCGACATTGCTGACACACTCGCGTAGCGTTTGATAGTTATCTTCATGGAGATAGGGGGGCAGAGCTTGTTTGGTCTGATGGTCGTAGCTTCTGCCGAAGGCTTGCCAGGTGAAGTAATTGTCTTCCAGCGGGAAACCGCAGGCCAGTTTACGCAGGCGTTGTTCAAACAGATCAACGATTTGGCCGTTGGAGTCATCCTTCATCACTTGATGCTGTGAGGGCGGGATACCAAGACTAAATACCGTCACTGGCAACTTGCCCAGAAATCGCACCATGCGATTGTCAAAGAAGGGTGCGATATCACGTTCATAAATTTCGATTTGTTCTGCGTGACTACCTGCTCGGAGAATGGCTTGCGGATCACGACGGGTGACTTTGGCTAGCAGATGGACAAAGCGGATGAACTGCCCAAGCTTGGAGTAGTCATAGATACCTTTGGCAAAGTAGTGAATCCGCTTGGAGCCAACACGTTTGGAAATCCAACGGCGTGATTCCCAATATTGTTTGGTGGTGTCATCCAGGTTGGGACGCAGATGGTCGTAGTACATCTGCACGTTCTGTCGGACATCACCATGGCCAAAGAACGTGTAAAAGTCCTCATAGCTTGGCAAGTGCTTAATCCCTGCGAGCTTCAGTCGTGTCAGACTCATGTGGCAGATGTTCAAGTCCACCGCCACGATTTTCTCAGGCTTATGCGAGAGATAGTTGAGAATATTGCACCCGCCGGAACTGATGGCAAGGATGCGAGATTTCTCATCCAAGGCCATGGCGGTCGCATCGACACGTGGGTCTTCCCAAATCTGGTTGTAGACAAAGCCGTTAAACCAGAGGGTGAACAGCCGTTCAAGCATCCCTGCTTTGGAGGCTGCCTTGTTGTGATGGACCGCTTTTTTCAAGAACGTTTTTGTAGGTGATCGCATGTCTGAACGGTTCCTTTGCTCAGCGAATATTGGATGCTCACAATGTGAGTGACCACATCATATACAGCCTTTGCATGGTTCAGAGAGGGCTTAACAGATATTAGCGGCGATTGCATGATTGGCTAACAAAGTCAGGATCGTGTGAGTGTCTACGATATTCGTTATAAGCAGGATCAGAACCAAAGTAGTAAAATCCAAACATGTCACCAAGTCTCTCACGTTTGATTCTGTCCGTTGTGTTTTTAGCTTCAGTTTTTCTTGTGTTGTTTATAAGCGCAATGATCGGGATTGAAGTTTTGGATTTGCGTGAAATCGAAGTGACCAGCCTGATCCTGCTTATGACTTCGATGTATCTGATTTTGGGTTGGTTGGTCATCTGGCGTGGAGCTGTCAAATGGACGCCTTGGAGGCGAGGAGCCATTGTGATCAGTGTCTTGGCATGTTTACTGCTGGCTTCAATGCTGGGGGGTGTGGTTCAACTGGTGATGGATGAGGAGTCAGTGACAATGTTTGTGATCGGCGCGGCTTGGGCCTTACTCTGGCTTGCTTCCACTGCCATCATCTGGCGGGAAACCAAAGCTGAACGCATCGCGCGACTCAAGATGCTGGGTATCAACGTGGTCGTCTGCCCCAACTGCAGCTACAACCTCACTGGCATGACCTCGACCACCTGTCCCGAATGTGGCAGCAAGTACACCCTCGACCAACTCTATGCTACGTTAGCCAAAACTGACGAGCAGATCGATCAGGTCTGAGATATCAAACTCCATCCCTCTAACCCCTACATCCCTGACAGAATCCGAATTTCAGCAAGTTTTACTTGACGGATTCTTTATCTGCATTACAGTTATAGGTATCCTTCCAAGTCCACCAAACTGGTGGCACCCCCGGAAGCTCCGGAACCCTTGGGTAAAATTCCCTTGAATCACCGGGCCCGATACCTTGCCTGCAGGCGAGGAATGACGTTAAGCCTTACAATGTTCAACCTTGTAGGGCTGACAGAGAGAAAGCAATTGCCCATGGCAACACACAGTTGGTTTTCCAGATGGTCCCGTCGATGGGGGCAGGCGGTCTCGCAGTCCACCAAGAGTCTGCGCACACGTAGACGTGCAGCAAGACGCCGTGGTGTCGCTACGTTTGTTGAGCCCATGGAAGACCGGATGCTCCTCTCAGCACCGACACTTACTGCGATCAGCGATGTTACCGTCAATCATTCTTCGCCACTGATCATCGGGCTTAATGGTGCTGATGCTGATGATGACAACCTCACGTGGACGGTTGACGTGACTGGCAGCGGTGCAGCGAATCTCACCGCAGTGATACTCGGTGACAACGATGGTGTGAATTACAATCGATCACTGGTCATCGAAACCAACCTCGGCACGATGGTCTTTGAACTCTTCGAAGACTTGGTCCCCGATGCAACTGACCGCATAATCGAAATGGTGACTGCTGGCCATTATGACGGTTTGACCTTCCACCGTGTGATTGATGATTTCGTCATCCAGACCGGCAGCTACGAATACGACAGTGGCTACACCGCAACCAGCCATAGCTACACCAGCTTCGATGACCAATTCAACACCAACCTTCAGCATAATTCAACGGGCTTGCTTTCCTGGGCCAAACGCACGCCCGATGACTCGGCATCGACCGACTTCTTTATAACGGACCTCAATTCATCAAACCAGAATTCAGTCAATAACCTGCGCAATCTCGACTACAACTATTCTGTATTTGGCAAAATAGTCGAAGGGGCAGATGTATTAGAAGCCATTACACAGGTATCCACGGGAACGCACAATGGCCTATCCGATGCACCGGATACAGCAGTGACCATCACAGATGCTCGCATTGAAACCAACGAGCAGAATGCGACCTTGGTTCTTAAAGTTGGTGATAGCTATTCTGCAGGTGAAGAAGTCACCGTCACCGTTACTGCCGATGATGGTAATGGTGGGACAGCTGTGCGGACATTCACCGTGGAGTTGCAAACCGACAACGACGATGTGAATGCACAAATCAATCAGTCCGTGTCCTCTGGGCAGATCGTCACCAGCTTTGCTGAGAACGTCAATAATTCTGATCCTTACATTGCCACCATGTCCCCGGTGATCGTCCCCTTTGGCACCAATACGTATGCTGTTAGTGGTGTCTCTTATGATGTGGATGGCTACAAAGATGTGGACTTCACAGAATACTTGACAGTCGATGGTGACCCACAGTTAAGTACAGCCACCGAGCAGGTTGCCATTGCCATTCTTGATGGTGATGTACTTTCTACGAGTACCAGTAGTTCCAGCTATTGGGGAAATTATCTTGATCTGACAAAATACGATATTGCGGATCTTGATGAACTGCCCAGTGGATTGGAATTTACCAATGACCTCATCAGCCAACCGCGGATTAGTGGCTCGTACAATCCAGACACGGGGACGCTGACTTTTAGTGTCGGCATGACACGTACCGATGCGAGCCTTGTGGGGGTCTACTACTTTTTCCTAGCTCGATACAACGTCGTCGGTAGTCCGGTTACCAGTAACGCTTACTACTCCACCGGCTTTGATACGCAAGTCGTCACCATGATCCTTCAGCCGCCCACGCCAACTTCTATCACCGTCAATGATCTGAATGCCGATCACACGGATGACAGCACGCCTTCGATCACCGTCGAAGGATTGACAGTTGGGGCGACACTCAAAATTTATGATGAGAACGATAACGTGGTTGGCACGACCACTGTCACCGACGCAACCACCACGCTGTCAATTAACACGCTTGGTGATGGGCAGCACACGCTCCGCGCGACCCAGACTGTCAATGATGCCGAAAGTGAAGCAGCAACAACTTCCCAGTTCACCGTCGATACCGAAGCACCCCATGCATTCACCGATGTCGCACTTACCGCAGCCACCTCTGGTACGGTCTACACCTACGATGTGGGACACCCCCAGGAAGATGACAGCAGTATCACCTTCCATCTTTCCGGCCAACCTGCGGGCATGACCATCGACTCGGATACCGCAGTGATTTCATGGACCACCCCCAGCGATTCAAACTATCCTTCGGTCACTTTCGACATCATCGCCCGGGATACCGCTGGCAATGAAACCATCGAAACGGTCACCGTCACCGTCAATAGTTTTGTCGATGTCAGTGGCGTGGTCTATCTCGATGCCAACGACAATCAAACCGCAGACAGTGGTGAAGGGCAGGGCGGTGTTGTCGTCTATGCAGACCTTAATGGCAATAATATCCTCGACGAAACCGACATTGCCACCACCACCAGCACCACAGGAAGTGTCGGTTCATACACGCTGGAAAATGTCCCCGCTGGAACCGTTATCCTGCATCAGGTGATGACCGATGGCATACAGCAAATCTCGCCCACCGATACGCTGCTGACACAGGTTCAGGTCATTAAAGATGGTGATGCGACTTCGCTTGCTGATCCGTTGGATACGATTGATGGCCTGACTTTTGCGGGTGCCTTGGCTATGAGCAGTGACGGTCTGCATGTCTATGCGACCAGCGGTACTGGCAGTACAACAAGTGATGATGGCATCGCGGTCTTTGAACGCAATCCCAATGATGGCACCCTCACCTACATCCAATTCATTGATGGTATTGCTGCGTTGGATGATCCCAATGCACTCGTCATCACACCTGACGGGCGGCATGTCTATGTCACTGCCGACAACGCAGGAAGTGATGGCATTATCATCTTCGCCCGTGATGCAGACACAGGTTTGTTGACACTCGTCGGTTCGATTGTCGATGGGGGTAATGATGCACTGGGCGATCCAGTCAACAGCATCGGTGGCACGATCGGCATCACCGTCAGTGCGGACAATGAGTTTGTCTATGTGGCTTCAAGGTTTGATGATGCAATCACCGTCTTTAGCCGCAACCGCAACACAGGTGAATTGACCCTCATTCAGGAACTAATCGACACGGACAAGCTCAACGGCGTCCGGCATTTTGCGATCAGCCCTGACGGTACATCACTGTACGCTGCGGGTTTTGAAGGTCTCGTCGTTTACTCTGTGGACACCGTGACCGGCTTGTTGACCCATCAACAGAATGTAGCAGAAGACAGCCTTTCGGATATGCGTGAAATGGCAATCACGCCCGATGGCAAGTATCTCTACGCAGCATCCGACGATGATGGTGCATTGAATATCTTCCAACGCAATACCACCACCGGTCAATTGACGCTGCAATCCACCATCACCGCACAAGGCAAACCTTCTGGTGTCGTAATCAATGGTGATGGAACCAAACTATACGTCACTTCCAGTTTTGTAGACCAACTGCATGTCTACAACATTGCGACCGATGGTTCATTGTCACTGTCCTGGTCGTTAACGCATAACACAGATGACTTGTTGGATCAGACACTGACTGGTCTCGACGGGCCGGTTACCTTGTTACTTGATCCTGATGGGCATGATGTCTATGTCGCATCACGATCCAGTAATTCGCTCTCAGTCTACTCCGACCGCACACGTTCGTTCAGTGGGGCGGCTCAACTGCTGCAAGTCACGCCCTCCACCGACAACACCGGCAAGAACTTCCTGAACGCACCACGCACCAACGACGTGGATAGCATTGCATACAACACGCTCCAATACGATGCAGACCGTCCAGCCAATCAGTCGACCAACGCACCTTTTGACTGGGCAACGCAGCGAAGTGTGATCAGTGATATCACAGTGACCTTCGATTACGATTTACTGGATGTCGACAAGTCCGCCGTCTCACTGGTACGCATTTTTGAGGTCGATGGCAATGCGATCACCGAAACCGTGACGCTGAATCTCAGTGATGTCTTAGTTGATGGCGATCAACTGATCCTGCGAAATCTGGATTTGGTGGATGGTGTCTACGAGATCACCATTGCCACCGACTTTAATGCTGCGATGGATACAGAGTACAGCACACACTTTCACCAATTGCTTGGCGATTTAAATGGTGACCGTGTCTTTAACATGGCCGACTTGTCCGCGATGTTGTATTGGCGACAGCTTTCAGCGGATACCAATGACCATGTCTACGTGCCGGGTTATTTGGATATTCGTGACACTGCGGATACCAGCACTGCTGATGGGCGTGTGGACAGTCATGACTTTGCTGCCTTTACCGGATCGTTTGGCAGTTTCATCCCGCAGGCTGCTGTGCCGATTCCCGTGATTATCCTTGCATCCAATGAGCCGGAGCAACCGCCAGCGAATTTGCTGAGTTTTGTGAGTAATCCTCCCCAAACTGCCAGTCTCAAAGTGGTTCTGAGCATTGATGAAGAAGCGGATTCGAACACGACGATTCTGGATCAACTCGATGATCCGAACCTGGTGCTCGAGCTTCTGGAGACGGAATAACGCTGTAACCGGTTGAGCATTCCGATAACTTTTTTACTTCGGGTTTGCATCCTGTCACCCAAATCACCGATAATACCTATCTGATGAAACGCACAGCCGTCCTATCTCCGGTATTGCTCCTTGCCATCGCTGCGGCGGTGGGGGCTGGCTATATGCCAACCGACGATTCGTTGCGGATGATTGATCCAGCGAATGTCGATTCACTGGTCAGTTCCGTGCGATCCCAGCGTCAGGCTGCCCGTCATTGGTTTGATCAGGTGGTCAAAAATTTCGGTCACCAGAAGCACCATCACAATGTCAACCAAGCCAACTGCTTCAGCACGCTTACGACTGTCTTACCCAGTTTGCATTTATATGCTGATGCCCATGTGCATCGTGTTCGCTTGATTGCTCCTTCGCAACCGATCTGTGACTGGTTGTTGAATCTGCCTCCACCTTCGAACGTCTGATTCCAGTACGTTTTTCTGTTTGCGGGCGCATAGCTCAATTTGCTGTTGCAAGTCCGTTGAATCCTTCCGGGTTTAAATCATTATTTACCAGTCATAAAGGGTCTATCCCATGGTTGTCTCACTTGTCACCAAGTCGCTGATCAAGATTTTTGGTTCGCGCAACGAACGTTTTATCAAGTCCTATGCCCGTCGTGTTGAAGCGATCAACGCCTGCGAAGCAGACATTCGGGAACTGACCGATGCTCAATTGATGGCCAAGACATCAGAGTTTCGCGGTCGCATTGCCAGTGGTGAGAAAATCGCTGACTTGCTCCCTGAGGTGTTAGTCGTCGCTCGTGAAGCAATGGATCGATCGGTGGGGATTCGTAGTATTTTCAATCCTGAAAACAGCTTTGATCCCTCAACCCTTGAGCCGTCCGTGCAACCGACTTTTGAACGGATTGCCAAGCAGGCTGCCGAGTTGGATGACATCGAGGAGATGGGCTGCGCGGTTCCAACGCCGGGTTGGATGCAGGTGGATATTCCCAATGAAATCTACAATGCCGTCCGCGAGTTGTATCCCGAATCCCGCCCGCCATTTCGCGCCCGCCCGTTTGATGTCCAACTCATCGGCGGTATGGTGCTTTCCGAAGGCAAGATCGCAGAAATGAAAACCGGTGAAGGTAAGACCATCGTCGCGCCTTTGGCCTGTTACATCAACTGTGTCGAAAGTATGCGTGGCCATGTCGTCACTGTCAACGATTATCTCGTGCAACGTGACCGCGACTGGGTCTTTCCGTTTTTCCGCTGGTTGGGTTTGACCGTTGGGGCGATTCATCCTTTCCATATGATGCCCACGGAGAAGAAGCAGGAAGCCTATGACTGTGATGTTGTCTATGGCACCAACAGTGAATTTGGCTTTGACTACCTGCGGGACAACATGAAGCTCTCCGCTAAGGAGCAGGTTCAGAAGCAACGCGACTTTGTCATCGTCGACGAAGTGGACTCCATTCTTGTGGACGAAGCAAGGACGCCGCTGATCATCTCCGGCCCGGCACATGATGACGCGCCGCGATATGAACTGGCTGACAATGTCGCCCGACACCTTATGCAGGTGCAAAAGCCCTGGACCGAGGCAGATAACCTCGTCCAGAAAGCCATCCATAAAGCCACCGGTTATGAAGGTGATATCCGCAACTGCCGCGACAAAGCTCAAATCGAAAAAATGCGCGAGCAGATGAAGCAGGTCGAAGAGACCATTCCCGGACTTGAAGCGGAGCGTGACAAGCATATCCAATACTACGAAATTGAATTGGAAAAGAAGGCAGCCCATCTGACGCATGATGGTATTGCTGAAGCTCAGAAAGTTGCCAATATCGGTTCGTTCTATGTCGGTAATAACATGGACGTGCCGCACCTTTTGGAAAACGCGCTGCGGGCTCATGTGGTTTACACCAAGGATAAGGATTACGTGGTTCAAGGTGGCGAAGTTGTCATCGTCGATGAATTCACCGGCCGACTGATGATCGGTCGTCAGTGGTCCGACGGACTGCATCAAGCTGTGGAATCCAAAGAACGTGTCAAGATCAAAGAAGAGACCCAGACTCTTGCAACAGTGACGATCCAGAACTTCTTCAAACTCTACAAGCGTATCGCAGGGATGACCGGTACCGCTGTGACCGAAGCGACCGAGTTTCTGGAAGTCTACAACATGGACGTGGTCTGCGTCCCGACCAATAAGCCTGTGATTCGTGAAGATAACAATGACATTATCTACCTGTCTGCCAAGGACAAGTGGTATGCCATTATGGATGAAATCAAGCTCCAGCACGACGTGGGCCGCCCCGTCCTTGTGGGTACGACCAGTGTTGAAGCAAGCGAAATGCTTTCGCAGTTACTTGCCAAAAAGCATGGGATCAAACATGAAGTGCTCAACGCCAAGCAACACGAACGTGAAGCCAATATCGTCGAAGATGCCGGATCATTGGGGGCAGTGATGATCGCTACCAACATGGCTGGCCGTGGTACCGACATCCGTCTGCGACCTATCTCTCGTGAACAGCAAATCCATCATTGGCAACAACGCGACCTCATCGGGCGTGACGCCAATACGGACATGACCGATCAGGAGTTGATTGGCAATGTCTACCGACACCTCGCCGGCCGACTGCTGGGGCTTAAACCTGCTGATTTAAGTGATCTTTCTGACGAACAGGTCAAGCGTAAATTGCTCATTAAATGGGTCAAGGAAAATGGCTGGCGCGTCCAGTGGCCGGAGATGAAATGGTGGGAAAAACTACTGGTTTACAAGTTTTTCCTCACACCTGCATGGCATGATGAAAACCGTGTCAGTGATATGAGCGATGATGAATTGCTTCATGTGTTGGATCAACTGCCAAGCTTCCTGTTACATCGCTTACGCATGTTCACCGATACCGAGGATATGGGCGGTCTGCATATCATCGGCACCGAGCGTCACGAATCACGTCGTATCGACAATCAGCTTCGTGGTCGTGCCGGTCGTCAGGGAAACAAAGGTTCGTCGCGATTCTTCATCAGTCTTGAAGATGACTTGATGCGGATGTTTGCTGGCAAGACCACCCTCGCAGCGCTTTCACGATTGGGCATGAAGGAAGGCGATGCCATCGAACACCGTTGGTTGACCAAGTCCGTCGAACGTGCTCAACGCAAGGTCGAAGAACGCAACTACGAAATTCGTAAGAACCTCGTCGAATACGACGAAGTGATGGAATTACAACGCAACCATTTCTATGGCATGCGTCAGGATGTGCTCGAAGGACGTGCCGTCGAACAGGTCATTTTCGACTTTATCTATGATGCTGTTTCAGATGCAGTGATGTTGTATCTGGATAAGGACTATGTCAAGACGCAAGTCGCTGAATGGTGTCGCACGACGTTGGATGTGAGTATCGATCCGGGCAAGCTTCGCATGGATGACTTTGATGAACTTCAGGAAATCATCCGTCGCAACGCACGCTCCGAAGCAGCTCAGGTTATTGATGTGACGCTTGGCGAATACATGTCCAACGATCAGCCACCTGAGCAATGGGATACGCGGGGCTTAAGTCAGTGGGCGATGAGTCGCTTCCATGTTGACTTAAAGCAAAACCAAATCCGTCAGATGAATATTCAAGAAGTCCAGGATCAACTTGTCGAAGCTGCCCACACACAGATCGACAAACGCGAACTCACTGGTGCGATTAAGTACATGGACAAGCTCTATGCCCAGAAACAACTTGTTGATTGGGTGAGTCAGAAATTCAATATTCAAGTCAAACCCGAAGAGATTGAAATTGCTAATCCGCAGGGTGTTGTTGACAAGCTCTTTGAGCAGGCACGTGACTCCTATCTGGAACGTGAAGTGACTTACCCCGTCGATTTCGCGATGGATATGACCGTTGCCACCGCACAGCAGGACGGTGCATGGGCCGCCCAACAGTTGGCACATTGGGCTAAGCACCGTTATGGCATGGATATTAAGCCTGAAGATCTTATCCAGATGACCGGCGAGCAGGTTCGCAATATGCTTATCACCGAAGCGACTGCGTGGATGCGTGAAGGCAAATTGGAAACAACTGTTGATGAAGTCGTCAACCGCGATAGCAATCCCGAAACTCTGGTGACCTGGTTCAAGGAACGCTTTGGCAAGACGCTCACTGTGGAGCAGCTTCAGGAAGCCGAGTCTGCTCGTGATGAACTTGTCACGCAAGGCCGACGTGTCATGCGGACTGAACTTACCGAACTTGAGCGATTTGTACTCTTACAGATTTTGGACATGGCATGGAAGGATCACCTTTACGCGATGGACCAACTCAAGGACTCCGTTGGACTTCGTGGCTATGCTGAGAAAGACCCACGCATTGAGTACAAGCGTGAAGGTGCTGCCCAATACAACCAGATGCAGCAAAGTGTGCGTGATCGTGTGACGGAACTGATTTTCCGTGCAAGGCTCACTCCCGAAGTTGAGCAGAAGAGCGTGTACAGTGAGAAGTCCGCCCAGCATGCCGAAGCAGGGGGACAAGCCTATGCAGCAGCATCACAGGGGACGGCTCAGCAGCAGGAAGACATGGCCGCCGCCGAACAAGCCGGTGGTCGTGGAGATGACGATGCGATGCTCACTCGCAAGCAACGTCGCGCCCGGGCAGCCCATGGCAAGGATGAAGACTCATCCCCCAATGCCGGCGGACGCTTCCGCAATCGTAAACGCAAGAAACGCTGATTGACAGATCATGTTTAGTTGCAGCGTGACATCGCTACTGGTTTAATAAGTCCGTGATATGAATTGGAGTACACACGTGAAACGCATCATCGGCATCATGATTGGATTGAGTCTTGGATGGATCGCAGCAGGAATGGCCTTTGCTGCACCCCATGGCAGTGAGGCTGTCGAGCACGCAGCAGGGGGTGAAAATACCAACGCAGCGGCCCAACTGACTCATCATGCGGTGGGCGGGATGCCGTTTCTGCCCTTGGTTCTGATCATCACCGTCGGACTCTTCGGTGCTGGATTATTTGTTCATTTAGTGGGTTGGGCCAAGCCCCAGCCGATTGAAGACGAACATGACGATCATGGACATGATGCGCATCATTGATTAAGTGATGGGGGGAGGAATTGGTTGCAAATCAATACGTTATTGATCCGTATCAATACAAGGTCGACAAAGGTCTGTCTGGCTGCCTGATTGTATTTTGGATTATTTGGGCACCAGCAGCATTGTTTGTAACCATGCTTGCGATTGTTTCGCGTCATCCCTTTTTCTTTGTATGGTTAATCTTTGGATGGGCTGGTTTGTTTGGCATCCCTTATATATTCCTTACATCCAAAAGAAAGCAGATCGTTCAAGTCACCGAAGAGTCTCTGATTTTGATTGGGGCGAAAATATTACCCAAAAGCAAGAAGATTATTCCACGTGATCAATTTCGTGCACTGACACTTGAGTTATATGATGATGAGTCAGCGTATTCACTGAATTTTTTGTATGGTGGAAAAATATTTCCTGGACGTATAAATTTTGCGTATCTGATACATCCCAAAGATAAAGCAGTCGTATTTTACGAACTACGTGATTTTCTCATTGAACACGGTTTGATATTCATTGCTGAAAACAAAATGGAAGAAGATTGAGCATGTTTGGCTTTGGGTTGGCCAATCAACTCTCCCAAACCTTCACTTCATCAATCACCTAGCCCATCTCGTTTTTCTTATTCTTAAGCAGGGCGAGAAGACGGAGATGATACCTGCTTTCAGAGCGATCCCCGTGGCTGTTGAACTGCACGGACATCAATCGCGAGCTTGCCGTTGACGCGGAGTGCCAGTCGTTACACTTATCTGCTTGATGCTCTATTGCTCGGCAGCTCGGACATGTTGAGCGACATCGACCAGTGGTGCAGTCCAGAGTTGATTGGTTTGATCGGCAAGCCATGTCAGAAATTTTTCGTGCTCATCCTGATCGATGTGCAGACGATGGCTGTCTGGCCCAGTTCCGACACCATGAATCATGAAGATGATCCAGCCACCTTCTGCGATGGCTTGACGGACGTGATTTTGCAAGGATTCACAGGTACATCCATCGGCAGTGAAATGTCCTAATGCATTGAGGTTGACTCGTCGCGGATTAACGATTGTGTTGTTCATCGGGCCGCGTGCTGCAACAAAGAGTTTTTCAATTAAGGGTTCAAGTGACATTTCACTGTCGCCATGTCCGAGTGTGGTATTGCAGCAGGTGTTTCCAAAAGTCCGATTGGTTTTTCCGTCAAGGAGTTGTAATGTGAAGTTAGCCAGACGCATCTCTGCCCACCAGCGACTGGGGGTGTAGTCACGGAGATCAAATGCAGGGTCCAACCATGCAAATTTTTCAGGCTCGGAAATGCGACAGGGATGAAAGGCCGAGTGATTACCCAGTTCATGGCCTGTTTGGGCAAGTTCACGCCATAAGCCAGGTGATGTGACAATGTCTGTGACACCGTAATCTCTCGTCACACCACTGGCTAGCAGGTTGACATAAAACGTCGCGCGCAATCCTAATTGTTGGAGCAATGGTGCAACATAATCACGATGGACGATTAAGCCATCATCATAAGACAAGCTAACTGCGGCTTGGCAGTTGTTGGGCCAAGTGAAGGGTAAATTCAATGTCGGTCTCCTAAATGAATGACCAAGCAGCAGGTATTTATAGTATCAACTGGTCCAGTCTTTTACTTCATCAATCACTTTCGCCATCTCGTTTTTCTTTTTCTCGAACATCGCAAAGACGGTGATGATGCCGATGCCCAGGGCGATGCCCGCGACATACCATATCCATGTCCAGCCCATGTTCGTTGCGGCATGCCAGATCATGGTCAGTAGTGACAAACACAGAAATCCGGTACCCAGGAACATGTACGAGCGGATGTGCCGGGCAAGGCCGATGAAAATACCAATGATGGATAAACCCGCTAAAACCAACGGCAACCACGGTGCCTGCGCGACACCGATGAGGAAGATGTCCAGTGTGGATGAAAGATAAATCGCAAGTAGACAGCCATAGTGAATGATGCGACTTTGCTCAGTTGTGAGTTGTTGACGATTGAGATAACCCGCAGCAAGAACCGCAATGGCAAGCGGGATAATCCATAGCTGTGGATGCTCAGTGATACCAAGTCCCTGGGTGTGATGCAGCAAGTACCAGAGACTGCCATTAAGCGCGAAGGTCGCAATCATTCCCAGTAACATTGAACGTCTCATCACGGACAGCACTGCGTATATCGCACCCACCGCAAGCAGTACCAATGAGAAGTGAATTCGTGATACATGTGCAATAAGGTCAAAACACGCAACGAGTGGCAACCATGTCCCGGTTTGAGTGAACGGTTTACCTATCACAAACAAATTCCTGCGGGTACACATCTCACCAATGGCAATGCCGCCAACTGCAATCCCCAATACCACCAGTGGCCAGAACGGTGTCACTAACCCGTGGAACAACCAGGGCATGGTCGTGCGAATATGCAACGCCAACACCCCGCCGAGGAGTTGGGCGATGTAGACATATGCTCCCTTATGAGCGTCAGGAATCCGCAGCACATCAAAACGATCACGCAAAGCAAAGAGCAGACACAGAACGATCAGCAGTGCGTAAGCAACAATCAATCCAATAATCATCGGCATGGTCAACGGCAAGGTTTGATGCTGGACTAAACTCTGAACCTGTCCAAACCCCACGACACCAATAGCCAACAATCCAAGGAAGCTGACAACGGACATGCATCGACGGGTGACGGACTGCCAGGAAAGTGGATCAGGTACATCACAATCACCATTGGGCATGCGACTGACAAAAATCCCCATCACCAACGTGATAAACGCAAACGCCTGGATGTAGCCGATGATCCGACTAGGCCATACAAAACTCCCGTCGGGCGTGATGTAGATCCAACTAACCAGTAATGGGAAACAGAACAATTGGGCAAGGATCAACCCACGCAGGTTTTGCCATCGGGTGTCACGCTGTAAGACAAGCAGTCCTATCGCGGCAATGACGGGTGCAAGACAGATTACTGCACGTTGCATAATGATTGGATGTTGCACGGAGACTATGAAACTTAAGAACACCGACAGCATCGACAAGGCGATATTGGTGTACGGTACAAATGCGTTGTCGTCGCAGATGCCTTGTAACTTGGGATGATGTTGAATCTGCCTCAGGATGACACTCATCAGAGAAGCATAACCTGCCAACCCCAACGCCAGTACCATGCCCAGACTTTGCGGGGCAATGGGGGATTGGGTGAGCAGTTGGCACAATGCAGTAAGTCCGATGACATATAACAAGGCCAGGACATGCTTGCCAATTGATTCACGAATACAGGCCAGTGTCAACAGAGTGGCCATTACCAATGCAATCCAACCAGTAGTCGCGACGCCGTTGATTGGGATGTATGGCGGCTCAGTGATTCCTGATGCCATGTTGAATAGTTGCATGCCTGCTAGTCCAGCAAGCAGAATGGTTGAAGCTATCACAACCAAGTGATGTAACTGCGGGAGAACGCCCGGCGATGCAGAGAGACGAGTACGAAGAAATCGGCGTTCGACCCATTGCCATGCGAAGGCACTTAGAATCACAGTGATCATATTCAGATGGACGGTTTGGATGATGTTTTCAAATTCACTGAGTCCTGCTGAGTCCCAATACAATTTCGCGTATCCAATGGTGGTCCCCAAGCTCACCGCCAAGACTCCCAGATACGCATAGGCACGTCGTGGCGCCCAAGCCCCCAATGCCATGCTCATCGCAGCAACACCAAGTAGCATCCCCATCGACCACCATGGATTAAACGGATCATCCAAACTGGATCGCAGTGCAAAAACCATTGCCAGTATCACACAACCGAGTATGGATTGCGTGGCTGTTGTTCTTGCTTTGAGAATGCGGGCTGTCCATTGGACGGAGAGTTTTTCGGTAGCCTGTTTGATCGCTTCACTAATCGACTCCCCACATTCAGGGCACGTTCCTGAACGATCAAGTCCGCGAAGATTGTAGTTGCAATTCGTGCAGCTTAGATCATGTTCAATGGTCGCTACGTCTGCGTTTTGTCCTGCAACGATCGTGTCAAATGTTTGTGACCAGCCGGACTCTGCAAGCTGGTGTGTGTAGCGTCCGAGCGTTAAGAGCAGGGCAACGCCAACGACGAGCCAACCTGTCGAGATGATATGAAAGCACTGCCACATGCCGGTGTCCAGCGGGGCGCATGCAAGAGCTATGAGGATCACGCCCATCATCATCCACAAACTGATGGGTTGGGTGAGTCGTGGTCGTTTTTCAGAGTTACGCAGGATCGCCAACTCCACCAATATGAATGCAGCAAAACTCCATAGACTTCCCGCATGTTGCATTGATGTTGGAGCGTTTCCCGGTTCAGCCAATACTGCAAGACACGCAATAGCCAACATGATGCTTATCGAGATTCGGCTTAGCAGTAGAGGCCATTGGGGATATCCCAGTGATGACAGTTCCACGGATTTGAAGCGTCGCAACTGATCCCAGATCAGTGCTGCACCTGCACCGACCAATGCGTGAATTTGCACCAGTGCAAAGATGAGTCCCGCGGATAAACGCAGCCCCCCAAAATGGAAAATACAGGACTCGATTCCGATAGCGGTAATGCTGATTAATACTGCAACTGCATTGGCATAATCCCTGTCACGCTTCGAAAAGCCCAATGCAAAGAGGCATCCAAGAAGTAGAGCCACCGGGCCATACATCTGCAGATGCAAGAAAAGTTGTGGATATGTTGTCTCTCGGAAAGCATCTGTGAAGAACACTTCTATGGAAGGATTAACCAGTACCATGGCTATCGCGCAAGCAGCGGTTAGAACCAATAGCGGTAGTGCAAAAAGATAAAATCCCAACTGTTTCAAGTATGAATTGGCATTCTCATTCAGTGACTCTGATGCGATTGCAGATCGGTGTTTGCCTGTGATAATCAATCCTGTCACATACGCTGCGCCTGTTACTCCAAGTAGCCAACGCCATGCATTGACTACGCATAGCATTTGAGCAAATTGTGCAGCGATCAACGCTGTTGCACATAACCAGCATATCGCCAAGGCGCCGATCACCGCCTTGTTCTTTGCCAGTATTTGGCGGATACCAAAAATGATGCTGACAATACCAAGCAGTATCCAAGTTGCCCAGCCTGCTGCATGCTGACTACGGGAAATTTGTGATCCAATCACATCTGCGGATCGCTGGTCGATGCCAAGTTCTATTGCGATATGGATTCCCACACTCCACAGGGCAAAAACTATGCAACTCGCCATTGCGATCCATGAAAGTACCATGTCCATTGTCACGTTCGGCAGATTCACAATTGATGCCAAGCGTTCGAGTTTGCTTGTGCCATTGGCCCGTTGCGTCAGCTTGTCCAGTGTCAAGCGATAGAGCAGCCAGAACAGACTCATGCCTGCGATCATCAGAGTCTGTCTTTGCCAATAGCTTGGCATGCTCAACAGGTTTGGCAGTTGATCCCAATCAAGCTGTTTGATTAACTGATTGTGTTGCATCACCAGCAGTCCGCCAAGCATTGCAAGTTGCCCCATGGCAAATAACCAGCGTGAACGAGTCAGAATTGAAAGGATCAACCAGATCGCTGTCACCCAATACAAACGCAGGTAATAGGCATTGAGCAGTTGTTCGGAAAGTCTCATGCTCATCAAGATCACTGCGATGATCGACAGGCTGATACTGCATATGAACCATGGTTGACTGTATATTCTTTGGATCATGGACCGGCGAGATTTGCCCGTTAATAAGCCTGTCAATAAAACACCCACTCCAAAGAGACTGGCACTGATGAGGATTGCTGTGGGCCAAATGAATGTTTCAAACGGTCTAACAAATATCAATTGTTCGAACAGGGCTAGTTGCATCATGACACAACTGCACCATGTGGGTAATGGGTTGCGCAGTCGCCACGCAGCCAATAATGCAATCACCGCATACAACACATAAACCCATGTAATTTGCCCGCTGTCGGCTTCAAGACCAAAGCCTTTGACGGTCAATAGCGTGACACTCACCAGCCCCATGAGTCCGCAAGTGATCCAATAGCCATGCGCTGCACGAATGTCTTTGCGATATAGACTCCATTGAGATAGTAAAGCACATAACACCACTGGTAGGATCAAAGCTTTGGCAGAGAGGATTGACAACAGGCTTTGGATTAACAGTCGTGGATCAGTCATTGCCCAGTCGATCCGACCAGCCAGTAATCCAACCAACACAATCCATGCCAACGACAGCCAGACCAAACCCACACGTGTAAGCCAGCTTCGCTTGATCTGCCAACGTCGTGCGGATCGACTGACGGCCCACATGGTCATTGCGTTGACCAATAGTGTCGGCAACAAATACACTGGAACCGGCCATGCCAATCCCAATGCCAACCCACCCAAAACCAGGGCAACCAGACTGATCGTCGCACTGAGTGTTCGAATCGGCGCGGTGAGTTGAATCTCATCCCGTTGCCACAGCAGGTAACTGACAAGCATCGCAGGGCTGGCAAACAGCGCGATCAGTGGGGCGGTACACTGCAGCGCATCGCGGTATGTACCAGTGAGATGAATCGCCAATCCAAAGGGGGCAAGACACGCAAAAGCCATGAAAAACTGCATGAAATACAGGCTTTTGGCAGTTAAGTTCCAATCTTGTTTACCATCTGAATCATTTGCAAGATCAACTGGTGCAAAGAGAAGCCGTCGACAAGTCAGCAGCATTGTGATCAAGTATAGACTCATGGGGATTGCGACTGCTACAAGTAGAGTTCGTGGGCCTTGGAGCGGGACAAACTGCATGGCCAGGCAAGTTGCAGCAGTAGTCACGTAACCCGTTGCCATGAGCCTGGGGGCTTGGGGCAGGACTACTTTGGCTGCCAGCCATGTTAGGTATGCAAAGAGAATCGCTGTGCCGGCTTCAATACTGATCGTCCAGAATCCAATGCTCTTTGCATTGATGGTGAACGCAGCAAAGGCAAGGAAGTTTAGCGGCACAAGCAGTGTCGCAATGCTCAATACCGCCCGGCCGGTGGTTGGGACATTCCAACGATGTTGTACAAACAGTCCTCCACCAAAGAGTGCAGCCGTCATGCCGGTGAAGATCATGAACTTGAGAATGGGGATCGCCTGAATTTGCGACCACAGACTCACGACCAACGCAGCAGAACAGCAGACAATAAGCAAGCCGCCGATGAGTTCACCCCAGCGGATATTTTTCTGTGCCATAAAGGTGGCAAGCACCTGCCGGATAGGACGCTTGGGTGTTGGTGGCTCGACAGGTTTGGCTGTGGTTACAACAGGTATTTCAATCGGGTCGATTTCCTGGAGGTTGTCCAAGGTATTTGAATCTTCATCCGTCTCATTTGGTGTTGCAGTGGAGGAATCGTGATGCTTTTGTGCCATTTGCATGGCCAGTGTTTTGAGAACAGTCTCTTGTGGCTGCACATCATTCGGAGTCGACGATTCTCTTCCCATTGACTCTTGTGAAATTGATGTTGTAGGAACAGGCGACTTCTCATCTGTTTGCTGTTGAGAGATGGGGGGAGTTGATGCGCGGGGCGTGTCAGGTGATGGTGAATCCTCAGCCCGACTGATGATTGGTTCTGGCGTCACTGCATCACGTAGATGGACATCTTCTGCGATGGCATTCATGATTTGGGTATGCATGTCCGAATCGATGAGTTGTCGGTCACGTAAATGACGCGCATAACGCGCGGTCGCTGCACGATCATCGGATAACGTAGGATCGAATTGGTTTTGATTTTCCTTGGGTTTACTACCTCGAAAAATCGCTGCGACTACGACCCACATCCCATGCCCAACGACCATGACGATCATTGCTGCAATGAACAGAAAAAAGAACACTTCGCCCATGAATGGCCCCCAATACTCTAGCTGTCGTACATATCAAATGGCTATAGAACAGGCGCAGACTCTGGCGGAGTACAACTGACTGTTGAATGTTTGCATATGAAGACAGGTTGTTCGTGTCACCCGAGAAATTGCGATAGGCATATCATCGCATTATTTTCACAAAAGACAAACAGGGCGTTTGGTTTGAGTGTGATTTTATCTAAATGTCGTTTTCATAAAGGTGTTGAATTCACTAAGAGCAAGTTGACTGATGTAGTTGAATTGGATTAGACTTGTCTTCGCTTGCAGGAAGCAACCTACCCGCGGGAAGGGCCACGCCCACCTGTCATACAATTGATTTTCAACATGACGAACCCCTGACCGGTTTGCGGGTAACTGGTAACATTTTGCAGCTTGCTGCAAGGAGGTCCGTTATGATTCAACTCTTGATCGTTTCATCTATTGTTTTTGCTCTGGCAAGTTGCTTTTGCGATACTGCTTCTGCGCAAAATCCAACAGACGCCTATCACCAACATCCCAAACCAAGTGATCCGGTTTTTGCTGATGCGGTGTCATTACTTGATGGTGGAGATGTGGATGGACTCAAAGCTTTACTTGCCAAGCATCCCAATCTTGTCCATCAGCGAGCGTCAGGTCACAAGGCATATGACCAAGGCTATTTCAAGTCGCCAACCCTGCTGCATTTTGTAGCTGCGAATCCCAATTTTACTGGCGAAAAATTGCCGGACACCTGGTTGGATATGGTCAGGTTGATTCTGGATGCTGGGGCAAAGGTTGATGCCGGCTGCGGAGACGATGCCAAGGGGACAGCGTTGGGATTGGTGGTGTCCAGCCGCCTGATGCAGATCAATGAACTACAGTCCAAGGTCATGGATTTACTGCTTAGTCGAGGTGCTGATCCTGACCGTGCGGTGGATGCGGTATTGGCTCATCCTGACAGGGCGGTTCTCAAAAAATTGGTTGATGCAGGGGCCAAACAAACCTTGCCGGTGATGGCGGGGTTGAATCGTTGGCTTGAAATCAAACGGCTTGTACAGGAAAGGGAAATTCAACAGGTTGCCCTCCAAAAAGCCTTAATGGTTGCCGCAATTTACGGCCACGAAGATGTTGTGTTTTATCTTTGTTCAATGTGTTATGGCAAGTTTGATCCAAGCTGTTACGGCCCGCAAGGCTTTCTGGATTACTGCACACCATTGCATCAGGCAGCCATTCGCGGACACCTTAAAACGGTTGAAAAATTGATTCACCATGGTGCTGATCCAAGTATGAAAGATAAAACATTTGGTGGTACGCCCCTGGATTGGGCTGTCCATGATGGCAATCAACAGGGGGTGGTTGATCTGCTTGACCAGTTGGAAGATTACATGCCCATTGTCCGCTCTGCCCGCGCAAGTGATCTGCAAACGCTTGGCCGACTCCTTGATGCCAAACCCCATTGGCTCGATAAACCCATCCCCAATGGGGCGACCTTGCTCTTTGATTTATGCAATATCAATACACGACTCAAAAATGTTGGCAAGACCATTGCCTATTTGATCAAACGCGGTGCCCATCCCAATCAAACATGCAAGCCGGATGGAACTGGTGAAACGCCATTGCACTGGGCAGCAAGTTTCGGCCCCAACATCAAACATGGCCCACAAGCGATCAATGCTTTACTGGAGAACGGTGCTGAAATTGATGCGACCGGTAGTGTCCTTGGCAACGGCACACCATTGGTCAATGCGGTTATCTTCCGTGATGTGCCATCAGCCAGACTGCTCATTGAACGCGGTGCGAAATTTGATCTTGCTTTGGCAGCAGGAGCAGGGCGGTTGGATTTGGTCAAAACCTTTTTTAACGATCAAGGTCAATTCCATAATCCATATGGCAACATGCCTCATCGCGATAGCACCCGTGATGCGGATGCCGAATTAAACGGTTCGATTTGTGTTGCTGCAATCAATGGTCAACGCGATTGTATCGCTTATCTATTGAAACGTGGTGCATCAATCAACGCAGTGAGTGTGGTTGGCACAACGCCCTTGGATGAACTGCTCAATAATAAATTTCTCGACACCGCTAATTGGCTCAAAGAGCAAGGCGCATTAACCGCCGCACAACTTAAAGCTAAGGATGGTGAGTAATGTCCAATGATCTCAATCGTTGGATGTCGCCATTGCCTGCCAAGCCGAATTTTCAGCGCCAGAAAAAAATCGCCAAGCAGTTGATCCGCAACGTATGGGCGGGTGATGCTGATGCAGTGGCAAGGTTTAATGCACTACATCCGTCGCCGCCAATACCACAAAATGCAGCACTCTCCGATGCACAGTTGGTCGTTGCTCGCGGGTATGGCATGGAGTCCTGGCCGGGGCTTAAACGCAAGATTCTGTCACTGACCCAATCACCACTTGAGCAATGGATCACAGCGGTAAAAGCAGGCAATGTTTCGCAGGTCAGAGAGCTTTTTGAAAAGCACTCAGAGTTGGCATCCCATGTCAATGACACCTGTTTTGCATTTGACAGTACAGCGTTGTTCGCTGCTAAACCCAATTGGGACTTGGTCGATCTGCTCATAAAACATGGTGCGGATATCAACAAGAAAACCAACTGGGGGCCAGGCGGATTCGGACTTGCGGAGAATGAATCGCCGGAGGTTTCTGCTGAGCTTTTTAAGCGTGGTTTGGTTGAAGATATCTGGACTGCGGTCGGTTTGAATCATCTTGATAAAGTCGCTCAATGGCTTAGCGAGCAGCCACAGTTGGTACACGCCAAGGGCGGTGATGGCGTACATCCCTTGCATTATGCCAACACCGTTGAAATGGTGGACTTGCTCGTTGATCATGGGGCGGATGTGCATGCTTTGGATGTGGATCACACTTCGACGGCTGCTCAGTATCAGGTGAATAATGAGTCGGTAGTTCGTAGACTCTTAGCACATGGTGCTAAGCCGGACATCTTTTTGGCTGCGCGCTTGGGGGACTTGGATTTGATTGCTCATTGCCTTGCTGATGAGCCAGATTGTGTGTCGCATCGACTTGGGGTAAAGCCCTGGATCAATGATACGGGAGGCATGATTTATAACTGGAAACTAGGCCATGGTCTGACTGCAATGGATGTGGCGATCAAGTTTGAACATCATGACGCGCATGCGATGTTGCTTGCACATTCACCTGCAAAATGTCAGTTGCTGGATGCGGCTTGGCGTGGGGATGTCTCAGCTGGCAAGGCATTGTTGGCCAAGCATCCGCGATTACTTGATGAAATGTCTGAGGATGATCACGCTGCCTTGAACCGGGCCTGTTGGTGGTATCGGCCTGTTGCAGTCAAAGCGATGTTGGCGTTGGGGTTCAATCGACATATTCAGGATGATGAAAAAATGACGCCACTGGATCGTGCTGCGTTTCATGGGCATGCAGATTGTTTAGCGATGCTGCTCGATGGCGATCCTGATCCACCTTTGGAATGGAAACATCAAAATGATGGGACGCCTATTCAGACTTGCATTCATGGTTCTATCAATGGTTGGTCTACAGGCTTTAAACAGGATCATGCCAAGTGCGCACAGTTACTGTTGGATGCCGGAGCAAAGTATGAGTTGGGTTGGTTGCCAACCGGGGCCGATGTGATTGATCAAGTGATCCGTCAGAAGCACTCCCAGGGGTGACGCGTTAAATATGTAAACGGTCACGGACCATCTGGCGGATGGTGGTCATCCATTGGAACAGTAAAGGGCGCTTGGGCAGTGTCATTCGGACATAAACCCGTTCGCCAAGTAAGGCAGGAGCTGCGACGAGTTTGCCGGCCTGCATGGATGCCTGCATTTCTGCGGGAAGCTTGAGCCACATTTCGAACTGTGGACGCAGGGTTTTTTGTCCCTTGGCATCTTCGGGGTCCATGGCGATCTGACCGCCTGCGTTTTTACTCAGTGCCGGGTGCGGCAGGTAATTGCGTCCTGAATCAAAAGCCATGATCAGCTGACTTTGATGGACTTTTTCGATGTTACCCACGGTGCGCAGTTCCACCGCGCGGATTTGTTTGTTCAAGGCTGCAGCACTTTGAGATTGACTGACCAATGCCGTAACACGCAGTTTGGACATGTCCGCAATACGTCCAACGACATCACCACGACGGACATATTGCCCCAGATACTGTTTGAAGTTTGCAGCGATGAGCATGCCATCCTGTGGTGATCTGAGCGTTAAATCTGCGATGCGGTCGTTGATGTCATCGAGTTCTTCCTGAATGACTTTTTTCTTGGTCTTGGCGATGTTCATTTCAACCAGATCTTTGACCATAGCCATGCGTCGTTCAATGTCGAGCTTGACCAGTTCGGCTTCGAGTTCCGCTTTGCGAGAGAGCAATTGCGGATTCTCAGCGATGAGCATGGGGTCGCCAGCTTTGAGTCGTTGGCCAGGTTCAACGAGGACTTGGGTGACAAAGCCGTCAGATTGGATGGCAATGTCGCTGCGTTGAGCGGATTCGATGACACCTTCGGTGCGTTTGTGTTCGTCGACCTTGATCACGCCGATACCGATGATGGTTCCGATGATGACTGCGAAGGTCACGGTGACTGCGCGTTTGCGTTGTTCGCCGACTTGGCCACTGGTAAAAAGCCAATGAAAGAACTTGGATAGTGGGACAATACACCATGCGATAAATGACCATGCAGCAAGCAGCAGACCGATGGTCAGCAGTTGGCCGGAGATGAACAGGATAATGCCGGTGAGAACAAAGAAGCGGTAAATTTGGGATGCGATGCCATAGAGCAGCAGAATCCATTGTTCGCCTGAAGCGGTAGCAACAGGTTGGGCGTTCTCCATGCCATAGGCAAAACGTTGTACCAGCCAACGGGTATGCCTTGAAGCCCGGTCGTACATATTGGGTACTTCCAAGACGTCGGCGAGCATGTAGTATCCGTCGAATCGAAGAAGCGGATTGGCGTTAAAGAGGATCGTGGTAAACGATGCCATGAAGACGATGTTGTAGGCCAGTTGGGCAGTGAGTGACCCAGGATTGTTGGCTGTCTCATACAGCCAGAACAATGCAGCGCCTCCTGCAATGGCAAGCTCAAACATCATCCCTGCAGCGTTAACAAGGAAGCGATGCCATCGACTGGCAAAACTCCAACTGCTCGTGGCATCGACAAATGGGGCGGGCATCATGATCAACATCATCACACCCATTTCAGGAACCGCGCCCCCAAACCGTTTACACAAAATCCCGTGTCCAAATTCGTGAATTGCTTTGGTGATCAAAAACAGCAACACCATCCAACCCCAGTTGGCAGGGGCGAGAACACTTTCGGCATCATGAATAAATGATCCGACATGCGGGATGAATTGCCAAAGACAATAGGCCAGCCAAGCAATCCATAAGGCCAAACCACCTTTACTCAACAGGGGTTTGAACAGCGGTAAACACCACGTCAAAAAACGATCTGGATTAATCAACGGGATGCGCACAAACAAAATGCTCATCGCCTGCCCGGTCCACTGTTTGACTTTACGTCGATTGGCACGATCCAAGAGCGGTTTGGCGTCCACCGGCAAGTCGACACGCAAAAGGTTGGACTGGTTGAGTTGGCCGAGGATATGAATCACTTCATTCTGCGTCGGTGCCATGTCCGCATAGCGATCGGTGGTCAACCGCCATGCTTCATCGACTTGTCGCTTGCCATCAAGGAGTCCGACGAAGTGATGAGCCACGGGGTTAAGTCGAAAGAAGTTGTTACTGATTGGATCATGGGCAACGTACCAGTGTTCGCCACGGAAAAGTTGTCGCGTCATCTGCACGTGGGGGCGAAGTGTCGGGGTAAGCCGACTAACGCGAGACCAGTTTTGACTGAATGTGGGTCGTTCCATGTTTTATATTTCGAATTTCGGATTTTGGGTTTCGAATTTGCCTTAGTCTTTCGGATTCGATTGTTCAGAGATGACAAATCAACGCGTAGGTCAATTCGAAATCCAAAATTTACAAATCCGAAATTCCCGTCATCACCACATCCACAGGCGGACCATGTCGGCGATGCGGTGGGTGGCGATCCACCAGATTTTGCGTTTGCCCATGTCCATACGTGCCAGGCCTTCCATACCCGGACGTAACCAGTTGGCACGCTGCCAGACATCGTTGTCGGTTCCCGGTTGGACGGCACCTGACCGAGTTTGAGGGCCATTGGCTTTGGCGGCGCGATACAGAATGCCTTCGTGGACCGTCGTGTCGTTTACTTCATAGTCAGCAGTCTGCGACCAGTTATCGGTGGCAAAGCGGCTGCGAATCTCAAAAACATTTTCACCATTGACTGGCGTGGCAAGTGGGACAATCTGACGGACCATGAACTTGAAGTCCTGATCCGGCTGAGACCGTGTGGTCAACGCGCCGGTAGGCAGGGCACCTTGCGTGTGGATGTAACTTTCAATGGTGTCGATATCCTGTTCACTGACCCGCAGGATTGGGATCAAATCCGTCAGTGGGGCAACTTCAAACATCCCTTTGCCTTTTTCAACCACACCACCGACCTTGTCGTACCAGTCGCCAGTGAGAACAACGCCATCAATAGGCGAGCGGATCGTGGACTTGTCGATTTGGTATTGAAGCAGATCAATGCGTGCCTGATTTTGCTTGATTGCAGCATCGGCCTGCTGAGCTTCGGCAATTTTGTTTTCCGCGCGAGCTTGTTGTCGTTGCAGCGAATACACATGCAATTGACTGACGGCTTCACCGAGTTGGAGCTTGAGTTCGGTGGTGTTGAGGATGGCTAAGATATCGCCTGCTTTGACCTGCGTGCCGGGCCGGACTTCGACTTTTGCCAAGTCGCCTTCATAGGGGGCAGGGATGATGCGCTTGGACTGAGCTTCCATCGTAAAGTCTGCGGAAATTTTGTAGGGCATTGTTCCGATGAAAACAAATAACAAGACCGCCATGACCAGGATGCTCAGCAGTTTCCAACCCACATGCTTGGGGCCCACTGCGTAGGAAGCCAGCCACTTGACACTGCTCCAGGCATGGCCAATGAGCCATCGATCCGATTCGTAACGATCAGCCAATTGCGGGGCTGCGACATCGGCGATGAGTTGCAGTTGCGTGACAAGCATGCCATCGAAACCCTCTTCGCGTTCGAGTGTCAAAACACCGATCCATTCATCACGCATACGCAATGGGATGGAAACGATGTGACTGCCTTTGTCGTTGGCGAGTAGTTTTTTGTGTGAGTACACCACGGCTTCGGCAAGAATCTGCTCAGCATTCTCCGGCAGGGGATATACCACCGGCTGCTGCTGATCGAGACATTCACCCATGGCAACTTCCATGAGTCGTACATATTCACTATGTCGCTTGAGTTCTTCCGTGTCACTCATGGCCATGACGTTAATGTTGCGGCCTTTGACCCAACCGAGGGTGACACGCGAGCACTTGAGTTGTCGAGCCAATTCGTTGACAAGGTTCAGGCCGGCGCCGGTGAAGCCTTCTGCTTCCTGAGTGGTCCCCAGTAACGCAACGGCATTACGGACATGTTGTGCGTCCTGCGTGGCCTGTCGTGCTGCTTCACGTTGAACGAAGACTTCGTACAAACCTGCAGCAAGTTCACGCATGGGGACGGTTGCATTAATCACACTTGGGTCCTGGCAGTCCGCGACAACCGTGCAGACACCTGCGATACGGCCAGCAGCACGAAGGACCGTGACGAACACATGAGCACCGACGCCTGGATCTTCTTCCTGACCTTCAGGTGAGACTTTCAGGACATGGGATGCCTGACGATCAAAACCACTTTGAGCACTCTGCCCCAGCAGGTCCCGTACGGCCTCTGCGATTTGATCACCTTCAAGTTTGTTAGGCCAACTGTTGATGATCATTGGATTGTCATCAGGGCCTTTGACCCAGAACGCGCCATACTCGGCAGCAACGATCTTGCATTGCAGATCAAGCATTGCCTGATGAAACGTCTGGATATCCGGGGCGTTGTTGACCTTTTCGACCAGGCCACCCCAACCCTTATTCGACGGTTTGTTGGATTGTTGTGTAGGAATTTGTGTCATGGTCGATCAGTTCGATGCAAGGGATTGAGGATCGGTAAAGCTGACAATCACCTGGCCGCCGGCCGGATGGTTTGAAGCGTTGGCAAACTCCACGCGAACCAGTCGCGTGTTGCTTGCAGAGTCGGCGACATTGGCTAAATGGATGATCTTGCCTTTGACCGGTGTGGCCATCACCTGTCCAAGTCGCATTTGAACCCAGGCATCATCACCAACTTTAAGCTTCATCGTTTCTTCCAGTGGTACCGGAACATCCACGCGCAGCGGATCGGTGACGACCAACTCCACCATCGGTTGGAGGTTTTCCACCACTTCGCCGACGTCGACAAGAATCTGCTCGACGACGCCATCCATCGGAGCACGCAAGGTGTAGTTGGCATGACGGGCTTCATATATCTGAAGCTGACGCTTGGCTTCGTCCTGCTCACGGACTGCTTTTTCAACAGCCAGTTTTTGTACTGCGGTGGTCAACTCTGCTTTTTTGAGTTCAAAGGGGACTGCTGCCTGCTTGGCAACCAATTCACGGGTTCGACTCTCTTCGATTTCAGCAAGCTCCAATGAAGCTTTGGCTTGATCGATTTCGACATTACTTTGTGCACGGAACTTCCAGATTTCGATTTGAGCCAAGCCTTCTTTGTCCTCCAGCTCAATGAGGACGTCGCCTTGTTTGACCACATCACCTGGATGCACTGCTCGCTTGAGCACCTTGCCCGGAACTGTAAAGCCCAGTCGCAGGTCATGCCTGGCTTTGGTGACCGCTTCGATTTGCCCAAAGCAGTTTGACACGCTCAGACAACAGATACAGATCGAAAGTAGTAAGTGTCTCAATGCAGTTCATCTCCAAAATTCAGGTCGGCAAGGGGGTTGCCAACAGGGCACTTAAATCCCAATTCCCCGGTACGTGCCACAGTGTCTATACGACGATTGGTATGGGTGACTTATTGTAACGATTTTATGCTCTTGTGTGTGATTTTCCCACCACCGCCCATATGGTTTATAATCTCCACTTCCCACGCAGTCTACAGCCAATAGGATTCGAGCCATCTATGAAAATTGACGCCAAACTTAAACCCAATGACTTAAAACCAGCCATTGAACGTGTTTTGACACTTGCTGCACGTAAATCCAAAGCCATTGACCGTGGGTGGGAACCTGCCAAAGGCACGCCCGTCTTCACTGTCAAAGGCAAGTACACCTCCATGGGCTGGACCGAATGGACTCAAGGCTTCATGTTCGGCAACATGATTCTCGCAGGTGACGGTCTCGACGATGCCAAGCTCATGAAAGCCGGCACCGACCGAACCCTCAAGTATATGCTCCCACATGTCACCCACATCGGCGTGCATGATCATGGATTTAACAATCTCTCAACCTATGGCAATATCATTCGCCTGATTCGTGAAAAGAAAATCAAGGACTCAACGGGGATTGAAGAAACCTGCAAGACCGCCGTTGCCGCTTCCGGCGCGGTGCAGGCCTCACGCTGGGAAGGTGTCCGGCAGGAATTCAAAGATAAACATTCGGCACGTACCCGCATGCTTGGATACATCTATTCCTTTAATGGTCCGCATTCACTGTTCATCGACACCATGCGCACCACGCGCATCCTCGGCGTGGCATGGCAACTCGGTCATATCCTGATGCACGAAAACGACCGCGGGGCCAACTTGCTTAAGCGTTCGGTCCTCCATGGTCTGACCACCAGTCAGTACATCATCTATCACGGCGATACCGAAAAAACTTACGACGTCCGCGGGCGCACCGCGCACGAAGGCACGTTCAATCGCAATGACGGCTGCTTCCGTGCCCGCAGTACGCAACAAGGCTACAGCCCATTTAGCACTTGGACGCGCGGTCTTGCCTGGGCGATGCTCGGTTACGCTGAAGAACTCGAATTCTTCAAGACCATCACCCCAGCCAAGTTCAAGGAAGCGACCGGTCTGAATAAGGCTGATGTGCTCAAGGTCTACGAAAACTGTGCCAAAGAAACCTGCGATCACTACATCAAGGAATGTTCGACACTCGATGGCATTACCTATTGGGATGATGGCGCACCCAACCTGCACAAACTCGGTGATTGGCAAAACCAAAACGCTGATCCATATAACGATCATGAACCCGTTGACTCCTCAGCATCAGCGATTGCTGCACAAGGTTTGATCCGTTTGGGCAACTATCTTGGTGCCAAGGGCAAGAGCTATACGCAAGCCGGACTCACGGTGGCCCGGACACTGTTTGATGAGCCGTATCTCTCCACCAAGGCGAACCATCAAGGCTTGCTTTTGCACAGCATCTACCATTGGCCCAATCACTGGGATCATGTCCCAGCCGGCAGTAAGGTTGCCAACGGCGAAGCGAGCATGTGGGGCGACTACCATCAACTGGAATTGGCGATCCTCATCCAACGCATGGGAAACAAAGCCAAGTATCCGACGTTTTATTTGTAAAATAGCTGCGACACTGCGTGTCGCTGATCTCACGATGCACAACGACCAACCCGCGATCTCACCCCAGATCGCGGGTTGTTTATTTCTGCTAAACTATCCGTCTCCCTACAGCAGACACGTAACGCAAATGAGGTATCGCATGTCTGAAATGACAAGTGGAAAAAACACAAGAACCGCCATCGTCACCGGTGGCAGCCGTGGCATTGGTCGTGGGATCGCCGTCTCTTTGGGCGCCCAAGGCTACAATGTCGCCATCAATTACAACAGCAACTCCGCTGCTGCCGACGAAGCCGCAAAGCTCGTTGAAGATGCAGGTGGTAAAGCCATCACCATTCAGGCCGATATTGGCAATCGTGAAGACCACAAGCGTCTGCTCGGTGATACGGTTGCTGCCTTTGGTCCTGTGGATTTATTGATCAACAACGCGGGTATCGCACCGACGGTTCGTGCAGATTTACTGGAGACCGACGAAGACAGCTTCGACCGACTCATCGCGGTGAATCTCAAAGGTCCGTTCTTCCTGACGCAGCTTGTTGCCAACCACATGATTGCCAACAAAGACAGTTACAAGGTTCAACCTGCGGTCGTGAATATCAGTTCCATTTCCGCGGACACTGTGAGTATCAACCGTGGCGAATACTGCATCTCCAAAGCAGGCGTTGCCATGAGTACGCAACTCTTTGCAGTCCGCCTTGCGGGTGAAGGGATCGGCGTCTACGAAATCCGACCGGGCATCATTGCCACCGACATGACCGGCCCGGTGAAAGAGAAGTACGACAAGTTGATTCACGAAGACGGCTTGCTGCCCATCCCGCGTTGGGGCAAACCTGAGGATATCGCCAATGCCGTGCAGTCCATTGCGGATGGTCACTTCACCTATGCCACCGGTTTGGTGATGCACATTGATGGTGGCTTTCACATTCAACGTCTGTAAACATTCAAGACATTTTTACCACAGAGGCACAGAGACACAGAGTTTTGTTTTGTTCGTCACTCCCGCGAAGGCGGAAGTCCAGTGGAGAATTCAAGCGTCAACGACATGTCACTGGATTCCCGCCTTCGCAGGAATGACGGAGAAAATTTTCCGGTCTTTTCAGGCTCTGTGACTCTGTGTCTCTGTGGTTAAATGCCTTGTCATAACCTTATGTCCAACACCCGCCACATCATGATCTCCGGCATAGGCCTGATCTCACCACTGGGATACAGTGCATGGGAGACGTTCGCCAATTTACTCGCGGGTATGACACTGCCTGATCGCATGCGCGAACTGCCCGACAACTTGCATCCCATTGAAATCGCACGTGTCACCGGCAGCATCGGCATCTCGCATGGCAGCAGTACCGACCCCGCAGTCGAGTTGGCAGAACGAGCCATCCGTGAAGCCTGCACCCAAGCGCAAGTGAGTCCCGAAGGTTTGCCTGTCATCACGGGGGCAAGCAAAGGGGCGGTGACTCATTTTCATAAAGAGCCGTTAAACGTGGTGCTTGGCCCGCATGGGTATTGGGCATCCGAGTTAACGCGACGCCTCAAGCTCGGCAGTGTCAAAAACATCGTCGCAGCGTGCGCATCGGGTTTGTATGCTGTGCATCAGGCTCGACAGATGCTCCTTTCCGGCAAAGCCAAACGTGTGTTGGTGGTGACTGCTGAGGCAGCATTATTGCCGCACTTTATTGCCAGTTCACAACGCTTGGGGATTCTCGCCAAACTCACCAAAGAGGATTACATCGGTCGCCCGTTGGATGAAAAACGTGATGGATTCATGCTCTCACAAGTCGGTGCAGCAATTTTGCTTGAAGCCTCAGACGAACCTCAAGCAGGGCAGTGGGAGTTATGTGACACGGCAGTGGCATGCGAAGCGTATGACATGATTCGGCCTGCACCGGGAATGCCGGCACTGGCACATATTGCCAAGCAGCTGATTGGTAAACGTGAGATTGATCTGTTGCATCCTCACGCCACCGGCACGCGTGATCAAGACCCTCAGGAATTAGCGGTCTATCGCAAGCATGCACCATCCGCGGACGTCTATGCCAATAAAGGTGCGCTTGGGCACACGCTGGGCAGCGCCGGATTGGTGTCACTGGTCTTAGCCTGTCTCTGTGCCAAGACCAAACGGCGCCCACCCATGCCATGGGTTAACACACCGATTGAGCCTGTAATCAAAGCTGATTTACAGCAGGGCGATTACCGCACGCATGCGATCTTCGCCACCGGTTTTGGCGGACACGTTGCCGGCGCGGTGGTCGGGCGCGTTTGAGATTTAACTGCGCACCAGTGTCCAAGTCAATTTTTGCCACAGATAAACACAGATAAAAGAAGTGCCGGATGTGAATCTGATATTCAGTATTGTGTTTTAATTGTTTGATTTTTCGAAAACCAGCATCTCATTTTTACCGCCAAGACGCCAAGAGCGCCAAGATAAACAAGGCAGAGATTTTTAATCTGTTTTTTAACAAACGTAATCGAATTGAAATAACAAATTATTCTCCTCCGACCTTGGCGCTCTTGGCGTCTTGGCGGTGAAAAATGAATTGACTCTTTCAAAGAGCGCATCTGTATTTATCTATAGCTAAATTGTCTTTCAAACCACAAACTTACATCATGCAGCGTTGGGATCATCTGTCCAGCCGATGAGCATTTCGATGATGTTGCCTTCCAGATCATCAAAGAAGCAGTTGACCAGGCCCGGGACATGGGCACCACAGTCGCGCTTTTCGCCGACTTTAATGCCATAGGTTTCGACCTTGGCGATCATCGCATCAAGATCATCGACTTCAAATGCAAGGTGTTTGAAACCCACTGCCTGTTCGCCACCACGGGCATCGGGGCTGGCATTAACCGGGAAAAGTTCCAGACATGATTCGCCGGAGCGGAGCATGTAAAACTCGTCGGGCTGGCCGGGCTTGAAGACTTTGACGCACTTGTAACCAAAAACGTCTTCGTAGAAAGCCTTTTGTTTTTTGACATCTTTACAGTGGAAACCGACGTGGTGGATGATGGCCATGGTGTAACTCATTTCATTGGTGAATAAAAAAAACGCGTTGACAGTCTGCAAAACTGTCAACGCGTATTGTAATCGATCAGTGACACGCAGTGTCGCAGCTATTTTAACGGACACCCATGAGCAGTTCGCCGACGAGTTGATCGAGTTCTTCGTAGGGCATGGGCTTGGCTGCAAGCTTCACACGATCAAGATCCGCAGCCAGTAAGGCTTTGGCATTGGTCTTGGTGAACTTGCGGGTGAGTTTACTGAGCTTGGCATTGGTGCGGTCGATGTCCTTCAGTAGAGCTTGAATCTTCTTGTCGGCATTGAACTGAGCAACCTTGTGTTCGAGGATTTTGAAGTTGCGCATCGAACCCTTGGCAAATTCAATCACATCACCATAATCCGACTGGCGATAGGCATGGCTGTCGAAATGTTTCATGCCTTTGTACTTGTAGTCGGTCAGTAGCTTGACCAGGAAGAAGTTGGCTTTGTAGTTCACCGATGCAAAACGGAAGTCCTGATCGTAGCGGCCGGGAACCTGGTCGTTGAGATCAATATGGAAGAGCTTACCCATCTCCAATGCCTGGGCGACGTGATGGGTGAAGTTCAAACCTGCCATGGTTTCGTGGGCAAACTCCGGATTCACGCCACACATATCCGGATGTTTGAGTGATGGGATCAGGGCAAGGTACGAACCGGTAACCGAGAAATACATATCGCCACGAGGTTCGTTGGGCTTGGCTTCAAAGGCAAATTTGTACCCCATTTTTTCACTGATGGAATACTCACAAAGGAAGTCAATTGCTTCGCGGAATCGCTTCACCGCCAAGACTGAATCTTTGGTTGCATCGGACTCTGTACCTTCACGACCACCCCAAAAGACATAGGTCGAAGCGCCGAACTCTTTACCCAGTGTCATGGCCTTCATCGTCTTTTGGATGGCATAGGCACGAATCTCTGCATCGTTATTGGTAAACGCACCATCCTTGAAAACAGGATCGGAAAACAGATTGGTCGTAGCCATGGGGACTTTGAGTTTGTTGCGACGCAGCGCTGCACGGAAGTCCTTTTTGATCTGCGCAGCTTCGGTATCACTGGCATCAATGGGGATCAGGTCGTTGTCGTGAAAGTTCACGCCATGCACACCGCCGGCTTTACCCAGCAGGTCAACGATTTGTGCGGGAGTCAGTTGCTCGCGTACATCGCCACCAAAGGGGTCAGACCCCGTTTTGCCTACGGTCCAAAGTCCGAAGGTGAATTTGTCAGCAGCAGTGGGTGTAAACGGATCAATCTTGGCCATGGTCTTGTTCCTTCAATGGGCTGTGGAGAGCGTTTGGGGACTTGATTTTGTTTAGTTATAGTCTATAACAAAATAAAAAGGATGCAAGTCCTAAAACTTCTTTGTATCCTATCCCGATATGGCAGCACGACACCCCCGCATTACCGCGCAGTTATCCGTTGGCGATCGTCTCTCAATCCGTACGCTATGTGTAGCGATGACCACGATTGATTCATCGTGGACAGCCATGCACGCGACTGATAGCTTCTGGCGGTTGTATATCAATAACCGGGACGGGGCGGTCATTCACTCATCGCATGGGGATCATCCCCTTACACCCGGACGAATTCATCTGGTACCCGGCTGGGTCGCATACTCCTGTATCAACAAGCAGGACATCGGCCACTTCTATGTTCACTTCGATGTCGTAGGCATTCCACCTGCACTGATCCGCCAAGTCTTTGACCGTCCGTTTGAATTGCCAGCGGATCCCATTCGTGACAAAGCCTTTTTGTCATTCTGTCAGCAAATGGAAGATGGCAATACCAGTAGCGCCTCGATGCTCTGTCGATGCAAGAGTCTGCTTTACTGGTCGTTTACTGACTTGCTTGCACAACTGCCCAAAGAAAAAGCTCAACTCTGCGATCAAGCAATGGCATCCCAGCAAGCTGTCCAACCAGCGGTGCGACACATTGACGATCACTACAACACGACAATCAGTAACGGCGACCTGGCAGCGATGTGTCACATGAGTGAAGATTATTTCATCCGCCGCTTCCGCGAATGTGTCGGTCAGACACCTGCTCAATATGTACAGGAACGACGAATCAGTGAAGCAGCCAAGCAGTTGATCTACACGCAAAATTCCATCGACCAGATCGCCCACGACACCGGCTTTGGCAATCGCTTTTACTTCTCACGTGTCTTCAACAAACACTACGACATGGGGCCCGCAGCCTACCGTCGCCGGCAACGGGTGTGATGTTTTTTCAAGACAGTCTTTACCGCCAAGGCGCCAAGATCGCCAAGGTCAGATGAGAACAAACCATTTTCATTGCAAAAAAAAGCTTAAGTCTGATTGAAACGAAGACTGCATATCTAACAACTTCATGCATCCGATGTCCGTACCAAGCAGGTTCATCGCTGGGGTTTAACTTATTAAAAACTCAGTCTTGAACCTTGGCGCTCTTGGCGCCTTGGCGGTAAAACTGACTTAGGGGTTTGGGCAGGTTTCGACCGAACCGCCATTGCCCACGTGATCCGCATTCTGGATCAGGTCATCGAGTTGGGCGGGGAAATTAAAGCCGTCGGCTTGATCCATCGCAAATAGATTTTGGTTCCCATGATTGGCATACCGGGTTACTCGTCCATCAATGAATAGCAGGTTCGATGCGGTGTTGCCATGCGTGGTTCGCCAACCATTTGGGAAAGCTGTAAAGAGTGATTGGCGGTCTGTTGCCAGCAGGGCAGGCTTTTGGTTCAGCGAGTTGACAGCTTGCGCTGAGAGTCGGTTGTCGCCTGTAATTTCATCGAGTTGGCGATAGAAGTATGAGCCATAGGCATTGTTTGATGTGCCGATGTTTGCCAGTTCCTGGTTGATGTCTGATATGTCATCATCATCAGGGCAGAAGAAGGCTTGTTTGTTTTCCAGGTAGTTGGTGTAGAGCACGCCCATGCCGGTGTATTGGTGGTGGGCTAGCGGGTCGCTACTGTCGCCGATCCACAGTTGGTTGTCCATTGAATTGCGGTAGGTGTTGGGCATGCCGAAGTTCGGGTGCACGGTGTTGGGGCCAGTGGGGATGCGGTCTTCAAAGTCCGCACCATATGCAAAAATAGCGGTCCCCAATTGCTTAAGTGCGATGCCACAGGCAATGAGTCGAGACTGCTTGCGTGCGCCTGCAAGTGCTGGCAAAAGGATGCCGATGAGCAGCGATATGATGCTGATGACCACCAGCAGTTCAATGAGTGTAAAAGCGTGATATCGTTTTGGGATCATGGAACAGACCTGTTTGGATTTTGAAAAGTCACTCATCATTTTACCGGATATTGAATGAGGCGAGCATGATATCAGATAGGAGAATTTGTTTTTGATTTGGTTTTGTTTTGCAAATCAATCATTTCCAATGCACGCAGTTGATTCAAGCGTGCATCCTCTAGCACCTTTGGGGGTGTGACGTCGGGTGAACTTTGTGCTTGTTTAAAGGCAGTATTGGCTAAATGGTATTGTTCGGTGATCCCGTAATACATGCCCAGCACATTCCAGACTTCGGCACGTTTTGTTTCAGGGATAGGGTCTGAATGTTCCAACGCTTGCTTCTGCCAATGGATGGCTTGGATCCATTTTTGCTGACGAGCGTAGGTGCTGGCCAGAAACGTTTTGTGCAGGTAGTTGTTGCTTTGATCTACTTCGATTGCCTGCAAATAAACTTGCTGTGCCTGATCCCATTGCTCAAGTCGTCGGTAACAGTCGCCAAGTATGGACAAGGAGATGGCATCATTGTTGATGAATGTTTTATGCATTTCAAAAATGCCAATGGCCTCTTCAAGTCGGTTGAGCTTGATCAAGACAATTGCGCGATCCAGTTGTAGACGGACATCATTGGACCAGCGTGAGAGAACGTTTTCATATGTCAGTAATGCTTTGTCATACTCCTGATGCTCGTAATACCACGATCCGAGATTGCGTGTTGCTCGTCGATTAGCAGGAAACTTTGCGACGGTGTCTTCATACAACAGGATCGGACTTTGATACAAACAGGCACGTTCAAACGTCATTGCAGGCAAGAACAGACAACCCAATAACAACAACCATCCCGTGACATTGGGGCGATCGCATTTCAGCATGCAGTAATGCAGGACATAGACAAAAAATACCAGCAAACCAAGCATGGGAAGATACATCCGCCGCTCAGCAGCAATCTCCGTGGTGATGGGGATGATACTGGACGTCGGGGCAAGGATCAGAAAAAAACAGGCAAGCCAGAAACCGATACGCTGTTTGGAGATCAAACACAATCCCCACGCAATGAGCAACCCAATCACACCAACAGCGTAAAACCAGATATCCCCAATGGATTGAGCACGTGGGAACCAAAGGTCGATGGCTAGCCGGGTGGGTTTGAGGGTTTGTGTAATGTAATGGTTCAGGGATTGGGTTTGCGTTAAGAGATAATTCCAATTGGTCCAGCCGTCGATATTGCCCGTGCTTTGCGTGCGTGGGTAATGCATCATCAAAGCGACCACGATCAGACAACTTCCGGCGAGACTCGCGTAAAACCATTTGTGTTGTTTGAGTGTGGCCAGATAAGGCTTGCCCATCCCCAGAGACATCGCAAGCCAGATCAGCAGGGGGGTGACCACCATCCATTCCTTGCAGAACATCCCGATGACACAGCAGATCGCCGCAGTGATTTTATGACCACGGACAGCTGCGTTGAACGTACCCAATAACATCAGACTGGCAAGCAGTTCGGTTTGTTGTGAAGCATAAAGAACAGTTTCACTGAGTAATGGATGAACAGCCCAAAGGAAGGCAATGAATCCAGTGAGGCTTCGGAGACTGTCAGGTAGCAATACTTTCAAAAGTTTGAAAACCAATAGGCAGTTAGCCATGTGCAACAACAAACTGACCATATGAAAAAAAGCAGGCTCACCATCACTGATCTGATACTGTGTCCACCAAATCAATGCTACCAATGGGCGTCCATACGCAGCAGTATCCGACGGTCCTGTTACCGTTAAGGCATCAAGCGGATAAGGTGCGGTAGCGACAGCAGGATTTTGGGCAAGGCCTGGAACATCATCAAATATGAAAGGCCCATCCAACCCCGGAAGATAGATGAAAAAACAGACAGCTAATAACAGCAGGTAACTCGGATTGATTTTTCCCAGAAGTTCTCGCATTGTGAGATACAGAATAACAGAGATTGAAGTTGAACTGTATTACTCAAAAACAGAGAAATGGTACGGGTTTGCTGGCCAGGGAACTTCGCCCCCCCGGACCCCCTGTCGAGGTCGGAGTATTACTGCAAGTCTGTTTCCATGTTGCATCCAAAGGTTCAAAGGCCAGTGTGAGATGGGGCTCTGCCCCAAACCCCGCCAACAGGCGGCTGTTGGATCGCCGCCCCCGGAAGTGCATGTACTGTCCGCGGTTTGATTGCTAAAAGCAAGCAATAAGGGATTACAGATGTGAAACGATAAACCTGAAATATTCAAAACACGAAGCATACCCTCTGCGTCCCGAAAGTCTTGGCCAAGGAATACCAACCCACCGACTTGAGTCTTCAAAACCCTCGGTAAACAGGACGCAAAGGCCTGCCCTTCTGGGGGACGTGATCCAGCGGCGGAACGCTGGCGGGGTTTGGGATAGCATCCCAACTCAAATTTCCGACAATCATTTAACCGCAACACAAGCTACAGCGTCACAGTCACGCGCCGAAATCGACAGGGGGTTCGGGGGGCGAAGCTCCCTGGTAAGCAAAGCTAAAGATGCAATATTTTGTAAAGCTTTGTTCTACGCCAATAGCCAAGTCACTTTCATCGACACCTTACAACGTTACCCCAACGCGATACCACCAGTACTTCAGATTTTTTATAACTCAAAAAAAAGAGCACCGGCAAATAACCGATGCTCTTTGAGATATTTGAATATTGATTTGTCTTACAGCACGGCTGCGATGGATTCGCAGAGATGGTCCATGTTGCTGGGGGTCATGCCTGCGACACTGATGCGGCCGGAGCCGACGATGTAGACACCGTGCTTGGTTTTGAGTTCGCCGACTTGATCTTTGGTCAGACCGGAGAAACTGAACATGCCAAGTTGCTGTTTGATAAATTCAAAGTCACGGGTGACACCCTTGGCCTTAAGTGTTTCGACGAAGAGTGTACGCATGCCGTTGATACGGTCACGCATGTCTGCCAACTCTTTTTTCCACAGGGTGGTCAAATCGGCATCAGCAAGGATGGTGCTGACCACTGCTGCGCCGTGTGCTGGCGGGTTGGAGTAGTTGGCACGGATGAGTTTCTTGACCTGACTCATGACCTTGGTGACGGTGTCGGCATCCTTGGCAATGATGGTCATCGCGCCGGTGCGTTCGTTGTACAGACCAAAGTTTTTGGAGAAGCTTGAGCAGATGATCAACTCACGGCCGGGCTTGGCTAAGGCGAGTAAACCCTGTGCGTCTTCTTCAAGTCCAAGACCAAAGCCCTGGTAGGCAAAGTCGAGAAGCACAGTCACACCGTTGGCATCAAGGACGTCGCCGATTTGCTGCCACTGTTCAGTGGTCGGATCGACGCCGGTGGGGTTGTGACAACAGCCGTGCAGCAGGACAAGGTCGCCAGCAGGGATTTGCTTAAGGGCATCGAGCATGGCATCAAAGTTTAAGCCGTTGGTGGATGCATCGAAGTAGGGGTAGGTCTTGATGGGCAAGCCGGCAGCAGCAAAAATATTGCCATGGTTGGCCCATGTGGGATCGCTGACCCAGAGGGTTGCACCATTGTGGTTGTTGGCGATGTATTCACCTGCCACACGAAGTGAGCCGGTCCCACCTGGGCAATGAGCCGTCGCGATGCGACCTGAAGTGATGACTTCGTGGTCGGCACCAAACATTAATTGTTGGACTACCTTGCCGTAGGCCGGATCACCGTCGATGGGTTTATAGCCTTTGGATTTTTCAGTTGTGATGAGTTTAGTTTCCGCTTGTTTGACGCAATCCAAAATGGGGGTGACACCTTCATTGGACTTATAGACGCCGACTCCCAGATTGATTTTCTTGGGGTTGGTATCCTTGAGAAATGCTTCTGTCAGTCCAAGGATAGGATCCGGCGCAGCCATTTCTACTGATTCAAACATGACGTTTTCCTTTGCATATAAGGGAAGTTGTGGAACCAAAACGGTCAAGAGGATAGAGGAAAAACGTCCAGATAGCAAAATATCACACCATACAAGTGCGTCAGGATATTCGGCGAATGTGGTGCAAATGGCCGATGATTAACAGGACGCTGAACTCAACTGCGAGTCTTTACGTAGGATAGGTATCTATGATTGCTGTGAGTTTGTCCATGGTGTTGGTGAGTTGCCTGCTGAGTCTGCCGATGTGCTGGCTTGTCATGCAATGGGCACACAAGCGAGGGCGACTGGACACACCTGGAACCGAAGGCCATAAACAACACGCAACCGCGATCCCCAATCTCGGCGGCGTAGGCATCTTCTGGGCGGTGATGATCCCCATGATCGGGGCCCTGATCGCCAGCCGACTCTTACCGGACAGCATGTGGCAAGGTGTTCTGGAACCGCTTAAAACGCACATGCCCGGCCTGCGTCGGCAATCCCTGACACTCATGGGCATGATCGCTGCATTGTCGAGTATGCACGTGCTGGGGTTGGTGGATGACCGGGTCCATCTGCCTGCCAAACTCAAACTTCTGATCCAATTGCTTGTGGCAACCGCTCTGGTCGTTGGGTGTGATGTTCGTGTCTTCCAATTGCTCGACACCTTCGGCACGGTGGGGTATGTCGGCTCGGTCACCATCACCGTCCTGTGGTTTGGCTTGATCACCAATGCCATGAATATGCTCGACAACATGGACGGCCTGGCAGCAGGAGTCGGCAGTATCATCGCCGGCATCTATCTCATTGCAACGCTCATGGGCGGGCAATGGTTCATCGCTGCATTGGCTGCACTGCTCATGGGGGCGCAGCTGGGATTCCTCTGGTTTAACTTTCATCCTGCACGACTGTTCATGGGCGATGGCGGATCGCTGGTCATCGGCATGCTCCTTGGCATCATCAGTATCCGTACGACCTACTTCGATCCCACTGGACAGTACGGTAGTGGTGGCAATGCCGCATGGTACGGACTGCTCATGCCTGCGGTCGTGATGGCGGTACCACTGTATGACTTTTTCAGTGTGACCACCGTGCGACTGTTCCTTGGGCGAAAGATCATGGGAGCCGACCGCAACCACTTCTCACATCGACTTGTCCGCAAAGGTTTATCCATTCGGGCAGCAGTCCTGGTCATCTGGCTATGCACCTTGGCGACCGGCTTGGCAGGATGCATGCTCCCACGTCTCGAAGCCTGGCAAGCGATCATGATGGCCTCCCAAAGCGGCTGCGTCCTGCTACTGCTGGCCGTATTGGAATTCTCCCATCCACAGAAGCCGGTGGAGTGATAAAACGAAAATAACCGTGTTGAGCGGTTTCAATTAATGCTTTTAGATTTTGCTGTTATCACTGGTTTGGTGATAGAACCAGTAAGCGATGGAGAGAATACGTATTATCACAATAAATGTCAGTAGAAACGCCATCAAGTGGATAATACACGGGCTAATCCAAACGTAGAGCAAATCGGGTTCTCCAGCGAGTCTTTCCCATTCATATGCGTAGTACCAAAATGCAAAATAATGAAGTCCGACGCTGATAAGCAGAAGTAAAATTCCCGATGCGCGACCGGAATACAATCTAAGAGTAATCGTCGCAATAAACAGTAATGTGTATGCATATACGCAGTAAAGCACCAAGTACCACCAGACGGTTCAATTCACTTTTATGACACATCACCTCAGATTATCAAACTCATCAGGTATGAAATACCACATCACCAGATAAGCCAGTAGACCGGCGCCGAAGAAGACGACGAAGATGACCCGCCATAGCCAAGAGGGAAGGTTGGTTTCTTTGGCCAGACCGCCACAGACGCCGCCAAGGAAGCGATCGGTTCTGGATCGACGGACACGTTTTAGATCGAATCCCGGATTCTGTTGCATGGTTTTATCATACAAAAAACTCCCTGAAAGCCAATGACTTTCAGGGAGTTGATATGAATCAGATGATGTCGTTTGCTTTTGTTACCGCCAGAAGAAACTTCCGGGGGTTAGCGTAGTCGGTTGCTGATGTTGTACTGTTCGGGGTTGGATTCCAAGCCGGGGAAGAGTTGGTTTTCTTCTTCCTGTTGGATGATGATGGTCGGCTTGATGAGGATGAGCAGGGTGCGCTCGTCCTTGACCTTGGTACGGTTGGTGAACAGACGATTGACGAATGGGATCTTGGAGAGCACGGGCACGCCGGATTCCATTTCGATTTCACCGACGAGGCGTTGGCCACCGAGCATCAGGGTGCCTTGGTCAGGAACGCTGACGGTGGTTTCCAATTGCGTAAGTTCAAGCTGCGGAGCTTCGATAGCACCTGTTGCGATGGTGGGAGTATTGTTGGTAGTGGTGTTGGTAGTGGTGTTGGTTGTGGTGGTTTCCAAAGCAACCAGGAATTCCACACGACGGATTTCAGAGATCGTTGCCAAACTTGGCTGCACGGTCATGGTGACATATCGGCGGTCGGCACTGATGGTGCCTTCGACTGCAAGCACGACACCGGACTGGGTGAAGCTTAGCGTGGGGTTCATACCTGCTGCATCGGGAACCGGTTCAAGGTCGCTGATGAAGGCGATCTGTCGGGCGACGGTAACGTAGGCTTGTTGACCGTTAAAGAAGGTGATGCGAGGAGCAGTCAGTGAGATGGCGCGACGTTGGTTTTGCGTTGCACGGATCATGACATTGACTGACCAGTCATCGACGTAGGAGAAGGCTACGTCCAAGGCACGTGATGTACCAGAGAAACCGGTTCCTGCGACAAAGTCTTCAAGGGCACCGATGGCTGCACCTGCCGAACCAAAGCTGCCGGGCATACCCGTCGAGAAGGGGCGGGAGGTGATACCAAAGGAGTCTTGAGCAATCTTGGTGCTGCTCCAGCCTACATCGTCACCGTCGTCGTTGATTTGGACGTCGATATCGACACCAATTTCTTCCAGGAAGTTCTGGTCAACGAGCAGGAAGCGAGCTTCAACGGAGATTTGCATTGAGCGGGTTTGACGCAGTTCATCAAGCAGTGTTGTGACTTCGTCGTGGGTACCAGGTGTGGTGCGAATCAGCAGCAGGCCGTTGAGTTCGCGGACGCTACTCACGTCACCGCCGAATTCAACCCAGTCCTGTTGGGTGCCGGTTTGCGTGCGGATGAGTTCGAGGATTTCAGTGACACGTTGCAGACGAGCGTCTTCGCCGTCTTCAGTATTGTTGTTATCGCTACCACTGTCACCAAAAAGGTTGACATTGCTCCTGCCACCACCACGGCCACCACCACCGCCACCACCACCACCACCACCACCACCACCACCACCCACTGAACTCGAAGAACTCAGTGCTGAACCAAGGTCGAAGTTTGGTGCCCCGTCAAAGTTGGGCACTTGGACGAGAAGGTCACGGATGTCATAGGAACGCAGGAATGCGGTACGACGTTTAAGGTCGCGTAAGGTGGAGATTTCCACGATACCGTCCTTGATGGCAAAGGATACAGGGTCCAATTCGTTGTTGGCTGAGGCCTGTTCCAGAACCAGTTTCAGAGCCTGTGATGCGGGGACATTTTTAATTCGCAGCGTGATGGGAAGGTCCGGTTCAACACCGACGTTGGTCATAGCAGTCCAGTTGACCACGAAGTTGACGTTGGTGTTTTCACGGATGTGCGAGATGGAGGTTTCGAGCTTGTGAGCATCGAAGTCCACATCAATAGGTTCACGCATGCGAAGATCAACCTGGCGATTGATTTCCGAAGTACCGGCAGCATCACCTGCGGTGGTCTGACGACGACGGTAAGTCAATTCCGGCCAGTCGGCGGGAAAGGTCATCAGTTCATTAAACGGCAGGGTGGCAGCGTAGTTTTCGACGCTGTTCTTCGCCATCAGGACACCACGTTCACGGGCCAGATCACGCACTTTGACATACTGGAGCGTGTCTTCCATGGTTTCCTGAAGCAGACTCACCGCAGGATTGGTCGGATCCAGGAAACGAGCTTGCTTGAGCAGTTCGATGGCACGTTCGTATTTCTGTTCACGACGCAGTTCCACAGCACGCTTCATCAAATCTTGAACCTGCTGATCACGTTCGACCAAGGCAGTGGTCCGACGATTGCGAGCATCGGCTTTACGTTGCTGTTCAAGTTTTTGCTTTTGACCTGCTTCTGCAAGCTGCTGCTCTTCACGAATCTGGACACCTAGGCCGGTGGCACTTTCACGAAGTTGGCTGTAACGCGATGCGGAGAGGAAATTCTGACTGCGATCAAGGGTGACTTTGGCTTGTTGGACGGCTTCGGCGGCAGCAGTGAAGTTGCCTTGGGCACGAAGCGTGTCAGCCTTGTTGTACAGTTCCTTGAATTCCGCTTCCGTGGCTGCTGCACGCAGACGAATCTGCTGCATGTCATTGGAAAGGACACTGCGGGGCATCAGACGCTGATTGGCCTTGAGCTGAGCCGTTGCCAAACCTTCTTTGGCCTGTGAACTGTTGGGATCGATCTTGAGAATCTTTTCAAAGGCTTCTACTGCAAGACGGTAATTACCATCACGCTCCGCCTGTCGGGCTTCGACGAGTTTTTCCTGGACAAAAAGCTGCTTGGCTTGAGCCAAGGCGTCATTGCTTGCACCGTTGGCCAAGGGGTTACGGGCGTTGGCAGGCACCTTGCCGGAGCGAATCTGCTTGATAAGGTCCAGTTGCTTGGCGATGCGTTCGTTTTCAAACCAGCCCAGATCAACTTTGGAATTCTTGACCGACATCAGAAGACGCTCGGCACCATCCAGATCACCTTCGTGAATGGCAGCAGTCGCCTGGGCGATCTTGGCCTGAGCTTCGGACACTTCAGGGTGCGTCTTGCGACGGACTTGAGCAATGGCGGTGGAAGCCTGCTGTTTCTGAGCGTCACTGGCTTTGGGGTGTTTAAGGACAGCCTTGAAAAAGCCAGTCGCTCGGACATCCTGAGACTGAGCAGCAGCGTCACGACCGGAGCTTAGCAAGACTGCGGGGTCGGTCTTTACGTCCGACATACGCTCCAGATCCTGCAAGACTTGCAGATACCTTACGCGTTGCTTGGCGTCCAGACGCAGCACATCAATATTGACTTGCTGGGCGGCATCATAGTCGCCTTTTTCCACCAGCTGCATGAACTGATTGAAAAGCTGTTGATCATTGGCGTCCTGTGCATTGACCGTCATGGCCGTAGCGCAAAACAGAACCATATGACTTAGTAGAAAAAGTACGGAGAATTGGCGTTTGACCAATGTCATGCCTCCCTGCGTCAGAATAGCCGACGGAGTCACGTGAGTCAGCAGATGACTCACGCATGTGTGTGGGTGGGATACCAACATTCTGATCCGTGATAATACCGGACCAAGTAACCCGATGCAGCAGTCTAAACCCTTGTCACATCCTCTGCAAGTGCAATATGGCGATCCAATTGACTTGCATAGGTACTTTCACGATTGACAAAGGAAAATCTAATCCGTTTATTACCTGTTCGTGGCGTTGAGCATCAACGATTTCATTTCACTTACAGCTTGTTTTAAACCTGTGAAAATCGCACGACTCACAATGGCGTGGCCGATATGCAATTCGCAAATTCCATCAATCGCAGCGATCGGATGGACGTTGACATAATTTAGCGCATGTCCTGCATTGAATCGCATCCCTAAGTCAATAATACGCTTACCGCCATTGACGACCTTTGCTAACTCAGTCTGGACTGCTGGGTGTGAGTCCTGTGAACCGTTCTCATAGAACGCATGAGCATAGGGGCCGGTGTGTATTTCACAGGTGTCAAAGCCAACCTCGCAGGCCGCTTCGATCTGTGGCAGGTCTGCATCAATGAACGCGCTGACCTGCATGCCGGAGTCATGTAACTTTTTCACCACATCGGTCAGACGTTTTTTTTGTCCCAGGACATCCAACCCGCCTTCGGTGGTGATCTCTGTTCGCCCCTCAGGAACCAGCATCGACAAGGTCGGCTTGATTCGACATGCAATGGCAACCATCTCATCCGTTGCTGCCATCTCCAGGTTCAACTTTACGTGGCACATCTGCTTGACGCGCTGCACGTCGTGATCCTGAATGTGACGACGGTCTTCTCGCAGGTGCATCGTGATGCCATCGGCACCACCAAGCTGCGCCTCGGCAGCCGCCCAGACCGGGTCGGGTTCATACGTTCTGCGGGCCTGTCTCACGGTGGCAACGTGATCGATATTAACGCCTAATTGAATCATCCCGGTAAGGTAACATAGAACCGGATTCCAGAACAGGGGGGAACTCTTTTGATTCCACACTTTTCGACCGTATCCCAACCGCTTGCGGTTTAGCGCTCCATGAATCGATTGGATACCAATCGATATTCGAGTCTCGCTGGCAGTGCTAAACCGCAAGCGGTTGAAAATTAATCAAATCCCAAACTTCCGGGGGCTTGCGTTTTCGATCCTTGACAACTTTTGAGGGCAAACTACATTCGATCCCCATGCAAAACCTACCATTGAATAACGGACCCTTGAACTTTGCCGGCCACATCAGTCTCGAACAAGTCGATCAGGGCATTCGACCCTGGCGACTGAATTTCAAGGACCTGCCACTGTACCATAGCCCCGGACTCATCGGCCGCGCATCGGCTCCGTCAGGGGTTCGACTCAACGTCATCAGCGACACCAGCACACTCACCTTGTCCGCTGCCCATCTGCCTTACATTCCTGACATGCCCGCCGAGGAAACGCTCAAGATGGACCTGCTCGTCGATGGCAAGTTCCACCAACGGGTCACCAACGCCAACACCGTCGGCCAACCATTCGACTACACCTTCACAGACATCCCCGCAGGCGAACACCGATTGGAAGTCTGGCTCGATGTCTTTCATCCCCTGCAAGTCATGGCTGTCACCATTGACGATGCCGCGACTGCCAAGGCCTTCAACGACACCCGTCCCAAGTGGCTGGTCTACGGTAGCTCCATCACGCATTGTCGCCAGGCACACGGCCCATCCGAAACATGGCCCGCACTTGTCGCTGCTGAATATGATTTGAATCTCACCACCCTCGGTGTCGGTGGCAACTGTCATCTGGACCCCATGCTCCTCCGAGACATGCGCGGCCAACCGGCGGACCTCATCAGCACCTGTGTCGGCATCAACATCTACGGCGGATCAACCTTCAACGACCGCACTTTCATCCCCCATGTCATCGGCATGATTAAAACCCTCCGCGAAGGCCATCCCCTCACGCCCCTTATGGTTGTCTCACCGATTAGTTCACCACCCCGTGAGTCAGAAAAAAATGCAGTGGGCATGACCCTCAATGACTACCGCCAGCAGGTCAAGCAAACTGTCCAACTCGTCCAGCAACACGACAACGACCAACACCTTTTCTATCACGACGGCATACAACTCTTCGGCTCAGACCTCGCCCACCACATGCCCGACTTGTTACACCCCAACGGTGATGGCATCCACGTGTTAGCAAAGAACTACGCAAAGCAAATCATGCCGACACTGCTTAACGATCTTAAATCACACGCTCGTTAATCGAGATTCATATGTTTTTGCAAGCTGACCATGCCTATACGCAATTCAGAGGTAGGGTGGTGTAGAGCGCAGCGAAACCCACCTTCTGAGACTCAAGATGACCTTCCCCACGTTTGGTGGGTTTCGCTGCGCTCTACACCACCCTACTTAAGACAAACCAGAACGCAGGATGATTGCGTATAAAACAAAGTCGTGACAGTCCCGTGTCATGGTGAGACGAATAAGACAAATACAAGTCTGAAAATACGAGAAGTCATTTATATCAGTTCTGTATTAATCCATCACGATACATCTTCAAAAAAATAGCAGCGACACTGCGTGTCGCTGAGGCATCGTTAGTTGCCGTGAAACAATTCAACAGCAATGATCAATTCGCAATGCTCTGACAACCACTGTGGTCAGCTAATCGTGAACGATGCGTCGCAAAGAGAAAAATGCTGCAAGATACGAGAGCCAAACCAAAGCCAACAAGCGAAAACAGTATATTGAGTCGGCTCACTGCTAAGAGATGATTTGTTTCTTCCAGGGTGTTTGATGGCAACGGTCCTGAATCGTAGAGCGAAAAGAGCGTACACGTCCAAGCAAGGATGAAAAATGCAAAGGCAGTTTTGTGCCAGTTGGATTGACGCACGAATGCAGTACTGCACAAAGTCAGAACGCCACAAATGGCAATGATGAGCATGGTCATGAATTGGGCTGACATGATGATGATCGCCTAACGTCTCCGCTGAGTTCTTTGGGTTCCGAAAAGTGATTCTTGGCAAGCGGAGAATGCCACAGACCCCGGAAGTATTTTACAAGACGAATTTGCCGTTGCGAACGCTAACCGTGTCTGGCAATTGTAGCGGATGGTTAGGCCTTGTCTCCCCAACGCCAGCGAGGTGGTTCGCCTTTGATATAACAGATAGCAAGTAAGATACCTCCCATGATTACTTGAAAGACATAAAAGAACACCAAGCTTAGTGAAACTGCCCAAAATGACCCCGCAAGCTCGATGGCGATCCAAACAACCAGAACAACCCATCCTTGCCAAGTTGCCGGAAATCCCCATCCATAACCATAGCGTTTTGCAGGGAACCAATAGTGATGATCAGGGGTGTCCATGATCCGCCAGAGCCTAATGTTTCCGCTTAGTTGTCTAGTCGCGGGATCATGGCGAGCGGTGAAAGCCAGCGATCCCGGTAGTATTTTACAAGTCGAATGTGATGCAGTGCACTCTAACCGTGTCTGGCAATTGCAGCAGGTGGCTAGGGCGTGCTCTTACCAAGACGGATCCAGTCAATGAAGAACAAAATGATTGCGATAAGAATCAGGATAAGGCCAAACAATGCCATAATTTGATCGGGTTCATCTGGACTTGGTATGCCCGCAGCGAGCAACCATGCACCTGGAAATGTAAGTAATGCTGATCCAATCAAACGAGCTTGTCGATTAGTCATCGTTGTCCCCCTTAACTCTTGATCATATCACTCTCAGACGGGAGAACGTCCCCCGATGTTCACCAGCATTGTCTGGCGCATGGGTGAACCGGTCAAGCATTAATTGCAGGTATAGGATGAATATGTTGATAGGCGATTGAAGTGCTTAACCCACATACGCTCGATGCAAAATTTCCACCGGATGTTCGGTGGTGAGGGTGACACCCAGACGCTTGGCTTCGGAGGCGATTTGCATGGCGCAGCCGACGTTGCTCATCACCACAATCGACGCGCCGCTTTCCTGGATGTTACGGATCTTGCGTTCAGCTAACTGCATCGCCATCTCCGGTTGCGTGAGGTTGTATGTCCCCGCAGCACCGCAGCAGAAGTCCGCTTCTTCCAAGGGGACGATTTTCAAACCCATCACGCGATTAAGCAATCGCAGGGGCGGATCGCCAGCTTTTTGAGCATGTAACAAATGACAGGCATGGTGATAGGTGATCGTCTTATTCACCGGATGTGATGGTGTGGGCGGATCAAGCTCATCAATCAACTCACACACATCACGCACGCGACTGACAAAATCGACTGCTTTTTCAGCGTATTTCGCATCATCACGCAACAGGTGGTCAAACTCGCGCAATCCTGCACCACAGCCTGCGATATTGTTGACGATGTATTGAGGCGTTTTCTTGAGTCCTAAAAATGCTTTGATATTCTGACGGGCAAAATCGCGTGCGCCTTTGTCTTCGCCGGCATGATGATGAATCGCACCACAACAGGTGCTCTTGCGGGGCACGACGACTTCACATCCCAAATGTTGCAGGACTTCAATTGTCTTGCGGTTCACATCCTGATACATGACGCTGCCAACACAACCTGCAAACATGGCTACCGTCGCGCGGGGTTTGCCATCTCGCAGGTGATCCGTTGGCGGGTAATACGCATTAAGCGCACGTTCCCACAGAGGCCCGTCATCGGGGAGCATCTGCTGCATTTTCTGGAATTGGGCGGGAAGCGCTTTGGTCATGCCGGACTTGATAATCATCTTCCAGAGTCCGAGCTTTTGGAGGATGCGAACCGGAAGGAGCATCAACTTCAACCGCAACGGCTTGGTGAAACCATGTAAGAAAATCGACTGCACGAGCTTGTCGGTCAACGAAAAATGTCGCTTAGGTTTGAGCTTGGCTCGCGTGTCTTCAAGCAGTTCGTGATACACCACCCCCGAAGGGCAGATGGTTTCACAGGCTTGACAGTCCAGACACAGATCAAGGTGCTTAATGACATTGTCGGTAGGTTGGACAATGCCATCGGCCAACCCCTTCATCATGTAAATGCGCCCACGCGGGGAGTCGGACTCCAGGCCGTTTTGCGTGTAGGTCGGGCAGACTGGTAAGCACAGACCACAATGCACGCAGGACAACGCGCGGTCGTACGCATGGTCATCCAGTTTGAGGATATCCAGACCAACATGACTGCCTGGGGAGCTTTCACCAAGACCAGAGACGACAGTGCAACTTTCATGGGAGGAGGTTTGGGTCATGCCAACACCTCATTTTCCAGAAAGCGGCCGGGGTTAAATAAATTCCGGGGGTCCATGGTCTTCTTGATCTTTTTGAGAAATTCCCAGTCGGGTTGATCGGGTGCAAAGGGAGTCACGCAGGCAGTCTTACCATCGTCGTAGACCGGCGGGGTGATCCACTGACGAATACCGCCGATGGTCAGCAGTAGCTTGATAAGCTTCTGATCCATTTCCGAGTCCAATGATGCGCCACCAGCTAAGAGACAACCGTGAGCAGGCATGCCACTGATTTGAGTGACGCCCATTTGAGCAAGTGTGTTGGCAAGGGTGACCACCTCGCGGGGCGGGACGACGATTTTGACCAGCGTTTTGCATTTGCGTTGCCACTGCCGTGACTTCATACCATCTATTAGGTGTTGGGTCATGTTCACACGACGTTCGTCGGCGATCACGATCGACTCATCCTCCGGGAGAGTGTTTTTGAGGGCTTGGACCTGGACATCATTGGCTTTTTCATTACCAAAGTAGGCGGCTTCCAATTGCCAAGTATCGCCCATACGTCGCAGGTGAATGGAAGTCGGATAAGCCGGGCCAAGCATCCAGTCGGTGATCTGTTGAGCAAGGTTGTCCAGTGAGGTCAGTTCCAAATCAACACGGGCGACTTGCTGAGGCAGGGCATAGGTCCGCAGCGTTGCCTGATGGACAAGTCCAAGTTCACCCATTGAGCCGATCATCAATCGCGTGACATCCAGGCCTGCAACGTTCTTGACCGTTCTCCCGCCGACATGGATATCGTTTGCAGCGTTGTCCAGATAATGCAGGCCAAGTAACTGGTCACGGATACTGCCATAGCGGACACGCATCGCGCCGTAGATGTTATGGTTGATTACTTCACCGAGTGTCAGATCATCATCACAATTAATGGGCAGAAATTGATTGGCTTGGATCAATTGTGCGTTGAGTTGCCCCATGGTGATGCCCGCATGAGCGGTGACGGTGAAGTCGTTGACGTAGTGTTCGACGATATCACCAGACAGTGAATAGAGCGTATGCTTCTCCGGCGGGGTGTGGCCGACCTTGGCATGATAGATGCCGTAGTCCACAAGGGGGATGTTGGTCTCCCGCGCCTGGTTGATGGCATCGGTCAGTTCGTTGAGTGTTGAAAGGATTAAAGTCACATCGCACCTCCGGGCACATTGGCCAAGGGGGCTTGATGCAGTTCGACTTTGAGTTTGTCACTGGGGATCAACTTGGCATCGTTGAATCGCTGCCTGGGGTCGAATGTCTTTTTGATGTTCAAGAACATATCCAATGTCGGTTTGTTGAACATGGCATGCATCATTGCAAGTTTTTCGACACCCACACCATGTTCGCCGGTGATGGTGCCCCCCACGGAGACGCAGTATTCAAGGATGACTTCGCTGGCTTGCATGACGCGCTGGACTTCTTCGGGTTTATCTTCGTTAAACAGCAGGATGGGATGGATATTGCCATCACCTGCGTGAAAGACGTTGTTGATTTGCAGGCCGTGGTCTTTACCGATCTGAGTGACGCGTTCGATCACTTCAGGGAGCATTGAGCGTGGCACGCAGGCATCCATGGTGCAGTAGCTGCGACTGATCCGACCGATCGCACCGAAGGTTTTCTTCCGCGCTGACCATAGCTCCGCCCGTCGTTTGGCATCCTTGCAAGACTGAATATCAAAGGCATTGTTTTGTCTTGCGATATCCATGATGACATTCATTTCGTCATCCAGAATTTCATCCACGCCATCGACTTCAATCAGGAGCAATGCGCCCGCAGAAGTGTCAAAGCCAAAGTGAAACGCGTTTTCGACCACCTGGATCATCTGCCCGTCCATCATCTCCATACTGGTAGGGAGGATGCCCGAGGCGATGACATCAGCCACGGTTTTGCAGGCATCAAAGTTGGATTTGAACACTGCGTAAATCGTGCGAAACGCTTTGGGATCAGGCACCAGCCGACACCAGACCCGCGTGACGATACCAAGGATTCCTTCACTGCCACAGAGCAGTCCAGGTAAGTCCGGGCCGATGCCGTCATAGCATTGGTTGGCACGGGTTTGGAGGATCTCACCGTCAGGCAGGACAACTTCCAAACCAAGGATGTGGTTGGTGGTCACACCATGTTTAAGCGTGTTAATGCCACCTGCATTGGTGCAGACATTCCCGCCGATGGTCGCAGCCCGTTGACTTGATGGGTCCGGTGAAAAACGCAACCCGGTACAGGCGATGGCTTCGGACAGTGAACTGTTACGACAGCCGCTTTGCACAATGGCAATGCGATTCTCCAAATCGACCTTATGAATCTGAGTCATCCGACTGGTGCAGATGATCACACCTTGGTCGTAGACGACACTACCGCCCGCCAAACCGGTGCCACTGCCTCGCGGGACGATGGCAAGCTCGTGTTGGTTAAGTGCTTTGACCACGGCGCTGACCTGATCGGTATTCTCAGGGAACACCACCGCCAGCGGCATGCCCTTGGCAATGGGGAAGCCGTCACATTCGTACACGCGCAATTCGTTGGGGTCGGTGACCATGTTCCGGTCACCGACGATCTGCGTGAGTTGGTTTATCACTGGATGCTGCTGCATAAGCCATGCAGTTTACTCGGCCGGTGATTGCTCATGCAAAGCCGTGAACCGTTTTTATGTTCCAAATCAGGACATATGTGCAAAAAACAGCGGCTTTGTTCAAATCGAGTGAACGGTTTTGAACAGTTGGAAGAGTGTCGCTTGGATGGTATTCACCACCGAGTCATACAGGCACCGAGTTTAACGCCACAGTTTTAACAGGGCTTTGAAAGTCAGTGACGTGTTTGAATGACTCTGTGTCTCACTGCATACACCATCGAATCAGACAGTGTGTTGGATAGTGGATAAACTATGAGTCAGGAGTTAAAAGGCATTATGAAAAAGCTGATTATTGTACTTGCGATATTGCTAGTAATAGGTGGCCTTGCTTATTGGCTATTCGGTGGGGCGGACCGCTATCCCATCGTCAATGCCAATCCGTCCGGGACGACGATCATTGCTTTTGGCGACTCGCTGACAGAAGGCAAAGGTGCAGGCAGGGAGTTGGCGTACCCGGCTGTTTTATCTGAAAAATTAGGGGTTGCGATTTTAAACAAAGGCGTCTCAGGCGATACCACGGCAGATGGACTTCGCCGCATGCAACGCGATGTGTTGAACCTTGATCCTAAAATTGTATTACTGGGATTGGGGGGTAATGACTTTTTGCGTAAGAACGACAAAAACGCTACCTTTGAATCTCTCCGCCAGATCATCAAGGCGATTCAGGAGTCCGGCGCCCTGGTGATTTTGATCTCGGTTGACTTCCCATTGGGTGGTTCATGGACCAAACGCTACCGCGAGTTGGCACGTGATACAGGTTGCCCGCATGTGCCTGACCAATTGGGGGGCATTTTCGGGCATCGGGAGTTGATGTCCGATGAGGTGCATCCCAATCACAAGGGATACGCGATCATGGCCGAGAAAATTGAGCCGGTACTTCGAAAGTATCTCAGCAACACACAGGAGTGATTATGAAACCATTGAACATTATCTATATCCATTCACACGACACGGGCCGATACATCTCGCCTTACGGGCACGATGTGGATACGCCGAATATGCAACAGCTTGCTGAGGAAGGTGTCCTGTTTCGCAAGACGTTTTGCGCCGGGCCGACCTGTTCGCCATCCCGTGCAGGCCTGCTCACCGGGCAGACGCCGCATTGCGTGGGCATGTTGGGTTTGGCGCATCGAGGCTTTGCGCTTAACGACTACAGCCAACACCTGTCAGCATTTTTGAATCGCAATGGGTACACCACAGCACTAGCAGGCTTTCAGCACGAAGCAGCTGCGCCTTTTGCTGTCCCTCATGATGCGCTGACCTATGACCAATTCTCTGACAAAGAGACCGACAATCCCAAGAAGTTGGAACGTCAGGATTGGGCTGCAGAATTTATCAAGTCCGATCATGAAAAGCCGTTCTTCCTGTCCGTCGGATTCTTTGAAACGCATCGTGTATTCCCCAAGGAACCTGACCCGCGTGATGATCCACGGTACTGTTTGGCTCCGACACCATTGCCGGATAATGAACAGACGCGGTATGACATGGCATGCTTTAAAACCATGGCAAGAACACTGGACACCAAAATGGGAGTCGTCTTCCAGGCTGTCAAAGACGCAGGCCTTGAGGATAACACGTTGATCATCTGCACCACGGATCACGGCATTGCATTCCCTGCCATGAAGTGTTCAATGACCGACTTTGGTATCGGTGTGATGCTCATCGTCAAAGGCCCGCAAGGCTTCACCGGTGGCAAGGTCGTCGATGGCATGGTCAGTCACATTGACGTCTTCCCGACGATTTGTGAACTTACTGGTTTGGACAAGCCTGATTACCTGCAAGGTAAGAGCATCATGCCAATGGTGAAAGGTGATGTGGCAGAGGTCAACGAACAAATTTTCTCCGAAGTCACACACCATGCAGCCTACGAACCCAAACGATGTGTCCGCACCAATCGCTACAAGTACATCCTTCGACTGGATGATGATTTTGACACCACGGTGATGCCCAATTGTGATAACAGTATTTCCAAAACCCACTGGGCCAACTATGAATGGGCCAAAGCCAACGTCCCCAAGGAACAGCTTTACGACTTGGAGTTTGACCCTAATGAAATGTGCAATCTGGTTGAAAAGTCGGACATGCAGGACGTGCTTGCGGATATGCGTGGGCGGTTGGATGATTGGATGAAGCGTACCAATGATCCAATTCTTGATGGGCCGGTGAAGGTGCCAAGCGGTGGGGCGGAGACGCCACGAGACAAGTACTCACCTGCTGATGTGGTGAAGATACCGTAAGTAATTTGAACCATTGAGCTGCGTTATTTTTGACGTGGCTGAAGATAGCACCAGACATCAATTCATAACGCACGTGATAGTTCAATTCACGTGCGTTTTTCCATACCTGTATGTTGCATGATGGGGTTAATTGGCCAGTCGATACAACCGATACAAACGATACAGGCCCACTTGTTCGCTATTGCATGGTGATGGGCTGTAGAGTTTGAATTATTGGACTGGAATATGGCAGCACAAAAGCGAATTGCGACCTTGGACTGGCTCCGTGCCGTAGCCGTTGGCCTGGTTCTTTTCCGTCACATGCCCTATTGGGACGGTGGGTTTCCGGACTTTATGAATGTGCTACTTAAGCCACTGCATCAAGCAGGTTGGGCAGGCGTGGACCTGTTTTTCGTACTTAGTGGTTTTCTCGTTTCAGGTCTACTTTTTCGTGAGTATCAAAAGCGTAAGCAGGTTCGCATAGGTCGTTTTCTCACTCGCCGAGGGTTGAAGATCTACCCACAGTTTTACGCACTGATTATTGTGAGTTGTGTGGTTGAATTGATGCTTGGCAACGAACTGACTTGGAAACAGATGGCAGCCGAGTTGCTGTTTATCCAGAACTATGCGGGGGGCTATCTCGGTCATACATGGTCATTGGGTGTTGAAGAACATTTTTACATCGGTGTGGCTTTGGCGATTGGTTGGTTAGGATTGCGTTCAAAACGAAACGGTGGCCAACCTTTCAAAGGTGTGATCAGCGGCTGCCTTTTGGTGATGGGGACTTGCCTGGCATTGCGTTGCTTTACAGCATGGTCATCAACTTTTACACATCACACTCATGTCACACCGACGCATCTGCGGATTGATTCGCTGGCGTTTGGTGTTCTGCTTTCATATCTCTATGCCTTTAAGAAAACGCAGATGATGCGTTGGGTACATCGTCAACGACCGATGATGTTGGCCACTGCAATTGCGATGGTTTCGCCCGCATTTTTTCTCGGTTATGAAACACTGTACATGCATACGGTCGGCTTTACCTTGCTGGCATTAGGGTCCGGCGGATTTCTGTTGTTGATGTTGGATATGTCCGACAACGCACCAGCTCAAAGTAAAAAGACGCGATTCACACCAGTCATGAAAGGGATCGCAATCATTGGAGCCAATTCCTATGGCATCTATCTCTGGCATTACCCGATGCTTCATTGGGGCCTGCAATTTTCCCGCACGGTTGGCAAGAATGTCCTGCCATATCATGTCGAACTGGTGATCTATTTTGTCATGAGTATCGCTTCTGGCATTCTCATTACACGACTGGTTGAAAAGCCGGTGCTGATGTGGCGAGATCGTTATTTTCCGTCTAATGACAAGCTGCCTACTCAAATTGATCAGGCTGGTGCTCCCTTACAGACAGGCAATGCTGAGACCTTTAAACAAGCTGCATAAGCGATGTTTGATGCTGCAGGTAGTCTCTGCTTTGTAAGGTAGAGTTTTTGTATTATCAGATGCAAGATGAGAATCAATTTAGAAGTAATTGATTAATTGAAAAACGCACACAACAGGCTGATTGTTGCATGCGTTTTTTAATGGTGACTTGTTGATGATTTTTTGTACGATGCGGTTATGCCACATGTTTGGCAGTCGGTTCGTAATGCTTGAACATGGCTTCCCAGACGTGGTGATCACTGACCCACCAGGGATGCGTGAAGAGTTTCCATGCCATGTAACTTGGTGCCTTTGAACCTTGCATCTCGGCACGGGCGAGGGTGAGTATCCGTTGGCGCAGATCACAGTTATTCCACAAAGCCATTCGCTGGGTCATCGGCAGATAAGCTGCATACTTCCGCGACACATGGACGTACTGTTCTGCGATATCCAGTGCTGCTAAAGGTTCGGTGATTTCATATTCACGCACCGCTGCAAGGGTCTTGCCAATGAGTGTCGGCTGGTGATCAGCTAGAAGCAGGCGACAGAAAAAGTCATAGTCAAACGCGTCATCCAGATCATTGTCAAAGACGCCAATTTCATCCGCCAATGCCTTACGCCAAAATACACCCGCTGGTGGAATCAATCCGGAGTTGTGTTTGAGATACGCAGTGAGATTGGCTGGTAATGCCGGACGGGCTTCACCTCGCAGGTGGTCATCCACGTCAATGCGAAGATTGGTGGATGCGAGCCATCGGGTTTGCGGTTGCTCGGTGATATGCTTTCGCACCACTTCCATCGCACCGGGCATCATCAGGCAGTCTCCACGCAACACAGTCACGTAGCGACCCTCAGCATGAAGCATCGCGCGATTGACTGCAGCGCCAAGCGTGGTGCCCGGGGCATCGATCACCTGGTCAACTTCATTTTTGTACAGTTGCGTAATGGCTTGAGTCTGATCCGAACTGCCGCGGTCGACAACGATGATCTGGACATCGTCAACGGCCTGGTCGATGACACTGCATAAACAGCGCTCGATGAAGTTCTGATCATTGAATGTCGGAACGATAGCGGTGATCACTGGCATGGCGTCTACCCCTTTTCCGGTCCCCGCCCGTGAAGTGTCCCACTACCCTTTATCGACAGAACGCTGACGATTCCTGTAGTGATGATCTGTTGCGTCCGCAGTTATTACTGCACAGATCACGGGCCATAAGTTGCATCGTCACTTGCTGGAGGCGACTTAACCTTCACCCGGTATGTTTTTAATTTTTTTGTGAAATATGTTCAGGTTGGGAACATCAGGGGATATAGCAATAAACAAGAGCGTTGGACAAGTAGCGATAACAATGGGTAAATACTGTTACGCAGCAACAGGTATTTGATCGTTTTTATCTTCATCAAGAAGCTTCAGATAATCATCGACCACCATGTCCCATGTGCGCTCAGCCAATGAATCACGGCCACGTTTACCCATGGCAATGCGACGCTCAGGACGGCATGACATCCATTGAAGCTTTTGAGCAAGGTCTTCAGGATTGTGCTCATGCATCAATAAACCATTGACCTGATGCTGAATCATCTCAGGCATCGAGGTAAACGAAGTCTTCCAGTCGCCAGGCCGACCAATCACCGGTAAGCCAGCAGCCATCGCTTCGAGAATCACCATGCCATAGCCTTCATACACAGAGGGCAACACAAACACGTCCATTGCCGCATAGGCTTCACGCAATGCTGCATCATGCAATGATCCGGCAAGGATTACACGGTCGCTTAAACCATTGGAACGAATGCAACCTTGAATACGCATCTTGTCAGGCCCATCACCAATAATCAACACACGATCCTGTGGGCGAAGCACACCCGGACAGGCGCAGGCATTGATCAAATGTGGGATGTCCTTGCAAGGATCAAGGCGTCCGACAAAACCAATCACAAATGCATGTTCATCAAGTCCATGCTTGCGACGTGATTCTTTTTTGGGTGGCAAGTCCTGAATCAATTCACGATCCGCGCCCCGTGATACCACATGCACGTTATCCCGGATACCGTAACAGAGGGTGTACTGTTTACCCAGTGACCGACTGGCGACAACGACTTTTGCAGCACGTGTAAATGCCAACTGATCAAACCAGCGGACAATGCCTGCGATTTTCATCGTCTCCACATGCGGTTGGTGTTCCCAGACTTTATGCATGGTGCCAAAGCAGCTTGGCGGATTGTAGATCACTTTGTTGCCATACCCGCAGAGGATTGCAGCCATTGTTGCAGTCGGTTCAATGGTCCATATCCAACCCTTGGGCGGGTGAGCTGAGAGTTGTTTCATCCACATGCGAAGTCTTGCCAGATACGGCCATCGCCAGATGAATGGCAGATTGTTCTTGACCCGGTGAATCGTTAGATTCTCAACAGGGGATTCAGTGTCCGCATAGTCACCACGGTTTTCGGTGAGCACTTGCACATTCACATGCTTGGCTGCGCGCGACGCAAAACGCCAGAGATGTTCTTCAACACCACCATGGCGGTCAGGCCAAAAACGCATGTACATGATCGTGAGGTGCTTCATGCTGCCTGCTTCTCCGGATGAATCAGCGCATGACGAATGTCCGACGAAGCAAGCCACCAGGGCTTGGTAATCACATGCGACCACAGACTTGCACCGCTGCGCAGTTGAGCCTGTTGGATGGCATAAGCGCGTTGACGGTATCCCATGTTGCGGATCAAACGCAGACGTTCTGGCAAGCTCAACATCAACTCATAACGACGCGCCACTTCAATGCGTTCAAGACCAAAGCGGATCGGCTGCGAACCACCCTTGCTCTCTTCCCACATCCGAAAACCCGCAGTGGGGTGATCCGTGAGAGTTGCTGTCTGTCCGTTGGCAATCAGGCGACAGTTAAATTCGTAATCAAAGCTGTAATGCAGATCCAATGCGAAGTATCCAAAATCGTTAAACAAGTCCGCATGCCAAAAGCTCGATGGCTGTGGCAGTAAGCCTGACTCGCGACAAAGATAGCTCAAAAAGCTGCTGGGATTGCAGTGTTCAAACGCTCCAAGATCATTGTCATCACCATCAATCTGACGGCATTGCCCAACGACCCAATTGGCGGCATTCTCCCCGGACATCAAACCCGCTACATGATTCAGCGTGCCCGGCAGGTAGACGTCGTCGGAGTTGATATACGCGATAATATCACCGGTACAACGTGTCAGGCCCTTGTTGATGGCATCGGTCTGACCACCATCTTTTTCACTGACCCATCCAGTCAAATGCTTCTCATACTTGCGGATGATTTCGACGCTGCCGTCAGTCGAACCACCGTCCATGATAAAGTACTCCAGGTTCGGATAGTTCTGATCCAACACACTTTGGATGGTGCGTTCGAGAAACTGAGCCTGGTTGAAACTCGGCGTAATAATGGAGATACGTGGGTGTGTCATCGTATCTGGAATATCGACACGATCCGCAGGGCAGTTAATGTTATAACCGTTACAGGTGTTAAAAACTCAGCACCATTGCAAGGGATGTATAACTGTTATTGGGCTTTACTGGATCTGTGTCAGGATCACTGATTCTGCCAGTATGCGATGGTGCTTTGGATCACACCTGACAGGTCATAGTCGGGCCGATAACCGACCAACTCTTTGATCCGCGCCAAGTCCGGCACGCGACGTTGCATGTCATCGAAGCCTTGGGTGTAAGCTTTTTCGTAGCTCAGAAATTCAATCTCAGATTGTGAATCGGTCATGGCGATCACTTTTTGAGCCAACTCTAAAATTGAAATTTCTTCTTCCGAGCCGACGTTGATGACTTTGCCGTAGCCGTCTTTGCATTGTGATAGTTTGATCAACGCGGTCACCGCATCACTGACATGACAGAAACAACGTGCCTGCTTGCCGTCACCGTAAACGGTCAAAGGATCACCTTTCAATGCCTTTTGGACAAAGCGTGGCAGCACCATGCCGTACTGCCCGATTTGGCGTGGTCCGACGGTGTTGAAGAGTCGGACGATGGTGACTGGTAAACGCGTTTCATACCAATGGGCAAGCCCCAAAAACTCGTCGAGCATTTTGGCCGAGGCATATAACCAGCGGCGCGTGGAGGTCGGGCCAAGCACAATGTCATCATCTTCGGAGAAGGGGATTTTCGACCCCTTGCCATAGACTTCACTTGTTGAGGTAATCAGCACAGGACGACGATACCGCTTGGCAGCATCAAGCACGACGCGCGTGCCTTCGACGATGGTTTGGATCGTCTTGGTCGGCTGGTCGATGATTAATTGGACACCCACCGCCGATGCAAGGTGAAGGACCTGATCGCATTCACGGATGAGTTGGTTGATCAACTGGGTATCAAGCACCGTGTCGACAACCATCTGAAAGTCACGATTGGATTCCAGATGCGCGATATTGGTATGCGAGCCGGTACTCAGGTCGTCGATGGCTATGACCTGATGTCCCTGGCTGAGCATGGTTTCACAGAGATGTGATCCAATAAATCCCGCGCCGCCGGTGATGAGAACTTTCATGGTGTCTTCCTGCTTGCTACCTTGTCGTCTGGTAATCCTGCTACGGATTGTCAGTGTACACGACACCCGTCACAACAAGTGTCAGCATGAATACTACGCAGCCTTACGGTTACTTTGTTCGCCAGCAGGTTCAGATACTTTCAACTCGTTATTTTGCGTGTTTTTAGGCTGTTTAAGCTGATATAAGCCCAGTGAGATGGCAGAACCAAACAGGTACGCCGAGTAAATCAGACTCAGGCTGATCCCGCGCAAGCCGTCTTTAAGTCCATTGCGATACAGCAAGTTGGCTTTGAGTTGAAATAATGGTTCGATCAGAACACTGCGGAGTTTAAAGCGTTTGCCTTGGGCGTATTGACCTTTGCCTTCATGAAGCACATACCGACACATCGCTTTGATGAGTTTTGTGTAAGTATCCATCCAATAGTGTTGAATGTGGTTGTGCAACGTCGGCGTGATCGGCAGGCGTTTGTAACCGGCGTGAAGCTTTGGCCCTCGCATGCTCAGGGGGCGTAACTCACATCGCTTGAGGTTCACCAATGCAGGTCGCACCTGCGTCCGTCGACCCCATACCGTACTGGTGAGTAACTTGCGTCGGAAGTAATAACTCATCGGCAGGTCAAACATCCCGCCTGCCCCTGGAACGTCACGACTGACGGTTGCCTGTCGAATCCATGGCACCAACGCTTCTGGATAATATTCATCAGGATCAACCAGTAACACCCAGTCACTCGTCGCATGCTTGGATGCAAACACACGCACCGGCTCGACAATCGGGCTAAACCCATGATCCAAAATCAAATCCGCATACTGCTCGCCCATCTGCCGGGTGTTGTCCGTCGACTGCATGTCCACGAGAATGATTTGATCGCAAAAACGAAGTCGCGTTAAACATTCCTTAAGGTGATGGCCTTCATTGCGACTGACCACAATGGCTGTGATCGGCGGGTAATGTTCAGGAGTCGGGCAGGTGATGTCCGGAAGCGTATCCATATTAAATCCTGTCACTGATTTGGATTGTTCTTTACTTGAAGTGAGTTGGTCGATGAACGGTTTTTCGAAGATGCGATAGAAGATATAGGCCAGGGGGACGCAACCGAGGATCACGCCGATGCGTAAAGCCAGATGGCCAGCTGGACTGAGTCCCATGTTGTACCCAAGGAGTTTGGACACATGCAGGATCGGGCCATGGATCAGATAAATCGAATAGGAGATCACGCCCAGTCCTGCAAATATTCGTACGAAGGTGTTGGGTGAGTATGTCGATTTAGTCTGGTTTTTAAGCTGTTTTTCACGGTTGACAACACCATTGACGATAGTGAAAAAGCACATGCCCCAGAGCGCTTCGCGGATGATCCAGCCGATGGGATGATAGCTGCATGCCACCGCCAGCCCTGCGAAGAGTCCGGCGACCTTCATGCTCCGACTCCATCGTGGCAGTGTGATCCGGCCAACGCAGGCTTCCACCGCTACGGCGCCCAGACACCACTCAAACCAACGTGATGGAGCTTGGAGTAGCAAGAATGCCTTGGCGCCTTCCATGCCCAGTGGCAAGGTTGGGTTGGTATCCCAAAGCATCACACAGACACCGCGCCAAGCCAATGCGACGATACCGCTGACGATCAGGACGTTGACCCATCCAAGATGATTGCGAATCCAGAGCATCGGACTGTAGAGCAGATACAGATGCTCTTCCAATGCCAATGACCACAGAGATGCGTTGCCCAATCCCATTGCAAAAGCAGGGATCAGTAAGTGAAGCATCAACAGGTGTGCGAGCATATCCCACTTCGCTTCGCTCCAGCCTTGGAGTAGTGCAGTCGGATTGAGTTGGTTGTTAAGCCACGCCTGGGTGACGATCATCAATCCGACCGAGAAGATCATGGCTGCAAGGTACGCCGGATACAACCGCCAGAAGCGTCGCTTCCAGAAACTGACCCACGGGAGTTTGAATTGTTGTTGATCACTCCGAGCCATGCGCATGTGAATACAGAAGCCTGAGAGAACCAGAAACAAATGCACGCCGACAAACCCGATGGTCACCGGGTAGGCAAGTACATACAGTCCGACATGGACGTCTTTGAGTGCCAAGGCATAGATCGCCAGACCATGGAATAACAGGACAGCGATTGCTGCCATCCCGCGCAGCATGTCGATACTGACAAGTCGCCGGGGCATGGTGTATTGGGATGTCTCGGACATGGGCACCTCGATTACTGGGGCTTCATATCACGAATTGCGTCTCTGCATTCGTCGATACAGTTCATATAATCGTCACAATCAGATGTCGGGTTTAGCTGTGTTTTGAAGTGGATTTGGATTGTTGATGCGCAGATGAGAATCACACATTGCAGTGTTGCGATGCATTGTTGTGATCCGTTTGGACATGTAAAGGGGCGATGAGAACGTCCTGGCGTTGTGATTATCGGTCACGCAGCCTTGCGCTGGGCGGTATCCGGATTTGGAGTTTGACTGCTATCCTTGCGCGGTGTCCGTCGGAGTTGATGTATAGCCACCATGCCGGCCACTGCCAGGTTCATGAGCATGGTTTTGATTTCACGGATACATCGGCGAGGTTGCCAGAAGTGTCCGATAACACCTGCAAGTGTTCGAATAGGTTTGAAGGTGACCTCACCAATCGTTAGACGTTTGGAAGCAAGATGCCTTGCCATCGCTTTTTCTGTGATGGCCGAATACCAATGTTTTGATCCAGTCGAACAGGCAAAGCGCACAGGATGCACCAAGGTGTCGGGCCAACTCTGCGTGTCAAAACCGTCTTTGGCGACTGCATACATCAATGGACGGTCATTAATCTCACAACGTGATTTACACAGCACCGACAACCAGGTCTGATGCTCCATGCCCACAGGCACAGTCTGCATTGGTTTGTCTTTGACCGTAAAGGTACGTGGGATTTTAAGTAGGGCAGTGGACTGTTCAAACCCGAGCAACTTCCGCAAGTCGCGGGGGAAACTCACATCCAGCCGGTCTTGTGGTGTGGCGATTAACACCCAGTCATGACGGGCTTGCTTGATGGCATCGACTCGCGCTTTGTACAGTGACTCGTCCTTGGCATGAGACAGAATCCGATCCGCCCAGCGGCTTGCAATCTCCAACGTGTTGTCCGTGGATTGAATGTTCACCACCAGTAACTCATCGGCCCAGCGCAACGTCCGCAGGCAGCGATCAAGCTGATCGGCTGCATTGTGACAGATCACTATCGCGGTGATGCCAGGTTGTACTTGAGTGACGGGCATGAGGTTCCTTGGTCACGTGGGTTTGGGTTATGCTGCTTGGCGGGAATCGTCTTCTTTGTCTTCATCATCTAATTTGGAAAACACGTCATGAGGCTGAGGAGTCGGCATGGGGATGTAGTCATCATCATCCAGGACGCGCATCACAGAAGGGCGGCGAACCTTGCGATCCAATGTTGTCGGACGCTTGATGAGCATGACAAAGACACCAAAGACCAGTCCGCCGAAGATACCTGCTGCGAACTTCTTGCTGATGAGGACTTCCTTGGATTTATGCTTGAAATAAGCGTAAAAACCGGCTTGTGGGTGATCTTTGCGCCATTGAGCCGTGTCAGTAAGCCAGCGGTTTGAACCAAATGTATTGATGTCGGCGATCATGCCTGTGGTCAGTGACACCGTGTTGATATGCACTAGGCCTTGTGCGTCGACCTGTACGTTGAGCATGCTGTCATGAATGCTGCCGGTCATGGCGTTGGCCACAATGGTCAGGGTACTGTCAGGCGATTTCCAATGGTAGGTTTGATGGATGAGACTGTTGTTGATGTTGCCAGCAAACCAATAGACATTTTTAATTTGCGACAAGCGAAGCAGGGTTGGTTTGACCTGATCATTAAATGCTTTAGCCGAAGGCAGGGTGACCGGTTGGGCGACTTGGCGTTTTGTGGGAAGGGTTGGCAGTAAATCATCATTACCCCAGGGCATGCCCGCAGCAAAGATAAACACGTGACGCATGGCTGGCGTCTGACTGATGGTTTGCAGACTCTCGGCAAGCCAATCCCAATTGGGTGCAAAGCTGTCAACAACCAGACAAACGTCCGGGCCGATCATGAATTGCGTGTTGGCTTGCTGGTTAAATATCGCTTGATACGTGTCGTGTTGAGCGTGTTCCGTTTTGCCCATGACATTGATCACCGGCAAAGGGACCGAACCGAGTGTCCGGCGCATGGCGTCAGCATGGATGGGGGATATGTTGGTGAAACTGTCGCCCAGGAGCATTACGAATTGGGCGGATGAAGCTTCGAACATGCCGGTGTTGGCCACAAAGCCAGCCGCGGGATAGACCGACTTATTGGCTTTGTGATGACTGCCGCAGATGTGACCACCGACCCAGAAATTGTAATGCGGTTGATCGCCAAGACCTTCAAGTGGAACCTGATTAAGTCCCATGGGCATCAACTGTGCAAAACCATTTGCAGAGAAAATGCAGGTCAGTGCCAATATGATGCCGATGCTGGATTTCACGATCCATCTCCTTGTCCATGGGACAGCAATCGGGAGTGTGTCTCCCTATTGATATGTCGGCAAGTTGCAGATGGATTCTGGAAGTTTCAGAGCCAGTATTTATCAGACGGGTGATAATGAATAGGGTTCACGGTTTGTGAAGCATCAGCGACATGCAGTGTCGCAGCTATTTTTGATGTCGTTCATCAAGCTGATTTTGCTGCTTAACTCCATGCCGTGTGATAACGACGGTGGCCTTTGAAGACTTTACCCAGAATTTCATTCACACCATTTCGCACACGACGCATACGGTCTGCAAGGGTGTACTCGGATTTGAGACTGCTTCGGCGGTCGAGAATCTGCTGGTGCATGTGGTCGTAGTCATAGCCCAGTGTCGTGAACGTCTCTTTGCCCAGCTGCTTCATGTAGGACAGACACAGGTCTGCGCGTTCGATACTGGTGATGGCCTTGAGCCACTTATCGACACTTGCGGTATGCGGGCGGTCATGTTTATGGATGTTGGGATCGCCGCCTTTGCCTTGGGGGATGCGATGTTTGCTGTACTCAGTCATGCCCGTTTCATGGTTGAGTCCCATGTTTTGGCAGATGGTTTGCAACTGCGTATCGGGATCTTGGACGATCTGCTCATAATGTACAACCGTCATTCGATCACGATGCTTGGCTAACCCTTCGACCAGACAACGCGGGCCATCAAGCAGGTCCGAACCATGACGAATGCAAACCCGTTCAGGATACGGGAACGTTGCAAGGGTGCTCATGAGCACTGCCAATGGATTGCGAATGAGCATGATGTATTGGGCATCGGGCATGATCCGCATCAGGTCATCAAGGATCAGGAAATAGCGGGGCGTCTTGTCCAGGAAATAGTGGTCATCACTGGATCGTGCCTTGCCATAAAGGTCCAACGCCAGGTCGCGCATGTGTTGGTCGTAGACTTCGTGCCCATCGGGAATGCGAGTCAAAAAGTCATCCACGGACGCACCCCAACCTTTATGACCAAAGTCCTTGGTCATGTGTTGGTCTTTGAGAACGTACAACGGATTGAACATCAGCCAGGGTTCAGGGGCTGAATCAATGCGTGAGTGTCCATTGAGCATGGTCTGGAGCAACGTGCTCCCAGCTCGGGGTTGCGAGACGAGAAAGATGACTTGCTGCTGTTTCACGAATTGGTTCCTTGAAGGCTTTTAATCTTTGGTTTTTACCATAGAGTCACAGAGGCACAGAGAAATGCAATTGGTGTTTTTTCTGTTGTCCGTCTCTGTGTCTCTGTGACACTGTGGTTTATCCATTGGTTTTCATCTTGTTTTATGCTGCTTTTTTAGTTGGTTGGTTAGCAAACTGTTTTGCTTTATCCACACCGGAGACATCGCGCATGCCGTCGTTGATAAAGACGTATCCTTTTTTGCGAGCCTTCCAGAGTTTGTATTTGTTGAGCATCTGCCAATATTTTGCCTTGAGTCCGCTGGGTTTGACGACGACAGGGACGGTGGGCATATGTGGATTAGGCGCTTTGCCAATGCGGTCATGGAAAGTTTGCATATCCGCTTGGGTGAGTTTGCGGCGATGGACCCAAACCTTCTGGCCACGCACTTGATTGGGCGCGCTCCAGCCGTTGTACACTTCAGGATCAACCTGAAAGACCGGTGGGCAAGTTTTATGCAAAACCGTCGAAAGAATCGCAGCATCATGGCGGTGCAATGGCGCGGTGGCTTTGATGTACGCTTCATCAGCGGTGGCAACACGCAACGCTTCGCGGGCGACTTCTCCGCCAATACCAGTCAGATCCAAACCATGAAAGTTGGCTGAGACCATGATCTTGTTATCTCGAAAAGCTGGTGTCACGCCACAACCTTCACAGCAGGCTTCGGAGACATTTTCCTTGAGGGTAAAGCGATTGCCCACCGCGAAGTATCCGAGCTTATCGATGCTGAAAAACACTTCATCCATAGGGTGCAACACCACCACGCCGGCATCAATCCAAAGGAATTGGTCGGCAGGGGCATGATTCATCGCCCATATTTTCCAGGTGTAATGTTGACGCCACCACGGGCAGAAGTCCGGCACCTGGATCACGGGAATGTTGTGTGCTGCAAGTTGATAAAGCGTCTGTTCATCCAGTCCGAGATCAAACACATGCACAGGTGGATGACCCGGCCAATTGGCATCCAGCGAGCCGATCATGGCAAGAACCGAGGGACCAAAACAAGCTGAAGCGCCGGTGATGATGCATCTGGTTTTTTCTGACATGACAAACTCCTTGCAATTAAGCTGCCTGCTGTAACGACGTATCGGTGATGATTTTCTCAGTCGCTTCCGGGGCTTCCGGGGTGGCGGATTTGAGTAAGACAAAACCATTACCACTGCTGTATGGGTACGCCAGTCCACATCCGGAGGTATGACCTTCAGCATGGACACCCACTGCCATAGGCAAGTGCGCCCAAGACGTTTTACCCGGATCATTAACCATCAATGACAGGTAATACTGACCGCTGGCAATCTTGGGTAATGCGATGTCTGCTTGTAATGTGAACTTCCCGTTTTCAATCGCATCAGGTGTCAGGCCCAAATGTCGCGTACTGTAGCTGGCAAGCGGGATGTGCTTGGCATCAAAGAGTCGAGCTTCGAGCGCCATGCGTTTGGTCTCGCCATTGTTGATACCATCAAGTGTGATGTGCAGGGTCTGTTTATCTGCAGGTAGCACCACGTTGTCGATGTCATCACCATTGACGATGACCTTTTGCAGATCAACTTCATGGTGGATTTTTTCGACATGGTCGGTGACCTTGCCGGTACGCTTGCGCTTGGCATCAAGGTAGAGGTCGATGCACTCACTCACTTCGCCGTCGAATTGCATTTGGCCTTGGTTGAGCCATATGCCACGGGTGCAGAGTTGGCGGACGGCATTCATGTTATGGCTGATGAATAAAATGGTGCGACCGGAATTGGCGACCTTGTTCATCTTGCCCAGGCACTTGTCCTGAAACTCTGCATCGCCGACAGCAAGGACTTCATCAATGACCATGATTTCAGGTTCAAGATGAGCAGCCACGGCAAAGGCAAGACGCACGGTCATGCCTGAGGAGTAGCGTTTAACGGGGGTGTCGAGGAATTTTTCAATGCCGGAAAATTCGATGATGTCGTTGATCTTGGTTTTGATTTCCTTGCGGGTCATGCCTAGGATCGTGCCGTTGAGGAAGATGTTTTCACGTCCGGATAGTTCAGGATGAAACCCGGTGCCGACTTCCAACAGCGATGCAACGCGGCCGCGGATGCGGGCGATGCCTTCGGTGGGGTTGGTGATTTGACTGAGCATTTTCAGCAGGGTGCTTTTGCCCGACCCGTTGTGCCCGATGATGCCCAGCACTTCGCCTTGAGCCAAGTCGAAATTGATATTCCGTAACGCCCAAAAGTCGTTGGCATGTTCGAGAGATGCATCGGTTTTTCGGCCGAGTAATTTGTCACGTAGCTGACCGGCTTTTTTGGCAATGGTCTCAGGCAAGGTGCAATCAAGCTGTGCCTGTCCGCCGAGTCGGTAACGCTTGCCAAGGTTCTGAACTTGTATCACTGTGTCACGCATATTCACACCAGATCCGCGAAGCTCTTTTCTGATTGATTGAAGTAGATCAAGCCCACGATCATGCAAGTTAATCCGGTAAGGAAGCTTGGGATCAGGGCGTAGAAGTCGATGGACTCATTTAGGACGCAAGCACGAAAAGCCGAGATCGTCCCACCCATGGGATTCAACGATAGTATCCACTGATATTTCTCAGGCACGATGGTCACCGGATACAACACCGGCGTTACGAAAAACCATACCTGAATCATAAACGGCACGACATACCGGAAGTCCCGAAAACGAACCGTCATCGCTGAGAGGAGGATGCCAACACCCAGTGCAGCGACGATGGTCATGCCAATCAATACCGGCAACATCAACGCACCTAGTCCGGGCCAAATGTTGTACCAGGCCATCAATCCAATGAGGACGCCAAACGCAACTGCGTAGTCCACCAAAGGTGTCCCCACCGATGCCAGTGGTAAGATCAATCGTGGGAAGTAAATCTTGCGAAGCATCCCCGCATTGGCCACCAGGCTGTTGGTCGAATTGGTCACCGATGAAGTGAAGAAAATCCAAGGCAGCATCCCGGCATAGAGGAAGATCGGGTAGGGGATGCCACCGGTCTTGGAATCCAGACCTGCAAAGCGTCCAAAGAAGATGCTCATGACCACCATCATGGTAAACGGTTGAATCACTGCCCAGCTGGCGCCCAGCAAGGTCTGCTTGTAGCGAACCTTTACATCACGCATGGTCAAAATGCCCAGCAGTTCGCGGAACTGCCAGAGCTTGGACACATCAATCATCTGCAAGCCTTTGTGGGGCTTGATTTCGACCCAGTGATGGCTCGCAGTGTCTGCTGCGTCCTGCAATTGCTTTTGTTGAGATGTCGTCGGACTTGCGCTCACTTTTTCCTCCGAGTCCTGCCTACCGATAACGCGCTAGACGTCAAGAACGTTACAGACGGCATAGTCCTCATCGGCCGGTTTGGAAGCCCGATTAAGTCCATCAATATTCTTTTTTGCGGAGAAGGGTCCGGATAATCTTTGATTTTCAAGGCTGTTGAATCCCCTAACACGTCAAGGCAATTCAAATCACAAATGGCTTAACCACAGAAACCGAAAAGTCTTTAAATCAAATTGTTGCCTCCTCCGCAGAATCTATGGGTCTTTATCGAAGTGATGACACAAAAAGTCGCATGCCAGGGAGCTTTCGCTCCCCGGACCCCTTGTCAAGTTCATGGCATCACCGTTAAGCAGTCGCTTGGTTTAAGAAAAACAAGGCATCGGTTCATGGGTGGCGAATTGCACCGATGAAATATAACATCGCTTGATGCCATGAACGTCACACGCCTGTCCGAAGTGCGGCAACGCTGGCCACTCACCGGTTGACCGGGGAGACGTGTACGCTGCGGACACCTCGGCCCGGAAGCCCCGGGACGCGGACAGACATTCGAGGGGCCGGGTTCCGTGGGGCTTTCGAAACTTTCCGGGCTTCCGGGGGGGGCGTACAGGTCTCCTGCAATTCACCGGTGAGTGGCCGGCGTTGCTCAAGGTCCTTTGATCCATCCACTACGCATGGCGCGGACGGGGTTGCGATACACAAGTGTGACATCGCCTCCATGAACCGATGCCTTGTATGTCTTGTGTGAATTGCACTGCAAATGTTAAAGCCATGAACTTGATAAGGGGTCCGGGGAGCGAAAGCTCCCTGGCATGCAAAACAACACCTGACAATCACCATTACCCACAGATTCTGCGAAGGAGGCAAATTGATTATTGTTCTGTCCATCTCTGTGACTTGTGGTTTTTTGTCTTGCTTTCATATCAGGAAATATCTGTCAAAACTATTCAATTTCTTCCAATTTCTCTCAAAACATGTTCCGTTCGACTCCGATTTTGTTACACTGGCTCGACCATGAAAATCGACCTTTTTATCACTTGTCTGGCGGACTCCTACTACCCGCGCACGGGCATTGCTGTTGTCAAAATCCTGGAACACCTGGGACACGAAGTTTGCTTCCCCAAGGAGCAGACCTGCTGTGGCCAACCGATGTTCAACACCGGCTACAAAGATGACACGCGAAACATCGCACGCAAAATGATCGACGTTTTTGAGGACAGCGATATTGTCGTGACGCCCTCAGGTTCCTGTGCTGCGATGGTGCATGAAAATTTTGAGACGCTCTTTGAAGACGATCCGGTTTATCTCAAAAAAGCCAAGGCGCTCGCTGCCAAGACCCATGAGTTCATCCTGTTTCTCACTGATGTGCTCAAAGTCGACCTCAAAGAACTCGGCGTCCAATGGCAAGGTAAAGCGACCTATCATTATTCCTGTCACCTGCGGGGTATCGGTATTGAAGGTGGTGGGGCGAAAATCGTGGACACCATCAAACAGGTCGACGGTTTGGAATATGTCCAAATCGACAAGCCCGAACAATGCTGTGGATTCGGTGGCACCTTTGCCATGAAGTACCCGCAAATCTCCGGGGCGATGGTCGAAGACAAGGTCAATTGCATTAAGAAGACCGAGGCGGATGTCGTGATCTGCAATGATGCCGGCTGCACCATGAACATCTCCGGCTCATGTGAACGGGCAGACCATCCGGTCAAATTCATCACACTCGCTGAAATCATCGCAGAAGGTCTTGGACTCCTGGAGCCTGAACATGTCTAACCCCCGGAAGTTGTCCCAAGAAACAGAAACGGTGTCGGGTGAATCTGTTGAACTGACGATGGCCGGCCATGACATTCTCTTCCCCAAGCTTCCTTATGACATGAAGCAACGGGCCAAGGATGCCACCCATAACGACCAGCTTCAAGAGTTCGTCAACTCTGCAACGCGCATGCGCGATCAGCTGCGGATCAATCACTGCAATGATGTTTTCGGTGACAACTACGACAAGATGCGTGAACTGGCTGGCAGCATCAAACAACACACGCTCGATCACCTGGACTACTACATTGAGCAGTTCATCGACAATGCCACGGCTGCGGGGACGGTCGTGCATTATGCTGCTGACGACAAGGAAGCCAACGCGATTTGCCTTGAGATCGCCAAGCTCCATTCAGCCAAGTTGGTAGTCAAAAGCAAGTCCATGGTCACCGAGGAAACCAACCTTGTCCATGACCTTGAAGCGGTGGGTGTCGAAACCATTGAGACCGATTTGGGGGAGTACATTCTCCAGTTGGATAACGATGCACCGTCCCATCTGGTCACACCAATGATTCACAAAAACCGCGCGTCAGTAGGGCGTGCCTTTGCCCGTGAATTAGGGGTTGAATATACCGATGACCCCAAGGAACTCACGCAAATCGCTCGTCGGGTGTTACGTGATAAATACCGACAGGCAGACATCGGTATCTCCGGCGGGAACTTCATGATTGCTGACTCCGGCAGTACGGTCATCTGTACCAATGAAGGTAACGGTCGACTATGTACGTCGGTGCCACCGGTGCATGTCGCGTTTATTGGGATTGAAAAAATGATCCCGTCCCGCAAGCATTTACCTGTGTTTTTAAAGCTGCTTTCGCGCTCTGCCATTGGTTCGCCCATCACCGTGTACAACCACATCATGACAGGCCCCAAGCGTTCGCATGAAGCCGATGGCCCACAAGAACAGCACATCATTCTCATCGACAACGGGCGCACCGAAGTGCTTAAGCCCGAGACGCGCGAGATGCTCCGATGTATCCGTTGTGGTGCGTGTCTCAATAGCTGCCCGGTCTATCGCAAGGTCGGCGGGCATAGCTATGGCAGTGTGTATCCGGGGCCGATTGGTGCGATTCTCACGCCGGTGTTCAAGGGGTTGGCCAACTACAAAGACCTGCCTTACGCGTCGAGTCTTTGCGGGGCCTGTTACGAAGCCTGCCCGGTGAAGATCAACATTCCCAAGTATCTGATCAAACTCCGCGGTGACCTCATCGGTGGCAAGCATGACAAATTCATCGACCGCATCTTCTTTAAAATGTGGGCAATGAGTCTGAAAAAAGCCTGGACCTACCGCATGGCAGGCAAGTTTGCAGGCGTCTTCCTCAGACTCCGTGCTGGCAAGAGTATCAAAAACAAAGATCCGTATCTCAATCGCGGATGGGTCAAAAAAGTCCCCGGCCCAGCAGCGGGTTGGACCGAAAAACGTGATCTTGTCACACCCCCAACCAAAGATTTCAGGTCTTGGTGGGATGAACACCAAAAGCAGAAGGGGGGCAAGTGATGACCCGTAGTACCCGTGAATCATTCCTGGCCCGATTGCATAAACCGTTGGGACGTCCCTCGACGATCATCAACATTCCCGATCCCCCGGAAGTGGATGAGTCGATTGCGCGCTTGGTTGCTAAAGACGCGGACTTGTTTGCGATTTTCTGTGACAAAGCTGCTGCAACCGGTATGACGATTCACCAAGTGACCGAGCAAACGTTACATGAATCAATCACCGCGCGACTGCGCGAAGAAAACGTCAACACGCTAAGTGTGTGCATGGCAGATTCACAGGCAATGACACATGCCGTCGCCCAAGCAGGGATGCAGGTTCAAGACTGGAAAGCTCTACCGGGCAAAGCAGGACTTGATCGACAATTTGAACTCGATGCGGGGATCACCGATGTGCATGCCGCCATCGCCGAGACTGGTTCGCTGATTTATCAGTCCGACGCGGAACATTCCCGTGGCATGTCGCTGATCGTGCCTTGGCATATTGCCATCGTCAAAAAATCCCAGATCATGGCCGACCTCATCGACTTCTGGAACGACCGCAGCTCGCTGGATGCCCAAGGCATGCCCGCAAGCATCGCCATCATCACCGGCCCCAGCAAAACCGCCGACATCGAAGGCGTGTTAATCACCGGCGTCCACGGCCCTGCGATGGTGGATGCGTTTGTGGTGGAGGATCAGTGAGAAAGTCAGCAAGGCATTTTTTACCGCAGAGACGCAGAGGACTCAGAGGTAAGAGAGTTATTGTTTTTCGTGGTAAAAGACTGATGGATTTTTAATTGGTCCATTTTGATCAGGATGACGGATACTCTCTGGGACACCGTCGATAATTTTAAACACATGTGTGTGATATTCGATGGTGATATTGCGATCAAAGTAATAATCCCACAGCAAACCCATTGCTTGCGTGTGACGTGTTGCATCGGGTTTGCCTAAAGTGTGGTGCGTGAAATTGCGTGTGTCGTTGTATTGAATCTTCCTGATAGATCGTGTGAATGGTTTTGTGAATTCAGCAAGATTTAACCGTTGATCGACTTCTGGTGATCGTTGAATTTTTAAGTCAGCTTCGACCGCATGATAGGTGTAATATAAATATCCTCCAAATGCCCGGACCAGTACAATTTGCACGGTTTTATCATTAAAACCAACAATGATGAATCGTAAGGGTTGTATATCTCGGACCGGTATGACTTGATCATGAGGTTGGGTTACACGATCAGCATCAGTGATTTTCTCAGATAAATACAATTGCCAACCTTCAGCGATGGGATTGCCAAAATCGGGGAGAATTTTGATTCCACATGCAGCATCAATCTCAATCGTTTTCTTTTCTGCGACGAAATTCGTGCCATAGTTGATGGTGTGATACCACTTGGGAGCGGGATAATCTTTTAATTCACCATCGAATATGCTTGACGATTTTGAAGGTGTTTTTAATGACGTTGGATCGATATCTCTATTGTTGTCTTTACAAGCAGAGATCAACAAGCACCCAGTCGTTATGAGTATTATTGGGATGCTTTGAAATTCCCCCAGTTCCCGGAACATGTTTTACCTTCTCTCTTACCTCTGAGTCCTCTGCGTCTCTGTGGTAAAAAATGTCTTGTGGTCTTTCTCTTCCGACCTTGGCGCTCTTGGCGTCTTGGCGGTTCAAAACTGCCTTAGCTCAAATCTCGCCTTCCCAGTTCGAAGGGAAGATCAGCACGGGGATATCCGCTTGACGCAGAAGATTGGTTGGCACGTCGCCATCGAGTAACCGTTTGAGCATGCCTTTGCCGGTGAGGCCCATGACGATCATGGTGCATTGCTGGTTACGGGCGGTGTTGAGCAGGGCTTTGGGGATGTCGTCGGAATAGAGCATGACGCTTTGTGAGCCAATACCTGCATCGGCTAAGCCGTCGACGAGAAGTTTGAGGGTTTGATCGCCACGGTTTTTGGCATCATCTTCGGACTCATCATCACCCAGCGGATGGGCCACGTGGGTCACCACGGTGTCAGCTTCGAGTCGATGTGCCAAGTCCACGATACGTGGGAGCAGGCGTTCACTTGCCCACGGGGAACTCACTGCAACTAGTAACCTTGTTCGTGACAATTCAACGACTCCGTGTGACCTTGGGGTCTTGAGGATTAAACGAATATTTTACGGGCAAATAGCCAATGATGCCATGTTCAGGACTTTGGATCGGGTTAGAACAACTTGTCAATGAGGTCTTGAATAAAGCCGATCCGGGATACGTCGTAAAACAGTGTCACTGCAAAGACCGTGGCAATGAGCGCCAACCCAACCACCATCGCAGCAGTCTGCACTTTGGCACTGACCGGTGACCCCTTGATTTTTTCGATGATCAAAAACACCATCAATCCGCCATCGACAATCGGGATGGGCAGGAAGTTGATCACCACCAGATTTACACTGATGAGTCCAAGGAAGAACATCAAATAAGACCAACCACGCTTGGCAATGCGGCGACCTTCATCCAAAATCCCAACCGGTCCCCGCAGATGCTTGGCTTTGACGGAGCCTTGGAATAAACGGGCAAGGGTGATGTAGGTCTGCACCATGAATTGATGCGTCTTGGTGATGCCCAGCCCAATGGCCTGCATCGGGGTGTCAGCCTGGACGCGGACTTTAAGTTGACCAAATGCCAGTGACGAGCCGGAGATCAAATCACTGGGAAGTGACCAGTTGGCATTGGCAAGGAGTTGAATGGTATTTTCATCAAGCGTGACTTTCCGCGAGAAAGTTGGGCGGTCTTTGACGTTGAGTTCATAACCGATGTAGACCTCTTTAAGAGCAGCCGATTCGTCATCAAGAATCTTGCTGCAATAGTTCTGCAGCGCGATCTGCAATTCGGTGAAGTTATTGATCGGTGTCTCGTTGAGACTTTTGATGACCGAGCCTGCTGTGAGGTTCAATGCTGCCATGGGAGAGTCGGGCAAGACGGTGCTGATTACGCCTTGGTCCATGGCCATATCCATGGCGATGCCGAGTTTCCCGTTGCGGGGTTGGATGCTGTCCATGGCAATGTTCTTGCCATCGCGTAAGACAGTCATCGACAGGGCGACGTCTTTACTGTTACTGGTACTTTCAGGATTGACGAGTTTGGGAACCTGGTCAATGCTTGGGTAAAGCGTGTTGCCAAGGTTGGTGATGATGTCACCGGACTGAAGTCCCAACTCCGAAGCCACTGAGTCCTTTTGCACATACAGAATCCGCGTCGCAGGAACCAGACCCATCAGATGCGGCATGGCATCGTCTTGGTTGTAAGTCAGGCGCGGTTGAGCTTGGGTGGTGACGTTGACTGTCTTGGTGTTATCCGCATTGGCAAAGGTCACCGTGACCGGTTGGCCCATTGCATTGGTGATACCGTTTTGGAATTGATCAAAGCGCGTGACTGGTTTGTCATTGACTGCCACGACGGACATGCCCGGTTGGACGCCTGCCTGAGCCAAGAGTTTGGGGAGTGTGCCTTTTTTACCGGGATCGAGTACTTCCAAAGACATCGGCGGTTCAATGCCAATGCTCAAAAGTTGTTGGCTTTGCTCACTGATCTTGGGGGTCATCACGTAATGCAAAGGTTGATCCACACCATCACGTTGGATCGCCATATTCAATGATGTTTCGGGATTGGCAAGGGCGACTTTGATGGCTACCTGCATCATGTCGGTGACAGGCTTGTCATCAATACTCAGAATACGGTCGCCGGGTTGTAAGCCCTTGAAGCTTGCATCATCAGGATGTTCCACGGGGTAGGTGATCGCAGCTACGCCGGTTGGATCCGTTGCACCGACAATGGCAGGGGGGAATTCGACACCGGCTAAAAAGGCGATGACGAAGAAAATCAAACCAAAGATCAAGTTCATCACCACGCCGGCGCTGATGACACACGCTCGCGCCCAGACCGGTTTGCGGTTAAACGATCGCGGGTCACTGCTCATCGCAGCAGGGTCCATGTCTTCCTGGCCGAGCATTTTGACGTAGCCGCCAAGAGGCATCCAGTTCAGACGGTACTCGGTTTCACCAAGACCCAGTGCAACGCGGGAAGCTTCGAGCTGTTCGTCTTTGATTTCGATGGTGTCTTGATCGTCGGCATCGGCTTTACCCATTTGCTCAAGAGCATGCTTGCGGATTTTGCTGTCGTAATCCTGCTCGGTGGTGCCCACGCGCCAGCCAAGTCCTTTGCGGAAGGTCAGCAGGCTTTGCCCAAAGCCGATGGCAAATTGCGTACACTTGATACCCACCGCTTTGGCGACGAGGAAGTGTCCCAATTCATGAACGAAGATGATAAAACCGAACCCGAGAATAATCGCGAGAGTCGGCCCGAAGTTACTGAGGATGGATGCAAGCATGGTTGTGTGTCAGTGATTAGTGATTAGTGATTAGTGATTAGTTTAAGACAGATTCAAGTTAGACCTTCTCGCAGAAGGCTTCATGAACACTTACAAACTGCCTTGTTCTATTCCCTATTCCCTGTTCCCTACTCCCTGCATTCCTTTCACATCAAAACCGTCTTCTTGACGGCTGTGTTGACAAAGTCTCTTGCCTGTTGGTCTGCGTCCATTGCAGTTTCCAGGCTGTCTACTGGTGTGACAGTGATTGCGCTAAGCGCCTGTGCCACCAGTTCGGTAATTTGGCCAAAACGGATTTTCTCTTTGAGAAACGCATCGACCGCTGCTTCATTGGCAGCATTGAAAATCGCGCCAGCAGTCCCGCCAGCATCGATTACTTCATAAGCTAATTTTAACGCACCGAATCGATCATGATCCGGCGGCTCAAAAGTCAAACCCGACAACTCCGTCCAATCCATGTGCCGACTGCAACCCTCAAGGCGCTGGGGGTAAGTCAATGCATATTGAATCGGCGTGCGCATGTCCGGCGGGCCAAGTTGAGCTAGAATACTATTGTCCGCAAACTCCACAAAACTATGCACGATGGATTGCGGGTGAATGATCACATCAATCTTGTCCGAAGGCAGATCAAAAAGCCAATGCGCTTCGATGATCTCTAACGCCTTATTCATCATCGAAGCAGAGTCAATGGTGATCTTCGGCCCCATGTCCCATGTCGGATGATTCAGCGCTTCTTTGACCGTTGCGTTTTGAATCTGCTCTTTAGTTGCCTCACGGAATGGCCCGCCTGATGCAGTTAAAACGATCCGCTTGATGGATTGGTTTTGCTGGCCGTCAAGACATTGGAAAATCGCAGAGTGTTCACTGTCCACGGGTATGAGCTTGGCATTGTGTTGACGAATCGCAGGGGTCACCAACGAGCCGGCTGCGACTAGTGTTTCCTTGTTGGCAAGACCAATGGTCATCCCACGCTTAGCTGCACACATTGTTGCAGGCAGGCCGGCACTACCGACGACTGCTGCGACGAGTTCCTGTGCTTCGACGGATTCAACCAATTCCAACGCAGCCTGGTCACCTGAAAAAACGGTGACACCCGGAAGTGCGCTTTGGAGTTGCGTAGCCAACGATGCGTCGGCGATGGCAACATGCTTGACGTCAAAGGTCTTGGCTTGCTCGATGAGCAGGGGGACATTGCGACCTGCCGCCAGGCCGACGATGTCCAGTTCATGATCCGTGCCACGCAAGTGACCGACGACATCAAGCGTGTTCACGCCGATGCTCCCGGTACTGCCTAGCACGATCAAGCGTCGTGGGGCAGGGCGGTGTTGTCCTGTTTGACTCATTACAAATTACCTGTCACAACTTCCTGTTCACTTACGCATTGGACGGCTCGGGTTGAGGCTCGGGAGCCTTTTGCGGTTTGCTGTCACCATCCTGCGAACCCTCGGCAGCAGGCTTGGTGGTCTTGCGTCGCCGACGATTGCTGTAGCCACGACTGACAGGTTTGGCCTCGCCGTCCTCAGTCGTTTCTGACTTGGCATTGTCGTCGGTTTTGGGTTTGGATGCGACTTTTTTGGTCGACTTTTTCCGAGTCGTCTTCTTGCGGACGCTTTTCTTTTTCGTCGTCTTCGTCGTCTTGGGCTTGTCTTCTGAACCCGTTGCGGATTCTGCTTTTTCAGTCTTGGCTGCAGGTTCAGACTTCTCTGTTTGTACCGACTTCACCTTCACGGGTTTGTCAGTTGCAGTTTTGTCAGATGCAGCTTTATCCGCAACAGGCTTGTCAGCAGATTGTTTGTCATCGGTGGCTGGCTTGATATCCGACTTTTTAATCCACTTGGGCTCAGGTTGCTTTTGGGATTTCTCCTGCTGTCTGCCATGCTCACGATCAGACTTGTCATTGTCTTGCTGTCTGTTTCTGTCACCCTCTTTGGCTTGTGTTTGTTGGGATTGGCCACGTTTATCGTCGGATGATTTTTCGCCGGTATCACTGTGTTGCGCATCACCGGATTGTGTATCGCGTTCACGGTCACCTTCACGGTTACGACCACCACGCCCACGACGTCGGCGACGGCGTTTACGCGGCGCATTGCCAGTACCTTCGCCGGACTGCTGTTCGCCATCTTGTGGTGCGTCGGACTTGTCCTGCTGTTGCTCGGACTTGTCATCTGACTTGTCCGTTTGCTTGTCCCTGGCATCGGTGGTTTGAGCAGACTCAGCGTCCTGTGAGGGTTGCTCACCATTTTGGTTTTCATCACGATCGCGGTTTTTATTGCGACGACGACCCCCACGTCGACGGCGACGTTTACGACCGGATCCTTCTGCCTTGTCCTTATCCTCGGACGATTGGCTTTCAGATTCAGGCGCATCCAGATCAACGGACAGATGCGAGTCACCTTCGAGTGCTTCTTCATCTGCTTCGATGTGTGTCACTTCATCTTCATCATCCTCAAGCAAGTCCTCAGGAAGGGGTTCGTTGCCTTTAAGTGCGATTAGTTGCAGATTATCAATGGAGTGCTTGGCTGAATCGACATTGACGATGCCACCGCGTTCGTCGTATGCAAGGATTTCCACATCATCAATTTTGGTCTTGCCATGCACACGCACCAGGACGGTCGCGTTGTGCTTCTGTTCAAGCAGGACAAGATGTTTGCGCTTTTTGTTAAGCAGTTGGAACGCCACGTCAGGACTGATCGCCAGTTCCACACGCACGACTTCGGGATGATGAATCACCAATGCCAGTTGTCGCATCACATGCAGCACCACCGACTCAGGATTCTTGATCACGCCATCCCCATCGCAGTGAACACACGTGGAGAACAACGCAGAGTTCAGCGACGGGCGCATCCGCTGACGGGTCAACGCCAGGATGCCGAATTGGTTGATGGGCAGAACCTTGGTCTTGGCTCGGTCGTTTTTAAGATTGTCTCTAAAACGCGATTCAATGATGCGGCGTTTTTTAGGATCACGCATATCAATGAAGTCGCAAACCACCACGCCACCCATATCCCTCAAACGCAACTGGCGGCAGATTTCATCCACCGCTTCTTCGTTGGTCTTATACGCAGTCGTCTCAGCGTCTTTATTATTCCGCATCCGGCCGGAGTTCACGTCGATGGCAACCAACGCTTCGGTCTGATCAATCACCAGTGAGCCGCCACCGGGCATGGGGACGGTGCGTGCGTGAATGGTGTCGATCTGTTTTTCAATCCCGAAGCGATGGAACAACGGCGTGGGTTCGTTGTAGACAAACACCTTGGAGCCTGCTCGCGGATTGATGATGCCAAGGAAATCACAGGCACGTTTGGCTGCCGCGGGATGATCGATAATCACCCGGTCAATGTCCTTGGAAAACAGGTCCCGCAACGTGCGAATGATCAAGTCACTTTCGACATACAACTCGCCGACTTTGACTTGTTTGTGCCGCTTGTCAATCGTCTTCCACAGGCGGGTGAGATACGCAAGATCGCGTTTGAGTTCGGTCTTGTTACGACCCATCCCTGCGGTTCGGACGATAAAGCCAAAGCCCTCTGGCGTATCCAACTCATCAAGAATCTTACGGACTTCTCGGCGGGCATCATCGTCTTCGACTTTACGGGAGACGCCCAGGCGTTGCATGTCCGGCATCATCACCAGGTATCGACCGGGAATCGACAGATAGCTGGTAAGGGTTGGGCCTTTGGTGCCGATGCCTTCTTTGAGGACTTGGACGAGAATTTCCTGCCCGCGTTTGAGACAGTTCTGGATCAGTGGGCGATCGCGGTGGGGCGTTTTCTTGCCAACACGTTCGAACTGTTCCTTACTTGAGCCGGGGAAAAATTTGGGATGCAAATCGGTGATATGCAGAAAGCCGTTGCGTTCGGAACCGAAGTCGACAAAGGCTGCCTGAATCGCAGGCTCGACATTGGTGATACGACCTTTGTAGATGTTACCTACATGCGATTCGACGCTGGCCCGTTCGTGATAGAGTTCTTCAAGGCGACCATCTTCATTGATGGCGATACGACATTCCTCGCCGGGAACGTAGTTGATCAACATTTGACGTTGTGACATTAATAATGCTTCTTGTGATTGGGGCGATGGCGGAGGCTTGAGAGGCTGACAGATTGCACAGGCTGTCGGTCGCCAGTGTCAGGTCACAGTCCATCCCCGCGCCAGATGGGGCGGAGGCTCCGGGGGCTCCGGGAGTTCCGGGGGTTCCGGGGGTTCCGGGGGCTGTGGTGATAGATGGGTTTGTCAGGTCAGTCATGCTGCCCATTGCCAGTTTGTTTTCTGCATCCGTGTTTGCCTACATCGCGTTGAAGGGTGTCGCGTTCAGCTTGACGAATGCGTCAGTTTGCTATTGTTTCGTTAACGGGTTCATCCATAAACCCGGTATTGTATTGGTTTTATCTATTCCCAGAGTCGACGCCGTCTCGTTAGACTTCCATCCGGTAATGGTCTTGCAAACTCGGCAATCTCAAGGGTTTACACCCAAGGTGCTACGAAGTTGCAGGGTTCATCATCTTCCAGAAGCGGTCAGCAGCAAATGCCCAACCCTAAACAACACGGGGTTCCTTCCTGTGTCGACTATCCAGACAGGATACTTGAGTTGGCCCCGAAAGTCACGTGCAAAGGCCAGAGCCCCAACATGGCAAACACCTGTACGCTTTTTTGCCTTAGCGAGTCGTCTCGTGTCAAGCCGGGATTGAGCGAAGCTCAAAATGATGGGTGTTAAGGTGTTTGGGATATGCATGGTCAACCACACCGCCACAGTGTTTTAAGGCATTTTGCCACAGATGCACACAGATAAACACAGATCAAGACATTGTGCGTTTTGTGTGACCAATCGGTTGCCAGCAAGTTGTTCAATTCCACCACTTAGGCATAACTCAGTTGTAGGGTGGCGTAGAGCAAAGCGAAACCCACCGAAATGAAAGGTGTTAGCAGGAAGAAATTTGATTGCCCCGCAATTATGAGTTGCTTAGGATGAATGCCAGACAAAAAGATGACACAGTGATTTGTTGGATCGATTCTACTTGACACCATTTGGTCTAGACGTTTGTCGCCTTAACATTTGCGAGGGATTTATTATGACGATGTGTTCCGTTGAAGATTGTAATTTTGAAGAACGTCAAGATGGCTTGTGTATATTGCATTGTAAAAAAAGTGATTATCACGGAGATTTTCTTAAAGCTGGCTTTTTAAATGATTTTTATGCTAAATTGCTCGCTTACATTCAGCAACATGATTCACAAAATAAACTGATGTTTGTTGAAATAGCTTTTCCGGGCAGGGACGATAGGGATTCATTTGATTATTCCGAGTTGCTTGAAAGACTTGAGGACGCCCATTTTTTTGATTGCTCATTTGAGTCATTTAATATGAATCTTGAAGGGGTGAAATGCTTTTTTGATGGTTGTATTTTTAGGGGTTTCACGCAATTGCATGATTTTGATATGTTAAATAATTATCATTCAGTTCTGTTTCAGGATTGTGAATTTGGGGGCAATGTTAATTTGACTCCGGTGGAAGGTGGGGTTAATACGGTCAACAACAATCTTTTTCTTGATTGCACATTCGAAAAGCAATTGGCGGTTGAGAATTTGATATTCAATGCGCAATTGTTTTTAAATAGCGGATCAAAAGTTGTTTCATTACAAAGTTTTCGCCTGCAAGATTGCACGTTCAAAGATAAATTTGGCTTGAATTGTTGTTCGCTTGAAAATTTTTATGCATTTAGAATATTGTTTGAGGAAAAATTTGAATTCAAAGACAGTATGGCTGATGTTTATGCGATAAATGACTGTAATTTTGGAAAATTGTCAGATTTTCATGGTTCGAAATTTGGTGATTTTTCCATATTTAAATCTGAATTTAGAGATTTTGTAGGATTTGAAAATTGTGTTTTTGGAAAGAATGAATCAGCTGAAAATAATGCAGCAGTTTTTGAGTATACAACTTTTATGAGCTTCGTGAATTTTCGAACAACTGAATTTGTTTCAGGGCTGGACTTGGAGAAGATAAATCTTAAAGAGCCTCCTAACTTCTTAAGATCTTCAGTGAATTTGAAAAATACAAATCGCGAAACATTTAGGATCATTAAACACTCATTTGATCAAATAGGGAATGTTATCGAAGCGAATAAATACTTTGTATATGAAATGATAAAATACAAAGAAGAGTTGCGAGGTACAGATAGGAAGCAGGAAAAATTTGTTTTTTACTTGAATGATTATATTTCTAAATTTGGACAAAGCTATATCAGACCAATGTTGTGGTTGATAGCAATGTCTACATTGTATTACGCGATTATTCATGGGTGTGTAAGCAAGTGTATGTCTTTAATCGTTCCGCCATTACACCAAGTTTGTACTTTAGTTGCTCCATATTTAAATGCATGGGCAAAGTGTATATCTCCATTTAACAATGTTAACGTTCTTGAAGATGGTTTGGAGTTTATTAGCTTGGTTTTTTACGTCATATTCACAGTGCTTGTTTGGCAGACCGTTGTTGCGATTAAAAGGCATGTGAAGAGATAATTTGGGCCGGATAAGAAGATGTAATATATTTTTTCTATCCATCTCCCATTGCATTGTGAAGCTTCAATTGTCGCTTGATACATTGATGATATTCCTCAAGCGATGCGTATTTTTTGTTGAATAGATCATCTTCAAATGCCCAGATGATAGCCTGGATATTAAATTGTTTGGCGCGTTGGAAGCTTAGGTTCATATCTGCTTGATTGCCACGGCCGGTGTTTTCAGCCCAGACTTGTAAATTCATTGGGTTGCTTTTTGCAGCGTTGGCTAAGTAGTGAATCGGGGACCAGCGGGTTGGATTCGTGTTGGCATCATCACAATATTGAGCAGGGGTGTCGAGCCAGGTGCAATAGACAATGTACGTGGGATCGGTGACGCCTTGGATGTAACGGGCAAAGTCGAAGCCGCGTTGGATTTCAGTGCGCCCGTCGTCTGCTAAATCAGTGTCGATGAGGCGTTGAATTTCACCATCGCGCAGACCCCATGAGCCCATCATCATGGCAAGGTTGCCTGCATAGTGTTTACGGGTTTGGGTGATTTGCCAATCGTGATAATCTTTGAGCGCGTTGAGATACCAATCTGCAAAGAGACGGGCTTTTAGGTGGTTTTTGCTGCTTAGACCGGGCATCCAGCCGGGGACGGGACAGGGGGTGAGTGTCTGAGGCAGGCCGGGACTTTTGGGATTTTCGAGGTTGCTGGAACTTCCGGGGTTTCCGGGGGCGCCTTGGGCGATGGGATCGAATGCCCAGTAGCAATTTTTTTTGCCTGCATGGGTTGGGTGTGGATAGTTCAGTTCGCCGTAGTATCCCCAGCCTAAACGGACTGCGAAAAAGTCATTGCCAAAGTGTTTGAAGATGTTGGCAAGATGCGTTGCCTGCGCATCGCGGACGGCTTGGTTGAATACGGCATTTAAACCGTTGCTCCCCGGTTGATGAGTTGGATCAAAGGCATCACCAAATTGATTGATGAACATCGCATGAGGCAGTTGGTATGTCCAGCGTGGCGGGTATTGCATGCCCGGGTCGAGACTGATTTTCATGCCTGCGGTTTTGAAGCTTTGTAAATCCGCTTTGACTTTAGCGATGTAGGTTGAGTTGAGTTTACCTTGCTGAGGTTCGAGTTGATCCCAAAGGATGACGTAGGTGGCGATGGTGATCTGGTGGTCGATCATGATCCTTGCACGGCTCGGTGAACTGGCGACGGTGCCAAAGAGGATCGGTGGGTCAGCCAGGGCTGGCAAGGTCGGGTTTGTCAGAAGGATTATCGCAAGTAGTAACAGGTTGGCCAGGCAGCATCGCATCGTTCGATTCTCCAATTGAGATAATCGATCGGTTCATCAAGCGGGATAGCCAGATGATAACGTGCCTTGGCTAGGCAGGGCGTGATTGCACTGCTGAGTTTCAAATATCTTCGGTCAGCGAATCCTTGTAGAGTTCGGCACCCCGGTTGACGAGTGTTTTCATTTTGAGCAGTTCACTTGCAGTCAGTTCAATTCGCACCATCCCCAAGACCAGTTCAAAACTTTGGCAGTCGTCATGGTCAGCGGAGACCTGGATGAGTTTCATGGTTCTGCTGCCGGGCATGACTTGGCGTTTACGGGGTTGGTTTCCCCAGAATTGGCGATCGCTGTTCATTTTTTGATTCCTTGGATTTTTTTGATTTCTTCACACGTAAACGTCTTGACATGACGTGCGGGGTGGGCGTATTGTATATAAAAGTTATTGAGAATCAATATCAATAGTTAGTTTGTTGCCAAAAATATTCCGAAAAGGTTCAAAAAAGGAAGGAAATGAATATGCGCGTCATACTTGTATACGGAAGTGTCACCACGAAGACTGAGATGGTTGCCAAGCTCATTGAAGAGCAGTTGGGTGATCACTTGGAAAAGAGTGTCGAGGTTTCGGAGATCGAGCCAGCGGATTTGAAGGAGTACGATTTGGTCATTGCTGGGATCCCGACATGGGATGTTGGCGAGCTCGAATACTCCTGGCAGGATTTCTACGACAACATGGATGGCCAGGATTACTCTGGTTTGCATATCGCCATCTTCGGGTTAGGTGATCAGGATGCCTACGCGGACACCTATCAGGATGCGATGGGGATTTTGTATGACAAGTTCATTGAATGTGGTGCGGGTGGTCAAATTGGTTTTACATCGGTAGATGGGCATGATCACGACGAATCCAAGGCACAGCAGGGCGATCAATTCTGCGGACTTGCTATCGACGAAGACAATCAGTCGAACCTGACTGAAGAACGTGTCAATGACTGGTGCGAAGAGTTGATCCAATGGATTCAAAGTAAGACAGAGGCGTCGGTTTGATGCATTGGTTTGAAGCTCGATAAATCCGAGTGTTTTATTCTACAAATAATGTAAATGACAAGGATTATAAAAATTAATAATCCGGTTTTATTGCATTGATTACATTAATGTAGTCGAAATTTGCATTTTTTTAGAGTTCGAGGTTCTGTGTTGAGAAACCGCTTCAGTTGGGTGCCCTGATTTACGATACATCCATCAGGCCCCTGGATGTTAAAAACATTGACATTATATAGTCTATGATTTAAGATTTATTCATAGAATTAGGTCTTCTTAGGTTGTACTGACCTGATTCATATGCGATGATTCTAGTAATTATCAATTCAGGGGGACTGGGGGAATTTGAGATGGTTTGCTTTGGTCTGGCATGTCCACACACAAAGCCGTGACAGATGTCATTGCAAACCAACAAGCCGCAAGCTTGTGACAAAATCCAGTACTGGGAGGTGAGTGTTCACCTCTTATCAATTTGCGGCAGTAGAACATCATTAGAGGAGACAACCTACCGAACTTGGTTATGCATGAACGACACGTTGCTATTATTCTGGTTTTGACCCGGAATTGTTCGTCAAATATATACACCCATTTGGGTCGGTAACCGTCGCTTTGCTCACCATCTTCTTAGTCTTGTCTTATTCGATCTGATGCTACGCTGCCATAGAGTCTCTTTTCTCTTTTAGAGGAGCTTTTCTATGAAAAAGC
>MDTD01036195.1_pt1 | contig 104472 bp, 89 predicted proteins | sample 811221 | NCBI WGS metagenome assembly MDTD01 (sample SAMN05326646, study PRJNA326480) | marine metagenome | isolation source: seawater | place: Pacific Ocean: South West | collected 2011
CAGGATCAGGATCAGGATCAGGATCAGGATCAGGATCAGGATCAGGATCAGGATCAGGATCAGGAGAACAACAACCAGTCTGATGAGAATCAGGATTCCCAGTCTGATCAACAGGAACAGGAACAAGATCAGCAGCAGGATCAACAACAGCAACCAGAAGCTGAACAACAGGCTGATGAATCCGAACAGGAACAAGCCAAGCAGCAGAAACCCGAAGAGAACGACTCCGAGCAACCGGACCAGCCACAACCCACGGAACCTGAAAAACAAGAGTCAGAGCAGCAACAGGATGAAGCCCAGATGCTGCCACAACCCCAGTTGCAGGAAACAACGGAAGACCAGCAGGCGCTGGAACAGTGGCTGCGCCGTATTCCGGATGATCCCGGCGGCCTGCTGCGCCGCAAATTTGAATATGAATCTCAATTGAGGAAAAACTCATCCTCTGGAGACACCCAATGGTAAGAAGCATCCCTTTCCTCCTGGTACTGTTATTGTCCATCGTCAGTGCCCAGGCGCAGGCCATCAGCATTAATGCAAAGCTGAACACCACCAAGGTGACCGAGGGTGATACCGTCAAACTGACGATCACCATCGACCAGACCGCAGACGGCAAAGCACCGGACTTCAGTGTTCTGAACGAACACTTCGAGATCATCTCCACCTTCAAAGCGGAGCGCAGCAATATACTGAACGGCCGTTTTGTCTCCTTTACCAGTTGGATTCTTACCTTGCTACCCAAGCACACCGGCTATATTGCCGTTCCCCCTATCCGTTACGACAACGTCACCAGCAAGCCACTCAAACTGCACGTCACCAAACGCAGCAGCGCCAGCAACTCGGAACAGTACCTGTTTGTCGATGCCAAAATTGATAAGCAACAGGCCTACGTCCAGGAGCAGGTGATCCTCACCGTCCGTATTTTCAGTGGCAATATCGACATCTACGATCCATCCTATCAGCCACCCGCCATTGAAAATGCGGCAATGGAACAGCTGGGAGAGCAACGCAATTACAAAACCACGCTCAACGGCACACAGTATGATGTGTTTGAGTTCCGCTATGCGGTATTCCCCCAGAAAAGCGGCACCATTCAGATCCCCGGTGCCCGCCTGGAAGCCACAGTATTCCGTTCACGGTCACGCAATTACTACGATCCTCTCAACGGCAAACAAGTTCGCCGTTACTCCCCCAACCTGGAATTGGAAGTCAAGCCCAAGCCCGCAGAATACCCGGCTGACCAACCCTGGTTGCCCGCCCAGTCATTACAGCTCAGCGAATCCTGGTCGCCGGATGCCGGTAACGCCAATATCGGCGAACCCATTACCCGCACTGTGTCCATGCAGGCAGAAGGTGTGTTATCCACCATCTTGCCGACGGTACCCACCAGTGACATCGAAGGTGTCAGGATTTACCCGGAGCAGGCAGAGAGCAACAGCAGCGTGGGTGAGCACGGTATTGTCAGCACCCGCACTGAAAGTCAGGCGCTGATTGCCACTCAGGCGGGCACCATTGAACTGCCAGCCATCGACGTCACTTGGTGGGACGTGGAGGAGCAGGCGGTGAAAGTGACCTCTCTGCCTGCCCGCACCATTCAGGTGACCGGTACCAACAGTCGACCGCAAACGGACAGCAGTGCCGCTCAGGCTCCCCCGTTAAGCTCAGCGGGGGAATCCCCTCCCCCGCCCTTGGGGCAAACCAGTATCAATCAAACCTGGCAATGGATTGCCGTGGCCTTCTTTTGCCTGTGGTTATTAACCCTTGCACTATTGATCTGGGCCCTGCTGTCACGCAGAGCCAACAGCCGAGCAACCGGGCAGGAAGACAATCAGGCATCACCGTTCAGTGCCGGCCAGTTACGCGAAGCCAACAAAGCGTTGCAAGCGGCCTGCAAAGCACAGGATGCCAAGGCGGCAAGGATTGCCGTGATTGAACTATTTCGTCAGCAATTCAGGGACAGCACCATCAGGAACCTGGATGATGTCGCCCAAAAAGCCGGTACGGATGCGCTGCCCGACGCGCTTCGCGATCTTGAGGCTCACCTCTACAAAAATAAAAATGAGGCAAAATGGAATAGCGAAGCTTTGCTTAAAGCCACCCAGGAAGCACTGAGCAGGCCCGCCACCAAAGACCAGAAACAGGTATTGCAGCCACTGTATCCCAGCTGATTCATCCGCAAAACCCGGGCAAACATGGACCAGGATCAACATCAGGGGAAGTTAGCGGAAAAAGCGCTTGAAAGCGGGTCGTGAATTGGATTAATTACCTAAATACGATCGCAATTTGTTCCGAGACAACCATGTACGGATTACTTCTACTGCTTCATATTCTGGCGGCCACAATCTGGACAGGAGGGCACATCGTGCTTGCGGTGGTGATATTGCCCAAAGTACTGGCACAACGCTCCGCAGAGAAGCTTCTGGAATTCGAATCGGTGTATGAAAAAATCGGCATGCCCGCGCTGATTATTCAGGTGATAACCGGCCTTATGCTGGCCTACCGCATGCTGCCTGATGTTATGCAATGGATTAACTTTGCCAATCCGGTTGCCCACGCCATACTGGCCAAACTCAGCCTACTGGCATTAACCGTAGGGTTCGCCATTGATGCCAGGCTTCGTGTCATCCCCACGCTTTCAGAAAAAACCTTAACCACCATGGCCTGGCACATCATACCGGTTACGGTATTTTCGATTTTGTTTGTGGTTGTGGGTGTTTCATTTCGAACAGGTTGGCTGTACTGAACACAGAGGACATCAGCAAGCAATGCACAGCGCAAAAAAAAGCGAGCCCACCATGTGGACTCGCTTTTTTTAATGGCCGGCCTTGAGCGTTACGCTTTCTTCTTGATCTTGCCACGTATCAGGAAGTTGGCCAGGGCAGGCAATAACCAGATGGCGCCCACCATGTTCCACAAAAACATAAAGGTCAGCAACACACCCATGTTGGCCTGGAACTTAATGTCGGAGAAGATCCAGGTGCCGACACCAATCGCCAGGGTCAACCCCGTAAAGCAAACGGCTTTTCCCGTCACCTTCAGGGTTTCGAAATAGGCATCCTCAAGTTCCATACCATCTTCCATAAAGCCTTTTAAGCGCGAGTAAATGTAGATGCCGTAATCCACACCGATACCCACACCCAAGGCGATAACCGGTAACGTGGCCACCTTGACCCCGATGCCCAGGATAGTCATCAGCGCCTGGCACAGAATCGAGGTAAGTGCCAGCGGCACGATAATACAGATCACCGCCCGAATGGAACGGAACGTAATCAAACACAGAATGGAAACCACGCCGTATACCAGCACCTTCATCATATTCTGGGCATGTTCAATGGTTTCGTTGGTGGCAGCCTCTACCCCGGCATTACCCGACGCCAGTACAAACTCTGCCACATCCGGATCGTTCTCGGCGGCTGCAAATTCCTGCACCGCCGCCACCGCTCGATCCAGGGTTTCCGCTTTATGATCATCCAAAAATACAATCACGGGCGCCAGGCTGCAATCTGTGTTCACCAGGCCGCCGGGAACGGTTTGCACCGAATTATTGATGATATCCTGCACCCGGGTCAGCGCCGCCCACTTCCAGTTACCTTCATTAAATCCGGTGATAACGCGTTTGGATACCGTGACCACCGACAGCGCCGATTGCACACCGGGTACGTTTTCCATATGCCACATAAAGCGATCCATCTTCTGCATGGCGGCGGATTCGGTACAGGCGTATTCCGGGGTTTCCACCATCACCACCAGCACGTCCGCGCTCACGGAGTAGTGCTCGTTGACGTATTTGTCATCCAGGTTATAACGGGAATCGGGCCACAACTCTGGTGCCCCGGCATCCAGGTCACCGATTTTCAGATCCTTGCTGATGTACAAACCGGCCCCGGCCCCAATGGCTGCAATAATGACCGACACGGTTGCTGCTTTTGGCGTTGCAAAACGGGAGATCTTCGACCAGATCACATGTTTGGCATGCAACTTCTTATTCATCGCATTTATTGCCATGGGGCTGGCGCCCACATAAGACAGTAGCACGGGTATCATCAGCAGATTGGTAAAGATCAGCGCAAACACACCCAACGCCGCCGAGATTGCCAGATCCTGTATCACGTGAATCTCAATGGTCCACAATGTCATAAAGCCGATGGCATCGCTGATCAGTGCCAGCAAAGCGGGCACGTACAACGCCCGAAAGGTAAGCCGGGCCGCTTCCAACTTGAAATTAATACGGTGGGATTCCACCGCAAATTCATTGATCAATTGCACCCCGTGACTCACGCCAATGGCAAAAATCAGGAACGGCACCAGCATTGAGTAGGGATCAATACCTTTACCCAGCAGAGTCAAAATACCCACCTGCCAGATTACGGCAATGACTGAGCAAATAATCACGGTAAAGGTACTGCGAATGCACTTGGAGTCAATCAACAGCAGAACGAATGTAATACCTATTGCGATAATAAAGAACAACGCAACGCCGGTTGCCCCCTCAATCAGATCACCGATCTTCTTGGCAAAGCCGACAATACGGATATTGATATTATCACTCTGGAACTTCTGACGAATGTCCTGCTCGAGCGCTGCCGAAAACTTTTTGTAATCGAGTTTCTTGTTGGCGCCGGATTGATCCAGTAGCGGCACATACACGATGGAAGATTCAAAATCATCCGCCACCAGGCGCCCAACCTGCCCGGAACGCAGGACATTGGCCTGCACCTGTTCCAGTGATTCCGCAGAACCATCGTAGGTAGGTGGAATAATCTCCCCGCCACGAAAGCCATCTTCGGTCACTTCCATCCAACGGACATTGGGTGTCCAAAGAGACTGGATTTTAGCTTTGTCCACCCCTTCAAAATAGAAAATCTCATCGGTAACCTGACGCAGTACCTGCATAAACTCATCGGTAAAGATGTCACCGTTTTTTGCTTCCACCACAATCCGGATATCGTTACCCAGACTCAGCTCATCCTTGTGCTTTAACAGGTTCTGAATGAATTCATGTTTCAAGGGCACCATTTTTTCGAATTCGGTGCTGAGTTTGACCTTGGATGCCTCAAAGGCAAAAAAAGCAGTGAGCACGGCAAAGGCCAGCAAAAGAATCGGCCGTAATTTAAATATCGATTCTTCTAGAATGGTGCTGTTTTTAGTGGACATAATGTACCTTAACGTAAATCAGTATCTCGTAGTTACTTCATTGACGGTGCTGCAAGATCAACACCGCCCTGACCGACCATGATTAGTTTGCCGTTGGGCAGGGTTTCAACGGCAAGAATTGCCTCTCTGGATTTGGTGATCTGCATGGTGTAGTTGGCGCCGCCGTCTTTGCTGGTGAGAACCACCCCGGAATTACCCACCAGTATGGAACCTTTGTCACCCAGTAACACACCATCCATTACCCCATCCGTGCCTTTGCTTTTTGCCTTAAGCCAGGATTCACCACGATCGGAAGATTTGAATATATTGCCCTGTAGACCGAACACCAGAACATCATCCGGGTTCGGCCCGGTCAAGGCTCCGAAATAGGAACCCTGATAGGGGCTCTCCAGAGTCACCCAGGTTTCACCCCCATCATCGGAGCGAAACAGTACGCCTTTCTCACCGGCGATATAAACCGTACCCTGTTCATTGGCACTGATGGCATTCAAATGCCAGCCATCAAAATTCTCAATGCGGGAGGCCACATCCTGCCAGGTTTTGCCTCCATCAACCGTGCCCAGAAAGATGCCGTAGGCGCCCACTGCAAAGCCGGCCTTTTCGTCGCGAAACCAGACGTCCAACAACGGTGAACCGGCCTGGGGTAATTTTGCAAATTCCTCATCGGTCAACTGGTTCAACTCTTCATCCGTTCGAACACGATGTGGATTGGCATACTGCAGCGCCCAGTTGGAACCCCCATCAGCGGAATGCAGTATGATGCCCTCGTGCCCCACCGCCCAGATATTTTGGGCATCACCAAAATCAACGGCGGTCAGCAGATACTGTACCGGTACCTGAGCCTGGCTCCAGCTCTGCCCGTTATCAGCAGACACCAGAATGTGGCCGCGATCCCCCACTGCTATGACTTTGTCATTGAACACTTCCACATCGGTCAGCAGGGATTCCGTTGCTTTGTCTGATGGAATCGAAGCCCTCATATCGAGATGCTTTTCATAGTCGGCAGCCAGGGCCGAACCGGTACTGGCCCCCCACAACAACGCGGTGCCAACCAGTGTTCTAATCATCGAGTAACGCATCTTATTTCTAATCCACATATGAATATTTACTACCTGCAATTGAGCAACTGTCATTAAAGCATTTTCATTGACCACGATTCACACAAACCCTGATTGAGTGTCCAAATCAGATGGGTAAATTGGCCATTCAACGCCCCATACGTCGCAACGACTGTGGGCTGAAGTAACCTTCTGTTGGTGGGTCTTGCCCGAAACGGATGGCCATGCCATTGGAGTTATCCATGTAGGCGGCAAAGTAGCGGCCCGAGTCCAATTCATGATTGGCGGCCAGGGCCCCCCAGGTGACGGGCACATGGTAGTAGCCAACCAGATAGGATACATGCACTCGCCACAGTTCACCGCGCGCATCATACTGATCCGCCTGCACGATACTCCAACTGTCTTCATCAATGTAAAAGCGGCGCTTGCTGTACAGGTGACGCACGCCCGCTTTACTGGTTCCTTCGACAACCCACACCCGATGCAGCTCGTAACGGGTTAAATCCGGGTTGATATGGCCTTTCTGCAACAGCTTCTTGTCATCTTTGGTGGCGTTGCTCAAGCGAAAATTATTGTAGGGTATGTAGAGTTCCTGCTTACCGATGAATGCCCAGTCAAAGCGGTCCAGAGCACCGTTGAACATGTCCACTTCATCGGCGGTAATCAGGTTATCCGCACTGGGTACCGGCATATCATACTCAATGGACGGCGCCCGCCTTACCCGGCGGGTACCTGTGTTATAGACCCACGCGCTGCGCGGCTCTTTGATTCTGTCGATGGTTTCATGTACCAACACGCCACCGCCGGCCAAACGACTGGGCTTGCGGATAAAGGCCATGTAGTAGGAAAGTTTGTTGTCCAGATCCTGCCATTGCTTAGTGCGATCGTAATAAACGAAATACGCCTCCTGGGCCGTGGACACCAGCGAGTAGCTGCCATTGGGCTGCACAGGGGCTTCAGAAATATCGGCTTGGACATGAATCCCGCGCCACCGGGTCAGGTGATTCCATAGAATCCTGACCGCATCCACCTCACCCTGGGCATTCAAGGGCACCGGAAAGGGAACACCGCCCACGGCCTGCTCAATGCCATTACCTTCATTCACCAAACGGGCACTGCCATGATTGCGGGCAATGTTGTCATAAACCCACTGTGGTGCGGCGGCGGTACGATGGCTGGGATAGACCGGCAAGGCATAGGAATCGGGGTAACGCTCCAACAACGCACGCTGCCCCGGGGATAACTGATCCCGGTACTGAGCCAGATTGGCGGCGTTGATGGTGAACAAGGGCTTTTCTTTCTCGAAAGGATTCTCAAGCTTATCTTGCAGCGCCGGCATTTGATCCGGCGTCAAGCCACCGGTCCACGGGGGGATGGTTCCGGCTTCATTGCCCTTCAGTTCGGCACCATAGGGGGTCAACTCCTTGCCCAACGCCGAGGTCTGGGCAACGGCCGGGATAGAGGCGAACAAACAGATTGAGGCCAACAACAGCCCACTTCTTCTCATCAACATTCCCACAATACCTCATGCCAGGCCAAGCCTGACAATCGATTCGCACTGTTCCAATAATGATCGCCAACACGGGCTTTCCTAAACGCTTCCCTTGTGCCACCGGGCGATAATAGACGTAGTTTTAATAATTTAAGTCGAAAAAATCGATATTGTCCTATTTTCGACGCATTTTTGACTCTGCGGCCATTGTAAATGCCGCCATAAAATAACCAATCACACTGATCAAAACAAATACTTATTCATCCTAAGAACAAGTAATCTTATGTTTATTACCCGAGGCGCTTAGCGCAGTATCCCGCGCCTACTGATTCAACGCTTTGGTAACCACTTCGTATACATCCGGTGAGAGTGGCTCGGCTTTAATGCGTTTCAATTGCTGCTTGATCAAATCCGCCCGGACATTGTCATAATTCGCCCAACGAGTCAGTATGGTGGCCATCCTCGATGCAACCTGGGGATTGAGTTTATTCAGGGTAATGATCTGATCCGCCAAAAAGCTGTAACCGGAACCATCCACCTTGTGAAAATTCACCGGGTTGTTATTGCAGAAGGCACCGATCAACGCACGAATCTTATTGGGATTGGTCATCTCAAAGGCCTCATGCTGCATCAGGGCCTTGACGTTTTCCAGCGTGTCGTTTTGTGGCGAGCTGGCCTGCACCATAAACCACTGATCCACCACCAACGATTCCTGCTGCCATTGCCCGTAGAAATCAGCAATCACCAGTGTTTTCTCCGCGCGGTCGGAATGGGCCAAGGCACGAAATGCGGCCAGTTGATCCGTCATGTTACTGGCCTGATGATATTGCTGCTGGCATAAATTGGTTGCCTCGTCATCAGCCAACGACATCAGATAACCCAGGCAAACGTTACGCAGGCTGCGCCGGGCCACGGCGTTCACTTCATAATGATACTCTGTGTCCACCGGACAACGGCTGATGACCTGCTGCAATTCATTCTTCAGGCCCTGCGCCAGCATGCGCTTCAGCGCTTCCCGGGCGTGGTGAATGGCATCCACCTGCACCGGCTTGGGCAGGAGTTCGGCCAGAAATTGCTCGGTGGGCAACTCCAACATCTTGGCCACCATGGCCTGATCAAGGGATTCATCTGTCAGCAGGATCCGAAAAGCATCCAACAGTTGCTGATCCACTGCCAGTTCACTGCCCTTGCCATAGGCTGCCATCAAATCTGTTAATACCAGTACGGTAAGGCGCTGCGCTGCATTCCAGCGATTGAAACCATCACTGTCATGGGACATTAAGAACGCCAGCTCACGACGGGACTGGTCAAAGGTCAGTTTCACCGGGGCAGAAAATCCGCATAACAGGGATGCCACCGGTTGGTCATGGATTCCGGTAAACACGAAGGTCTGCTTTTCCTGTGTCAGTTTCAGCACCGGATTATCCTCATCGAGGCGGCTACCATCGGCTAACTGCAATGGCAAATCCTTGCCATCCGCGCCCAGTAATCCAATGCCCACCGGTATCAACAAGGGGTGTTTATCCGGCTGACCGGGTGTGGGCGGAGTGTGTTGTTCCAGTGTTATTGAGAACTGCTGGTTGCCGGCATCGTATTCCGTGCTGGCCGTAAGATGGGGCGTACCCGCCTGGGAATACCAGAGCCGGAACTGCGTCAGGTCAACGCCGTTGGCATCTTCCATTGCCTGCACAAAATCATCACAGGTTACCGCCTGCCCGTCGTGACGTTCGAAATACAGGTCCGAGCCTTTGCGGAAGCCATCGCTGCCCAACAGGCGATGCATCATGCGCACCACTTCCGCGCCCTTTTCATACACCGTCATGGTGTAAAAATTGTTGATCTCGATGTAACTGTCAGGTCGGATCGGATGGGCCATGGGGCCGGAATCTTCTGCAAACTGCAGGGTCTTCAGCATGTTCACATCATCGATGCGATTTACCGTGGCAGACCCCATGTCAGCCGAGAACTGCTGATCGCGGAACACGGTAAAACCTTCTTTCAGACTCAGCTGAAACCAGTCGCGGCAGGTAACCCGATTACCGGACCAGTTGTGAAAGTATTCATGGGCAATCACGCTTTCCACTCGCTGAAACCCCATATCAGTGGTGGTTTTCGCACTGGCCAGGACACAGGATGTGTTGAAAATATTAAGCCCCTTATTCTCCATCGCCCCCATATTAAAGTGGGAAACGGCCACGATCATGTAAATATCAAGATCGTATTCCCGTCCGTACACTTGTTCGTCCCAGGCCATGGCACGCTTGAGGGAGTCCATGGCGTGCGCGCACTTATCCAGATCCTGCGGCTCCACAAAGAGCTGCAACGCCACTTCACGGCCACTGCAGGTAGTGAAGGAATCTTCCACCATGGATAAGTCACCGGCCACCAGTGCAAACAAGTAGCAAGGTTTCTTGAACGGATCTTCCCAGATAACATAGTGACGCCCCTGCGCCAGATCACCCTGCTCAACCGGATTGCCATTGGACAGCAACACGGGATACGCCTGTTTATCCGCTTCTACCCGCGTGGTGAAACGTGCCATCACATCCGGTCGATCCAGATAGTAGGTAATTTTGCGGAAGCCTTCCGCTTCACATTGGGTGCAGTACATCCCTTTGGACACATAGAGGCCTTCCAGGGAGGTATTGGCTTTGGGATTGATGCGCGTCATCGTCAACAGAGTGAAACGCTCCGGACACCCGGTAATACTGAGTGTTTCTTCTTCAATTTGATATCGTTCCCGCGCCAGGGTCTCGCCATCCAGTTGAATTGCGAGCAATTCGAGATCCGCACCCAACAGTTCCAGTGGCTGCGAGCGGGCATCCGGTACATCAGGATTGGCCCGCACCGCCATATGACTGACCACGTCCGTGTATTCATCATAAATGCGCACGTCCAGGTGAATGGTGTCGATCAGATAATTGGGGGGTTTGTAATCAGATAGGCGAATGGTTTTGGGGGCGTTGTTTTCTTTCATGATGACGGGACCCGAAGCTGACAGCAACGGCCGTGCGGCCGCTGCTTGTGAAATGTTGGTTTGTTCTGCAGTATGTATGACTGCAATGAATTTAACAACTTAGCGGAGAATGGCATGGCGCTTCCAGCACCACTGACAGCATTGATCAAAACTCATCAGCTTGCCAACGTATTATGCGTTGGTTATACGCCCGATGAAAGTGTCAGCCAAGCCAGTTCAATCACTCAGGTTTCCACAGACAATCTGATGGAAAATTCGTTCCTGAAACGGGTGGATCTGGTGGCACTGAGCCAGTCCGCCCTCGATCTGGACGATGCATCCCGCAATGCGGTCATTGCAAAATGCCGCGATCAACTGGCGCAAAAAGTCTTGCTGGAACTGACCCTGGATGACCGGGGTATGACTGAAACCGAATGCCTGGCACTGGGCTTTGTGCGTTGCGCCCTCACTGAACGGAACCGTTACTATCTGTTCGACCTGAAAACCTACAAACCCGTGCCGGACTGGCTCAACCCCAAATTCTGGGCCAACCCCCAGAACTGGGATCGCTACCGCTGGTAGCCCGGCGTCATGGCGCGACCGAAGGCAGCCATCAGGACAGCATTATGCTGCTATTGGAGAAACTTAACGGGTTGCTCGGGCGGGGCTGAATCATCGCACATCTCCCCCTCATCTTTGCTACCGCGGTCGATGTACCCTACCCGCTCCTGGACGGCCAGATTCTTTTCGCCATAGGCGATGATGGCCTGCATCACATGTTCTTTCTGCTCGGGCGTCAGGCGGTTGCCGTCTGCCCACTTGCCGAGTTCCAGGGCCCGTAGCAGGGATTGATAGGTTTCAGGGGTGATCGAGTCAATCAGCGCATCGAAGTTCATCACTACAAATCCATCACTGTCTGCAATCTGTTAATCAAAAGGAGGCCTATTGTAACACAGCCAATGACCGGAATTAGTGCTGCAACGCCACCGTCAAGGGTGCCGGCGCACCCAACGCAATCCCTTGATATTCAATGGGAAGTGAATTACCCAGGGTTTCCAGCTGGCCGTCTGTTTCGATGTTCTTCACAATCACCCGCATTCCCAGCCCCGTGGCAAACCGGGCAATCCCGTCGATAAAGGCAGACTCCCGGCTTTCCCAAGCCAGGCGCTCGGTAAATACAGACGACAACTTGATGGTATCCACCGGCAGGCGCTGCAGGTACATCAACGAATAACGGCTTAAGCCATAGTCGTCAATGCAGACCCGCAAACCCCGTTGCTTCAGCGTATTGATCAGGATCAGGGCCTGATCAAAATCATGGGTAATGGTGCTTTCCCGCACCTCGAATTCCAGCTGTCCCAGCAGCCGGCTGTCATCCGCAGACAGGGCGTTCAGGGCATTCATCAAGGCCGGTGAATAAAACTGTGCCGAACTCAGATTGATGGACACCACCAACTGAGCGCCATGCTCGTCGCGCAACTCCCGCAATGCGGACAAAGAATGACGCAACATCAAACTGGTTAACAAATCCAGCAGGCCGGCCTTCTCACACATGTTCACAAACTCGGCCGGTGCCACCATCCCCATCTCCGGATCCATCCAGCGCGCCAGCGCCTCATAGCCGGTGACCCGGTCCCGCTGCGGGGAAAAAACAGGTTGCACGAACACTTCCAAGGCATCGGTTTCGAAAGCCTCGCTGAGACGGGACACCACATCCAAGGAAGATTTCAGCTCGCTCTCTTCGGTCATCATGGTATCCAGTTCCGGTGTAGCCTGACGGTCCACTTTCTGCAGAAGTTCCGTGGTAATCAGGTTGGTTTTGGCCATCAGGTTATAGCAGTATTCCAGCGAGCTCAGAATCGCGTTGACCTGCACCGCCATGTCAGCAATCTCATCCCGCCCCTCGGTGGTGACACGCCCGCTGAAGTTGCCGGATTTCATGATGTGACGGGATTGCGAGAGCAGCACCTTGAGCCGCTTCCAAATTGGTCGGTAATACAGCGACCACACCAGCACACCGCACACCGTTGCACTCACCAGAATGGACAGCCACCAAATGTAGGGGGTGGAGGACAGGGTTTGCAACGGGCTCACCGACACATAAACCGGTTTACCCACCAGCGAAGGCAACATAACGGTTGCCGCGCCCAGACTGCCACCGGCATCGTTCATGGAAGTTGCGCTCAACCCCAACTGATAATCCAGCTCGTCAGACAGGCGCAACAACCAGTCATCCAGAAACACCGCTGCCACCGAGCGCACACTGCCCTGCTCCTGAATCACCATCAACATGACCTTATCCCGCCAGTAGGTAACACCGGCATCAGCCTGGCGGGGTACTTTCAGAAAGCCGATGATACTGGTCAGCAGGCTATCGACGTGCTCTTCCGGGCTCAGCGTGGTTTTGAATTGCAACAGATCCTGCTGGTCAAACACCAGGCGAACATCCACATCTGCGGGTAAGGTGCTGAACTCGATACCGGGGTTCTCTGCCAGCCATTGAAGGTGATTCTGTAAATCCGCGAGAATAACATCGAAGTTACGCTTCACCAGACGGGCTTCTTTGTCGGCGGGCGTCTGGGTCGCCAGATTATGTACCCAGGCACTGATCAGTACGCTGGCCAGCGTCATGAGAATCCAGAGTATGAATGCGGAAGTTTTCCCCTTCAGCTGCATAAGAGACCTGTAGAATTATCGTGGTAGGCAATCGCCCCTAATTGTAGTAGATAACCACTAACCCGCACTGTTCACCCACATAAAAGCATCGTTTTTCAAATCGGTTTCCGCCCCCATCCGGTAGGCAACCAATAAACCATTCTTTACCGCACTGTAATCCAGACAGGCCAGGTTACTGCGCAAGATGTGGGGTTGCCCTTTACACCAGTAATGACCGACAAAGAGCGGCTTTTGATCCGCGCCGTACCTCAGCAGGCGACTGTGTTCCTGTTCTGTCAGAGGTTGATCCGCCAGATCATCCGGCAGACCGTCCGGTTGAAACACCACATCACCATAGGTTTTGGGGGCCTGACTCCAGAACTTGGTACGAAACCGACTGCGTCTGACACCATCGGATCCCAACAGCGTCTGCCCATTGGGCAATTCCATTTCCATGCCTTTAAGCAAACGCTCTACGATCCGGTTGGGTTCTGTGGCCGGCAACATACTCTGTGCCAGAAACGCCTGATCCTGCAACACTCGCCCATCATGCACCTGCGACGCTTGTGCGATACGCCTTGGATCCCAACAGGCATGCACCACCCGAAAGTATTTGAATTCCAGAAAAATCGGACACTGACGCAACCAGTGAATCAGGTCTTTCCATTCCTGTAAGTGAAAACGGTAATCTTCCAGACTAGTTTTCAAATGACCGCCAAGCCGCCGGTACAAGCGCTGCAGACGTGGAGTCACCGGCTCATGGCATAACGAGGAATAGGCCACTGCATTAAACTCATGATTGCCCAGCACCATATAGGCCTGATTCGCATCCACCATATGACGCACCAGCCGCATCGCCTGCCGAATACCCGGCCCCCGATCAATTATGTCACCCACAAACACCGCCTTGCGCCGCGGATGATGCCACACATCCTGGTGTTGGGAATAACCCAGGGCCTGCAACAACCGGATCAGTGCATGGGCACAACCATGCACATCGCCAATCACATCATAGCCTTCAAGGGCGGGATCATCCGGAATCAAAGCACCTCACTCCAGCCCAACTTGGAACGGCAGGCTTCATAAAAACTATGGGTTTTTGGATGCAACAGTTTCAGGGGATGGGAGCGCTTACGGATGTACAACCAATCTTCCGGCTCCACCATCAACCCACCCTGACCATCACAATTTAACAACGGCTTGAAATCGTTGGTGGGTGAAACAAATATTTTTATCTCACTATTGCCGTCAATAACAATCGGACGACTACTGAGGGTATGCGGAAACATCGGCACCAGGACAATCGCATCCAGCCGGGGATGCATAATGGGGCCGCCACCGGACAGCGCATACGCCGTGGAGCCGGTGGGAGTGGACATAATCAGGCCGTCTGAGCGCTGGCGATAAACGAAATCACCATCGACATATAACTCGAATTCCAGCATCTTCACTGAATTACCGGAATGGAACACAACATCATTGAGGGCCGAATTCTCCCCCATCATTTTGCCATCGCGGCGGATCTGCGCCTCCAGCAAAAAACGATGTTCCACCGTATACTCTCCCTGCAGGACCTCATCCATGCGCGCTTCGATTTCAGTTGGGTGAATATCCGTGAGAAACCCCAACCGCCCCCGGTTAACACCCAGTAAAGGCACCTTGTGTCGGGCCAGATCCCGTGCCGCCCCCAACAGGCAACCATCGCCTCCCACCACAATTACCAGATCACAGGTTTCGCCCAGGATTTTTCGATTGGCACGCTGATGGGCGCCGGCAGCAATATTGCTGGAGGTGGCGTCGTCCAGAATCACATTGATGTTGCGGCTATCGAGATAGGCAAGCAACGACATCAGTGTTTCCTCTACCTGAGGATTCACACCTGGCCGACCAATCAAGCCAACCGTTCGAAAGGGTTCGTTTTTCTGCATGCCACTACTCGCTGGGAATAAAAAATTAAGTCAGTGTGTGATGGGAAAGCCGCGCCGCCCCTGCAACCCGCCACTGTGTACAAACAAAACACGACTGCCACAGGGTATCATTGATTCGCTTATCAAGTCCTGTAAAGCCATCATTGCCTTACCGGTATAGATCGGGTCCAGCAACAAGCCTGTATTGTCTCCAAATCCGCGGATAAAACTCAACAGGTCCGGCGTCACTTTGCCGAAGCCACCAAAATGATGAGCCTGATCCAGGTACCAGCCGCCGGCGGGGAGCCCCCGCATTCGCCGGGCCATGTCCTGCTCCACCCAGGCACCTTTCAACGCCGAGACACCCACCAGTTTAACGGAATCCGGCAACGCCTGGCGCAAGCCGGCAAATGTGCAGCCGGTACCCACTGCCACCACAACATGGCTGTATTCACCGGCAACGGCATGGGCTTGCAGCAACATCGAAGCCGCGCCCAGCTGGCCCAGCTGGTTATCACCGCCTTCCGGGATCACCCAACGCAGATCGGCAGCCAGTTGCCGGGGCGCTTCGCGGTAATACCGAAACTGCTGCCGGCTGACAAATTCCAATTCCATACCCAGCGCCTGTGCTTCAGCCAGCATGGGATTGGCCGCTGTATCCAGCTCGTTGCCACGGACAATGCCGCAGGTTTTGAAACCCAGCAAACCACCCACATAGGCCAGGGCATGCAGGTGATTGGACCAGGCACCACCAAAAGACAACAGCTCACGACAACCATCACGCTGTGCCTGCAGCAGATTATATTTGAGTTTGAACCACTTGTTACCGGATACCACCGGATGCAGTTGGTCTGCACGCAACACATCCACCTGCACAGAGCAAGCTTCAAACAGCGCATAAGACAGGGTATCAATGTCCAGTGTTGCCAGTAATCCACTTGCCTGTAAACGGGGGTCAGCCGCCAGCGCCGTTTCAAAGCAGGCAATCTGTTGGCTCAAAGGGGTATCTGGGATGGGCATGAATTTCGGGGGTGACGGATCAGCAGCATGGGTCCGCCATTATAACAGACTGCCACAACGGCAGACAGATCAGCCGCGAAAGGTCACCACGTTGTCACCATAAGAGCGTGGTTTGTGCTTTTCACAACGGTCAGAGTCGCCCACTACAAACTGGCTGGGTACATCAACCCGCCCGATACGGCAGCCGCATTTCTTGTCGCTGGACAACGGCGCCTGGCACTCCGGCTTTTGATAGTGATCGAGCCAGGTACGATAGTGCTCTTCCGATACCAGGCATTTATTGGCCGCATAGGCAATGGGATTTTCCATATAGGAAGGCATGTCCGACAGCAGGATGGACACATGGCCCGCCCCGGGGTGGAAGGCAATAAAGCTAACCCCCAGTGCCTCCAGCCTTTCCAAAAACTTGTCTCCACCTTCATGCACCAGACGAATTTTATCCTTGCGCAAGTGGGTGAGTTCCTCCCGCAACTGCTTCGCCACATCATGACGATACATCAGCTCCATATTGCGCAATTCAATATCTTCCTTGAGCTTGGCGGTTTCTTCCTGAATTTTTTGTTTCATCTGTTCCTGATATTGTTTACGCAAGGCTTCCACTTCCGCCTTTTCCGTCTGCTGGGCCGCCTGCAACTCCAGTTGCCGGGTCCGCTTCATGGTTTCCAGCTGCTTGCGCTGCGCCTCATTCTGCTCCCGCAGGGCAATATTCTGCGCATGCAGTGATTCATGTTCATTACGCAAACGGGAGACTTCCTGGCGGGCCAATTCCAGTTCTTTTTCCAGTTTGAGCCGGGTACCCTGCAGTTCAAGTTCAGCCTCATTTTTGAGGGTTTGAATATGCAAACGCTGCTGTTTGATCAGGGCCGCGATTTTGTTGCGGTGCTCCTGTTCCAAGGCGGCAAGCTGACTTTCCGTCAGGCCGGAATCATCGCTATCCCAACCGGAATTAATGGTGTCGCCCCCCTGCCCCCACTGCTGCGGACGCGATGCCGGCGGCTGCGGCTGGCTTGGCGGCATTCCCCAGTTGGGCGGCGCTGCCTGGGGCGGTGCCTGCACCAACGGCGGCTCCGGCTCACTGCTGGTGGGCAGGCACAGCCGGTTCTCCGCGATGGCATCTCGCAAGCGCACAAACGTATTGGATTTAGGGGACATATCCGGATCCCAGAGGGATGAGGCATGCCAGGTCACGGAGCACTGGGATTTGCAGGCCAGCTTGATCGCCCCCGCGCCCATATCCGGGCCGCTGCCACCGGTATCCGCCAGGTGTCGCAGCGGCAGATTCCAGGCACGATCAGCATAACCCTGCCGGTCGAACCCTACTTTGAACAGCACTGCGGCGGTCACTTTCAAACGCCCGTTTACCACCACAAACACGGCTTTCAGGGTGTCCCCGGCAAAATCATCCATGCCCACCACCCCATCCAGAATGGCTTCAAACTCGGAATAGGTCATCTCCTTGGAGACAGCTCCATCCTCGAAAAATACTACAGCCTCATTAGAGTATGCTGAATCTAGCATGGTCGGGGCCCAACGCGCCTGTTATTCAATCTGCTCGGTGTTCGATACTGGGAGCCAAAAACTTCACGGCCTAATACAATCAGTGTAGCCGTGTTTTCGGCCGCTTCCTCATTCTAGTGCAGGCCAGCCCCCCAGGCAGTGACTGCCAAGGCACCGTAAGTGTGAACGCCTGCGCAAAAAACGTTCAAAGATCAAAACCACAAACACCAGCAATATGCATATATAATGCTCCCTTACATTAAGATGTTCTGATAAATCGAAGGTATTAATGAAAATCGGGGACACCACGGCACTGTACGTTAACCAACTGTTGCAGGTAGCCGAACAGGTCGGCGCCGACTGTGAACAGCTGCTGGCAGACGCCGACCTGAATCCAGCGCAACTGCTGGACGACGACAACCGAATCGATCTGACCTACCTGATGCGGCTGGGGCGGGGCGCCATTCGCCAGAGCGGCCGGCCGGATATCGGGCTGCTGCTGGGTCAGAACAGCCGTATCAGCAGTCTGGGGTATGTGGGCCTGGCGGCAATGACCGCCCCAACACTGGGTGAAGCCCTGGCCATTGTGCTGAAATACGAACATCTCAATAGCCAATGCTACCGCGGCACCAGTCAACTCCAGGCAGAAGGTGCCCAGACCGCCATGGTTTTTTACTCCATCGCGCCTTACAACGCTTACACCTGTTTTGTGGTGGACGGTGTGCTCAGTGCCTGGGTGAAATTGCAGCAGCTGCTTTCAGGACAGTGCGGGTTGGTTCAAAAGGCAGAAATCGAATTTGATGCCCCCAATTATGTGGGCGATTACCAGCGGGCCTTTCAATGTGAGGTGCGTTTTGGGGCGCCTCGTAACGCCATTGTACTTAACTCCTCTGACCTTGATATCCCTCTGCCGGAGGCCAACGGGCAACTGCATGCCAAGTTACTGCGCAAATGCGACCAATTGCTCAATCAGATTGCTTTGGCCGACAGCTACCGCAACAAGGTGCTGAAAGTACTGGGCACCATGCTCCATGGGCAAACGCCGTCCATTGATGAGGTTGCACTGACATTGGGCATGCCCAGCTGGACTCTGCGCCGCAAATTGAAAGAAGAGGATTCTGCCTACCAGTCGCTGGTGGATGAGATGCGGCGGGACGTGGCCATGAGTTACATGAAAAACACCGATCTCACATTCGGTGAAATTTCCTATCTATTGGGCTTCTCGACCCCCGGGGCTTTTCAGAGAGCGTTCAAACGCTGGTCGGGCCAAACCCCCGGCGAGTTTCGTAAATCACTGATTAAAAAACTAAAATGACGCCTTGAGATCACATCTCAAAGGCGTCATCCACTTCATCATCAAACTCGAACTCGTCTGTATCCAGCAGTTCGTCCTGATAGTGTTCCATGGTTACTTCCTCCGTTTACTGAAACAGCATTGCTGCAATTCCCATTCAAGGATCGCGCCAGTTTTTCATGGGCCATTTTGAATGCAAACCAAGTAAACAGGATCAGAATGACAATTGTGTGAATGCAAACGAGTGCTGAAGAAACTTTAAGAACGGGGTACGGGAATAACTGACTGGTAGTGAGGGACAAACTTGACCGGAAGCTTCAAGATCAATGGTTTGCTCTCGGAAACAAACCATTGCTTGAAAGTTGGCGGAGCGGACGGGACTCGAACCCGCGACCCCCGGCGTGACAGGCCGGTATTCTAACCAACTGAACTACCGCTCCGGATTTGGTGGGTGGTACAGGGATCGAACCTGTGACCCTCGCCTTGTAAGGGCGATGCTCTCCCAGCTGAGCTAACCACCCGAGAAGTGGGCGCCATTTTACGAAATTCCCGGATGCTGTCAAACGTTAATTCGAAAAAAACTGAAATAAATTCGCCATGTAAGTGTCCACTTCGCTGTTTCCGCACATTTTCTGTGCAAGAGAGCTAACTTATTCATTTTATTTATTTTTTAACTCCTGCTGCTGGATAAATTGCTGCGCTTCTGAAAAGGAAAAGCTACCTGACACCTGTTCACCACTGGGCTTCACCACCAGATAATGGCGAACGTCCAGCTGCAATGTAACAGGGTTGATTTCGCCCTCCTCCAGGATCACATACCCGGTACTCCCATAGGGATGACCATTGCCAATCATATCTGCTGCTCCAATCTCAAACCGTGGCCAATAAAAAAGCCGCCCAAAGGCAGCTTTTTATCAGACTCGCCTGGCAGCCGGCAATCAAACTGCGGCAATTTCAGACTGCGCTGTGGATTCTTTCAATACGGCGTTCACTGCCACTTCAACCACCGCATCGGAATGCGCCAGAATCTGTTCAGGACAGCTGGCATCAACGCCATACAGGGCTTTGACCAGCGGTGCCATCGAGAAGAACTGACTGGCCGACGCTGTAAGTAACATAATCAGCTGCGGAAACGGTATGTCCTTCATCCAGCCTTCGGCAATACCCTTCTCATAAATCACATGGAACTGATTAAGCATGGGCTTGAGCCACTCATCAACCATCCATTGCAACCTGGGGGATTCCTGCACACCTTCACGCATGATGAATTGCCCATACTGAGGGTAGCGCGCCACAAAAGACACGTAGCTTCTGATCATTTCGATGAGATAACGTCGATCATCTTTCTGCGGTAAGGTTTTAACTTCAGCAGCAAATTCTTCGGAAAGACGGGAAAACAAGCGTGAGATTGTTGCCTTCCAAAGCGCTTCCTTGTTCTTGAAATGATAGTGGATAAGAGGTTGAGTGATTCCCGCAACTTTGGCGATCTGGGTGGTCGAAACCCCCTCGAATCCCCGCACTGCAAACAGCGATTCCGCTGCAGACAGTATTCGTTCTCGTGCGTCGGGCCCCCGTTCAACTGAAAAACCGCTATCGCCGGGTGTAACGTCCGGTGTGTTCATAGCCAACCACCTATTATTTTTTTTGTTTTATCGATTTTGGTCAGAGCTTTCCTGCCCCGTTGCGCAGCCAGGTGGCCACGTACGAAAGCCCTGCTTATATGAGCGACTTAATATATGCTCACTTCGAATACTATCAGTATTCAGAAAAGTGACTCGAGCCTAGTTTTGTAACTTTATTAAACCTATTGTGACGTAAAGCAACAGACTCACAAGCAGGCACAAAGCAGGCCCTATTAATTGGAATATCAGGCCAACTACCGGCATATTCCGCCAGGAAACCAGCGCCGGCAGAGGCCCTATCGGCTTTATCCCTCTTTTAGCGCCAGAAAAAGCGCTTGTTCGGCCATTTGCTGAATATCCATCTGACCCCCGGGTTTATACCAGTAGTGGGACCAACTGATGGCACCGGCCAGAAAACGCCGCAATATAAATACATCCCGCTTTGGATCCACCAGGCCGGCAGCCTGGCACTCGGCGAGGGTATCCAACCAGATTCGCTCATAGTGGGAACGCAGCTCCAGAATATAAGCCTGGCTTTCAGGCTTCAGACAACGCCACTCAAAAATCAGCACCGCCATGGCCTCCCCGGTATCGCCGTTAATGGAAACCAGTTCGGAGCGAATCAACGCCAGCAGTTTTTCACGGGGGTCGCTGGATTGCGCCATGTCCTCCCGCATGCGATCCGTATTGAAGTGAATAACCTCTTCCATCACACAGCGCAGAATCTCTTCCTTGGTTTTAAAGTGATGAAAAATACTGCCTGACTGAATACCCACTTCCTGCGCCAGGTCGCGCACCGTCGTGCGCTCAAACCCCTTGTTGCGGAACAAGTGGGCCGCCGCCGCCAGTAACCGGCCGCGTGGAGTATCATCCATACCATTGGGCAATTTTTCAGGGTTATTCATCATTCATCAAAACCTGTTTTTTCAAGCAGTTGCCTACTGTACTGTGAAGGAGTGCCTTTTACCCCAGCGCTTTACAAATTTCCAGAAAAAGAAACCTGACCTCTTTACAAACCAAGCGCTTGCTTGGTAGTGTAAACAACCCAACAAGAAACTCCAAGGATTACTGAGGGAGCCCTCTATCCCCATGGCAGACAAAATCGTAAAAATAGGCTGTGCCGCCGCCTTCTGGGGCGATACAGAAAGCGCCGCCGCCCAGTTGATTCGCCAGGCTGATCTGGATTATCTGGTGTTCGATTACTTGGCGGAGATCACCATGTCCATCATGGCGGGCATGCGCATGAAGGATAGCAGCGCCGGTTTCGCCACTGACTTTGTATCCACTATTATGGCCCCCCTGCTCCCGGAAATTGCCGCCAAAGGCACCAAAGTTGTCACCAACGCCGGGGGTGTCAATCCGCAAAGTTGCGCGACAGCGATTCGTGAACTGATCCAAAAATCCGGCTTGTCCTTAAGCGTTGCGGTGGTCCAGGGCGATGACCTCATGGCACAGGCAGCAGATTTCAAGAAGGCAGGGGTTACCGAAATGTTCACCGGAGCGCCAATGCCCTCCTATATGGTGAGCATGAATGCGTACCTCGGCGCCCCCGGCATTGTGGCCGCGCTGGAAGCGGGAGCGGATATTGTGATCACCGGTCGCGTGGTGGACAGTGCCTTGGTCCTGGCACCGTTGGTCTACGAGTTCGGCTGGCGCTGGAACGACTACGACAAGCTGGCACAGGGCAGTCTGGCCGGGCACATAATAGAATGTGGCGCACAATGCACCGGCGGTAATTTTACCGACTGGCAGCAGGTGCCCGATTACCACAACATGGGGTTTCCCATTGTAGAATGCCATGCCGACGGTCAGTTTGTGGTAACCAAACCGGACCATACCGGGGGGCTGGTATCACCGGCCACCGTGGCAGAACAACTGGTGTATGAAATCGGCAATCCCCATGCCTATTATCTGCCGGATGTGATTTGTGATTTTACAGCGGTTACCCTGCAGCAACAGGGCAAACACCGGGTGCGGGTCGCCGGAGCCAAAGGCCTTCAACCCACGGATCAGTACAAGGTGTCTGCAACCTATCCTGATGGCTTTCGAATCACCGCCACATTTATGCTGGCGGGCATCGACGCCGAGAAAAAAGCGCAGCGTGTCAGTGCAGCACTGCTGCAAAAAGCCGGCACCCTGTTCGCTGCACAAGGGCTGCAAGACTTCAGCAAAACCAACGTTGAAATACTGGGCACTGAAACCACCTATGGAGCCAATCGACGGGTCGGCAATCCACGGGAGGTCATCGTCAAAATCGCCGCCAATCATCCCGATAAAAAAGCCCTGGTCATGTTCTCTCGTGAAATAGCCCAGGCTGCCACCGGCATGGCTCCGGGCATCACCGGTATCGTCGGTGGTCGGCCCAAGGTTTCACCGGTAATTCGTTTGTTTTCCTGCCTGATTCCAAAAACCACGGTCAACGTCAAACTGGAAGATGAGAGCGGAATTCAAAACGTTTCCGTTGATACCACACCCCACGATTTCAATGAACCGGGCCCGGCTTGCGAAGCGCCCGCAATCGCTGCCACCCCTCAGACGGTGCCATTGGTAACACTGGCCTGGGCCCGCAGTGGGGACAAAGGCAATCACGCCAACATCGGGGTGATTGCGCGTAAAACTGAGTACCTTCCCTTTATCAAGGCCGCTCTCACTGAGGCTGCTGTCGGTCACTACATGCGCCACACATTCGACGACCAAGCCAGCGTCAAAGTCTGGGAATTGCCCGGAATATCAGCATTGAATTTTTTGCTGGAAAACAGTTTGGGTGGCGGGGGCATCTGTAGCCTGCGCATTGATCCTCAGGGCAAGGCCTACGCGCAACAGCTACTGGATTTTCCCGTGCCCGTGAGTCAGGAAATCATTCAATCACTTTCTAACAGCCAGGATTAGAATAATGGGATATCGATCTGTATTTCATGCAGAATTATTCAAGAATAAAACGATTATCGTCACCGGTGGTGGCAGCGGAATCGGGCGTTGTACAGCCCACGAAATTGCCTCGCTGGGGGCCCACGTCACGCTGGTGGGGCGCAAAGTTGAGAAGCTGGAAAAGGTTCAAAGGGAAATCATCGAGGATGGCGGCCGCTGTGATTTTCATGGCTGTGATATTCGTGATGAAGATGCAGTAAAAACCCTGGTGAGCCAGGTCGTTAAAGAGCATGGCGCTATCCATGGCCTGGTGAATAACGCAGGTGGCCAGTTTCCCTCCCCCTTGCTGGCAATCAGTAAGAAAGGCTGGGATGCGGTCATTGCCACCAATCTGACCGGGGGCTTTCTGATGGCACGGGAGGTGTTTAATCAGTCCATGTCGCAACAGGGTGGGTCCATCGTCAACATCGTCGCCGACATGTGGAACGGCATGCCCGGCATGGGCCATTCCGGTGCCGCCCGTGCGGGTATGGTCAACTTCACGCAAACCGCCGCCTACGAGTGGGGTGGCGCCGGAGTGCGGGTTAATGCAGTGGCCCCCGGCTGGATTATGTCCAGCGGCATGGAAACCTATCCGGACAGCTTCAAGAGCGTACTGAAAACCCTGCGTGCCGCGGTGCCCCTGGGCAGGATGGGCAATGAAGCAGAAGTCAGTTCAGCAATTTGCTATCTGCTCAGTGACGCAGCCTCCTTCATCAGTGGTACAACGCTGCGCATTGACGGCGCGGCTTCCCAGGGTAATGTGGCCATCATGCCCTTGCAGGCCCATGATAAGAGCAAGCCCTATGATGGCTTCCACCGGGAAATCATTCCCCCCCTGTTCAAAACCGACGAGACACCCTAACCATGCCGATTCTGGAAACCGAACTGAACGTCAACAGTGACGAATTCAAGGCCAACCAAATCCACATGCAAGGCTTGGTGAATGAATTTCGTGCCATTGAGGACACCATCAAAGCCACGGAAGAAAAGGCCCGACCCAAGTTCGAGAAGCGTGGCCAATTGCTGCCCCGAGAACGCATAGAGCACCTGTTGGATACCGGCTCCCCGTTTATGGAACTGATGTCCCTGGCGGGTTATCAAATGCATGATGATAAAGATGGCAGTACGGCAGGCGGCGGACTTATCGCGGGAATGGGTTACGTTGCCGGGGCACGCTGTCTGGTGGTGGCCAACAACAGTGCGATTAAAGGCGGTACCATTTCCCCTGCCGGCTTACATAAATCCCTGCGCCTGCATGCGATCGCAGCCCAGAATAAGCTGCCCATTGTCACGCTGTCGGAAAGCGGTGGAGCTAACCTGAATTATGCCGGTGAAATTTTTGTGGAAGGCGCACGCAGCTTCGCCAACCAGGCCCGGCTGTCCGCCGCGGGCATTCCGCAAATAACCGTGGTACACGGCAACGCTACCGCCGGGGGTGCTTACCAACCGGGATTATCAGATTACATAATAGCAGTACGTAATCGCACCAAAATGTTTCTGGCCGGCCCCCCCCTTCTCAAAGCCGCCACCGGCGAGATCGCCGATGATGAATCTTTGGGTGGCGCCGAGTTACACGCGTATACGGCGGGCACTGCTGAATACCTGGCAGAGAACGACGCGGACGGCATTCGCCTGGCACGGGAAGTGATGAAAAAAATTCCCTGGCAGGAGCAGCTACCGGTATTCCGGGAAAAGTCCTACAAACCACCCCGCTATGATGCGGAAGAACTGCTGGGGGTGGTGCCTCAGGACGCCAGGCGCCCTTACGACTGTCGCGAGATCATCATGCGCATCGCCGATGATTCTGACTTTCTTGATTTCAAAAACGAATACGATACACAAACGGTTTGCGGTTGGATTGAGATCAAGGGCCACACTCTGGGCGTGATCGGCAACAACGGCCCCATTACCACCGCCGGTGCCAGCAAAGCGGCGCAATTCATCCAGCTCTGTGACCAAAAACAGGTTGCCCTGCTGTTTCTGCATAACACCACCGGCTTTATGGTGGGCACCGAATCAGAACGTAACGGCATCATCAAGCATGGCTCCAAGATGATTCAGGCTGTAGCCAACGCCCGGGTCGCCAAATTCTCTGTGGTGGTGGGGGGTTCTTATGGTGCCGGCAATTACGCCATGTGCGGCCGCGGCCTGGATCCGCATTTCATTTTCGCCTGGCCCAACAACAAAACCGCGGTCATGGGTGGTGCCCAGGCCGGTAAGGTACTGCGCATTGTGGCAGAACAGAAGCAACGCAGTATGGGCCTGGAGCCGGATGAGAAAGTGCTGGATATGCTGGAGCAAACCACGGCCATCAATCTGGAAAAACAATCAACCGCTTTGTATGGCACAGCACACCTGTGGGATGACGGAATCATTGATCCGCGCCAGACCAGAAATGTTCTGGGCTTTGTTCTGGACACCCAGAGAGAGGCCAAGGCACGGCATTTACACAACAACAGCTTCGGCGTCGCTCGCCTGTAACCATCAGGTTGAGCTGAACATAACACAACATAACCATGTTGAATCGATATTAGTCTGAGATTGACTGTGAGGAACCCATTATGAAATTCACCCAGGAACATGAAGAATTGCGCCGTACCGTTCGCAATGTGGTGGAGAACGACATCAACCCCAACGTGGAAGAATGGGAGACAAAACCGCCGTTCCCAGCCCACCGGCTGTTCAAAAAACTGGGTGACCTGGGCTTATTGGGTATCAGCAAGCCGGAGCAGTATGGCGGCATGGGCCTGGATTACTCTTATAACCTGGTGGCGGCAGAAGAATTTGGCCGCGCCCACTGTGGTGGTGTGCCACTGGCCATCGGTGTACAAACCGATATGGCCACCCCTGCGTTGGCACGCTTCGGCAACGAGGAACTCTGCAAAGAATATCTAGTTCCGGCGATAAAAGGGGAGATGGTGGCGTCTATTGCCGTCAGTGAACCCGGTGCAGGTTCCGATGTGGCCAACATTAAAACCACAGCCAGCAAACAGGGCAACGATTACGTTATCAACGGATCAAAAATGTGGATCACCAACTCCACCCAGGCCGACTGGTATTGCCTGCTGGCCAACACCAGCGACGAAGCCAAACACAAAAACAAGTCACTGATCCTGGTGCCCCGTGATGCCGCGGGCATTTCCCTGTCACAACCGTTAAACAAACTGGGCATGCGTTCTTCCGACACAGCCCAGGTATTTTTTGACAACGTCAGGGTACCCCAGCGCAACCTCATCGGAATGGAAGGCCAGGGCTTCATGATTCAGATGATGCAGTTTCAGGAGGAGCGTATGTGGGGTGCGGCAAACGCCATCGGCGGCCTCGATTCCGTTATCAAGGCAACCATCGAATACACCCGGGAGCGGGATGCGTTCGGACAGAAACTTATCGATAATCAGGTCATTCATTTCCGATTCGCTGAACTGCAAACCGAAGTGGAAGCACTGCGGGCACTGGTGTACAGCACTTGCGAACAATACATCAACGGCGGCAATCAGCAACACCTTCTGCAGCTTGCTTCCATGTGCAAATTGAAGGCCGGACGCCTGGCCCGGGAAGTCACCGACGGTTGTCTGCAGTACTGGGGCGGCATGGGCTACATGTGGGACAATCTGGTAGCCCGCTCCTACCGTGACAGCCGGCTGGCGTCCATCGGCGGAGGTGCGGATGAAGTCATGCTGGGCATCATCTGCAAAACCATGGAAATCTTTCCGGGCAAGACAGCATGAATTACGAAACCCTGAAGGTAGAACAGCGGGATATGGCCTTATTTATAACGCTGAACCGCCCCCAGGCACGCAATGCGATGAGCCTGCGCATGGTGGACGAGCTGAACCGGGTTTTCCAGCAGGCGGAGCAAACCCCTGCCATTCGCGCTATCGTCTTGCGCGGTTGCGAGGGCCACTTTTGTGCCGGTGGCGATATCAAGGATATGGCAAGTGCCCGGACACAGTCGGCAGCACACGATGAGGGCGGCAAGGATCCTTTTTATCAACTCAACCGCGCGTTCGGCCATATGCTGACCCGGGTGAACCACGCACCGCAGGTGGTGATCACCGTGTTGGAAGGTGCCGTGCTGGGAGGTGGTTTCGGCCTCGCCTGTGTATCGGACATTGCCATCACCTCTGACCAGGCACAGTTTGGTTTGCCGGAAACGGGGCTGGGCGTTGTCCCCGCGCAGATTGCACCCTTTGTGGTCACTCGAATCGGCCTGACTCAGGCACGCCGTCTGGCGCTGCTGGGAGAACGGTTCAACGGTGAAGAAGCCGTGCGCCTTGGCATCGCCCATTACCTGTGCCGTGCCGACAACCAGATAGACGAAACCCTGAGTCAGGTGCTTGCGAAAATCAAACGGGCGGCACCACAGGCCAACCGGGTCACCAAGGCGCTTTTGCACCAGGTTGGCAGCATCGACATGGAGCCGTTACTGGACCAGGCCGCGCAGCAGTTTGCCGCCGCAGTCCACAGTGAAGAAGGTGCGGAAGGCACCCTGGCATTTGTGCAAAAACGCTTGCCCAACTGGGCCCAGTAATCGATTTGGAACCTGGTAATATGTCTGAATTCAACAAGATACTGATTGCCAATCGCGGCGAAATCGCGGTTCGGATTATACGTACCGCCAAAAACATGGGGTATTACACCGTTGCCGTTTACAGCGACGCAGACACCCATGCGCTGCATGTGCAACTGGCGGATGAAGCGGTTCACATCGGCCCTTCACCAGTGGGTGAGTCCTACCTTCGGATCGACAATATCATTGCTGCTGCCAAAGCCAGCGGCGCAGACGCCATTCATCCCGGCTATGGCTTTCTGTCTGAAAACAGCGACTTTGCGGCCGCCTGCGAAGAAAACGGCATTTGCTTTATCGGCCCGCCCGCACAGGCCATTGAGCTGATGGGCTCAAAGCGACAGGCCAAACTGGCGGTGGAAAAAGCCGGTGTTGCCACCGTGCCCGGCTACGATGGTGCCCAGCAGGACATCGCCACACTGGCCCGACACGCCGCGCAAATCGGCACACCGTTGATGATTAAGGCTTCTGCCGGAGGGGGCGGCCGCGGCATGAGACTGGTGGAAGATCTCAGCCAGGTTGAAGCCGACCTCAACTCCGCCCGCTCCGAAGCAGAGCACGCGTTCGGCAACGGCGAGCTGATTCTTGAACGGGCCGTTATCAACCCCCGCCACATCGAAATTCAGATATTTGCCGATCAACAGGGTGACTGCATTCATTTGGGAGAGCGGGACTGCTCGGTGCAACGCCGCCACCAGAAAGTGGTGGAAGAGGCCCCATCCCCCTTCGTATCCCCAGCGTTGCGCAAAGACATGGGGGCAGCCGCCGTGAAAGTGGCGCAGCTCTGCAACTATGTCGGTGCCGGTACTGTGGAGTTTCTGGTGGACGCCGAAGAAAACTTTTATTTTCTGGAGATGAACCCCCGCCTGCAGGTGGAACACCCGGTTACCGAAATGATTACCCACTTGGACCTGGTGGAATGGCAGCTGCGGATTGCTGCGGGCGAGCCTCTGCCCTTGCAACAGGATCAGATCACACTGGATGGACACGCCATCGAAGTCCGGCTTTATGCCGAAGACGCCTATCAAAATTTCCTGCCGCAAACCGGCCGGGTCCATCTCTGGCACACTGAGCCGCAGCACGGGGTTCGCGTTGACAGCGGCGTGCAAAGCGGCACCCTGATCAGCCCATTTTACGATCCCATGCTGGCCAAGATCATCGCCCATGGCAAAGATCGCGCTACCGCCATTCGCAAACTGGACCGCGCCCTGGGCAACAGCGTAGTACTGGGTACCGAGACCAACAAGCCGTTCCTACGGCAGTTGATTACCCACAATCAATTCAAGTCCGGCCACGCCACGACCGGATTCATCGCTGAGCACCCGGCAGACTGGTTACCGGCCAACGCCCGCGACGAACAATCCGGTGCCTGCCTGGCCGCGGCATTATTGCACTCATGCGGTAATCACAGTGGGATCGATGGCACGACCCGAATCACACTGCGCGGGCGCCGGCAAAGTCACCTGATCCGGGTAGAAGGAGACCGGGTACTGACCGTCACCTGTGGTGATCGCTGCCAGCACATTGAGCTGCACCGCAACGGCCCGCGGGCAACCGTCCGGCTTCACAGCGTTGGTCAACCGGTGGTGAGCCGCATTGTTTATTACCATATTGATGATCAGACCCTCTATAAGACCCTGTATTTGGATAACGGCTTCACTGCGCAGCAGTTTGTCGACATCACCCACGCACCACCGGACAAAGCCGCCCATAAAGGCTCGGGCAAAGTCCTGGCGCCCATGGATGGCAACCTGATGACGATCCAGGTGCAGCCCGGTGACAAAGTCAAACAGGGTGACATTGTTGCCGTCGTAGAAGCCATGAAAATGGAGCATCCGCTGCGGGCCACAGTGAGCGGTCAGGTCGAGAAGGTAGTTGCCCAGCACGGCGACCAACTCAAGGCAAGGCAACTTATCCTGTTGATAACTGAGGAAAATAATCCTGAGTAGAGACAAAGGGCAGCGTTCTGGAAAGCGCGCTTTTCAAGCGGCCAGGAATGGCCACTTTTAGACTTCAAAGGCTTGAACCAAGCGGCCCATGAGGTTATCGTACGCCAACGCGAGCAATGTGTGGATAATAAGTCAAAAGCCCATCAAAAACGTCTTAGGGTGTCGTTTTTTCACCCAAACCTGTTGGGAGTCTCACCATGACCATCCACTGCTGTGCACACAGCCCATCGCATAGCCATGCGCTTGCGCCAATAAAACACTACAACCTTAATTAAGGATTGCCGACTGGGGGTAACATGACAAGCAGTACTACTGATGTGATTACCTGGGGCATGATGCTAAAAAAGGCTCCGTTCATTATGCGGAACCTGCCTCGGATAATCAAAGGACTAAAAATCGGTAATATCACAGATCCCGCACAGCCCTGTGGTCTAGGATGGACATTCGAACAGGCTGTCAAGCGCAACCCTCGTGGTACCGCCATACTCTACGAGAACACACGATTCAGCTACGACGAGTTCAACCAGTGGGGCAACCGCATTGCCCACTACCTGATGAGCCAGGGAATCAAGAAAGGCGATGTGGTTGGTATCTTCATAGAGAACCGCCCGGAGCTTCTGGCCGCGGTTCTGGGTGTATCCAAAATCGGCGCCGTCTGTGCCATGCTCAATACATCACAGACCGGCAAAGTGCTGATACACAGCTTCAATCTGGTTAACCCGAAAGCGGCCATCGTCGGCGGTGAACTGACGGATGCATTCGATGAAGTCCGCAGTGAGCTGAACGTTGAAGACGACAAGATCTTCTTCCTGGCGGATCAGGACACAACCAAAGATCCGGGTGTGGCACCAAAAGGCTATCAAAATCTCGCCACCGAATCGGCCAACAGCCCCACCCACAATCCTGACACCACCAATCGCATCTATTTCAATGATCCCTGCTTTTATATTTACACCTCCGGCACCACGGGGCTGCCCAAAGCCGGTATCTTCAAGCACGGCCGCTGGATGAAATCCTATGGTGGCTTCGGCATTATGGCCATGCGCCTGGGGCCGAAGGATGTGATGTACTCCACTTTACCCCTCTATCACGCCACGGGCCTGTGCGTGTGCTGGGGCTCCGCCATCGCCGGTGCATCCGGTTTTGCCATCCGGCGCAAGTTCAGTGCCTCCAACTTCTGGCGTGATGCACGTAAATACAATGCCACCGCCATCGGCTATGTGGGTGAACTGTGCCGCTACCTGCTGGATCAGCCTGCCCTGTCGGACGATGCCAATAACCCGGTGCGCAAAATGGTGGGCAACGGGTTGCGCCCCAACGTCTGGATGCCCTTCAAAAAGCGCTTTGGTGTTGAAGAGATCGTCGAACTGTACGCTGCCTCAGACGGTAATATCGGCTTCACCAACATTTTCAATTTCGACAATACCGTGGGCTTTTCACCCATGAGTTGGGCGCTGGTGGAATACGACAAGGAAAAAGAAGAACCGGTTCGTGGGCCTGATGGCTTCATGCGCAAGGTGCAGAAAGGCGGACAAGGCCTGTTGATCGCAGAGATCAACGACAAGGCCCCCCTGGATGGCTACACCGACCCGGAAAAAACCAAAAAAGTGGTGATGACCGATGTGTTCGAGAAAGGCGATCGCTGGTTTAATACCGGCGATATGCTGCGGGATATCGGCTTTGGCCATACCCAGTTTGTAGACCGACTCGGGGATACCTTCCGCTGGAAAGGCGAAAACGTATCCACCACTGAAGTGGAAAACATTGTATCCGGTTACCCACAGATCTCTGAAGCGGTTGTCTATGGTGTGGAGATTCCCAACACCAATGGCCGCGCCGGCATGGCATCCATCACCCCGGCGGTGCCCCTGGAAGAGCTGGACTTCAAGCACCTTTGCGGTTATTTAAAGGAGAACCTGCCAGCCTATGCCGTGCCCCTGTTCCTGCGTATCAAGGAGCAAATGGAAACCACGGGCACCTTCAAGTATCAGAAATCGCATTTGAAAGAGCAGGCGTTCGACCCATCGAAAACCAATGGTGAAGCGGTGTATGCCCTGCTACCCGGCAGCGATGAATACGTCGAAGTCAACGATGAGGTACTCTCCGGCATCAATAACGGTGACTATCGTTACTAACGCCATGGCACCCACAGAAAGTTGTACCTGAACAAAAAGGCCAGCCTCAGCGCTGGCCTTTTTGTTCAGGTTTGCTATAAAAAGTAAGGACACAAACGAACACAGACGGATACGATGTACAATCAGGATGATGTCACCGCACGCCGCGGTTTAGCCCAATTGGCGCTAAAAGGATTTTTCAATATGTCAGCCCGCTGGCAGCTCACCCGCCCCGAAGCCATGACGCTGCTGGGCCTGACCGCGACCTCCACCTACGCCAACTGGAAAAACGGCAAAACCGGTACCATCCCCCGGGACACGCTGGAGCGCATATCCTATCTGCTCCATATCGACGATACCTTACGCACCCAACTACCCACCGACACTGCCATAATTCAATATCTTAGGGAGCCACGCAGGGATAATGATCCCAAATCATCCTGTATGGATCGCATGCTGCAAGGCAATGTGATTGATATCTATATGGTCCAGCAGGAACTGAGCAAGCTTTGTGAACAGGCCAAAAAACAGGTGGTCTGATTGTCCTGATCAAACAAAATCATCACCCTGCCTAACTCCTACACACAATGCCATTGCATGAAGATCTCGAATTTGATGTAGTCCGTGCTCGAGATAAATCATTTGGAGTAACTCATCATGTTAAAAACCGCCGTCACCGAAATGCTCGGCATTGAACACCCTATTGTACAAGGTGGGATGATGCATGTTGGACGTGCAGAACTGGCATCCGCTGTATCCAATGCAGGCGGCTTAGGCATTTTGACTGCCCTCACCCAGCCCACTCCAGAAGACCTGAGCAAAGAGATCGCCCGCTGCCGTGAAATGACCGACAAGCCCTTCGGTGTCAACATCACCCTGCTGCCCACCATCAACCCGGTGCCCTATGATGAATACGCCCAGGCCGCTATCGAAGGTGGCATCAAGATCATTGAAACCGCGGGCCGCAGCCCGGAACCCTTTATGCCCGCATTCAAAGCGGCCGGGATCAAGGTCATACATAAGTGCACGTCCGTGCGTCATGCTTTGAAAGCAGAAAAGATCGGCTGTGACATGGTTTCAATCGATGGCTTCGAGTGTGCCGGCCACCCGGGCGAGGATGATATTCCGGGCCTGGTGTTAATTCCCTGTGCGGCCAACGTACTGAAAATCCCGATGATCGCATCCGGCGGTTTCGGTGATGGGCGGGGCCTGGCTGCCGCGCTGGCTTTGGGGGCAGACGGTATTAACATGGGCACCCGCTTTGTTGCCACTCAGGAAGCACCGGTTCATGAAAACGTAAAGCAGCGTATGGTCGAGGCCTCCGAACTGGACACCTCGCTGATTTTCCGAACCCTGCGTAATACCGCCCGAGTATTCAAAAACAGCATTGCCGAAAAAGTCGTGGAAATCGAAGCACTGCCGGGCGATACCGACTTCAAGGATCTGCAACCGCTGGTTGCCGGCGTAAAAGGCCGTGAGGTACTGGACAAGGGTGATCTCGAATACGGAATCTGGACCGCCGGCATGGTGGTGGGTCTGATCAAAGACATCCCCACCTGTGATGACCTGATCAAAACCATCATGGCTGATGCCGAGGAAATCATCTCTGCCCGCCTGGGAGGCATGGTCCGATAGGCCCAAATGACGGCATCAAAAAAAGGGCGCTTATATGCCCTTTTTTTGATGCCGTCAGTGTGAACCCGCTAAGCCGGATGCGGGTACAGGATAGACTCTGAGAACTCGAAAAAGCCCTGCATCTCCTTGTCACTCATAGACGGGATCACCTTACGAATAACCGTTTGCGCGGCACTGCGGATCGCGTCACTGGCAACAGAAGTGATCTTATTCATCACCATACCCATTTTCATCATACCCAGGGGCTTATCCATATAAGAATGCAGCGCCACTTCCACCAGCTCACACAGGGCATCGGAATAATCGCGGGCAACTGCATCAACCCCCTGTTCTTTCCCCTGTATAACCGCCTGATTCAGGCGGGACCGTAACTGAGGGCTGATTTCAACCGCCACATAGGTCGGGTAGCGGGAACTTTCTCGCAACGGTTTCAGTAATCCATTGATGTAATCGGCCATATGCTGCCGATCAGCCTTGGACATCTTTTTCACCACCTGCTTCAACGTCATGTGAATGGTTTTCTTGATTGCCGCAACACCGCCGGACACGATTTTCTGGCCCATATTATTGAGTTTCACCCGTTCAATGGGGCTAATAAAATACTGATCAAGGCACTCGTCAGTAAATTGATTCAGTAATGCCAGCAGTTTATCCGCCTGCTCCTTGTCAGAACCCGCTTGTAAAGAATCACGATAAGACTGGTTCATGGAAAACAGGGTTTCGGATGCACCAAAGCCAAGATACCAAGTGGTTTCACTCATAAAAAAATCTCCCTAATTTCTGGCCGCAATTAAACCAGATACCATCTTGAAACCACATGGCTTTAGAGACTTAATAACCAAAAATTTGAATCAATCCTCATTCATTTTGGCGACAAAAGCACCTAACTGCTCATGGCTCCGCTCATGTGTCAAATCCATCAGAAACTGCTATAACTACTCAATATAATAACAACAGGGACTCCACATTATGTTACAGGGTTACGTACATCCGGATTTTGGCCGGGTTGCAGACGTTCTGTCGCAACAGATTCCACGCAATCGGCCCGGTGGAGCCGCCCTGACGGTGTATCATAAAGGGCAGTGCGTAGTTGATATCTGGGGTGGCACCCGCAACCGGGATGGTGACCCCTGGCGCGCCGAAACCCTGGCCCTGTCGTTTTCCACCACCAAAGGGGTTGCCTCAACCCTACTGCACATTCTGGTGGATCAGGGGTATCTGAAATACGACGACCCCGTCAGCAAACACTGGCCCGAGTTCGGCCAGAAATCAAAACAGAACATCACCGTTCGACAGCTACTCTGTCACGAAGCCGGCCTGTATCACATTCGGGAAATGATTGATGATGCCGAACAGATGATGGACTGGAATTTTATGACCACCGCCATTGAACGGGCCCAGCCGATCCACGAGCCCGGTAGCACCAACGGCTACCATGCCCTCACCTATGGCTGGTTGATAGGTGAGCTGATTCAGCGAATCACCAACAAAACCTTCGCAGAAGTCCTGGATGAACTGATTGCCGCGCCCCTGCAGCTGGACGGCCTTTACGTGGGGCTGCCGGATGCACAGATGCACCGCCGCGCAGAACTGGTACAAAGCATCGGCAAGAAGGGGGCAGCGGATCTGCGGACGGAACGCCGCAGTCAGAGGCTGATGCTAAAAGCAGTCACTGCTGGCTTGAAGATTGCCAACATAGACCTGGATAAAACCCTGTCGGCCCTGGTGCCCCGAGGTGCAACTCACCTGGACTTCAACAGCCAGGATTTTGTCAACGCCTGTGTTCCCGCCGCCAACGGCATGTTCACATCACGTTCCCTGGCAAAATTGTATGCGCTTTTGGCAAATGGTGGTGAGCTGGATGGTATCCAGCTGATATCCAAAGGCACCATGAACGAAATCACCCAAATCCAGAACCGCACCATGGGTGACGTCATTCCCGTTCCCATGCATTGGCGATTGGGGTTTCATCGGGTCTGGGCTTTCGGCAAAGCAACCTCTTTAAGCTTCGGCCATTTCGGTTTTGGCGGTTCCGGGGCCTGGGCCGACCCGGTGCGCAACCTGGCCATCGGCATGACCCTCAATAATGGTGTGGGTACGCCATTTGGAGACGCCCGCATCTTACAGGTCACCGGTGCCGTCATCAAAGCGGCGGAACGTCGCTACCTGGTTCCCGACATCGAGCAGGTACAGGGAATCGGGCCGTTTTTCCCAAGAGATCGCCGTACCACCTATGGCACCGCCAAAAAGCTGGTTAATGGTGTATTACCCCGCCGCCGCAAGTCTGATGTGACCGCTATTTAACCGAATTTCGCACTAATTTGACGGCCCTATAAAGGTGCCGTTAAATTTGTGATGCAATTAGGGTTAACATTCTAATTTTTTTGTATAAGTTACGTGTCGCAGTGTTGTTGTTCTGAACCCTATGAAAGGACTTTCAGTTCAGATACCGACACTTGCGTCCAATATGAGGTCATTCAATCAGTCATCCTAATATGAGGGATTATAAAATGAGCGAGTTTTCTGATCGCGTTAAAACGCAACTGGAACAATTCAATGCATCTGTTGATCAAGTGATCAACGCCTATCGCGGTCTTTATGTGAAGATCAAGGAAGAAAGCAATAAACAGTTTGACGAGCTGGTAAAGACCGGTGAAGCACAATTGAAAGCTGAAGAATCCTTTTTGGAACAGCTTAAGAAAGACGTTACAGCCCCTTTTGACGACGTCAAGAGCAGCCTGGATCAACTGAAAAATGCTTCAGTTGGCCTGGTGATCAAAGCGCGCAACAGCGGCGAGAGCTACTTTGAAGAGCTGGTAGAGCTTGGCCATTCAAAGGTAGACGAAGTTTCCGAATCCGCTAAGGAAGTCAAAGCGGAAGTAAAGAAAAAGGTAAAAGCAGCAAAAAAGCCTGAAGCGGCCGAAGCTGACGAGTAATCGGCCACTTACATACTGTATTTACCCTACTTTAAGGCGGCATCATGCCGCCTTTTTTATGTAATATACCTACCAGTTGATTTAAGTTAGAATCACATCTCATATTTGGTGATCAATATACTTTTCGATCCACCGAAAGCTATACTGTCAACATTCATAACAAAACCCGTTCAGCGAGAAAGTAGTGCATGCCAGAGTCCAATAAGGCAATCAAAGAAAACCCTCCCATTAACTGGGCCCCCACCCTGATTTTTTCTCTCACGTTCCTGGTCGCCGTCACCGCCGTACCCGTGTACGGAATTATGGTGGGTTATGATGCCGTGGAGTGGACTGTATTTACCCTGATGCTGGCTTTCTGCGGCCTGTCAATCACGGGTGGCTACCACCGTCTCTGGTCGCATCGGGCCTATGATGCCAACCCCGTAGTGCGGGCATTTTTTGCCTTCTGGGGAGCCTGCGCCCTGCAGAACACCATTCTGATCTGGTGTTCTGGGCATCGTAAGCATCACCGCTATGTGGATGACGTAGACCACGACCCCTACTCCATTAACCGCGGCCTCTGGTTTGCTCATATTGGGTGGATGCTGCGCAACTATAAGAGTGGCGAAGTCGACCTCAATAACACCCAGGATTTACAGCGGGACAACATCGTAATGTTTCAGCATAAATATTACGTTCCGCTGGTGGTGCTCTCCAACGTTGGGGTGCCACTGCTGCTGGGTTACCTGAATGGAAATATTCTGGGAATGCTTCTGCTGGCCGGCGTTCTGCGGCTGGTGATCAGCCATCATGTGACCTTCTTTATCAACAGCCTGTGTCACGCCTGGGGCAAACAACCCTACACCAACACCAATACCACCAAGGATAACTTCATGTTGGCATTGTTCACCTACGGTGAGGGCTATCATAATTTCCACCACTATTTTCAAACCGATTACCGCAACGGTGTACGCTGGTGGCAGTTTGATCCAACGAAATGGATGATCTCTTGCCTATCCTGGCTTGGCCTTGCCAGCAACCTGAAACGGGTACCCAGTTTCAAAATTCAGGAAGCCATGCTGCAGATGCAATTCGAAAAGGCCCGTAAGCAGCTGAGCCTGAGCCGCCTGCCCAAACCCAATGTAGAAGCACTGCGTCAAACGCTGGAAACAGAATACCAGCAGTTTATGGACACCATGGCAGAGTGGAAAGAATTGCGTGGCCAGTGGGTGCAGCAAAAACGCGATGCTTTTGAAGAAAAGAAGCAGGAACTGCAGGCAAAATGGCAACATGCCACCATTCGCACCCGCTTTAAAGAAATGGAATACATGCTGAAAATGCAGCGCAAACGAATTCAGGTGTTCAATCTGAATTTTGCAACCGTCAGTGCAGCCTGACATTACAGCAGAATAAAAAAGGCCGGGGATCACCGGCCTTTTTTATCATCAGCGCACTGCTTTGTTACACCATTAGGCCACCTCAAACAATCCGGCCGCACCCATGCCTCCACCAATGCACATGGTTACCACAACAAACTTGGCGCCACGACGCTTACCTTCTATTAAAGCATGTCCAACCATCCGCGCACCGGACATGCCATAGGGGTGACCAATAGAGATGGCGCCGCCGTTGACATTGTACAGCTCCGGATCAATACCCAGATAATCCCGGCAGTACAGGGTTTGCACCGCAAACGCCTCGTTCAGTTCCCATAGCCCTATGTCATTGATGCTCAAACCATGCTGCTTCAGCAACTTCGGAATAGCGTAAACGGGGCCGATTCCCATCTCTTCAGGGGCATTACCGGCAACGGCCATGCCGCGGTAAATACCAAGCGGTGCAATGCCACGCCGCTCGGCCAGCTTCGAATCCATCAACACACAGGCCGATGCACCATCGGATAATTGACTGGCGTTACCGGCCGTGATCACACCGCCTTCTACCACGGGCTTCAGTCCAGCCAGCGATTCATAAGTGGTACCGGGGCGATTACCTTCATCTTTGCTCAGCGTAACCTCTTCATAGGTTACTGCCTTTGTCTCTTTATCGAACACGGCTTTGGTGGCGGATACCGGCACTATTTCGTCATCGAATTTACCCGCGTCCTGAGCCGCTGCCGTTCGTTGCTGGGACAGCAACGCATACTGATCCTGCGCCTCACGGCTGACGTTGTATTTTCTGGCAACGTTTTCGGCAGTCAGCAGCATGGGCATGTAGGCATGTTCAGCTCTGGCAATCACATTGGGGTCTTCCTCGGCCTTGGCCCACTCAAAGTATTTGTTCTGTACCGCACTGATGTTCTCCTGACCCCCGGCGACGCAAACCGGCATGCCGTCCACCATAATTTGTTTGGCTGCAGTGGCAATGGCCATCAATCCAGAGGAGCACTGACGATCCATGGTTTGGGCTGACACAGACACGGGCAACCCCGCCGCCAAGGTTGCGGTGCGGGCGACATTGGTGCCCGCTGTGCCTGCCGTGAGCACGGCTCCGATCACAACATCCTCGATTTCGCCAGGCTCAACACCACTGCGCTCAACCGCATGCCGGATGGCATGGCCCATCATCGTGGGTGATTTAATATTGTTGAGCGCCCCGCGGTAGGCACGGCCGATGGGTGTACGGGCGGTTGAAACAATAACGGCTTCTTTATTCATGGGGTTGAATCCTCTTGACTGCGAAACGCACATTCTAATCAGTCACTCGCCAGCGTGTTGCCATATGTACCGCGCTGAAGTGGCCAAACCGGTGATTAAGCGGGTCTTCACGCCGCGTTCACAAGCACTAGGTTAGCCTCTATCCCCAACAAACACTAAATGAAATCGAGGCTAGATTATGTCCCTGCGCAACGTGAAAAACCTGGTAATACTCTCTATCGCCACTCTACTGGCCGGCTGCAATACAACAACGGTCCCCTACGTCGATATTGAACGTTATATGGGACTTTGGTATCAGATTTCCGCCTACGAAACCTCGTTCAATGCAGGGCTGGTGGGTGTTACAGCAGAATATACTCTACTGGCAGACGGCAGTGTTCAGGTTTACAACAAAGGCTTCAAAGAAACTCTAGGGGGCCCTATTGATGAAATTCTGGGCAACGCGGTGGTGGTGGACGAAGCAAGCAATGCGCGGTTGAAGGTCAGTTTCCCGGGTGTGCCCAATTTCCCCTGGGCAAACTATCTGATTGTGGTGCTGGATTCCGAGAACTATCAGTACGCCGTGGTAACAGATCCCCTGTGCTACACATTATTCGTGCTGAGCCGTACTCCTCAGCTACCTGCAGAAACCTATTCGATGATTCTTGGACAATTGCAGGATCAGGGTATAAACACCGATAAATTGTTGCTTACCCCACAGCCGGCATTCTAAGGCTGGGCATTCATCGATCTGAATTTTCACTGCAAGTGGGCATGTTTGAGACCGCAATTGGACTACGGCATAAAATAAGATTTTCAGAGTTGAGGAGCTGCCTTGCTTCACATGAAGATGAAAGAGGAGCTGAGGACAGGTCTGGATGATCGGCACCTAGATTGGCGGAGTAAGGGAATGGTCGGGACGGCAGGATTTGAACCTACGACCACCACACCCCCAGTGTGGTGCGCTACCAGACTGCGCTACGCCCCGATTCTCTGCTATTTCAAGGGGTTAGACTTGCGCCCCACCCCGGAGAGAGGACGCAAATAATACAGGATTCGAGGTAATTATCAAACTTTTTTTAACACTGTAGAGGTTAGTGATCCTTAAGAACCAATAACACTTCTTCAAGTTCTGTAATCATCTGCCGGATCAACTGAGAAGACTTGGTGACATCTTCCTGGGCGTCATCTCCGGTCAGCTTCAGGCGTGCCCCACCAATGGTGTAGCCCTGATCATAAAGCAAACTGCGAATTTGCCGGATCATGATCACATCCTGGCGCTGGTAATAACGACGATTACCCCGCCTTTTCACGGGTTTCAGTTGGGTAAATTCCTGTTCCCAGTAACGTAAAACGTGCGGTTTTACATCACAAAGTTCGCTCACTTCCCCAATGGTAAAATAGCGTTTTCCCGGTATCGCTGGCAGTTCGTTATTGTTGCTTGGTTCCAGCATAGGCTTCCACTCGTTGCTTCAACTTCTGGCCAGGGCGAAACGTCACCACGCGACGAGCGGAAATTGGAATCTCTTCACCGGTTTTCGGGTTCCTACCTGGCCTTTCACGCTTGTTGCGTAAATCAAAATTACCAAACCCGGAAAGTTTCACATGCTCGTTTGATTCAAGCGAGGATCGAATTTCTTCGAAAAACAGTTCCACCATTTCCTTGGCTTCCCGCTTGTTCAACCCAAGTTCTTCGAATAGCTTTTCAGCTAAGTCAGCCTTGGTTAACGCACCCATCCTTATTCCCTCAATGTGACATTGAACGTTTCTTTTAAGGACGTAACCACTTTCTCCGCCAGCGGATTAATGTCTTCGTCCTGTAAGGTCCGAGCCGAGTCCTGCAGGGTTATGCCAAAGGCGATACTCTTTTTACCCGCCTCCAGGTTGTCGCCCTGATAGACATCGAACAGCACGAGATCGGTCAATAAAGAACCGGCTGTTTCGCGCACATTTTTCAGTATAGCTGCTGCTGAAATCTTTTCATCAACTATTACTGCAAAATCGCGCCTAACTTCCGGATATTTCGACAATTCTTTGAACTGGGGCAAGCTTCTTTGACGAATCCGAGGCAAAACTAATTCAAATAGGAAGACTTTCTGACTGATGCCCAGCGTTTTCTGCAGCCCCGGATGAAGAGCACCCACAAATCCCACATGGTCTTCTCCCCGCTTGATGACGGCGGTTTGCCCGGGGTGCAATGCGTCATGTTGGGCTGACTCAAAGTGGTAACAGTCTGTGCCACCACTGAGCGCCAGCAATGCTTCCACATCGCCTTTAATGTCATAAAAGTCAACGGGGCGGACTTTGCCAAACCAATCCTCTTGACCAATACCACCACTAATCAGCCCGGCTATGTGATCCACTTGATTCAAGCCGTCCCCCTGCTTGAGGAAAGTCAGGCCGGATTCAAACAGGCGCAGGCGATACTGCTGACGGTTGAGATTATGAGTGGCTGTTTTCAGCAGGCCGGCCCACAAGGTGGTGCGCATTTCTGACATATCAGCGGAAATGGGATTGGCCAAACTCACTGAAGCCTGATCCGGGGTCAGTAGCTCAATGAATTTTTTATCAACAAAACTATAGGTGATGACCTCTTGATAATCCCGGTCCACCAGGACCTGCTTAAGCTGGGACACGGACAGCATGGCTTCTTCACGCTTCGGCGCCAGGCCTTCCAGAATCGGTAGTGTGGTGGGCAGGTTATTGTAGCCATAGACCCGCCCCAACTCTTCTATGAGATCCACCTCAAGTCGGATATCAAAACGATAACTGGGGGGTACAATGTGCCAGCCAATGTTGGTGGATACTATATCCATTCCCAGCCGCCCGAGAATGTCCTCCACGTCGATATCCGGGATTTCACACCCCAAAATACGCTCGATGCGTTCTCGACGCAGCTCAATGGATGGCAAATGAGGCAATGCTTCCGTGCTTAATTCCTCGATCACCGGGCCCGCATCACCGCCGACGATTTCCAATAGCAAAGCGGTGGCACGCTCCATTGCATGTCGCTGCAACTCGAAATCCACTCCTCGTTCAAAACGATGGGACGAGTCAGTATGCAAACCATAGCGGCGGGCTTTACCGGCAATGGCAATGGGATCAAAGAACGCACTTTCGAGGAACAGGTCCACGGTATCGGGACTGACACCTGAAGCTTCTCCCCCCATCACACCGGCCATGGCCAGAGGGCCGGACTGATCAGCAATCAACAGTGTATCCTCGCTCAGTGTGAGCTCCTGACCGTCCAGCAGCGTCAGCGTTTCACCCGGTGTTGCCAAGCGCACGCAGATGCCCCCCTGAATCCGGTTCAGATCGAACGCGTGCATTGGCTGACCCAACTCGAGCAGCACATAATTAGTCACGTCCACCACAGGATCGATGGAGCGGATACCACTGCGGCGCAGTCGTTCCACCATCCACACCGGGGTTGGCCGGCCTAGATCCACTCCACGAATCACCCTGCCCACATAACGGGGGCACTGCGCCTTGGCTTCGATGTTAACCGGGAATCGATCTGATATGGTTTGCGCGACATCAGGACAGTGCACCTGGTTAACGGATTCCCGGTTCAGTACACCCACCTCACGGGCCAGGCCGGCGATACCCAGGCAGTCACCACGATTGGGCGTAAGATCCACTTCAATGGCCACATCATCCAGGGCCAGATACTCGCGAATGTTGACACCCACCGGTGCATCCAATGGCAATTCCATCAAACCATCGGATGACTCAGCCATGCCCAGCTCCTGCTCGGCGCAGAGCATGCCAAAAGACTCAACGCCCCGCAACTTAGCCTTTTTGATTTTAAAATCACCGGGCAGCACCGCACCGACCCGGGCACAGGGCACCTTGATACCCGGCCGCGCGTTAGCGGCACCGCACACAACCTGCAGCGGCTCACCTTCACCCACTTCCACGGTGCAAACCTGAAGCTTGCCGGCATCGGGATGCGGCTCCGCCCGAATGATTTCAGCCACAACCACCCCGCTGAACTCACCCGCAACGGCTTCCACGCTGTCCACTTCCAGACCGGCCATGGTGATCTGAGCAACCAATTCCTCTGTACCAAGGGCCGGGTTAACCCATTTACGAAGCCATTTCTCACTGAAGCGCATGTTCTATTCCCCTAAATTCTGTTTCGATATTCGCTATATGGCAGGCAAAAACTACTGAAATTGCCGCAGAAATTTCAGATCGTTCTCAAAGAACAAACGCAAGTCATTCACGCCATAACGCAGCATGGTGAGACGCTCCACTCCCATACCAAAAGCAAACCCGGTGTATTTCTCAGAGTCCACATTCACGTGCTCGAATACCTTTGGGTGCACCATGCCGCACCCCAGTATTTCCAGCCAACCGGTATGGCTGCAGACCCGGCACCCGCGGCCGTCACACATGACACACTGAATGTCCATTTCGGCGCTGGGTTCGGTAAAAGGAAAATAAGAGGGACGGAATCGCACATCCAGGTCTTTTTCAAAGAAATCGCGCAGAAACTCCGCCAGAATGCCTTTCAGGTCCGCAAACGTGATATCCGTATCCACCAACAGACCTTCCACCTGGTGGAACATTGGGGTGTGGGTCAAATCCGAATCACAACGATACACCCGCCCCGGACAGATAATGCGATAAGGCGCCTCAGTGCTTTCCATCGTGCGCACCTGTACCGGCGAGGTGTGGGTGCGCAGCAACGTACCGGCATCAAAATAGAAGGTATCGTGCATGGCCCGCGCCGGGTGATGACCGGGAATATTCAGAGCCTCAAAATTATGGAAATCGTCTTCGATCTCGGGGCCCTCTACCACCTGGAAACCCATGCTGGCAAAAAACGTTTCTATGCGCTGCAGGGTGCGGGTAACCGGATGCAAGCCACCCACGGCTCCATTGCGACCGGCAAGGGTCACGTCTATGGACTCACTGGCCAACTGCTGCTGCATGGCCTGATCCTGCAGAAACGCCTGACGGTCCTTGATCGCCTCCTGCACCTGCTCCTTCACCCTGTTGATGTCAGCACCCGCCGCCTTACGCTCTTCCGGCGCCAGCTTGCCCAGTGTTTTCAGTTGCCCCGTGATTTCGCCTTTCTTGCCCAGGTAATGAACCCTGACCTGATCCAGGCCGGCAACGGATTCGGCATTTGCCACTGCAGCCAATGCTTGTTGAAGAATACTTTGCAGGTTTTCCATGGTGATTCCGCTTTGAATTCGAAAAATAAAAAGGGGAAGAGCCTGAGCCCTTCCCCTATTCTATGCTTGATTTGTCACCAGAGTGTGACGGCGACAGATCGCGACGCTTAGTTGGAAAGACTGGCCTTAGCCTTCTCTGCCAACGCGGTAAAGGTCGCTTGGTCGTGCACAGCGATGTCGGCCAGAATCTTACGATCCACTTCGACAGATGCTTTTTTCAGACCATTGATGAAGCGGCTGTAGGACAGGCCGTTCATGCGGGCAGCTGCGTTGATACGGGTAATCCACAACTGACGGAACTGACGCTTACGCTGGCGACGGTCACGATACGCATATTGGCCGGCCTTGGTTACCGCTTGCTTGGCTACACGCAATACGCGCGAGCGGGCACCGTAATAACCTTTGGCCTGCTTCAGAATTTTCTTGTGACGGCGAGATGCGGTTACACCGCGTTTTACTCTTGGCATTGTTTAAACCTCCAAATTCCTAATCGGGCCTTACACGTAAGGCATCATACGTGCTACCAAAGCCACATCGGCCTTGTGCACCATGGATTTGGGTCGCAACTGACGAATTCGCTTGGAATTCTTTTTGGTCAGAATGTGACGCTTGAAGGCTTGTTTACGCTTGAAACCGTTGGCGGTTTTTTTAAAACGCTTGGCAGCCCCACGGTTTGTTTTCATCTTAGGCATTTTACGCTCCGCATTGTTTTCACAATGTTTTAAAGTTTAATAAGCAAACCGACATGGTTTACTTTTTCTTTTTCGGTGCAATCACCATATGCATCTGACGACCTTCCATCTTGGGCATCTGCTCAACAGCCCCCAGTTCGTCCAGGTCGGATTCGATGCGTTTCATCATCTCCATACCCAGCTCCTGGTGTGCCATCTCACGCCCGCGGAAACGCAGAGTGATTTTGGTTTTGTCACCATCTTCGAGGAACCGCTTCAGGTTGCGAAGTTTGACCTGGTAGTCCCCCTCTTCAGTTCCCGGGCGAATCTTGATTTCCTTCACCTGGGTCTGTTTCTGCTTTTTACGGGCTTCAGCTTGGCGTTTCTTCTCTTCGAAGATGTGCTTTCCGTAGTCCATGATCCGACACACGGGGGGTTCAGCATCGGGAGCGATTTCAACTAAATCCATCTCCGATTCTTCGGCTTTGCTGATGGCTTCTTCAATTGTGACTATGCCGATCTGCTCGCCGTCCCCACCGATCAACCGCACTTCCGGGCAGGTGATCTCATCATTGGTTCGGTTCTTTTTCGTCTGTACTACAGGGCGTCTGTTACGCTGCTTAATAGCTCTTCCTCCAAGCCCGTTAATAAAAAAACCAAGCTCCCTTTTTGAGTGTTCGGGGTTACTTGATTCCGCTTCAATTCTCGATAATGATCCCGCAGGATTTCTGTCCTTGAGATTCTATGACTGCTTTGGGAAATTCTCAAGCTACAGAACCACTTAGATTGAATGTTCTAAGTGAAAATTGGTAGGCACGATCGGATTCGAACCAACGACCCCCACCATGTCAAGGTGGTGCTCTAACCAACTGAGCTACGTGCCTATTATGTTCAGGCGCGCAAAAATAACACCGCGCCCTGGTAAGTGCAAGTCATGATTTCAAAAATCAGATCTGATAGAAGGCTCGATACCACTCCACGAAGCGTTTTACCCCCTCCTCAACTGCCATGTTGGGACGATAGTCCACATCCGACACAAGAGCATCCACATCGGCATAGGTATCCGGCACGTCACCAGGCTGCATCGGCAACAGATTCTTTTCTGCAGATTTACCCAAACAGTCTTCCAACACCTCGATATAACGTAACAATTCCACCGGCCGATTGCTACCTATATTATATAGGCGATACGGTGCCTGGCTGGTGGCGGCATCCGGCGCGGCACCATTCCAGTCCGGGTTGGGTTGGGCGACCTTATCCAGGCTGCGGAGCATGCCTTCGACGATATCATCTATATAAGTGAAATCCCGGCGATGATTCCCGTAATTGAACACATCAATGGGCCGGCCTTCCAAAATGGCTTTGGTGAATTTGAACAAGGCCATGTCAGGGCGTCCCCAGGGGCCGTACACAGTAAAGAAGCGCAAGCCTGTGGTCGGCAAACGGTAGAGGTGGCTATAGGTATGGGCCATCAATTCGTTGGCTTTTTTGGTGGCCGCATACAGGGACAGCGGATGGTCTACGTTGTCGTGTACTGAAAACGGCATCCGGGTGTTGGCCCCATACACCGAGCTGCTGGAGGCATACACCAAGTGTTCCACCTCCATCTGGCGGCAGGATTCCAGCAGGTTCATGAAACCAACCAGATTGGATTCCACGTAGGCATGCGGGTTCTCCAGTGAATACCGGACGCCAGCCTGCGCCGCCATATTAACCACTCGCTGGGGCTGTTCTTTCTTGAACAGGGCATCCAACACATCCCGCTCTTCCAACGCATTTCGATAGAATGTGAACCCGGCCCTATCCTCCAGCCTGGACAGGCGCGCCTCTTTCAAACTGACATCGTAATAATCGTTCATGTTGTCGAGCCCGACAACTTCATCACCACGATCCATAAGTCGGTGTGCCAGAGCGGCCCCAATAAAACCGGCAGCACCGGTGACCAATACTTTCATTCTACGAATTTCCTACTGTATAAACGCTTGGCTTTTGATCTGCTGCACTTCATCCCGCAGCCGGGCAGCCTCTTCAAACTCCAGGTTTTTAGCGGCTTCAAACATTTTATGTTCAAGCTCCTTGATCAAAGCACCCACCTGACGGGGCTCAAGGGCCGAAATATCCCGATTATAGCCTGATTTCTTGTCCGCTACTTTACGGCCGGATTTACGCCCTCCTCCGGGCGCCCGGGCACCTTCCATAATATCCTCGACGGACTTCTTTATTCCCATCGGAGTAATGCCATGGGCCTCATTATATGCAATTTGCTTGGCCCGGCGGCGCTCTGTTTCATCCATGGCCCGTTGCATGGAGTTGGTAACCTTGTCCGCATACAAAATGGCCTTGCCATTGAGGTTGCGGGCGGCACGACCAATGGTCTGGATCAGTGACCTATCGGAGCGCAGAAAACCCTCCTTATCGGCGTCCAGAATGGTGACCAGAGAAACCTCCGGCATGTCCAGACCTTCTCGCAGCAGGTTGATGCCCACCAACACATCAAACTCACCCAGGCGCAGATCCCGTATGATTTCCACACGCTCAACGGTATCAATATCGGAATGCAGGTAACGCACCCGAACGCCGTGTTCCATCAGGTAATCCGTCAAATCCTCGGCCATGCGCTTGGTGAGGGTGGTCACCAGCACCCGCTCCTCTTTCGCCACCGTGGCATGAATCTGTGACAGTAGATCTTCCACTTGGGTAATGGCCGGGCGCACCTCAATGGCGGGATCCACCAGACCGGTGGGACGCACAATCTGCTCTACGATCGCCTGCTGATGCTCTGCCTCATAGGGGCCAGGTGTGGCGGAGACAAAAATAGTCTGGGGGCATAGGCCCTCCCACTCCTCAAACTTCAGCGGCCGGTTGTCCAAGGCAGAGGGAAGACGAAACCCGTACTGCACCAGGGTTTCTTTCCGCGAACGGTCACCACGATACATTCCGCCGATCTGAGGCACGGTAACATGGGATTCATCAATCACCACCAATGCGTTCTGCGGCAAGTATTCAAACAACGTCGGTGGTGGCTCACCAGGTGCCCGGCCCGACAGGAAGCGGGAATAATTTTCAATCCCGGTACAGTAGCCCAGTTCCTGCATCATTTCGATATCGAAACGGGTACGCTCACTCAGGCGCTGATGCTCCAGCAACTTGCCTTCTTCGGTAAAATGCTCGAGCCGATCGCGCAACTCCAGCTTGATGTTTTCAATGGCATCAAGCACTGTTTCTCGCGGTGTTACATAATGGGATTTCGGATAAATTGTATAGCGGGGTAACTTCTGGAGCACTTCCCCGGTCAATGGATCAAACAACGACAGGTTTTCCACTTCGTCATCGAACAATTCTATACGCAACGCTTCACGCTCAGATTCCGCAGGAAACACATCAATCACTTCACCGCGAACCCGGTAGGTGGCACGATTAAACTCCAGATCATTACGGGTGTACTGCAGTTCGGCCAAGCGCCGCAGTATTTTACGTTGATCAATCCGGTCACCGCGATCCAGGTGCAACACCATTTTCAGGTAACTGCCCGGGTCACCCAGACCATAAATGGAAGATACGGTTGCCACGATCAGTACATCTTCACGCTCCAGCAGCGCCTTGGTGGCAGACAGACGCATCTGCTCGATATGCTCATTGATGGATGAATCTTTCTCAATAAACGTATCCGATGCCGGTACGTAGGCTTCCGGCTGGTAATAATCGTAGTACGATACAAAATACTCCACTGCATTATTGGGAAAGAATTCCTTGAATTCTCCGTACAGCTGCGCTGCCAGCGTTTTGTTGTGAGCCATGACCAATGTGGGTCGTTGCACTTGCTCCACCACATTGGCAATGGTAAAGGTCTTCCCTGACCCGGTTACACCCAATAAGGTCTGGTGGGAATAGCCATCTTCCAAACCTTCCACCAGTTGGGTAATCGCCGTGGGCTGATCGCCGGCCGGCTGGTATTTGGAGTGTACCTTGAACTTGCGCACGCTTAGTCTTTTGTGCCCCTTCCGTATTGATCATTAAAACGAATGATATCGTCTTCACCCAAATAAGACCCGGTCTGGATCTCAATGATTTCGAGCGGGATCTTGCCGGGGTTTTCCAGATAGTGCACCTCGCCCAAGGGAATATACACGGATTGATTTTCTGTCAGCATGAGGGAATCTTCACCCCGCTGCACTTTGGCTGTGCCCTGTACCACCACCCAGTGCTCAGCCCGATGGTGATGCATCTGGGTGGAAAGCTTGGCGCCAGGTTTTACCGTAATACGCTTCACCTGATAGCGATCGCCGGCATCAACGGAATCGAAGCGCCCCCAGGGCCGGTGAACTTCACGATGAAATTCGTGCTCACTGCGGCCATCGGCTTCAATCAGCTTTACTATATCCTTAACTTTCTGCACCTGATTTATGTCTGCCACCAACACTGCATCGGTTGTTTCCACAATTACCAGGTCCTTCACACCCAAGCACGCCACCATTCGGTTACTGGCGTGCACCATGGTGTTTTCAGTATCCTGGGCGATCACGTCACCCACCAGCACGTTTCCGGTAGCGTCTTTATCCTGCACTTCCCAGAGCGACTGCCAGGAGCCCACATCAGACCATCCCGAGTCCAGGGGAATCACCACCGCCTTCTCGGTCTTTTCCATCACCGCGTAATCAATGGAATCTTCCGGGCACGCAACAAAGGCTTCCTCTCCCACCCGAATGAAATCAAGATCTTCAGATCTTGCATCCCAGGATGCTTTGGCTGCGTCATAAATAGCGGGGTTGTGTTGCTTTAACTCCTGCAGATAGACATCGGCGCGAAACGCAAACATACCGGAATTCCAATAGTAATCTCCGGATTCCAGATATTGCTCGGCCAACTCCACGCTGGGTTTTTCCACAAACGCATCAATACTCAGCCAGCCATCAGCAGAGGAATTATTCGCTTTAATATACCCGTAACCGGTTTCCGGCTTGGTGGGAACCACACCAAAGGTGACCAGATTACCTTTCACCGCAGCAGTGTTGGCCAACTCCAATACCTGCTGGAACGCTGCTTTATTCTCGATATGATGATCCGATGGCAATACCAGCACCACGGATTCGGGCGCCCTCTCCTGCGCGGCGAAGCACGCCAGGGCAATAGCCGGGGCAGTATTACGGCGGGCGGGCTCAAGAACGATTTCGGCCCCCTCTGCACCCAATGTCTGCACTTGATCGGCAAGCAGAAAACGTTGATCGTTGGCGGTGACAAAAATCGGGGCTTCCGTGGCCACACTCCCCGCCAGGCGCATTACCGTATCCTGAACCAACGAGTAACCGGAACACAGTGGTAAAAACTGCTTGGGGTACGCAGAACGAGAAAGAGGCCACAAACGGGACCCACTACCACCAGACAAAACTACGGGAATCATGTGTAGAAATCCTTATTCAACAAGCCAGGTTTTCCGACTATACCACAGCCCATCGGGAAAAAAGAAAAGCCCGGTATACCAGCGCGCCAGGCTTTTCTTTTAGAACCAAATTTGTGCAGTGGGCGAACCTACTGCCCTATTTTTTGCCTAATGGATGACAGTTTTACGCACACCACAAACACTTCCATGGTTTTATTGATATCCGCCAAAGAAGGGAAGCTGGGTGCCAGGCGAATGTTCTTGTCGTCCGGGTCATTACCGTAGGGGAAAGTGGCACCGGCCGGTGTCAGTTTTACGCCCACTTCCGACGCCAGACGAATGATATCCTTGGCGAGCCCGGGCCTGGCGTCGAAGGAAACAAAATAACCGCCATGAGGCACAGTCCAGGTACCAAGATCAGAATCAGCAAACCCTTCCTGCAAATGCTGCAGCACAGCGTCAAAGCGTGGCTTGAGCAGCTCCGCGTGCTTTTCCATGTGACTGAGCAGACCGTCGAAATCACCGAAAAACTTCACGTGACGTAACTGGTTTACTTTGTCCGGCCCAATGGTACACATACCCAAGTGCCGCTTGAAGAAATCGAGGTTCGCCGCAGAAGTACCCATAAAAGCCAGACCGGACCCGGCAAAAGTGACCTTCGATGTGGAACCAAATATCACCACAGAATCTTCAGTGCCGTGCTCGCGGGCCAACTCCATGAGATTGGCCAATTGCGGCGCGTCAGGGCTCAAGGCGTGAACCGCGTAGGCGTTATCCCACATCACCCGGAAATTGGCTCCGGCTATTTTCCCCAGCCGGGCAATACGATCCACCACCTCATCGCTGTAAACAATGCCGGTAGGGTTGGAAAAGCGCGGCACACACCAGATACCTTTTATGGTCGGATCGGACTTTACCTTTTCCTCGACCTCATCCATCACAGGCCCATTGTCATCCATGGCCACCGGAATCATTTCAATACCCAGTTCTTCACAAATTCCAAAATGGCGGTCATAGCCGGGCACCGGGCATAGAAACTTCACCTTGCCCTCTTTTGACCAGGCGCTGTCTGCACCCCGCACACCGAACAGGTGGGCGAACGCCACCATTTGAAACATCAAGGTTAAACTGGCATTACCGCCAATCAACATTTCCGACGGTTTTACACCCAACACCTGTGAAAACAGGGCCTTGGCTTCCGCGATTCCGTCCAGGCCACCATAATTCCTGCAATCCGTGCCGTCTTCTGCTTTATAGGCACCGGATAAAATGCCATCCAGCCCATCAGACAGATCCAGTTGAGCCGCACTGGGCTTACCCCGCGTGAGATCCAAATTGAGTTTGGCTGCCTTGAATCCGGCATACTGGTTTTCCAGTTCAGCCAACTGCGCTTGAAGTTCCTGGGCGGATGCTTGGTCGATATACAAGGTGAACCCCCTACATACTGAAGTGAGACGCTACGACCCCGACACTATAGTGAGTTGCATTACTAATGCAATAGAGTGACGTTACCATCCCGGCAATTTCAGGCGGTAAAAAATCCCTCACGGACCCTGGCCATCAATCCCTTTGACAACAGGACTTTACCGGTAACTGCCTGATAGAAAAATGGAAAAAAGTGGTTGACCCATAAGAATCATGCCCTTAATATACGCGTCCTCAAGAGCTGATCCACAGTAGCTCAGTTGGTAGAGCAAGCGGCTGTTAACCGCTGGGTCGCAGGTTCGAGCCCTGCCTGTGGAGCCAATCCCGAAGAAAAAGGAGCCTAATGGCTCCTTTTTTGTTGCCGAGCTGGTTTCGCTTGTATTACTTCCCCCCCCCTCACCGCTCCAACACACGGCAAGAAACCCACGGCCCCATACCCCAATCTCAGCAATGACATTATTTTTCGCAGAGGCACCTGTGGTACCTTTACAGGGCACTTGAGAAAGCCCCCTGAACCTCAACACAGACGCCCCTTTTCATGACTATAGACATACAACCCAAGCCCGTTTCAGCTTCTTCGGTCCAGCATCACGTATACAAGGTCTTCCCCAATGATCTGAATGCCCATTACACCGTGTTTGGCGGGTTGGTGATGTCGCTTTGTGACCGGGTGGCCCTGGTGGTTTCGGAGCGCCACAGCGGAAAAGTATGTGTTACCGCTTCAGTGGACTCTTTCCATTTCGTTGCCCCGGCAAAAGATGGCGACACACTGTTGATCAGCGCTGCTGTGAATCGCACCTGGTCCAGCTCAATGGAAATTGGTGTTCGAGTTGATGCAGAAAACTCATTCTCGGGGGAAAGCAAGCATATCGTGTCGGCTTACTTCACCTTCGTGGCCCTGGGCCCCGACAACAAGCCATGTGAAATAGCCGAAATAGAACCGCAATCTGAAGCTGAAATCAGACGCTATAACGGTGCCCAGGTGCGGCGGGATGCCCGCCTCAGAACCCGGGAAAACCTGAAAAACATGAAATAGTTACTGAGCTGATGAAGCCGGCTCTTCAGAACTTTCCAATTGCGCGATCATGTACTCGATGCCGTTATTCTTAAAATCCTCGGCGCTTGCGGTTTTGAAACTCTGCAATACGCTGACGCCTTCCACCACGATATCGTACACCTGCCAGTTTTTGGTTTTGCGATCCACATACAGCTTGTAACTGATGTTGTACTTTTCCCCGGTTTTCGCTTCGGTCACCACACTGCTCACCGCCGCACGATCACCTTTATCGTTCTGGCGTGAGCCGGTCACTTCAAGCAGGTACTTTTTTGACGGATCGTATTGTGACACCAGTGACAGGGATACCCGCTGACGGAAAGCCTCGGTGTAGCGCACCCGCTGTTCCGGGGTTATCTTGCGCCAGTTCTTGCCCAATATCTGCTTTGCCATGGTTTCGAAACTGACATAGGGTGCAAGTACCTCGTCGCCAATGGTAATCAGGTGCTTCTTGTCCGCCGCAATCTTTTCCTGGTCGTCGTTGAGTCGCTTATTGATCACTTCAAACAGCGAGCTGATCAGCTGATCAGGGGCAACGCTGCTGTTTGCATAAGCTGATGTCATACCCAACACCACAGCAATCATCATGCTCACCAGTGATCTGACCACTCCACTACCGGGGTAACTGACTGTATACACGGCTTTCTCCAATCCTGTTTAACCTGGAGGGGGAGTATAGAAAGTCACCCGCCTCAGTTAAAGGTAAATAAGTCACTCTACGCTGATTCGACCGGCATTCCGGCGCAAGGTTCCTTCACCCACCCCCTTCACACCGGTCAATTCCCGGGGGCTGGCGAAGGGGCCATGCTGATTTCGGAATGCAACGATGGCCGCCGCCTTTTTTGGCCCTATACCCACCAGAGCCCTGGATAAGGTTAGCTCATCCGCGGTATTGATGTTGATGGGAAGGGGGATAAAGTATTGGTTTTTATCTGCGCAGAACGCAGCACAGGGCAACAGCATTCCCAGCCCGCAAAGCAACACAAAGACTCGCACCATCCGCATGTTCTATCCCTGGATATTGTTCCTTTACCAGTTAGACACATACGGGTTAAAAAACCCGGTTACGGCAAGCTGGACAGCACATCCTGCAAGGCCTGCCTGGGATTCGGCGCCTGGGCAATGGGCCGTCCAATCACCATATAATCCACACCCGCCGCCACCGCCTGCGGCGGTGTCATAACCCGGCGCTGATCGCCGGTTTCACTCCCCTGCGGGCGGATACCGGGGGTCACCAGTTTAAAATCGCCCCCCAGTGCCGGCTTTAAAACCGGTGCCTCCTGGGCAGAACACACCACCCCATGCAACCCACAATCCTTCGCCAACGCAGCCAAACGCTGCACATGCTGTATGGGTTCCACATCCAGCCCCACTTCAACCAGGTCTGAACGCTCCATGCTGGTCAACACCGTCACCGCAATCAGCTGGGTGCCGGTGCCGGTTTGCGCTATCGCTTTAGCAGCAGCCTCCATCATGCGCCGGCCGCCGGACGCATGCACATTGACCATCCACACCCCCAGGTCCGCGGCCACAGAACAGGCTCGCGCCACCGTATTGGGGATGTCGTGAAACTTGAGATCGAGAAACACATCGAAGCCTTTCTCATGCAGTGCTTTCACCACGCCAGGGCCTTCCCGGGTGAACAGCTCTTTTCCCACCTTGACCCGGCATTTACCGGGATCAAGCTGATCCGCTACCTCCAGGGCCTGCTCACGATATTGAAAATCCAAAGCAACAATCACAGCGGATTGGCATGCCATTAGTCAGCTCCTGTTTTACATTATTGCCAAGCGGCCCGGGTTATTCGCCTTCCACCCCCTGGATAGGTCGGACCGACCCCCAGGTTTTACAGGTAGGGCATTTCCAGTGCAGCGTTTTGCCATCAAATCCGCAATCCGTGCAACGATAGATGGGTTTATCTTTAATAAGTTTCTGGGTAAACGCCTGCAGGATGGCGAGGTTTTCCTTTTCTTCACCGCCTGCCCGCTCCATCTGTAAACTGATCAGCCGGTCCAGCCCCTTGACTGAAGGGCGCTTTTTCAGATATTCCGACAACACATAGGTACCCGCCTGATCGCCTTCCAAACGGGCAACCAGGTTGGACAGTTCAATCACAATGGAGATGGCGGGCGACTTTTCCAGGCACTCAAACAGGTATTTGGACAGGTCATTCATGTTCCCCAGCTTTTCGTAATTCACCAACAGCAGGGGCAAGGTATCTGGGACGAAGGCGGGATCCTGCTCCAGAACCCGGCGTAACGCCTTGACGGCTTCCTTGGGATTGTTGGCTTCGGTTTCCAGTTCAGCCAGAACCATGCTGGCGCGAACGCAATATTTGTCAACCTGCAGTGCTTTCTTTAGCTCACGCCGGGATTGCACATAATCCCCCATTTTAAGATTCTGTTCCGCCAGTTCGCAATGATAATGCGCCATCTTCACCTGCAAGGGTTTTCCCTTGTTGATGAGCTTCTCCGCCACCTCAATACAGGGTGCCCACTCCCGCTCCTGTTCGTAAATGGTCAGTAGGTACTCCAGCGCCCGAACCTGATTCAGGTTATCCTCTTCGGCAATTTCCTTGAGCAAACGCTCGGACCGGTCCAACACACCGGCATTTAAATAATCCCGCGCCAGCTCCAGCTTGACCGCCGCATGCTGTGCTTTCGTCAAATCCGAGCGCGCCAGCAAATCCTGGTGAATACGGATGGATCGATCGACCTCACCCCGGCGGCGATACAGGCTGCCCATTACGATATGGGTCTCGAATGTGTCGCCGTTCACATCCAACGTTTTTAACAGAAGATCAACGGCTTCATCCTGCTTTTCGTTTAATAACAGGTTCAAGCCATCATAATATTCCTTACCCACGCCACCGGCTGCTTCCACCGCAACACTTTTCTTGCGCTCGGTTTTACCCAGCAGCCAGCCAATGACAATGGCGACAAACAGTAGAATGCCGACGAACAAGTCCACCATATCAGGTGGTTTCCTTTATGGTTCGCTCACGTAGCTTTTTTAATTCTTTTTCCAGCTTGCTGCTCTGACGTCGGGCCGCAGCCACTTCGATACCCAGTACGATACAGATCAATACACACAATCCGATTCCGACCAGCACTCCACCAAAGAAGAACGCCATACCAAAGCGGGCAACGCTCATCTCGATTGGCTCAGCAAAATAAATAAGATCAACCTGGATATCGTGGTCGTTCTGAATCTGGTACATACCCAACACCAAAGACACCAGCAGAATCACGATCACGATCAGAAAGGCTTTAACAATATTTCCCATGTTGTGCTCTTCTTAGCAGCGAAACGCACCCAAAGTGCGCAAAAAAAACGGCATGGGGGTAATCATGCCGTTTTTATCAGGGAATTCAAGCGAATACACCTACACCATTGGGCCTTCGGACTCTTCTTCACTGTTAACGCGATCCCGTAGTTCCTTACCCGGCTTGAAGTGGGGTACGTACTTTCCGGTAAGATCCACCGATTCACCGGTTTTGGGATTGCGCCCCAACCGGGGAGCCCGGTAGTGCAAAGAGAAACTGCCGAAACCCCTAATCTCGATTCTGCCTCCCGTGGCCAACGCCTGCGACATCTCTTCAAGCATGGTTTTCACCGCCAGCTCAACGTCCTTCTGGGACAGTTGGGATTGCTTTTGAGCAACCCGCTCAATCAGCTCTGACTTGGTCAACACGGAATTCCTTAGATTATCGTTTGTCCCGTTGTCTTCCATTTTCGCAGTACCTCCCGCAGTACTTGTTTCCCTTAAGCGCCAGTTGCGCAATACGTTTTCTGCACCTGATTACGAGACAGCAGGACAATGTAGCTTAACTCGTTGAGAAAACTGTATTTATTAATGTAACTCATGTTTTAAATATAGCAAACTCTGGTGCTTTGCAAGCTCATAATTTAGCCAAAGCCAAACTGACCGCATAGTCACACCCATATATGGTTAATTTACGTACAAGCATAGAACCATTCACTCTAAAAACCTGTTTTTCCTGATTTTTTCAAAGTTTGCTTTAATTAGAACAACGACTTTCCAGAAGGATTCCATGGCATGTTGATTATTCCGGCAGAAAGGGGCATTGACTGGCGGCGGGCACCGGTGGTCACGGGGGCATTGATCCTGATCTGTTGTGTGGTGTATTTCGCCTGGCAGTGGCATGACGACCAGCGCCTGTACAAGGCGGCGGAGTATTACATTGATCATGGCCTGCTGCAGCTTGAATACACGAACTACATCAGCCACCTGCACCAGAATCAACGGGATATCGAGGCGCTGGAGCTGGAGGCCGCCTGGGAAGAAGATGCAGCGCTGTACATCAGTTACTACATTCTCTCTGACCGGTCTTTTACTGTAGAAATGGACAAAACGGATGCGCGCTTCTGGGGTGCCGACGTGTACCAGCAATGGCGTACGGACCGTAGCGAAGTAAATGCCATGGTGGCGGATGTGAGCGCCTTTAAAATGGGCCTGATTCCCGCCGACAGCAGGCCAATAACCTATCTTACTTACCAATTCATGCACGGCAGCACACTGCACCTTATCGGCAACATGGTGATTCTGGCACTGACCGGAGTGGCTGTGGAAGCGGCCATTGGCTCCACTTATTTTCTATTGAGCTATTTGTTTTGTGGGGTCATCGCCGGGCTGTTCTTCGCCCTGTTCAACTGGGGCGGGCACCTGCCCCTGGTCGGTGCATCCGGATCCATTTCAGGGGTGATGGGCATGTACGCGGCACTTTACGGCCTGCGCAAAATCAAGTTCTTTTACAGTGTGATTTTTTACTTCGGCTACTTTACCGCCCCTGCCCTGGTCATGCTACCCATCTGGCTGGCCTGGGAGATCATCAACGCCATCTGGGGTGGCGCTGACGGTGTCGCCTATACCGCCCATGCGGGAGGCTTGTTGGCCGGAGGCCTGCTCATGCTGGCGGGAAGAAAGTACCTGATTCAGGTGGAGGAAACGTATCTGGATCAGGCGCCGGATGAAGATGAAGCCTACCGCAAAGCCCTGGACGATTTTCTCAAGCAGCTGGCGGCATTTAACTTCGATGCAGCGAACCGCAAACTGACCTCCCTGGAAGAGCACTACGGCGATAGAAACGCCGTGCTGGAGCAGCGCTATCTGCTGGAAAAACTGAATCCGGAATCACCGGCATTCCATGAATGCGCTCACCGCTTGCTGGCACGCACCACGCAGGACACCGCCACCATGCACATGCTGCACGATGTCTACTGTGACTACCTGAAACAGAAAAATGCGCACAATCTGCCCGACGAGATACTGCTGAAGCTGATGCTGCAATTCTGCCAGATTGATGCCTGGGACACGGTTGAATCCATGATCAGGGAAGCACAACAAAGACGAATGCGCGATCCGATGCTGGTGAAAGTACTGCGGCTGCTGGCTCGCGGTGTCAGCGAGCAGGGTGAACACCATCAGGGCAATCAATTTCGCGATATGGCAGACAGTCTGGAGCAATCGCTGCAGCAAACATAGCCTTGGCGATGGCCAGTGATGTAACACCATCGGCCATTGACCGGAATCCACCCCGAATCCGCACTTTTGGTCATGTCCGGGCAGGTCTGATTTGGTTAAGCTGAGAAAGCAATGACCACCAAGTCACCGCCATAAACAACAATAATCCCCAACAGGAGCCCCACATGATCGAATGGAGTGAACCCCAACGCATGCTGCGTACCGCGGTTCGACAATTTGTTGAACGGGAAATCGCCCCCAATCTGGATCAACTGGAACACGGTGACACCCCACCCTACGACACCCTGCGTAAATTTCTGAAAACGTTTGGCATCGATGCCATGGCCAAACAACGGTTTGAAAGCGAACTGGCCAAAGATCGCGCCCAGCTGGCCGGCGAACCGCCCGCCCAGAAAGACGAGCAGGATCCGGCCACCGCCGAGATGATGCGGGGTGAAGAGACCGCCATGCGTATGATTCCCACCATCGAACTTTGCCGTTATTGCCCCGGCATGGTAACCGCCATGGGTGTCAGCATGGGGCTGACCGCCGGTACCATCATGTCCCGGGGCACCCCCGGGCAAAAAGAACGCTGGGCGCTGGATCTCCTCACCATGGATAAGATTGGTGCCTGGGCCATCACCGAGCCCAATTCCGGTTCTGATGCCTTCGGCAGTATGAAATCCACCTGTCGCCGCACCGAGGATGGCGGCTATGTACTGAACGGCAATAAAACCTTTATTACCAATGGCCCCTACGCCGACACCATTGTATTTATCTGCAAGCTGGATGAACCCGGTGTTGAGCCCCGTAACCGAAAAGTGTTGAGCTTCGTGCTGGACACCGGCATGGAGGGTTTAAGCCAGAGCAAACCTTTCCGGAAAATGGGCATTCATTCTTCCCCCACTGGTGAACTGTTTTTACAGGACGTTAAAGTCGGCAAGGATCGGCTGCTGGGTGAAAGCGAAGACGTTTCCTACCGCAGCGGGGTCAAGGATACCTTCTCAGCCGAGCGTTCCGGGGTTGCCGCCATGGCGCTGGGGATTACCGAACGTTGCCTTGAGCTGAGTGTGAAATACGCCAACGAACGGGTTCAATTTGGCAAACCCATCGGAGAATTCCAGCTGATCCAGGCCAAACTGGCAAAAATGGAGATTGCACGGATAAATCTGGAAAACCTGGTGTTTCGCTACATCGAGACCGTTGCCAAAGGGCGCAGTATGAGCCTGGCAGAAGCTTCCGCCATGAAACTGTATGCCGCGCAGACGGCGGTGGAAGTGGCCATGGAAGCGGTGCAGATTCACGGCGGAAACGGTTATATGGCGGAGTACCAGGTGGAACAACTGGCCCGTGACGCCAAGATCCTGCAGATATACGGTGGCACCGATGAGATCCAGATCACCCACATTGCCCGGGATTTGTTGTCGCGGGGGTAGTACCTCCCAAACTTCGCTGCAGATTGCTGGCCCTGCTATTGCGCGGGGCTTCTCTGCCTGTCCACAATCACCGGTTGCAGAAACGCCAAAACGTTATCCGCAATCAGTGGCTGCGCTTCCACATTGGGGTGAATACGATCTGCCTGCATCAACTTATCCTGCCCGCCTACCCCATCCAACAGAAACGGCAATAATGGCACATCGTTGCGTGCCGCAACGGTCACGAACACCTGCTCGAAGCGGGTGCGGTACTTGCTGCCGTAGTTGGGCGGAATTTTGATCCCCGCCAGCAGGGGTTGGGCACCCTGTTGTTTCACGGTGTCCACCATGGCTTGCAGATTCGCTTCCATGGCCGACAGTGACATGCCGCGCAAGCCATCATTGCCACCCAGCTCGATCAACACCCAGTCCGGGTTCTCACGCTGCAGCAACGGCTCAATGCGCGACCGGCCGCCAGATGTGGTATCACCGCTGATACTGGCATTCACCACCTGGATGGGTTCCTCGCGCGCTTGCAGGGATTGCCGCAAAAGATGCACCCACTCCTTACCCTGCGGGATACCGTAACCTGCGCTCAGGCTGTCTCCCACGATCAGCAATACCGGGCTTTGCTGAGCGCTTGAGGCCAGCGGCCAGGACATCAGAGTTAGAATTAAACTAAATAGAGCAACGCACTGTCTTATCATTTGTTAGCATAACCCTTTGGCTTAATTTGCAGGGATTTCAAGACTTATGACCAGTATGCCGCAAAACGGCAACCCCGTCCTCCAGGCCAGCGCAGTCATCAAGACTGTCTCGATGCCGGACCAGGAACTCACCATTCTCTCAGGCATTGATCTCACCGTTATGGCGGCAGAATCCCTGGCCATTGTGGGGGAATCCGGCTCCGGAAAATCAACCTTACTTGGACTTCTGGCCGGCTTGGATGTTCCCTCAAGTGGTGCCATCAGCCTGATGGGCCAGGCGCTGAACAGCATGACCGAAGATCAGCGTGCCGCGGTGCGGGCAGCTCACGTGGGCTTTGTATTCCAATCCTTTCAGTTGCTGCCGAATCTGACTGCATTGGAAAACGTGATGTTGCCGCTGGAAATCGCAGACGAAAAAGCGGTGCCGGAGCGGGCGCGCAATATGTTGGCCAAAGTGGGGCTGGAGAAACGCTTGAATCATTATCCCAGCCAACTTTCCGGTGGTGAACAGCAACGGGTGGCACTGGCCCGGGCCTTTGTTACCGAACCGGATATCCTGTTTGCCGATGAGCCCACCGGGAACCTGGATACCCATACCGGGGAGGCCATTGCGGATCAGCTGTTTGAATTGAATGCCTCCCTGGACACCACCCTGATTCTGGTCACCCACGACATGCATCTGGCCCGACGTTGCGCGCGCACGGTCACCATGAATGCCGGACAGCTGCAATGAAATCCATCCGGCTTGGTTTAAGGTTACTGTTGCGGGATTGGCGCTCCGGCCACCTTTCCCTGCTGCTCACCGCCCTCTTTGTGGCCGTGACCACCCACAACACCATCGGCTTTCACAGCGAACGCATTGAAAACGCCATGACCATGCAGGCCTCCAACCTGATGGGGGGCGACCTGGTGGTGAAAAGCCCCACTCCGCTGCATGAGCTACCGGCGTTTCCAGACAGCGTACAAGGCGCACGGGCCATTGAATTTTCCAGTGTGGTAATGGCGGCCGATGCCATGCAGCTGGCGTCACTTAAGGCGGTTTCCAACCATTACCCCCTAAAGGCCAGCCTGAAAGTGGCCGATCAGCCCTTTGCACCGGACTATGAAACACGCACCGGCCCCGGCCCGGGAAAAGCCTGGGTAGAAGCCCGCCTGCTGAATATTCTGGGCATTCAGATTGGGGACTCAGTGGAGGTGGGCGACACTCAGTTGCAGGTGGAAAAAGTGCTCACCTTCGAACCGGACCGTGGCGGCAGCTTCTACGCCTTTGTGCCGCGCCTGATGTTGAATGAACAGGATCTGGCCCACGCCAATCTGATTCAACGCGGCAGCCGGGTGGAGTACTATTATCAGTTCGCCGGCCCGGAAGCGGCCATCGGCACGCTTCGATCCGGGCTCGAGCCCCTGTTAAAACCGGGGCAATCGATCCTTTCCATACACTCCCGCCAACGCACGGTCAGTGCCGCCTTGAACCGGGCTCAGGGTTATCTGCAACTGGCCAGTTTGATGGCGATCCTGCTGGCATCCGTTGCACTGGCCATGGGTGCCCAGCATTTCAGCGAAACCCGTTATGATACGGCGGCTTTACTGCGTTGTTTCGGCCTGCAATCCCGCCAGATTCTGGCTGTATTCACCTGTCAGCTGGTTGCCCTGGCGCTCATCAGCGGTGTGTTGGGGGGCGCCCTGGGCTGGCTGCTGCACTTTTCACTGGTTGAATTACTGGCGGGCCTGTTACCTGATAATATTCCTCTGCCCTCGGCCAAACCCTTTTTCAGCGGCCTGGTATTGGCGCTACTGATTTTGCTGGGATTCAGCCTGCCGGCATTGGTGCAATTGCAACGCACGTCGCCACTGCGGGTGTTGCGCCGGGATCTGACCCCCACCCCACTGTCGAAAAACCTGCTTTACCTGGTTGTGCTGGTAATGATTGGCGCACTGATGTTCTGGTATACCCGGGACCCTGTGCTGATCGGCGCCATTGTGCTGGGTGGCCTCATCGCCTGGTTGATTACCTATGGCTTAACCGCTTTGTTCGCAGTGGCAATCCGCATACTGGGAAAACACAGCTCCCTGTCGCTGCAGGCGGGCTTGCGCAACCTGAGCCGACGCCGGCTCAGCACCCGGCTGCAACTGCTGGGATTCGGCCTCACCGGCATGGCCATGTTGATCATCCTGCTGGTGCGGGGCGAGCTGATTAACACCTGGCAGCAACAACTGCCGGAGCAGGCGCCCAATCATTTTGTGCTGAACGTGCTGCCCCAGGAGGCCGGTGCTTTTGCACAGCATCTGAAAGACAACAATATTCAGGCACAGCCCCTATACCCCATTGTGCGGGGCCGGCTCACTCACATTAACGGCGCCCCCATCAAGCGCGCGGTGACCAAGGAAAGTGGTGAAGAAGAGGAAGAAGCCCTCAACCGGGAATTGAATTTGAGCTGGTCGGAAGCGCTCCCCAGCGACAATCGCATTGTGGCCGGACAGTGGTGGGATGGACTGCCCAACGACCATGAACGGCGCGTATCCATAGAACAACGCCTGGCCCAGCGCCTGGGTGTGACCTTGGGCGATGAGTTGCGCTTTTTTGTTGCCAGCCAAACCTTCAGTGCCCGGGTCGCCAGTATACGCACGGTGAAGTGGGAATCATTCCAACCCAATTTCTATCTGATGTTCAATCCCGGCGGTCTGGACAACCTGCCCACCACCTATCTCACCAGCTTCTATCTGGAAGCGGAACGCAAAGCCCTGCTGAAACCATTGGTTCAGCAGTTTCCGGCCATTACTTTGCTGGAGGTGGATGTCATTCTGAAGCAGGTGCGTACCATACTCAATCAGGTCAGCGCAGCGGTTGAGTTCATTCTGCTGTTCGTCCTGGCCGCCGGTCTGACAATCACCCTGGCCACCCTGATCACCACCATGCCCCAGCGCTACCGCGAAGGCGCCATCATGCGCACCCTCGGCGCCACCCGACGGCAACTGGTTATCCAGCAATGGGCAGAGTTTTTTGCCATCGGGGCCCTGTCCGGCCTGGTGGCCTGCTTTGGGGCCGAAATGGCGCGCTTGGGTATTTATCTCAAGCTGCTCTCACTGCCCTATACTCCCAACCCCTGGATCTGGATAATAGTGCCCCCGCTACTGGGGTTGTTGATCGGATTTGCCGGGCAGATCAGCAGTAAACGCATCCTCAAGCAAAGCCCGGCGGTTGCACTGAGAGAATAACATTCTATGTCCCTGCTTCGACTTCGAGACATTCACCTGGCCTTCGGTGGGCCGGAACTGTTGAGTGGCGCCAACCTCAAACTGGAAAAAGGCGAGCGGGTGTGCCTGGTGGGGCGCAATGGCACCGGTAAATCCACCCTGCTGAAAATCATCAGCGGCCAGATAAAACAGGATGACGGTCAAATTGAGATGTCACCGGGTACCCGCATCGCCTGGCTGGAGCAGGAAGTGCCCAAAGGCACCACCGGCAGTGTTTATGATGTGGTGGCGTCCGGCCTGGGTAAGGTGGGGCAATTGATCCAGCAATACCACCACATCACAGAAGAAATGGCCAATGGCAGCGAGAGCGCCTTCGACCGTCTGGAATCGGTGCAGAAAGCCCTGGAAGCCGAGGACGGCTGGGCCCTGCAGCAACGGGTGGAAACCACACTCTCCAAATTATCACTGGACGGCGAAGCGCCTTTTGAAGCCCAATCGGGTGGTGTCAAACGGCGGGTACTGCTGGCCCGGGCACTGGTGCAACAGCCGGATGTGCTGCTACTGGATGAGCCCACCAACCATCTGGATATTGAGTCCATATCCTGGCTGGAAGAATTCCTGCTGAGTTACAAGAACTGCGTGTTATTCATTACCCACGACCGCGCCTTCCTCAGCAAACTGGCCACCCGTATTGTGGATCTGGACCGGGGTCAGCTCACCAGCTGGCCCGGCAACTATCAAACCTACCTGCAACGCAAAGCGGAAGTACTGGAGGCCGAGGCCGCCGAGTGGGAGCGCTTTGACAAAAAACTGGCCCAGGAGGAAGTCTGGATTCGTCAGGGCATCAAAGCCCGCCGCACCCGTAATGAGGGCCGGGTCCGCGCACTGGAAGCCATGCGCAACGAGCGGGCTCAGCGTCGTGAACGCCAGGGCACCATGAACGCCACCATCCAACAGGCAGAAAGCAGCGGCAAGAAAGTCATCGAGGCCAAACACATCAGCGTCACCTTTGACGGCCGGTGCATCATCGACGATTTTTCCACCCTGGTGCTGCGGGGCGACCGAATCGGTATTGTCGGCCCCAACGGGGTAGGAAAATCCACCCTGATCAACACCCTACTGGGCAAGCTCAAGCCCGACACCGGTTCCGTGGAAATCGGCACCAATGTGGATATCGCCTACTTCGATCAATTGCGGGCGCAACTGGACGAAGAACTGAGCGTACGGGAAAACGTGGGCCAGGGCAGCGACACCGTGTGCATCAACGGCCAGAACAAACACATCATGGGTTACCTGCAGGATTTTCTGTTCAGCCCGGAACGTGCCCACACCCCGGTGAAAGCACTGTCCGGTGGTGAGCGTAATCGACTGTTACTGGCCAAACTGTTTACCCAACCCAGCAATCTGCTGGTGCTGGACGAACCCACCAATGATCTGGACATCGAAACACTGGAACTGCTGGAAGAACTGGTGGATCAGTATCAGGGCACCATCCTGCTGGTCAGCCATGACCGGGCTTTCCTCAACAACATCGTCACCAGCACCATTGCCTTCGAAGGAGGCGGCAAACTGGCAGAGTACGTGGGTGGGTACGATGACTGGCTGCGACAACGGCCTGCCACAGCAACCAAAGCCACGGCTGCGCAACAGCCCAAGCAGGAAAAGCCTGCCGCAGAGACCAAGGTTGGCCCCAAAACCGGCAAAAAGCTCAGCTATAAGGATCAGCGGGAGCTGGAAACACTTCCCCAGACCATCGAATCCCTGGAGCAGCAATTGGAAGCAGCCCATCAGGCCTTGGCGGACCCCAGCCTGTATCAGGAGTCAGCGGAGAAAATAGCTGAACTAAAACAACAGTCTGAGGAAATCGAACAGACGCTGGAAACGGCATTTGCGCGCTGGGAAACACTGGAGGCCCTGAAAAACAATCTCTAATTGCATAGGCGATAACTGGAAAAAAAGCCCAAGTGATCTAAACTGATTACAAAACAATCAGTTACCGTAATTTCACACTATTGCTTAAGCAGGTCGTCTCTTGGTCAAAGCTCAAATCATCCTGGTGATGTTAGGTACCATGGTTGCAGTCGGTGTCCTTGTCACTGAGAACTTTCTGGTGGAATGTGGATTAATCGGTTCACTGACTCTGGTTCTGGCCACATGGGCATGGCGGGCGCGGGTGCAGGAAAACGCCAAGCCCCCGGCCATCAACCACATAGCAATGGCCGATATCCCTGTAATCGACCGTGCAGTGCAGGACAACGAAGCAGCCTACGAAAACATCACCCGCAAAGTGCACTCCCTGGACAAAGCCATTCGTGACAGCAGCAGCACCCTGTCACAGAGCTTTTCCGGCCTTGCCGCCTCCTCAAACCAGACCAATCATTTGATCAATGACGTCATGAAATCTGTCACTGGCCGCAACAACAAGGCCAAGCATGATGAAGAAGAAAACGTGACCGTGGAAAAGTTCGCCAAGGAAGTCAGTGAGATTCTGATGCAGTACGTCTCGCTGCTGATAGATGTCAGCGAGAAGAGTGTGCAGGCGGTGCATCATATCGGAGACATGGTCAGTGAGCTGGACCACATGTTCACCTTGCTTGCCGACATCAGAACCATTGCCGAGCAAACCAATCTCCTGGCCTTGAACGCGGCCATTGAAGCAGCCCGTGCCGGGGAAGCCGGCCGCGGTTTTGCCGTAGTGGCCGATGAGGTCAGGAAGCTATCCCAGGATACCAACCGCCTCAGTGAACAAATCCGCAACCGGGGTGAAGTCACGAAGTCAACGGTAACCATGGTGCGGGATATTGTCGGTGCCATCGCATCGCTTGACCTCAATGATGCCATCAATGCCAAAGGCCATGTGGACAATATGCTGCAGGGTCTGGAACAAACCAACCAACATATCTCGGACACCATGGATCGACTGAATGGACTGAATGTGGATGTCAATCACCACGTCAGCAGAGCGGTGCAATCCATGCAGTTTGAGGACATTATTACCCAGGTTATATCTGAAATCAGCCAGGATCTGGAACGCCTGGACCTGGTGAACCACCGCCTGGGCGAAGTCTGTAATATTGCTACAATAAAGGAACATCACATGGACCGTGTTTCTGAGCTGGAAAACATACTCGCAGTCAAGAAAAAACAGTCCATAATGCGTGATAATAGTACCTCTCACCCACCGGCGGGTGACATCGATTTATTCTAAACACGGCAAGGAGAAACCCAATGCCCGTTGAAAGTACATTATCCAGTGACGGAAAAACAGTTACCATTGGTATTAGCGGACGCTTTGATTTCGAGGTAGTGCAGGAATTCAGAGCCGCTTACGGTGATAAAAAAGACGTCAGTTTCATTATCGATATGCGTGCCACGGAGCATATGGACAGCTCAGCCCTCGGCATGCTGCTCAACATGAGAAAAAGTCTGGGAGACAGTGCCAAGATTGCCATCATCAACTGTCGCCCCCAGATCAAGAAAATCCTGACCATCTCCAGGTTCGACAAGAAATTTGATATCGAGTAATACCACCAAGGAACCGGTGCTGATATGAAAATTCTGGTGGTGGACGACACTGAAGCCAACCGCAAACTCCTGGCCTGGATGCTGGAAGATGATGGCCACGAGGTCATCGAAGCGGTGGACGGCCAGGAAGCCGTGAGTCTGTTCAAGGAGACCGAACCGGACCTGGTGCTGATGGATGTAATGATGCCCGTAATGGACGGTTTCGAAGCCACCCAGGCCATCAAGGAATATCTGGGCGGCACCCACGTTCCCATCATCTTTCTCACCGCCTTGTCGGATGACGCGTCTCTCACCAAGTGCCTCTCCATCGGCGGCGACGACTTTCTCAGCAAGCCGATTAACGAACAGGTGCTGCAGGCAAAAATCAAAGCCCATAGCCGCATCAAGGATCTGACCGAGCAACTGAAACACCAGAACAAGGAACTGACTCGACTGCATCAGTTCACGGTGCGGGAGCATGAGATTGCCAAGAGTGTATTCGAAAACGCACTGGCCGCCAGCATTCTTGACAGTAAAAATACCCGCCACTACATCTCCCCCGCTGCCACGTTCAACGGTGATCTACTGCTGGTATCCATCAGCCCATCCGGCGGCTTGTATGCACTGATGGCGGATTTCACTGGCCACGGATTGCCTGCCGCCATCGGCGCCTTGCCTGTGTCTCAAGCCTTTCTGGAAGCTGCTCAACAAGGTGCCTCTGTCAGCAGCATTGCCAGGGAAGTCAACAGCACCCTGGAAAAGTTCCTGCCTGATGACATGTTCGCCGCCGCCGCCATTGCGGAATTAAACGCCGACGGCAATCGACTCACGCTGTGGCTCGGGGGCATGCCCGATGCCATCCTCACGGATGCAGCCGGCAAGCTGAAACAATTGATCCAGTCCACGCACATGCCACTGGGCATCCTGGAAGATGATGAGTTTGAGCGGGAAGCCAACATCGTTGAGGTCAATCACGGTGACCGCCTGTTTCTTTACACCGACGGAATTCCGGAATCACTGAATCAACAACGGGAAATGTACGGTGAAAAACGCATGCTGCAGCACTTTGACGGCAGCTCCGCTGACCCACTCACCAGCCTGATCGAAGACGTTAACCGATTCACCGGTAACAAGGACCAGAATGATGATATCACCTTGTTGGAACTGGCTTGCAAACCGGTGGAAACCAGCGTCACCGGCGATGCATCGGTACTGACCCTGAACCATGCCCTGCCCTGGACGTTGCACATGAGCCTGCAGGCAGAGGAGCTCAGAAAAACTTCCTCACCCATATCACAAATCGTCGACATGATCGGATCGGCCCCCGGTATCGAGTCACACAAGGATTACCTGCACACCATTCTGGCGGAACTGTTCTCCAACGCATTAGAGCACGGTATTCTCGGCCTGTGTTCAGACCTGAAAAAGACCGAGGATGGTTATATGGAATATTACCGACAACGGGCGGAAAAGCTGAAACAGCTGGATAAAGGCACCCTGGATATCACGGTCAGCTTCCGCGCTGAAGGACGCAAAGGCTACCTCACCTTACGGCTGGATGACTCTGGTAAAGGCTTTGATATCGCCAATCGACATCATTCCGGTGACGAAGATTCATTTGGCCGTGGCATTGATCTGATTGAAACCCTGTGCGACAACGTCACCTACAGCGAGGGCGGTACCCGGGTAGAAGCAGAATATACCATTCAAACCTGAGCCTTCGCGCTCAGCCCAGCAACTCCTGGCGGTACGCTGACGGGGTTTTTCCCGTCCACTTTTTGAATGCGCGATGAAACGAACTCGCTTCCGAAAACCCCATCAACAAGGCTATTTCGTCGATGGTCAGCTCCGGTTTTGACAGATAGTAAATCGACGCATCCTTGCGGATGGTATCTTTGATTTCCTGATAGCTGGTGTTCTCATCCTTAAGCCGTCGACGCAAGGTTTGCGGGGTCATCGCCAATTTATCGCACACCACCGAAAAGTCCGGAAAGTTATTACCGAACTCCTTACTGATAATACTGCGGATTTGGGCATTGAGGCTGGCATTCTCAATATCCCCATCCATTAATTCTTCCAGCGAGGCTTTCAGGAACTTACTCAGAGACAACTGATTCTGCACCAGCGGCATGGCCATATAACGACTGTCCAGCACAATCTCACAGCGCGGCTGGCTGTAATGAACCTGACATGGAAACTGATTGGCAAATTCACCGTCATCAATGGAATCAAAGTCCAGATTGATGCGCTTGGGCACGATCTGCTGCCCGATCAGCCAGCTTAAAAAACGTAAGGTCAGAAACACCACCGCTTCCATGATATGGGGCCGAAACAATACATCGCCACGGGACACAAACTGAATCAGCGCCTCATCATCGGAAGGGATCAATCTGCTGGTAATGGCATAATCGAACAGTTCGTAGAATTTCGCACCCCGGCGAATGGCCTTTTCCAGGGTCGCGCAATTAATCACGGCATGGGCCATCATACTGAAGGTGCCGGGCTTGGACACCCGACCTGAACCGAAGCCCATAAATTCGTCTTCGGTGTGACGCATCACCGTCAGCATCAGGTGAATAAACGTTTTCTTATCAATCCGCGCCTCAGGATTAGCAACATCGGCCGGCTCTATGCCGCACTCCTGCAGCAACAGCTCTGTACTGAAACCACTGCGCTTGGCGGCTTCAAGCAGTATCAACACCTGCTTTATGGGGATGGATCTCGAACTCACTGGAAAAGCCTTAAAAACGTTTATATTTCAATTATTTGGACAGGCTCGACAGGTTCACAACATTTCACTAAGATTTGAATATAAATCCATCGGAATGATGCGGCAAACAGCCAACAACTTTACTGGCTTCCCGTGGGAAGTTCCAGTGGCATGAGCAGGATACACAGGCTTGTCGTTTTAAGTCATGAAAAATGGCACATTACGTCATTGTTGCAATTACGCCCCCTATCAATAATTGTCGACTATACAGTCTGCTGTGCAACCAGTACAAGAACACCGAAAATACACGGAATTACCAATGGTTAGCGGTAATTTCATCTAACCGGAGATAACAATGAGTTTCGATAACAGATCCATTTTCGAGGAAGAGCACACGGTATTTCGGGATAATTTCCGCCGTTTCTGCGAAGAAGAAGTGAAACCCCATCAGGAAAAATGGATCGAACAGGGCATTGTTGACCGTGAAATCTGGGAAAAAGCCGGTGAGAGTGGTTTCCTTGCGCCCGCTGTAGATGAAGAATACGGTGGTTTGAGCCTAGATGACTTCCGTTACTCCCAAATCATGATTGAGGAGCTGGCCCGCATCGGCGAGAACGGGTTTGCCCTCAGCCTGCACAACGATGTCATCGCCCCTTATATCAGTGCTTACGGGTCCGAAGAACAGAAACAGCGCTGGTTACCGGGCATCTGCAGTGGCGAAACCATCCTCGCCATCGCCATGACCGAACCCGACACCGGCAGCGATTTACAGGCAATTAAATCCCGCCTGGAGGACAACGGTGACCACTACATTCTCAATGGCTCCAAAACCTACATCAGTAACGGCATCATCTCTGACCTGGTGATCGTTGCCGCCAAAGCCCCGGAAGGCGTTACCCTGGTGGCGGTACCGCGGGGCGCTGAAGGCTTTAACCGCGGTCGCAACCTGAAAAAAATGGGCATGAAATCCCAGGACACCGCCGAATTGTTTTTTGAAAACGTTGTGGTGCCCAAAACCGACGTACTGGGCCAACCCGGCCAGGGCTTTATCTATCTGATGCAGAAATTGGCTCAGGAACGCCTGGTTACGGCGGTCGGCGCCATCGGCGGCTCGGTTTTCGCCTTCAATGAGACGTTGAATTATGTGAAAGAGCGAACGGCGTTCGGCAAGCCCATCGGCAAATTCCAGAATACCCGCTTCCGCATGGCTGAACTGAAAACCGAAATCACCATCGGCCAGACGTTTGTCGACAGCCTGGTGATAAAGCTGAATGCAGGCACCATCACACCGGACGAAGCCAGCATGGCCAAATGGTGGTGTACGGATCTGCTGAACCGCGTGGTGGATCAAGGCGTTCAATTCCATGGCGGTGCTGGATACATGATGGAATACCCCATCGCCCGCGCCTATGTCGATGCCCGTATCACACCTATTTTCGCCGGCACCAACGAAATCATGAAAGAGATCATTGGCCGCAGCTTGGGATTGTAAACCGGCAAAGGACCACCGGAGGGAAGCTGACTTTCAATTGAAAGCCTGGTTTGAAAGCTTGGTTTGAAAGCTCAGCCAATAATAAGGGCGGTCTATGAAACCGCCTTTTTTTAAGCGTATTGAATGGCACTAACGGGATAAAACACCCGTCTACAGCCCGATAACAAAAAACATCAGGAGCACACTATGACATCGGTACGATTCGACGAACGCGTCGTCCTTGTGACTGGCGCCGGTAACGGTTTGGGCAAAAGCCACGCCCTGGAATTTGCCCGTCGTGGCGCCAAAGTCGTGGTCAACGACCTGGGCGGCAGCGCTTTTGGTGATGGCGCCAGTAAGAACGCCGCCGACCAGGTGGTGGACGAGATTGTGGCCGCCGGCGGCGAAGCCGTTGCCAACTACGACTCGGTTACCGATGGTGAAAAAATCGTGCAATCGGCACTGGACAACTTCGGCCGCATCGATGTAGTCATCAACAATGCCGGCATCCTGCGGGACAAAAGCTTTGCCAAGATGACCGAAGATGATTGGGACCTGGTTTACCAGGTGCATGTTAAAGGTGCCTTCAAAGTCAGCCACGCCGCCTGGCCCCACATGCGCGAATCCGAGTATGGCCGCATGATCTTCACGGCATCCGCCGCGGGTATATACGGTAACTTTGGCCAGGCCAACTACAGCATGGCCAAACTGGGTTTGCACGGCCTGAGCCAGACCCTGGCCATGGAGGGTAAAAAATCCAATATTCTGGTGAACACCATTGCCCCCATTGCCGGTTCTCGCCTTACTGAAACCATCCTGCCCCCGGCACTGGTAGAACAGTTGAAACCGGAATTCGTCACGCCGCTGGTGGTAAAACTGTGCGACGAACACAGTCGGGAAAGTGGCGGCCTTTACGAAGTTGGCGCCGGTTGGATGGGCAAACTGCGCTGGGAACGCAGCAAAGGTGTCGGCTTCAACCTCGCCAACGGCATCAGCGCTGAAGACGTCAACCAACAGTGGGAAGCCATTGTCGGCTTCACCGATGCAGACCATCCCGCCAACGGTCAGGAAGCCATGATGGCCATGATGCAGAACCTGCAGAATCGCTAAATCGCGGCCGCTTCCGGCCCTGTCTCAACAGGGTCGGAGCGCCGCTGGCTATCAGCTTTTAAAGATTTCCACCCCGGTATTTGGCCAACTGGCGGCTAAGAGCCACCAATTCACCCCGCGAATCCCAGATTTCCCCATCTTCTTCCATCAAACCATTAATAAGATAACGGGTTTTGAACCGTGCAGTGAGCAAACCCGGTGCCGGCTTGGCTCGTACATGCACCGTCAGCTCCAGAGTCGGTACCCAGCCCACCGAGCCGAATTTTGAAAACGTCGTAGGTGGAACACAGTCAGCAAAAAACGGCAGTGCCATCACATCGGGCTCGGTTCCATCCCGCAGATACGCCATCAGTTCATGCTCCATGCGATCAACGGTTCTACCCCGCAGCCAATCCGCTGTCTTGGGGGAAAACAGCATCTCCACCCGCTCATGTATGGCCAAAAAGCGCGGTGAAGTGAGGCACTTCTCCCGCTCAATCGACGGCGGCTGATCCCCAACCCAGGTTACTCCGCTGGTTTCATCCAAATCACCGTAACTGGCCGTAAACCGCACCCGTTCCTTGCCTTCCTGCATAAACCTCAGGGCCGCGGTGGAAACCGTATTCCCCTGCCGAATCACATCAAGCTCCAGCTCCACCGGGCCCACCATCGCTTTTTCCACATAATGGCCGGTGATCGTCAACGGATCAGGATGTGACAGCCCAACGCGGAAAGCCCTGGCTGCAATGGACATCATATAGCCGCCGTTGGGTATGCCATTGACGCTCCAGCGCTCGGTCACATTGGCCCGCAAGTGGGTCTCGTCCAGGCGCTCAATCTCGGTATCTTGCCAAAACTCACTCATCGTGTTTCTTCAAATTCAAAAGTAAATCAAAAAGCCCATGGGATTATGCGTACGTGCCACTGACATGGTGAAAACAAAGGCTATCAACGCGGCGGCAAAGGCAATGGAGCGCACCGTTTTGGTTTTTCCACGTTTCAGTGCCACCATCCCCAAACCGATATAGGCTATCAGCGCCACCACCTTAACCGTCAACCAGCTTTGCGCTATGGGATACTGTTGCGACATCACGCAAAGCACAATGGCACACAGCAACAACAAAGTATCGTTTACATGGGGTAGAATTTTCACCCACTTTTTTTGCAGCATGCCGGAATCCATCAGCATCCAGCAACCCCGAACCAGAAAGAACAAGCCACTGATGACCGCAAACATCATGTGGCTGTGCTTAAATGCAATATACATACGTGCCCCCGAGTAAATAAAACCGTGATTTGATATGAGATGATGAAAGCCACATACGATAAGTTGATTACACCCAACGGGCAACCACAATATGGCCGTTTTAATCAGGCATTTACCGAAATCAATTATAAGGATTTCGATTACCGAACCACCATGGACAAACCGGCCAACGGATTGCAGCGTCATTTTCACTTCAACCAGTTCCATTTTATCGGCTTGCACAGCCAATCCTATACGCTGGCCTGTGCCATCGCCAATGTGCGCTACGTGGCCAATGCCTTTGTTTACCTTTACAACCATGAAACTGGCCAAATGCACCGCCACAGCTTTATACAGCCATTAGGGCTACGCTGTCAGCAGTCGAACAAACCCTTTTCCGGGCTCAGCCGATTCAGTAAAGGGTCGGCGCGATTCGAAATCCTGGGGCGCAACCAACCCAACCGCTATCATCTTGATATCAGTATTGGTAAAGACATCCGCGTCGACGCCACGCTGACACAAATGCCACAACAGCAACCTGTAACCCTGTGTACTCGCACCGGATATAACGGCTGGGCCTACACGCAAAAGCACACCAACCTGGCGACAGAAGGCTTTATCCAATGGCATAAAGACAGTATTGCGTTGGAAGCAACGGTATTTTCTGGCTCCAGTGACTGGAGCTGCGGATATATGCGCCGGGAAACCGCGTGGAACTGGGCCTGCCTATCCACCACCCTGCCCGATCAAACCCCACTGGGTTTGAATCTTGCCTGCGGGGTTAATGAAACCAGCTTTACAGAAAACACCTTGTGGCTGAACGGCGTCCCACAAGCATTGGGCAATGCGCAGTTCACCTTTAACCGCAGAAAACGCATGGAGCCCTGGCAGATCACCACCTCCGACCAACGGGTGGAACTGACCTTTGTGCCGGAAGCCTGTCACCACGAACAGATCAATGCCTACCTGATCGCCTCCAATTTCTCCCAGTTGCCTGGCAAGTATTATGGAACCGTCCGCGGCGAGGATGGCACAGCCTTTCGGCTGGAGGGCATAAACGGCCTGGTAGAAGATCACTACGCCAAGTGGTAAACACCAGGGATGTGACAGAGCCAATAAAAAACCGCGCCTTGTGAGCGCGGTTTTTTATTGGCCGGTGATTGACGCTTACTGTACAGTGAAAATCACTTTAACACCTTCGGCAATAGACGAGGAATCGATATAACCAACTGAGTCCTCCTCTTCCAGTACCGTTTCCAATACTTCGGCATCATCAAAGTATTGCTTGGGCGGCTTGCCTTTACCGGTAAAGATCAGGCGCGACCAATAGGCGTTTAACTGTGACGGGGTTTTATCCACGACTTTATCGTAGAACACCTCACGTACCTCATTGCCTTCAGAATGATCCACCGGCGTCACCGAGACACCACCAATTTCGTTACGCTTGCCGAGAAACACCTGCTGGATTTCTTCCGCGGTTGCGCTGTTAATGGGAGAGCTGGCATTTACAATTACCACTACCTCAGCTGATGCGAAGGTTGCGGCCATCATCAGGCCAGCCGTGCTCAATACTCGTGCGAGTTTTAATTTCATAGTCATTATCTGCTCCCCCCTTAAAATACAGCGTCGATTGAGAAGGAGTAGATAGCGGTATGATTACCCGCCGCGTCTGGATCACCTGAGAACCGGCCGTTGCTGTGGCCTTCGGAGGTGGTAAAACCGTTATACGTATCCAAAGAACCTAAAGGTGTCGATGTCGAAGTGTAATCCAACGACTGATACGTGTTTTTCCCAAAAGCCTCGTAATGTGTTGCCTGCAATTTAGCCTTTACCCGAGGATTTATGTCATATACGACGCCAATCGTATATGATTGCTGCTCTTGAATTTGAGCCTCAAGTGAGTTGTAGATACTTTCACTGTAGCCGGTTATCGCATCCTGAAGAGTGTCTCGGATTCCCATCAATGTCAAAACCTGACCTGTACAAGCAGGAGCAACCGTAGCGTTAGCACACGTTTGTGCAGACACTATCTCATTTGTTCCAAGAACGGGTCCACCTAATGCGGCATTAACCGCTTGGTTAATACCTGCATTCGCTTCAATCAAACCTGGCGCGTTTGGATCACCCGAATTGGCGTACATCGCCTTACCAACAGCATCAGCATATTCCTGAATGGCGCGAATACGATCATCGGCTTTGGAATCAGTCTGGAATTTAGAAAACGTCACATGGGGCATCCAACGACCAAAACGATAACCCACCGTGATATAGCCTGCATCCCCAACCGGTTGGAAGGTCTCGGTAGACAGATTTGCGATCTCACCCATCACCAGAAGGCTACCATTGTCATACATAAAGCCGGCACTGATATAATCAGTCGAGATGTTGTCTGATTGTGCTTCCAGATTGCCAGGGTCCTCTACACCGTAAGCTGGCCCGTAAGTGGATTCTGCAGCCTCAATGGCTTCCAGCAACGAGCTGGCAACACCACCCTCATCTGGCTCCGTTCTCAGGGTGGAACGATTGTAACCCAGGCGCAGCGTCAAAGAATCCCATTCTGCTGTGAGGTTAGCACCCCATGCCGGGCTTGAAATGAAGCTCGCTTCAAGCTGATCACTGTACCCAGTAGCCTGCCCCACATATGCCTGTGCTGCTAAGTTGACAGGGCCCACATTAAAGGAATACACACCAGAAATTCCATCCGTGGTAGTGGATGGAATATTATACAATTCGATGGGAGGAATAACCCAAGGTAACGCATAGCCTACATCAAGATATTCAGATAACAGATAATAAGGCAGACGTTGACGACCAAATTTAAGTGCCAGGCTATCAGTAGCCTGCCAACTTAAGTACGCCCACTCAGCTTGCAGTTCGTAGTCATTAGCACCACGACTCAAAAGCTGTACTGTGGCATCCCAGTCTTCAGTTACCTCAAAGGTCATTTGCACACCGGCCTTTGAGATCGAACTGAACTTATAATCATCATCGATATCATAAAATGGCTCGTATACATCGTCGCCATCGTTAACGGCAACACCGGCGGTCATGAACCCGTTTATTTTCAAACGGTCGGCGGCATCGGAAAGTCGGGAGCGGTTTTCTTTGACAGCGGCCCGAGTCCCTTTCAATCGGTTCTCCAGTCGCTTAATTTGCTTTTCTTGTTGCTCTAACCTCTTTTCCAGATCTGCGGTGGTAGCAGCAAGCACCGGCAAACTGGAGAAGCAAAGAGTTAATGGCAACAAGGCTAAGGACGTTTTCTTCTTAACCATTGTTGTTTCCTTTAGTTTTTAGACAAAAACAACCACCACATAAAAAACAGGCAGCTAAAGTGGTGGCGACTCAGACCTCTGCTGTCTACTCCGAAGTCTAGGCGAAATAATGCCAACATCAAAAAAAAGTTCCCAAAAAACCGTCACAACCTGCTGATTTTTTGAAGAATTACTGACACCCGAACAAAATTCACTCAAAAAATGGCCGGAATTAGTCAGGACACCTTGCATTACCACCAAATCTGCTAAGATTAAATTTCGGGCAAAAAAATGCCCGCTTGGGAGGCGGGCTAAGGGAATGCCCGATGAGGTCCGGGCGAGAAAGTTCGCTAATTTCAACAACAGGTTTGGTCGGCACAACCAAAATTCTGTGATTTGGAGCCCCTATATATCAAGAGCTCCAACTTGGAATCAGATTATCAATTAATTTTAGAATAAACATACTAAAAGACTGTTAAAAACGCCCCTTCTCTCGGGGCGCTAGCATTTGCGTCAGAGCCACTGGCGACCAAGCCACTGAACCTCCGCGTCCACCGCTCCCAATACCAGGGTCTCCAGGGCATTAAGCTGCCTATCCAGCTGGGTTCGATCGTTTCCCACCATCACCAGCGCCAGCCCGGCACGCTGCCATTCATCCAACGCCCCGACTTCCGCAATGGAAACATTAAACTGGTTTCGAACCCGATCCCGCAACCGTTGCACAACCTGGCGCTTTTGCTTGAGGGAATGGCTGTAGGGAATATGCAGTTCAAATTCAGCGTAAAGAATATAAGCGGTTGGCATCGTGTATACGCAGCTACAGCACAGGGCTGGGAGCCTGCCTCCCCGCATCCACAATGCACCACCGCCCGTTGCGCCACCCTAACGTGAGCACAGAGCAATGGCTAGGCTGATAAGCCACCAGCCTGGTGGAACCCTGCAAAAAGCCGAACACGGCATTCATCACCATAAAATGAGTGAACACTGCGGTGTTGTCCGGCAATTCCTGAAAGCGTGCAATGATTCTCTCACGCCAGGCAGACAGGGCCGAATCCATTTCCTGCCAGGAGCGATCGGCGCAACGCTTCAACCAGGCTACACGCTTTTCTACAGGAATGTTTACCGGTGTGGGAATTTCACGAAAAGCATCATCAACGCTGATCGAGAGGTTTCTGGCCAGGGCAAGGGGCTTGGCCGTCTGTTGCGCACGCAGCATCGGGCTGCTGTAGATATGGCTTACCGTTGTTGTGGAGAAAACACCAACCAATGATTTGGCCTGTTGGTAACCCCCATCACTGAGTTCAGGATCGGGATTGTCATCCCAGGAGGCCGCCGCCTCCCCGTGGCGAATCAGAAAAATCGTTTTCATTAGCCAAGACTACATCAGATTTTACCAGGACGCATCTGGACGCTTAAGCGGCCTTAAAACTGCCAGCTATAACTGGCCTCCAGCAGGATCGCGTCCACAGACGTTTCAATATCCATTCCCGCATAGGGGTTATACAGAATATTGCTGTACGGATCATCGCTGTTGGAATTGGTACTGCTGCCGGCGGGGATATCCGCCTCCGCACGCATATAGCCCAAAGCAAAATCAAAGTGCTTGCCCTGCTTCCAGTCAAAACCAAAACCAATGGTATAAAGGTTGGCGTCGCCAAAGGGCAGTAACACACCCTGTTTATCATCAGGAATGGACGATGTGCGGGGCTCCCAACCAAACCGCAGGGTTAAACGGTCGCTGTACTGATGCTCTACCCCAAACGCCAGATTCCAGGTGCTCTCATAATGTCGGGGAATAATCAGAGTGTCGTCGGTGGCGTATTCCGGGGCCAGGGCGGCGGCAACTCCGTTGAATTCCTGCTTGGTGTCATACTCGATTTTAAGACCTTCCCAAACACCCCAATCGGTCCATTTGGCATCCATATTGAACTTCCACCGGGGCAGGATTTGCACACTGATGCCCGTGGAAAAATGCGCCGGGTACTTGAGGTTAACGGTGGCATCACCGGTCTGCTCTGCCAGGCCCACCGGCAGCCCCAATAAACTGGAAAGGGCACCAAGCTCATCATTAATCTTGCCGAATATTGCCTGCCAGTCCTCTGAATAAGTCATTCGATAGCTACCGGTCATGCGTTGCTTGGCTTCCATCTGATAGACAAAACCCCAGGTGAGCCAGGGCGTTGGCTCCCACAGCGCTCCAAAAACTGCATTGACGGACAAAGGAGTTTCAACGTCCACCTCCAATCCGACAGCGTATTCGTAGGGGCTCATGGTCTCCCCGCAAAAGGTGAACAGGCCCGACAGGCAGCCACCCTCGTCCAGATCGTCAAGCAGGTTATTTACCACTCCCAATGCCAGGTGGTTCACTCTGAGATCGGTATAAGCAGAAATGCCTGCATATGAGAAATGAATGCCCGCGCCAACGGACCATTCGTCATTGAGCTGGAAACCGATGGTGGGGGAAAAGTAGGTAATCCGAGTCAGGGCCATTTCCTTACCCATAAAGCGCCCCGGGTCATCATCGTCACGCAGGTAGCCTGCCGCCAGTGGCGCAAATGCCGCGGTTCCCAGAGTGTAATCCTTGCCTTCGGGGCGAAATGCCGCACCCCCGGTTGGCACAATGATAAAAGGCAGCGGCCACTCCTGCCTGCCATCCACAAATGGCACTTTCACCATGATGGTATCGGTTTCACTGTGGGAATTTTCAACCGGATCGGTTTCCCCAAGTGCCCAAATGTCAATTTGCTCCTGGGCCCTGGAGGAGTAACTGCCAAAATCGGCCTGCAGGTTAAAATGGGCAAAGGCCAGTTTGAACAGCCCCTCACGCCCATGCACCCTGGCCAGGCCTGCGGGGTTAAAATGAATGGAATCGATTCCGGGGGGATCCGCCGTAACAGCGTTACCCAGGGCCAGGGCCTTGGGATTGGAGATCGTCAAATTCTCAGACAATGCAGCAAAGGATACCTGAGAAGCAAGCAACAGGGCAGACGCAGACAGCCGCAAAGCCCTACATCTGAGCTGCCGACTGGCAGAATTTTTCAACATGGATTCCCTCTACTTCACCAGCAGGCTCAAACAGGAGCCTTCAAATTGTTGTTTTTATTAGCAATAAGCCATGTCTCAAGTACTCAGAATGGGTAATTTGAATACACACTACACTCAATCACCACCCCACTCTTGTGAGACATATTTCAATGAATGTCTAGTCTATCCCCTGCCATGAACTTTTCAAGTTGTTTTTTGTATGCCCGATAACCGCCCTGCTTTCCTTTAAGTTTCAATAAATTAGATACTTATCACGTTTGCGCTGAGGCACGGATGGCGGATTGGGTTACACTTATGAAACGTCGTGGATAGAACGCGCTTGATCTGTGTCCAATGTACGTAATATGGTTGGATGCGTACTACGCAAACCTGTTTTGTTTACTTTGCAGCCGTTAATAAAAGCTGATGTTGGTATTGTCATGACTCTAATAAAAACGCCCGCCCTCCGGTTCCTGTCTACCTCAGTATTCGCCATCGCGATCTGTATTCTGGGCAGCAGTGTGCAGGCCAGCCTTCCCCAGGCACAGGAAACCCTGAAACCCACACGGGCTCAGGCGATCACCTCAGTTCGGATTCTCGATGGTGTAAATCGCTATCACATGCGTAAACATGACCTGGATGACACGCTCTCCAGCGAGTTTCTTGATAACTATCTGCAGTCTTTGGATGGTGGCAAAGCTTACTTCATGGCAGCGGATATTGCTGACTTTGAGCGCTACCGCGCCCAGCTCGACGATGCCCTGCAACGCTCCAACCTGCAGCCGGCGTTTGAAATCTTCAATCGCTACCAAAAGCGCATCAGTGAACGCCTTGAGTACTCACTTGGCCTGATAGCGCAAGGCTTGGATGCTCTGGATTTCAGTAAGGATGAAACCCTGGAGCGGGATCCTGAAAAAAGTACCTGGGCAAAAGATGAAAATGCCCTCAACGATCTTTCCCGCCGGCGCCTGAAAGATACGGTCATCACCATGCGCCTGATGGGTAAAACCGATGAGGAAATCAAAGAAACTCTGGAGCGGCGTTACCGCAATCAATTGAATCGGGTAAAACAGGCCAACAGCGAAGACGCCTTCGAAATTTACATGAATGCGTTCACCCAGATTTACGATCCGCACACGCAGTATTTCTCACCCAAAGTGTCAGAAAACTTCGACATCAATATGAGCCTCCAACTGGAGGGTATTGGAGCGGTATTGCAAAGTGATGACGAGTACACCAAGGTCGTAAGCCTGGTAACCGGCGGCCCCGCCGAGAAAGGGCAGCAGCTGAAAGAAGCCGACCGTATCATCGGAGTTGGGCAAAGCCGCGCAGAGATTATTGATGTGGTCGGCTGGCGTCTGGATGAAGTGGTTCAACGAATTCGCGGCAAGAAAGACACCATGGTATTTCTGGAAGTGATTCCAGGGGATTCAAAAAGTGATTCAGACACAAAAGTGATCAGTATCAAGCGAGACACCGTAAATCTGGAAGATCGTGCCGCGCAATCGGAAATCATGGAAATCGAAACGCCTGACGGCAAGCAGAAGATCGGCATCATTAACGTGCCCACCTTTTATGCCAATCTGGAGTGCTTGAAGAATGCCGGAAGTCAATGCCGTTCCACCACGTTCGACGTGGCCCACCTGATCGAAGATCTGAAGAAACAACAGGTCGATGGGCTGGTGATTGATCTACGCAACAACGGCGGTGGCTCTCTGACTGAAGTCAACCAAATGCTTGGCCTGTTCATCAAAACTGGCCCAACGGTACAGATCAAATCGTTCAATGGCAGCATTGAAGTACTGGAAGATCATGATCCGGATGTTCTGTACGACGGACCTCTGGCCGTTATGGTTAACCGTCTGAGTGCTTCCGCGTCAGAGATTTTTGCCGGGGCCATACAGGATTACCAGCGTGGCATTATTGTTGGCGACCGCACCTTTGGCAAAGGCACCGTACAATCGCTGCAACCACTGAATTATGGTTCACGCGGGGATCGTCTCAAGGTCACTATGGCCAAATTCTATCGCGTGTCCGGCTTCAGCAATCAACATGCGGGCATTGTTCCAGACATCGAATTTCCCAGCCTGATTGATCATGACGAAATCGGTGAAAGCTCCCTGCCACACGCCCTGCCTTCCGACCAGATACGCCCGGCACGCTATCATCGTGACCCCATGCTGGAAACCAACCTCACGTATTTGCGCACAGCCCACGAAGAGCGGGTAGACCACAATCCTGAGTTTCAGTACGTAAAAGATCAGATGGCAAGCATTGAAACTGCGCGCGCCAAAACAAAAGTAAGCCTCAACTGGAAAACCCGGCAGCAGGAGAAAAAAGAGTTGGAGCAACGTCGGTTAACCATTGAAAACAAACGCCGTGAAGCACTGGGTGAAAAGCCATTTAAAACCTTTGAAGAACTGGAAGCCAGTCTGGAAGAAAAATCCGAGAGCGCCGCATCGCGTCACGGCCAGATCGACATTGACTATGAGTTAAAAGAGACTGGAAAAATATTGTCGGATTACATAGCCCTGCAATCTCCCCAAACCCGAATGGCGCAGCATTAATGGCATTTTCGCTTCACCCCCAGCTGGCCGCCGATACGTTTCAGGTTCGCGAAGAAGAAGATCTGCTGGTACTGCTGATGAATGATCGGCAGTACCCTTGGTTTATTGTTGTACCCAAAATAGATGGCGTACGCGAATGGCATGAGCTGCCCCAGGAAACACAAGTCAGACTTCATCTCTATTGTGTAGAACTGGGTAAGGCTATTGCAGAAGGCTTTGGCAGTACCAAGATCAATACGGCTGCTTTGGGTAATATGGTCAGCCAACTCCATGTTCATGTAATTGGCAGAAATCAGCAGGATTCTGCCTGGCCAAAGCCGGTATGGGGGTTATTTCCACCTGCTCCTATGAACAAGCAGGAAGCTCAATCCAGGTCAAACATCATCAACGATTATTTTAACCAGCACTGATCTAAGGATCGCATGCGCGCACTGGCTTCAATCCCATGCTCAATGAGCCACCTTGTACTAATAGTGGCGGCGTTGATGATGCCTGCATTGGCAGCAGCCACACCTGAGAGGGTTTTCATCAACGACTACAACAGTGTCAATGAACTCGGTTCCAGTCTGCAGATTCTGGAAGATCCGCAGGGTAACAAACGGGTCAGTAACTTTCTAAAAAACGAGAACGAAGACGACTGGTTCAACTCAGAAGAGACTGTACCCAATTTCGGCTACAGCCAGTCTATATTCTGGTTCAGAACCTCATTGGTCAACAAACACAGCCAACGTACGGAGTGGCTACTAAACGTTGATTACCCACTCATCGATTACCTTGATGTGTACATTGTACGCAATAAAGAGATTATTCAGGCCTACCATGTGGGTGACAAGCTGCCCCACGAACATCGCCCTATTGATCACCGCAACTTTCTTTTTCCATTAGCACTGCCCCCTACGGTACCAACTGAAATTTACATTCGGCTGGAAACACAGGGCTCCGTCAAAATGCCGCTTTATCTGTGGGAAGAAGCAGAGTTCATCAAATCCGATCAAAGCTTCATGCTCGGGCAAGGAGTTTTCATTGGTGGCATGCTGATCATGTTTTTCTACAACCTGTTTCTGTTTTTTATCGTACGCAACCCCTCCTATCTGTACTACGTCGCCTATTTGCTTTGCCAGATGTTTGCATTTTCCGCTTGGCGCGGCTTTGGTTACCAATACATCTGGCCCACATGGCCGATCTGGAACCAGATCTCCATCATGTTTTTTCTCGGTGGAACCATTACCTTCGCATTATTGTTTTCAATATTCTTTCTGGAAGTACGCAAACATACACCGACACTTTTTTATTTGATGTGCATCAGCACATTTGTCGGCTTTGGCATTATGGTGTCCAGTTTTGTAGGCAGCTATACCCTACTGCTGCAAGCATGCATGATCATGCTCATCATCACCGTTATTCTGAATCTGACCGCTGGTATTCTTGCCTGGAAAAAAGGCGTTCATGTCGCGCGATTCTATTCGTTTGCCTGGATCATTGTCGCCAGTGGCTTTACCATGTTTGCGCTGAACTACACAGGTATAATCCCCAGCAATTTCGTTACTGAGAATGCCGCCCAGATCGGTGCTTCCATCGAAGTAGCTTTACTTTCAATGGCTTTCGGCAGTTATTTTACTGAAGAAAGAAAAGCAAAATCGAAAGCACAAAACCAATTACTGGAAAAAATGCGCGAAGCCTATAAAGCCCAGGCGGCCAGCGCAGCAAAAAGTGAGTTCCTGGCGAAAATGAGTCACGAGATTCGCACTCCGATGAACGGCGTCATTGGTATTGCAGAGCTGCTTAAAGAAACCTCTCTGACCAAAGACCAAAAGCGTTATGTAGACACAATTTACAACTCCGGCAATGCCCTGCTCCACTTGATAAATGACATTCTTGATCTTTCTAAAATTGAAGCCAAACGCATGGATTTGGAACGCATCCCCTTCAACCCCCACGACTTGATCGCAGAATGCCTTTCAGTATTCCAGAGCAAAGAGCTATCCAGTAATTTGAGTTTCTACACTCGAGTCGCCAAGGACATTCCCCCTGTACTGATTGGTGACCCCACCCGCTTGCGCCAGGTACTACTGAATCTTATGAGCAATGCGGTGAAATTCACCAAACACGGTAGTATTGGCATCATCGCCAATACAGAGAATCACTCAGATAATCGCGTCACCATTGGGTTTCAGGTAAAAGACACCGGCATCGGCATTTCCCGGGACGTGCAGAATAACCTGTTTACACCGTTTACTCAGGCCGACAGCTCTACCACCCGCCGTTATGGGGGCACTGGCCTGGGTCTCTCCATTTGCAAAGAACTGGTTCATATCATGAATGGCGATATCGGTGTAGACAGTGAAACCGGAAAAGGCTCAACATTCTGGTTTCACTGTCGCTTCGAGGTGGGAAAAAACTCTGATCTTCCACTGGATAACCAGCGTGTGCCGCGCGCTATGGAAATCACCTCCGCGCCAATGAATCTGAAACTACTGGTGGCTGAGGATAATGAAGTCAATCGCGTAGTGGTGAAGGGGCTGGTTACCAAGCTTGGCATTGTGGCGGAATTTGCCACTAACGGCAAAGAGGCATTGGAATATTACCAAGACCATCACCATGAGCTGGATGTCGTATTGATGGATTGTGAAATGCCTGAAATGGATGGTTACGCAGCCACCCGTTGCATCAGGGAGTTTGAAATGAATAACCGCCTGCCCAGAAAGCCGATCATTGCTGTTACTGCTCATGCAGTGGGGGAATCACGAGAGCTTTGTTTACAGGCGGGAATGGATGAGTATATTACCAAGCCCATTCGCATAGATGCTTTACGGGAGAAAATCCAACAAACCATGACCGAAAACAAAGCAATGCTATCCTGAGGCTTTGCTACACTGCAGGAGGCCGCAAGCTCATTCAAAATTCCTGATCAAATTGCCGTAACAAACTTACGATAGCATCAGAGTTCAATTCCATCTTACTGAAATACTCTTCCGCCATTGGAACAACATCACAATTTTGCGGCAACGGATGGCTACCTTCCAAAATCGCCCTGAATCTGGCAATAAACACCCATTGCAACCACTGGGCAAAATTCATGGTGTCGTAGCAAAACGGCACCTGGCTATCAAACGCCGAGGCAGGTGGGCTTTGTGGTTCCCAAAGGCCCATTTCACGCATTTCCGTTTCGAGATTAATCAGCAGCGCCAATAACAATGTTCGATCTGCCATAAAAAAACCTTCACTCGATTGAACCTGTGGACAATAATACACTCACATTTAAGCTATCCCAATGTAATCTGAAAACGGGGTTTTTCATGAAAACCAGTCAACTCAAGCAAGCGGTTATCTGTGGCGCTATGCTGCTCGGCTCCACCATTGTCAGCGCTGAGGTTCTCACGCTGCAACGGACCTACGAACTTGCCCAGCAAAACGATCCGCAATGGGCCGCTGCCAAAAACACCTATCAGGCCAACCAGCAGGTCATTGACCAGAATCGCTCCGGCTTATTACCTCAGATCAACCTCACTGGAAACTACCGTCAGAATGACGTGGAATACGAAGATCTGGGCGACGACGACTATGACAGCCACGGTTACTCGGCCAATCTACGTCAACCGTTATTTCGCCTTGATAATTGGCACACTTACAAAGTGGGAAAAGCCCTGGATAGCCAATATTCTGCTGAGTTTCAGAATACCACTGAAGTTTTTTACCTGCGTGTAGTCAGCCGTTACCTGGACGTACTGCGGGCCAATGCCAATCTGACTTACCGCAAAGCTGAACAGGAGGCCATCGCCCGGCAACTGGAGCAAAGCAAACAACGCTTTGAGGTCGGCCTAGTGGCGATTACCGATGTCCACGAAGCCCAAGCTGCCTACGATGTTGCCGTCAGTTCACGCATCAGCGCTGAAAGCGACCAATTCGTGGCGCTGCGCCTGCTGGAGACCATTACGGGTGCCACGGTGGAGAATGTAGTGGACATCCGTAAGGATCTTGCTGTTACCGTTCCTGAGCCTCTCGATGTGAACCTATGGATTGAGCGGGCTCTGGCGAACAATGCCAATCTTCAGGCAGCCATCTATGCGGCCGAAGCAGCTCAGCAAAACTACAAAAGCCAGCGCGGCAAACACGCCCCGACATTAGACCTGGTAGGCACCCACAACTATTCCAGCACCGATGCACAATCATTGGCAACAGGTGGCACCAGCCCGGATACCACCAGTAACATCATTGGCCTGGAACTGGAAATCCCACTCTACAGTGGTGGCGCCATCAGTGCCAGCCGCAGACAAAGCCAATACCAGTTTCTGGCTGCCCAGGATCTGGAACATCAGGCTCGTCGTGAGACAATACAGGATGTCACCAATTTTTATCAGTTAACGATTGCCAATGTGGCTGAAGTCACGGCGCGCAAACAAAGCACTAACTCCGCCAAAGTAGCACTGGAAGCTACCCAGGCTGGCTATGAGGCCGGAACCCGTACCATTGTGGATGTTCTTAACGTGCAACGTAATCTGTTCCAGAATGAGCGCGACTATACCAATGCCCGTTTTGATTACGTTTTGAATTCACTGCGATTGAAACGGGTTGCAGGTATGCTGACCGAAGAAGAGCTACTGACACTGGAACAATGGATGGAACGGTAATGCAACCTGGCACATTATAATCAGCATCAAAGAAGGGGCCTATCGGGCCCCTTCTTTTTTGTATTGAGAACAGCGGCTTCAGCTGTTGTGCTTTTCATAATTACGCTTGGCACCCCAAATAAGCAAATTCTGATAACCCGTGGGCAACAACCGCTGCACACTATCAATAACCCGTGCGTCTGTACCGATCAAAATTCGTGGTTTATCTTTTGTTACGCCGTCAATAATAACCTGTGCGGCCTGTTCCGGACTGGTGCGGGCTGCCTTATCAAACATTTTTGCCGCTTTGGATCGATCATTGGTTCCCACTTTACCCACTTCCCCAATGCGGCTGCTGCGTACTATATTGGTTTTGATCCCGCCTGGATGAACACAGGAGACAGCAACATTCGCCCCTTCAATCGCCATTTCTTCTCTCAGTGACTCTGTGAATCCGCGCACCGCAAATTTAGCCGCATTATAGGCGCTCTGCGTTGGTACGCCGATCATGCCAAACACACTGGAGACATTGATTACGTGACCTTCTCCTGCCTGTTTCAGATAGGGTAGAAACGCCTTTGTACCGTACACAACACCCCAGAAATTAATATTCATCAGCCACTCAAAATTTTCGTAGCTCATGCTTTCCACCGTTTCACTCAGGGCGACACCGGCATTATTGAATATCAGATTCACCCGCCCGTGATCCGCCACCACCTTCTCAGCCCACGCGTACACAGCAGCCTGATCAGCTACATCCAGAGCACAAGCCGTACTTTTTACGGCAAACGACTGAAGCAACGTTGCGGTTTCCGCCAGCCCTGCCTCATTCTTATCGGATATGGCAACTTCACACCCCAATTGCGCCAGCTTCACGGCCAGCGCCCGGCCGATACCGGAACCCGCACCGGTAATCGCCGCTACTTTGCCTTGCAGTTGTTTCATCATCACTCCTAACTTAACCAAGCTTTGTGTAATTATTGGTATTGCACTCAATCATATACATAATATTTACTGAAAAAACCAGTGGCCCCTGACTTATCCAGCCTTCAGAACAATAACACTGGCACAAAAAAAACGGCCGCCAAAGGCAGCCGTTTTTTTATCGGATAACGTTGACGCTTATTTGTCAGCGTTTTCCAACTGTTGCTTGATCAGATCACCGATCGTCTTCGGTGCAGCTTCCTGATTCTGGTTCTGATTCAGCGCTTTCATGGCTTCCTTCTCGTCAGCCACATCTTTCGCTTTCACAGACAGACTGATCGCACGGTTCTTACGATCAACGCTGATGATACGCGCTTCAACCTGATCACCTTCATTCAGGTGACTACGGGCATCTTCCACACGATCACGGCTCAGTTCAGACGCCTTCAGGGTGGCTTCCACACCATCGATCAGTTCAACAACCGCCGCTTTTGCATCTACCGACTTAACGGTACCGGTAACAATCGCGCCTTTGTCATTATCCTGGACATACATCGCAAAGGGATCTTGCTCCAATTGCTTGATGCCCAGAGAAATGCGCTCCCGCTCTGGGTCTACAGACAGGATAACGGTTTCAATCTCGTCACCTTTCTTGTATTCGCGAACCGCTTCTTCACCAGGCAGATCCCAGGAGATATCAGACAAATGCACCAGACCGTCAATACCACCATCCAGGCCGATGAAGATACCGAAATCGGTGATGGACTTGATCTTGCCGGAGATCTTGTCGTTCTTGTTGAAACGGGTACCGAACTCTTCCCAAGGATTAGGCTTGCACTGCTTGATACCCAGGGAGATACGACGACGCTCTTCATCAATATCCAGAACGATAACGTCAACTTCTTCGCCGATGGAAACGACTTTGGAAGGATGTACGTTCTTGTTGGTCCAATCCATTTCGGAAACGTGTACCAGACCTTCAACACCTTCCTGCAATTCAGCAAAGCAGCCGTAATCGGTCAGGTTGGTGACCTTGGCTTTTACGCGGCTGCCTTCCGGATAACGGTTGGTGATTTCAACCCAGGGATCAGAGCCCAACTGCTTGAGGCCCAGAGAAACACGATTGCGCTCGCGATCGAACTTCAATACTTTTACATTGATCTCGTCGCCCACTTCCACGATTTCGCTTGGATGCTTGATGCGCTTCCAGGCCATGTCGGTGATGTGCAACAGACCATCGATACCACCCAGATCCACGAACGCACCGTAGTCGGTGAGGTTCTTGACGATACCTTTGACTTCCATTCCCTCTTGCAGTTTTTCCAGCAGCGCTTCGCGCTCTGCACTGTTTTCTGCTTCCAGAACCGCACGACGGGATACCACCACGTTGTTGCGCTTGGCATCCAACTTGATGACTTTGAATTCGAGCTCTTTGCCTTCCAGGTGCAATGTGTCACGCACCGGACGAACATCAACCAAAGAACCGGGCAGGAAGGCACGGACGGATTCGATATCCACGGTGAAGCCGCCTTTGACCTTACCGTTAATGATACCTTTGACCACTTCGTCTGCTTCGAAGGCAGATTCCAGACGCTTCCAGGATTCAGCGCGTTTCGCCTTTTCACGGGACAGACGGGTTTCACCCCAACCATCTTCCAGCGATTCCAGAGCAACGTCGACTTCATCACCAACGTTGATCTCCAGCTGGCCAGCTTCACTCAGGAATTGATCCCGAGGAATCACACCTTCCGATTTGAGGCCGGCGTATACCGTCACCCAGTCGTCATCGATGGACACAATGGTGCCCTTAACGATGGACCCGGGGGTCATGTCCAGTTCTTTTAAACTTTCTTCAAATAGTTCGGCAAAGCTTTCGCTCATGTGTTTTACCTGTCATTGATAGCTAACCCTATTTGGATTGATAGGTGTTAGCCGATACCGCCATACGCTACCAGCACCGTACGGGTTGTTTTGCTTAGTTTTTCAGCACCAGCTGGCAAATACGGCCCTGAAAAACGCCAAAAAGCGAATGAAAACCACCCTGAGGTGAGTCCCCATACGCTTATTATTCTGCCCGGGTCTATGCCCGGATTTGACTTGCCTAACCCTTGATATTCAATACCTTAGGATTACTTCACAAGCCCCTTGTTTCTGGCATGATTCATTAACTCGGTGAACACCTCATCGATAGTCATGTCAGTACTGTCAATTACGATCGAGTCGTCCGCCGGCACCAGGGGCGCCACGGCACGATTCATATCCTGCTCATCGCGGGATTGTATCGCTGCTTGAAGGTCGGCTAAATTAGCACTCATGCCCTTGTCTTGCAACTGTTTGAAGCGTCTTTGGGCCCGTTCTTCCGCACTCGCAGTGAGGAATATCTTCAATTCCGCATCCGGGAACACAACCGTGCCCATATCCCGTCCGTCCGCCACCAGACCCGGGGCCTCCCGGAAATCATGCTGGCGCTGCAGCAGCCCGGCGCGAACACTGGGCAGGGTGGCAACTTTGGATGCATCCCGCCCCACTTCTTCTGAACGGATATCCTTGGTTACCACATCCCCTTCCAGCACAATGCGCATGGGTTGATCGGGATCATCCACCAGAAACTGCACATCCATATTCTCGGCCAGGATCTGGAGGCTTTCTTCATTATCCAGTGACACCCCGTGATTAGCGGCCGCCAGTGCCACCAAACGATACAGGGCACCACTATCCAGCAAATGCCAACTGATTGATTTTGCGACTTTTTGTGCGATGGTTCCTTTACCGGAACCCCCCGGACCATCAATGGTGATAACCGGAGCGTTGGCTGGGCTGTTAAGCATGAGATTCTCCTACTTCTGCGACATCCAGCTTCATACCGACTTTCCGTGACAATTCAACGAAATTGGGGAAAGAAGTCGCCACATTAGCGCAATTATTTATGGTGATGTCGGCCTCGGCACGCAATGCGGCCACTGCAAACGACATGGCAATCCGATGATCCCCGTGGCTTTCCACAGTACCACCACCGAGCGGGCCGCCTTCGATCACAATGCCGTCTGCGGTTGCATCCGCCTTTACACCCAAGGCTTGCAAACCATCGGCCATAACCTGAATGCGATCACTTTCCTTGACACGCAACTCCTCCGCACCGGTAAGCACCGTGGTGCCTTCTGCACAGGCAGCGGCAACAAACAAGGCCGGAAACTCGTCAATGGCCAGCGGCACCTGGTCTTCAGGAATGTGAATGCCTTTTAAAGGGGCATACTGCACCCGAATATCTGCAACCGGTTCACCACCCACTTCCCGCTCATTGTGCACCTCAATCTTGCCACCCATAGCCCTCAGGATATTGAGAACCCCGATTCGGGTTGGATTGATACCCACGTGCTCGAGGGTAAGATCGGACCCGGGCGTAATGCTGGCGGCGACCATGAAGAAGGTCGCAGACGAGATATCAGCTGGCACATCGATGGTGGTTGCGGTCAAACCACCACCACCGATCAACGTAATCTTGTTGCCGTCGCTGGTCACGGGGTATCCAAAGCCTCGCAGCATTCGCTCGGTGTGATCCCGGGTCGGCGCCGGTTCTGTCACGCTGACAGCGCCTTCTGCATACAAACCCGCCAACAAAATACAGGATTTCACCTGGGCGCTGGCCATGGGCATATCATAGTGGATCCCTTTCAAGGCCTGGCCGCCCTGAATCTTCAAGGGCGGTGTACCGTCCTCTTGCGACTCGATCGCGGCCCCCATCTGCGCCAGTGGCTTGGTCACCCGTCCCATGGGGCGCCGCGACAAGGACTCGTCACCAGTCAACTCCACGTCGAAGTTCTGTGCCGACAGCAACCCCGCCAAGAGACGCATGGAGGTACCACTGTTGCCCAGATACAACGGGCCGTGGGGTGGCAACAGGCCATGCATGCCAACCCCGTATATTTTCACGTGGCCATTATTCGGGCCTTCGATGGTCACGCCCAGATCCCGAAAGGCCTGCAACGTGGCGAGACTGTCTTCCCCTTCCAGAAAGCCAAAAACTTCCGTCACACCATCCGCCAGCGAGCCCATCATAATGGAACGATGAGAGATCGACTTGTCACCTGGAACCCGGATGCTCCCTTTCACTGCACCGCCCGCATGGGCCGTGAACACAATATTCTTTTCAGTCATAGTCTTACTGTACGCACGCTTTGCTAACATTTTGGTAAAGTGATCACGGGCCACTTTGGCTCGGGTCATAATACCCAATATGGCTTGAGAGTCTTCCTGCTCCACCGCGGTTTTGAACACCTCCAGCCCACGGCTGAAATGGCCGATTACGTCCAAAACTGACTGACGATTGGCAATGAAAATATCGTGCCACATCGTTGGATCACTGGATGCGATTCGGGTGAAGTCACGAAAACCGCCGGCAGCGTACCGGAATATCTCCTGATTTTCATCCTCTTTGGACAGCGTATCCACCAGTGAGAAGGCCAACAGATGGGGCAAATGACTGGTGGCGGCCAGTACTGCATCGTGCTGCGCCACGTCCATACACAGGACATCGGCCCCCATACCGCGCCAGGTATGCTGTACCAGATTGAGAGCTTCGGGATCGGTTTCGGGGGTGGGGGTAAGGATCACCTTATGATTCACGTACAGATCGGCCTTGGCCGCTTCAACCCCACTGCGTTCGGAACCGGCGATGGGGTGGCCAGGTACAAACCAGGGTGGCACTTTGCCGAACACAGCACGGGCCGCGGCCACCACGTTACCCTTTACGCTGCCTGCATCCGTTACCACGGTATTACCATCCAGGGCGGGAGCCATGGCTTTGAGCAGCGCTTCCGTGGCGCCGATGGGAGCGGCCAGCATCACCAGGTCCGCCCCCGCAACGGCGGCCTGAATATCCGGTTCCGCGCGATCGATCACCCCCAGGGCCAGACCTCTGTCCAACGTACTGCGCGAGCGACTGCAACCCACCACCTCATGACACAGACCGTGCGCTTTCAGGCCCATGGCAAAGGAGCCGCCAATCAGGCCCAGGCCCACGATCACCACGCGGTCCATGGGCCGTAGCAGCGTCGTATCCCTGGTCATTGCTCCAACACACGCTGCAGCGCTTCGATACAACGCTGGTTCTCTTGTGGCAGACCGATACTGATCCGCAAAGAATGGGGCATACCATAATTGGCCAGCGGCCTGACGATGACCCCTTCACGTAATAACTTTTGGTAGATCTCGGCACCATCCACGGCAAAATGCACGGTGATAAAGTTCCCGGCGGAGGGAATAAAGTCCAGCCCCAGACGTTCAAATGCCTCGACAAATTGCGCCATACCCTGACGATTCACCAGCCGGCTGCGCTGCAGGTACTCTGCATCGTTCAGTGCCGCACAGGCGCCAGCGAGGGCAAAGGAATCCACATTAAATGGCTGGCGTACCCGATTGAGCAGGTTGGCGATTTGCGGATGAGAAACGCTGTACCCAACTCGTAGCGCCGCCAGGCCATAGGCTTTGGAAAAGGTGCGGGTCACAATCAAATTGGGATATTGGGGCAGGTAATCGAGGCCGTCCAATGCGTCCGTGGCGGTGTCCACATATTCAATATAGGCTTCATCCAGCACCACCAGCACCGACTCGGGCACGGCGCTGATAAACGCTTCCCATTCAGAGCGGCCAAAAGAAGTGCCGGTTGGATTATTGGGGTTGGCGATAAACACCACCTTGGTTTTGGCGGTAATCGCCGCCGCCATGGCCGGCAGATCATGGCCCCAATCCCGTGCCGGGGTGACAACTGCCGTGGCACCGCAGGCCTGGGTAGAGATGGGATACACAGCAAATGCGTACTGGGAAAAAACCGCTTCATCACCGGGCGAAAGAAAGGCGCGTGCTATCAGGTCCAATACATCGTTGGAGCCATTACCCAAGGTGATGGTGTCAGCACCGACGCCCAGCTTGGCGGACAGGGCCTGCTTAAGCAGGAAACCATTACCGTCGGGGTAACGGGTCAAATCGGCTTTCACCGCATCCAATGCGCTCAGCACTTGCGCGCTGGGCCCCAGGGGATTCTCGTTGCTGGCCAGCTTGATAATATTGCGTATGCCCAGCTCACGCTCAAGCTCTGCGATGGGTTTACCGGGTACGTAAGGAGTCAACCCCTGCACGCCGGGAGTGGCTAATCCAACAAAATCACAGGACATATTAAAGCACCGCTTTGGGGTAGGAACCCAAACGTTTTACGTAAACAGCCATGTCTTCCACGCGCCTGAGCGCCCCTTTAATGGCATCTGTGTTCTCGTGGCCTTCAAAATCGATGAAGAACAGGTAAGCCCAGGTGCCATCACGGGAAGGCCGGGTTTCCACCCGGGTCAGCATAATGCCGGCTTCATGAAAGGGAGCCAGCAGTTCATACAGGGCACCGGGTTTGTTCTTCATGGATACAATGATCGATGTTTTATCCTCACCGGACGCCGGCACATGCTCACGCCCGACGATAAGAAAGCGGGTGCTGTTGTGCGGGTTATCCTCAATATTGGACGCCACTACCTTAAGGCCGTACATTTCGGCGGCCACCTCACCCGCTATGGCTGCCGCATTCCACTCACTCTGCATGCGGCGGGCGGCGTCGGCATTGCTGCTGACGGGTATGCGGTCAGCCGTTGGGTAATGGGCATCCAACCATTGGCGGCACTGGGCAAACGACTGCTGGTGGGAATAAATGCGGGTAATGGCATCCTCCCGGGTATTCTTTCCCAGCATCAGATGATGGTGAATACGCAGCTCCACTTCCCCGCAAATGGTCACGCTGGCATGAGTGAATGAATCCAGGGTGGTATTCACCACGCCTTCAGTGGAATTTTCAACAGGAACCACACCATAATGCGCGCTGCCGGATTCCACTTCACGAAACACTTCGTCGATGGTGGGCATGGGAACCGTTTTCACCGCATGGCCAAAATGTTTCTGGGCCGCCGCCTGGGTAAAGGTGCCTTCAGGACCCAGGTAGGCGATGTTCATGGGCTCTTCCAACGCCAGACAGGCCGACATGATTTCCCGAAACAACCGCGCCATGGATTCATTATCCAGCGGGCCGGTGTTGCGCTCCATCACCCGGCGCAACACCTGTGCTTCGCGCTCAGGCCGATAGAAAACCACCTTTTCGCCGTCACTCATATCCGCCTGCTTGACGTCAGCCACCTGTTGCGCACAACGGGCGCGCTGATTGATCAACGCCTGGATCTGCTGATCCAGTTGATCGATGGTGTTGCGTAAGGTATCCAGTGTGGGTTTGGAATCAGACATGCTACTGAATTAACCCCTTCGTTGCGCAAAGTCTTGCATGAATTCGATCAACGCATCCACCGCAGCCATGGGAACCGCATTGTACAGGCTGGCACGCATTCCTCCCACGGAACGATGGCCTTTCAGATTCAACAAACGCCGCTCTTCCGCCTGTTGCAGAAACTCCTTATCCAGGGCGGCATCCGCCAAGGTAAAGGGCACGTTCATTCTGGAACGGTTGTTGACCGCCACCGGATTTGAGTAGAAACCGCTGTTATCAATATAGTGATACAGTTTATCGGATTTCGCCTGATTCAACCTGGCCATGGCCTCCAGACCGCCCTGCTCCTTAAGCCACTGAAACACCAGCCCGGACAGATACCAGGCGTAGGTGGGCGGCGTATTGTACATGGAGCCCGCGTCTGCATGGGTTTTGTAATCCAGCATGGAAGGGGTTGCCGGTATGGCATTGCCCAACAACGCTTCACGCACGATCACCACGGTAAGGCCCGCAGGCCCGATGTTCTTTTGCGCGCCGGCATAGATCAGGCCAAAGCGGCCTACATCCAGGGGCTGCGACAAAATACTGGAAGAAAAATCCGCCACCAGGGGCACATCCACTTCCGGTATGAAATCAAACTCAACACCACCAATGGTTTCATTGGGGCAATAATGCAGATAATCGGCGTCTTTACTCAACCGCCAACTGTCAAACGCGGGCACCGAACTGAAGTTGTCGCCTTGACTGGTTGCCACCACGTTCACATTACAATAATGGGCCGCCTCTTTGATGGCCTTGGTGGACCACTGCCCGGTATTCACATAATCCGCGGTATGGTTATTGGATGTGAGATTCATGGGTGCCATGGCAAATTGCGTGCTGGCCCCACCCTGCAGGAACAATACCTTGTAGCCATCCGGAACACAGAGCAGATCCCGCAAATCCTGCTCGGCCTTTTCCGCGATCGCCACCACCTCATCGGAGCGGTGACTCATCTCCATCACCGACAGGCCTCGGCCCTCATAATCAAGCATTTCGGCCTGCGCTTTCTGCAATACCGCTTCCGGTAGCGCCGCCGGGCCAGCACAAAAATTAAAGGCGCGCGTCATGGCAATCATCAATCCTCTTGTTCGGAATCGGTATCGGGGTCGGTATCAGAATCCGGTGCCGCAGGCGCAGCCGGATCTTGTTGGGCGAGTTCAGCCACCGCCTCAACGTCGATGGCGTCTTCCAGCTCCGCAATACGTTCCACGCCCACCAGGTGTTCATCTTTCGCCAACCGAATCAGCATCACACCCTGGGTATCCCGGCCCTGTACCGAAACTTCAGCAACACGGGTGCGAACCAATGTGCCCTGATCCGATATCAGCATGATTTCATCGGTTTCAGAAACCTGCACGGCACCCAGCAACGCACCATTACGCTCGCTGCAACGCATGGCAATGATGCCCTTGCCACCGCGCCCTTTGGTTGGGAAATCCTCTACCGCGGTACGCTTGCCATAACCGTTGACACTGGCGGTCAAAACCTGATGACCGGCCTGCGGCACAATCAGTGAGATGAGATGGACGCCCTGCGGCAGATTAACACCACGTACACCACGGGCCGTGCGCCCCATGGCGCGGACGTTTTCTTCCTTGAAGCGCACCGCTTTACCTTCGGATGTAAACAGCATGATGTCCTGTTCACCGTCGGTGATGTCCACACCCACCAGACAATTCCCCTCATCCAGCTCGATGGCGATCAGGCCGGAACTGCGGGGCCGTGAAAACGCTTCCAGCTCCACTTTCTTGACGGTGCCGTTGCTGGTGGCCATGAAGACAAATTTACCGGACTCGTACTCACGCAGCGGCAATATAGCGGTAATCTTCTCATCATCGTTCAACGGTAACAGGTTGACGATGGGGCGCCCGCGGGACTGTCGCCCGGCCTGTGGAATCTGATACACCTTGAGCCAGTACACCTTACCCTGGTTGCTGAAACACAGAATGGTGTCGTGAGAGCTGGTGACCAACAGATGCTCGACATAATCTTCGTCTTTGACCGATGCTGCCGCTTTGCCGCGACCACCCCGCCGCTGTGCCTGGTAATTGACGATGGGCTGGGTCTTGGCATAACCGCCATGGGACAAAGTCACCACAACGGTTTCCTCAGGAATCAGATCTTCGTTGGTCAGATCCATGCGTGAGGCAACAATTTCAGTACGCCGCTCATCGGCATATTGCTGGCGAATCGCAACCAGTTCTTCCCGGATCACGGTCATCAACAGCTCTGGGTCTGCAAGAATGGCCATCAACTCGCGGATCAGATCCAGTTTTTCCTGATATTCCTTCAGCAGCTTATCGGTTTCCAAACCGGTAAGACGGTGCAGGCGCATATCGAGAATTTCTTTGGCCTGCACTGCCGACAGGTAGTACAAGCCGTCATCCCGCAAACCGAACCTGGTATCAATATCATCCGGGCGACAGGCATCCGGGCCACCGGCCCGTTCCAGCATCTCCAGCACATGACCAGGCTTCCAGCCCTGCCCCATGAGGCGCTCTTCCGCCTCGGCACGGCCGGGCGAGGATCTGATCAACTCGATAACGGAGTCAATATTGGCCAGTGCCACCGCCAGGCCTTCCAGCACATGGCCACGCTCACGGGCCTTACGCAAATCATAAACCGTACGCCGGGTCACCACTTCCCGCCGATGACGGATAAAGGCTTCTACGATGCCCTTCAGATTCAACAAGCGGGGCTGGCCATCGACCAACGCCACCATATTGATGCCGAACACCGTTTCCAGTTGCGTCTGCGAATACAGGTTATTGAGCAACACTTCGGCATTGTCACCGCGGCGCACCTCAATCACCACCCGGATACCATCCTTATCGGATTCGTCGCGGATCTCACTGATGCCTTCAATTCGTTTTTCCTTTACCAGCTCGGCGATCTTCTCAATCAGGCGGGCTTTGTTCACCTGATAGGGAATTTCCGTGACGATAATGGTTTCCTTGCCGTTCTTTTCGGTCTCAATGTGCGCACGGGCCCGCATGTACATCCGACCACGACCGGTGCGGTAGGCCTCAATGATGCCGGAGCGACCATTGATGATCCCGTGGGTAGGCAAATCCGGGCCCTGGATGTATTCCATCAGGCCGTCCACATCGATGTCCGGGTTATCAATGCAGGCCAGGGTCCCGTCGATCACTTCACCCAGATTGTGGGGCGGGATGTTGGTGGCCATCCCCACGGCAATACCGGATGAGCCATTCACCAGCAAATTGGGAACACGCGTGGGTAGAACCGAGGGCATCTGCTCATTGCCGTCATAGTTCGGCACAAAGTCGACGGTTTCCTTTTCCAGGTCCGCCAGCAGGTCATGGGCAATTTTGGACATGCGAACTTCGGTGTATCGCATGGCTGCGGCGTTATCGCCATCAATGGAACCAAAGTTACCCTGGCCATCCACCAGCATGTAACGCAGCGAAAACGGCTGAGCCATGCGCACGATGGTGTCGTATACGGCCGAATCACCATGGGGGTGATATTTACCAATAACGTCACCCACCACACGGGCGGACTTTTTATAGGGTTTGTTGTAGACGTTCCCCAACTCATGCATGGCGTACAGAACGCGACGATGCACGGGCTTCAATCCGTCTCGCACATCCGGCAGAGCACGCCCCACGATAACGCTCATGGCATAGTCAAGATAGGATTGCTTGAGTTCGTCTTCGATGTTGACCGGTAGGATTTCTTTGGCTAGTTCTGACATCGGGTTCCTGATTTGCTGATGACGGCTGTGAGCGGGTGCTCGATTGACCTTTGGCTCACAGTGACCGGGGTTGATCTTTCGTCGTTTTTGTCATTGCCCCTGACGGCTTGCAAGGCCGATTTTAAAGCTCCAAATGATAGCACGAACCGCCCTGCGGGGGCTAAGGGCAAATGGCGGTTTTTGGTAGAATTATTGCGTTTTTGCAGTGGATTTCATCAGTGCAGGGACTGCTTTTCCATAAGGCGGGAAACACCGGCCAGATTAGGGCTTTCCACCACCCCCTTTTCGGTGACAATGGCATCGATCAGCTCCGCCGGGGTGACATCGAACACCGGGTTATAGACATCGATATTGTCCGGCGCCAGGCGATGGTTTTTGAACGCCACCAGCTCATCCGGACCACGCTCCTCAATGGGTATGTCCTCGCCGCTGGATAACATCATATCGAAGGTACTGGTGGGGGCTGCCACCATAAAGCGGACCCCATGGTGCTTGGCCAGCACCGCCAGATTATAGGTACCGATCTTATTGGCCACATCGCCATTGGCGGTGATCCGGTCGGCCCCCACAATCACCCAGCTGATCCGCCCCTGCCGCATCAGGGTAGCCCCCACCGTATCGGCCATCAGGGTCACCGGTATCTTGTCCTGGCTCAATTCCCAGGCCGTGAGACGGGATCCCTGCCACCAGGGCCGGGTTTCATCGGCAAAGACCCGATCAATCAACCCCTGCTGCCAGGCCGACCGGATTACCCCCAGGGCCGTACCATAGCCCCCGGTTGCCAGCGACCCGGTATTACAATGGGTGATCACACCCTTGGCGGGCGTACTGTAACTGGCGATCACAGCACTGCCCAGTCGCCCCATAGCATGATTGGCGGCAACATCCAAGCGGTGGATCTTTTTGGCTTCCCGCAGCAGCTGCACAATGGGATCTTCATTATCCGCCAGCTTATCCAGGGCCAGGCGCATCTGATCCAAAGCCCAGAACAGGTTCACCGCGGTGGGCCTGGATTGGGCCAGAGCCTCAAGATCCTGTTCCAGTTGCTCCCGCCAGGTGTAGGCATCCTGATTGCGACGGTTGCGGGCGGCAAGCACCACCCCGTAGGCGGCAGTAATCCCTATGGCAGGCGCCCCACGCACCACCATGGCACGAATGGATTCCACCACAGCAGCAACTTCATGATGCTCGAGCCAGACCTCCTGCACAGGCAACGCCCGCTGATCAAGCAGCCACAATGCATCGTCCCGCCATTCGATCGCGCTTACTGAGTTTTCCTGACCCGGTACCATTCGTTACCCTCCAACCATGACGCTGCAAATTATACGGACATGCCCCTCCCAGAGCCAGAAACAGGTGTTTTGAAACGGATTTTTTCTGCTTGGCTTTTCACTCTGACAGCAAACAAGAGTACTATTGGCCGACGCCAAACCAGCATCAACCGTCAGACCGACACCGCGAAAGACACTCGGCAGGTAACCTTAATATGTCAGACAACAACATCGTTTCGACGCTGATCAACGCCCGTTGGGTGTTAACCATGGACCCCGGCCAACCGTTTCTGGAACACCAGAGCATTGCCATCGACAAAGGACGCATCGCTGCAATGGGCCCGCGCGACTCACTGCGCGTCGATGCGGCGGAAACCATTGAGCTCCCGGAGCATGTTCTGATGCCAGGCCTGATCAACGCCCACGGCCACGCAGCCATGAGCCTGTTTCGCGGCCTCGCCGACGACCTGCCGTTGATGGACTGGTTGCAAAATCATATCTGGCCGGCAGAAGCACGCTGGGTGGATGAAGCCTTCACCCTGGAAGGGGCGCAACTGGCCATGGCGGAGATGATTCGCAGCGGCACCACCTGCTTCAGTGATATGTATTTCTACCCCAATGTGATGGCCAAAGCCGCCGCCAACGCCAACATGCGCTGCCAGCTGAGCTTTCCTATCCTGGACTTCCCTACCAACTGGGCCCAGAACGCCGATGAGTATCTACGCAAGGGCCTGCAGTTGCATGACGACTATCGCAACCATCCCCTGGTCAGCATTGCCTTTGGCCCCCATGCCCCCTATACGGTGTCCGATGAACCCTTGCAGAAAGTGAACACCATGGCGGTGGAAACCAACATGGCGATTCAGATTCATCTGCACGAAACCGCCTTTGAGGTGGACGAAGCGGTCAAAACCACCGGCAAACGCCCCCTTCAGCGCCTGCACGACATGGGCATGCTCACCCCTCAGTTGCAGGCCGTTCACATGACGCAACTCAGTGACGAGGAAATACAACTGCTGGCAGAGACCGGCACCCATGTCGTCCATTGCCCGGAATCCAACCTGAAACTGGCCAGCGGCTTTTGCCCGGTAGCCAAACTGCTGGCCGCCGGTGTCAACGTTGCTTTGGGTACCGATGGAGCAGCCAGCAACAACGATCTGGATATGTTTGGCGAGATGCGCACGGCGGCCCTGCTGGCCAAAGGGGTCGCGGGTGATCCCAGCGCCCTGCCTGCCCACCAGGCCCTGGAAATGGCCACCCTTAACGGCGCCAAGGCGTTGGGCATCGACCACCTTACCGGCAGCCTGGAAGTGGGCAAGGCCGCGGACATGATTGCCGTACACCTGGACGACGTCACCTGCCAGCCCCATTATCATGTGGAGTCACAATTGGTGTACGCCACCCCTTCGAGCCATGTCACCGACAGCTGGATTGGCGGCAAGCAGGTTATGAAAAACCGCCAGCTCACCACCCTGGACCTGGATGACATCCTCTCCAAAGCCAAGCTCTGGAAAGCGCAAATTCAACTGGCCGATGAGCATCGAGATGAGTAACGTAGACCAAACCGAGATTGCCAAATTCGAATCCATTGCAGATAAATGGTGGGACCCGGACGGGGAATTCAAACCCCTCCACGACATCAACCCGCTGCGGCTGAATTACATCAACGAACGCACCGCCCTGGCCGATATGGCAGTATTGGATGTGGGTTGCGGCGGCGGCATCCTGAGCGAGGGATTGACCTATCGCGGTGCGCAGGTAACCGGCATCGATATGGGGGCAGCCAACCTCGATGCGGCCCAGGCCCATGCCGCGCAACATCAGCTCGATATTGACTACCGTCATATCAGCGTTGAAGACCTGGCCGCTGAAATGCCCAACCATTTCGATGTGGTCACCTGCATGGAAATGCTGGAACATGTGCCGGACCCAGGCGCCATCGTCCAAGCCTGCGCGGCCCTGACCAAACCGGGTGGCCATGTGTTTTTCTCAACCATCAACCGCAACCCCAAGGCCTATGTAATGGCCATCGTGGGGGCCGAATACGTAATGAATCTGGTGCCCAAAGGCACTCACGAGTACCTGAAGTTCATCAAACCTTCGGAATTGTCGGCCTGGTCGCGCCAAGCCAGGCTAAACGTCAGGAATGTGAGCGGCATGAGCGTAAATCCGCTCTCCATGCATTTCAAAATCACGAAGGATGTTGACGTCAACTACTTCGTACACTGCACGAAACCTGCCTGAAGTAGACAATATGCCGGTACCTAAACCCATTGCCGCCGTGCTGTTTGATCTGGACGGCACTCTTATCGATACCGCACCGGACTTTGTGCGCATCGTGAATCAGTTGCGCCAGGAACATCAACTGCCGCCGTTTACCTATGACAGGGTTCGCCAGCAGGTCTCCAATGGCGCCCGCGCCCTGGTCACACTGGCGTTTGGCGGAGAAGACAACAACCCGCATTTCGCCGATCATCTCGCAACGCTGTTGCAGCGATACGAAGCCAGCCTGGCACAAGAATCAGGCTTGTTTGCCGGGCTGGACAACGCGCTGCAGACGCTGGAAAAAGCCAACATCCCCTGGGGCATTGTCACCAACAAGCCCAGCCGCTACACCAACCCGCTTCTGGCCGGGTTGAACCTGGAACAGCGTTGCGCCATTGCCATTTGCCCCGACCAGGTAACCCACCGCAAACCACACCCCGAGCCCATTCTCACCGCCTGCCAACGCATCGGGGTGGATCCGGCGCACACCTTGTACGTGGGCGATCATGCCCGGGACATTGAAGCCGGTAAACGCGCCAACAGCTACACCATCGCGGCGGCCTGGGGATATCTCAACGCAGGTGAGCAGGCGGAGGATTGGAACGCCCACCTGACATTGGCCACACCGGAGGCATTTACGGAATGGCTGACGCGGCAACTGTGATGCTGAAATTAGGGAAACGCATCTCAAACTGTACCCCCAATTCTGGTAGAATCAGGGTTTAATCTGCTTCAAAACGGAAACACTCATGACTCAGGACTACACCCAATATCAGGCACCCGACAATCTGCTGCAAGACCGAGTGATCCTGGTGACCGGTGCCGGTGATGGTATCGGCCGCGCCGCCGCCCTGAGTTACGCCCGCCTGGGTGCCACGGTGGTCCTGCTGGGGCGCACCGTGGAAAAACTGGAACGGGTTTACGATCAGATTGAATCGGAAGGTGGCAGACAACCGGCCATAGTACCGCTGAATCTGGAATCGGCCAGCCACCTGGAATATCAGCAGATTGCCGAAACCATTGACAGCGAGTTTGGCCGCCTGGATGGCTTGCTGCTGAACGCGGCCATACTGGGGGATGTGCGGCCACTGGAGTATTACCCCATCGATCTGTTTGAAAAAGTCATGCAGGTAAACGTCAACGCGCAATTCATGCTGATACGCACACTGCTGCCCATGCTGCGTCAGTCGGAGGCAGGTTCAATCATCTTCACCACGTCCTCGGTTGGCCGCAAAGGCCGCGCCAATTGGGGTGCCTATGCCATCTCAAAATTTGCCACAGAAGGCATGATGCAAACCCTGGCGGATGAACTGAGGGACACCAGCAACGTCCGGGTGAACTGTATCAATCCCGGGGCCACACGCACCCGGATGCGCGCCAGCGCCTACCCGGCAGAAGAACCGGCAAGCGTTTGCCCGCCGGAGGCCATTATGCCGCTGTACAATTTCCTGATGGGAACGGATTCCGCCGCGGTTTCCGGTCAGTCACTGGATGCACAGCGAAAATAAGCCAGCAATTTGACGCCGTTCTCATTCCTGAACCTACCCTATCCTGGCCGCTGCTACCCTCCACGCTAAAACCTCTTGTAAAATAAGGGAATTCTATAAACCGGTTATTTTTAGACCAAGACTGGCACGG